>Ga0126311_10000743_pt1 | contig 15112 bp, 14 predicted proteins | sample Plot61_FD_92539 | JGI IMG/M metagenome (GOLD analysis project Ga0126311, IMG submission 92539) | Serpentine soil microbial communities from UC McLaughlin Reserve, CA, USA - Plot61 | ecosystem: Environmental > Terrestrial > Soil > Grasslands | place: USA: UC McLaughlin Reserve, Lake County...
ACGCCCGTGTCGCTGATCGAAACTCCGCGCGAGTCGCCTTTCAGCAATTCAGTGCGACCGGTCGTCTCCCAAATGACGGGCTGGCCGGCGTGCGCAGGCTGAACGAGAAACGTGAGAAGTAAGGTTGTAATGATAATAAGACTGTAGAGTTGTTTGATGGTCATCTTTGCGTCAGGTTCCTATGTACTTGGCATAAAGCGAGCGGGCGACGGCAATCTCATCGGTGCCGCGAATGATGGAGCGTGCGTCCTGAAAAACGGTCAACTCAAACTTTCCGGTTCTGAAACGCAGCAGGTATTCGTTGAACTTTACTTCACCGGCACGGCGCAATCGTTCGGCGAGTGATGAAAAATTAATCCGCGTTGGTTGCGCTGGTGAAATCTGGATCGCATCACGACCACACAACACGGCCGCTCCTTCAGAAGCATTCGACAACGTTTCATAATGCGCGAGCCCGCACGTCGGACAATCCGCGCGCGGCGATCCGGTTCCGATCCTGCGCCACTCGTTTCGCCAAACGTCAAACTGCATCAACGAGCCATGCAGATCTTCGAGTTGTCCGGTTAATAACTTGAGCGCTTCAGCAACCTGCACTGCCGAAACGATATTAATGATCGGCATGATCACTCCGGCTGTGTCGCACGTCGGCGCACTCGCCGCGGGTGGAGCTTCTTCGAACACGCAACGCAGGCACGCGGTTTTGTGCGGACGGATGGTCATCGTCACGCCGTAAGATCCGACCGCAGCGCCGTAGATCCAGTTTGTCTCGTGCTTCACGCAGGCGTCGTTGATGAGGTAGCGAATGGCGAAATTGTCTGTGCCGTCCAGGACGACGTCGCAGTCGTCGAGCAGTTGCTCGATGTTGGAATGATTGACATCGACGATGTGAGGTTCGATCTCTACGTCGGAATTGATTTGCTGCAGATGATTCGCGGCGGCAATGACTTTCGGCAGACGCTGTTCGGCATCAGCTTCCGTGAACATCGTCTGCCGCTGCAGATTTGAAGGCTCGACAAAATCGCGATCGACTATGCGCAGGTGGCCCACACCCGCACGCGCCAACGCCTCAGAGTGGGCCGAACCCAGCGCACCGCAACCAACAATCAGGACTCGCGCAGCCCGCAGCCGCCGCTGTCCTTCTTCGCCAATTCCACTAAAGAGAATGTGTCTGCTGTAACGATCGTCCACCGCAAGTCAGTATAGCAGTGAACGGCCACAGGTATCAGGCCATGATGCCGTAACGTTTAATCTTCGCGTTGAGCGTCGTCGGCTTCAGGCCGAGCAGTTTGGCGGCACGCGTTTGGCTGCCCGAAGTTCGGCCCAGCGCCGTGCGAATCAGGCTGACTTCAAACTGCCTCACCTCGTCGGAAAAATGTGCGCCGTTCTTGACGTCCACCGGCTTGGAGATCGCCAGCGACTCTACTTCCTCGAGCAGTTGCAGGACGGTTACGCGCAGCGTGTTTAGTCGCGCGTCAACAGTTTTGTCTTTGGGGGTTTCCTCGGTTACTAAAATCTCATTGCTTGTCATAATTCTCCTCCAGAGATGCTACGGTGAATAATCTCAGACTCCGGAGGCGAGTAGATCGGGGTTGTGACGGAACGGCTAAAATTTGGGATGGAGCGGTCTTTCTCTGCGCTCTTTGCGGTCCTCTGCGGCTCTCTGCGTAAGAACTATTTCAACGCAGAGGGCCACAGAGGACCGCAGAGAGCGCAGAGCTAGATGTTGTTTCCTACAGCGCCCTGGAAGTTGGACCGGTAGTTACGACTGAGGGTGAGTTGCTTGCCGTTCTCCATGATGACCCGGTATTCACCGTGAAACCACGGCTGCATTTCCTTGATCTTGTCAATCTTAACAATCGCCGAGCGGTGGATGCGCCGAAACTCTCGCGGGTCGAGCTGCTCCTCCAAACTACTGATTGTTTCGCGCAGCAGGTAAGCCTTCTGATTATCGTAGACGCGTACGTAATTTCCCTCGGACTCAATGCACTGAACGTCGTCCACACTGACAAAGAAGACGCGGCCGCCATTCTTGATCACGAGTCGCTCGAGGTGACGTGGTCCACTCTTCAACTCTTCCAGCAATGCGAGGATGTGACGATCTCGCTCACCACTCTGATCGAGTTTGATCTGCTGCTTGACGCGTTGCCAGGCCGCATCGAATCGTTCGCGATCGAAAGGTTTGAGCAGGTAATCGAAGGCATGCACCTCGAAGGCGCGCACGGCATATTGATCGTAGGCGGTGACAAATATGACGTGAGGGGTCGATGCGCGATCGAATGATTCGAGCACTTCGAAGCCGCCGAGTTCGGGCATTTGTATGTCCAGAAAGACGAGGTCGGGCTGCAACGACTTGATCGCCTCTACTGCTTCACGACCATTTGCACATTCCGCGACAATCTCGACTTCCGAATCATCTTCCAGCATCTCGCGAATCATTTCGCGAGCGAGTGGTTCATCGTCGACGACCAACACGCGAATACGTCTTGCGTTCGTCACTATGCCTCCTAACAAGTTGTGAGTAACGCAATGAACGAGTGAGTGGAAACCAACTTCTTCGACCGCTTACGACAAATTTGGATGCGAGGTTTCGTGAATAAGTTGAATGGACGAGAAACTGAATGGAAGGAATTAAATTTCCGAGCCGCGTGGGATTTCGAGTGCGACGATCAATCCACCCGCCGGATCATTTACGAGCTCAAAGCGCGCCGCTTCTCCATACAAGCCCGCGAGCCGGGCCCGTGTGTTAGCCAAACCCAAGCCTCGACCCGGGCGCGCTTCGAGCATCCGATCTGCATCGATTCCGGGACCGTTGTCTTTTACTTCAATGCGCACCACGCCATTTCTCGGCGCCGCCACGACCTCGACTCGGCCGGCGGCGGAGTGTCCGATCGCATGTCGCATTGCGTTTTCGACAATGGGCTGAAGGATCAAGTTGGGAACACGAACGTCGAGCACCGTGGGATCTACGCGAATGTCGGTCGTGAGTCGATCCTGAAAACGGATACGCTCGATCTCGAGGTAGCCGTTCAGAAACTCGATCTCCTGCTGGAGTGTGACTTCCATCGAGCCGGAGTTCTCGAGCGTCAGGCGCAGGAAGTCGCCGAGGCGCGTGATCATTTTGCGGGCGCCGTCAGTGTCTTTGCTCAGTAGAGCCGAGACGGAATGCAGGGTATTGAAGAGAAAGTGAGGATGAATCTGCATCTTCAGCGCTTCCAACTGTGATTCGACCAATTGGCTGTGAAGCTGCGAAGCCTTCAGCTCGTTTTTGCGATAGCTGTTGTAGTAATTGAAAGCATGGCTCATCAACAGGATGAACCAATAAACGAGGGCAAAGTTATCGAGGTTGAAATACATGAGGTTGAACACCCGCAACGGCGTGATTGACGACGCGCGGCCCATCAGCGTCATGAAAGCGATGGAGTGAATCGCGATCAGAGTGCAAGTCAGCAGGACGCTTAAAAGCAAATGAAGCAGCGAGCGGCGTACCCAGTTGCTTCGTTCGATGCGATAGCGTCGCGCGAGCCAAAGAATCAGAGGGGTGACCAGCGCCCAGATATAGCAAATCGACGCCTGAAACAGAAATCCTTGCAGATAGCGGATCGGCTGGTTCTCCGCGTAATAACTGACATAGACCTGGGTGGTAAAGAAAAGTGCGACGACGGTCCAAACACCCCAGATCAGCCCGTAACGTACCAGGCGTCGGGACAGTACGGTTTGCTCTTCACCGTTCGGGATAGGTTTAGTCATTTGACTTCGAATCGACGTTGGAACGCGGGAGGTGCTGGGCGTTGCAATCGATGGTATATATCCTTTTATTAACGTCCGTGGGGAGAAATTTGTGACCAGAAGGACTGAGCGTGACGCAAACGGGCTTCTAGCCGGGTGTCCTGCCAGTCCATAGTTCAAACTGAATCTTCGCCTGCCCGACAAGCATTTCGAGACCACCGATTGTATAGCAGCCGGCTTTGCGCGCTTCGCTCAGGAATCTCGTGTCGGCGGGATTATAGATGAGATCGTAGGCGCAGCGAACACCGTTTAGTTGTTCTGCTGTTGCCGGAGATTGATCTACGTACGCGCCCGAACCGAGCGGCGTCGTGTTAACTACCAGGTCGTAATCGCCGAATGACGCGGAGGCGAGTTGTTGGGTGTTGGCGCCGAAACTTTCCGCTTTGCTGACGTTGCGTGCAAATATGGTTACGCCTGCGTTCTGTTTGCGTAGAGCCCAGATGACCGCTCGTGCTGCGCCACCCGTGCCGATGACCGCCGCTCGCAGTCCTTCGAGTGACTCCAATTTTCGCAGCAACGGATCGATGAAGCCGCGAGCGTCGGTGTTGTAGCCGAGTAAACGATCCGCCTCGATGACTATCGTGTTAACGGCGCCGATCTCCTTTGCATCGGGTTCGATCCAGTCGAGGTGGTCCATAACGGCTTGTTTGTGTGGGGCGGTAACGCTTAAGCCTCTCAGGTTCCAGCTCAATTCACGCGTACGCGGATGGACCAGGCGTTTTAGGAAGCCTTCGACGTCTTTGACTTCAAACGGAAGATAAACTCCATTCACGCGTTCTGCCGCAAACCAACTGTTATGAATTTCCGGTGACACTGAGTGCACCACCGGCAGACCAACCAGGCCGCACACGGTGGTGTCGTGATCGATCTTGCCGATGTTGTAAAGCGAACGCAGGTTGCGGGCAGTTACCTGGCCAGGCGCGGTCGCGCTTTCGTCGTCAAGGGAACCGTAAGTTAAAAATGCTCCTCGTGATGGTCCAAGTACGCGTGTCGCGATCCCGGCGTTGCCCATCGCGATCGGGATAATCTCCCGATTCGCGCGGTGCAGGAGTTGAAAAACCGGAATACAGTCAATGATGTCCTGCGCCTGGACAGCGATTTTTATGACTTGCGCAGGCGTGGCAGCGAGTTGTTGGTAGATGTCGTCGAGATCGTCAGGCACACCGTTGAAGTCGTGATGTGAAACAATGACGCGCAACCAGTCAGGTGAAATCTCATGGACCAGATCGCCCTCAATGTCCCACCAGATCTTCGAACCACGCGGAGCGACGTTGTTCCAAAACTTCAGTCGTTCTTCGCGACTTAACTGACGATGCCCACCCTGTTCGGGCGGACGAAGGGTGAGAATCACTGGAGCGGAAACGTTTTGCAGAAGCTCAGTGAGGTTCTCCGGCGTTCTTTCCAGACAATCCAAACGCAGTTCAATCAGGTCAGCCCACTCGACTGCACGCTCGCAAGCATCGCGCAGAGCGTCAAGTTCCTTCTCACAAACAGGAACACAGATCTTACTTGCGCTCATGGTCCAGGTGCCGTGTGGGTGCTTCAACACCGAGATGGCGCGTCGTGCCTTCGGTAACACTCGCTACCGGCGGCCTCAACTCGCCCGGTGATCGCGGCTGCTCCGGAAACGTATGACCCACCGGCGGCGGCATAAGTACGGCGCGCTTCTCTCTTTCTCTGACGCGAATGTACTGCGCAAGTCCGGTTCCCATCATCGAGAATGCCGGCAACAACATCCAGAACCACCACGCCTGTCCAATCGTTCTTGACAGCGCGATCGCGATTATCAAAAACGCAAAACCCATGAAGATGTTTTTGAATGCGTGGTCCAGCGAGGCTTCGCGTGCGCGTTGTCCCTTACGCTTGCGACCACCGCGCTCCTCAATCTCCTCCTCGGGCTGTGGTTGGACCGCCTGGCCTGTCATGGCCTGCGGCACGAGACTGATATTTGCTCCGCACCCGCGACAAAAACTCGCGCCGTCGAGATTCTGCGTCGCGCAATTTGGACAGAACATCTATTTTCCGCCTTTCATCTCAAGCAAACGCTGGCGACGCGCTTCATACAGGAGCACGCCCGCCGCCACCGACACATTCAACGATTCCAATCTTCCGGCGACAGGAATACGCACGAGAGTGTCGCAGTGTTCTCGCACGAGCCGGTGCAGCCCATGTCCTTCGCTGCCAAGAAACACGGCGGCAGGCAGTTTCCAGTCCCAATCGGTGTATTGTTGCTTAGCGTCGCCGGCCGCGCCGACGACCCAGATGTTACGTTCTTTCAACTGCTCTATCAATCGAACCAGATTCGTCACACGCGCTACCGGAACGTACTCGAGTGCGCCGGCTGCGACCTTCGCCACGACACTCGTCAAACCCACCGCACGACGCTCGGCAATAAATACTCCGTGAACACCCGCACATTCTGCCGTCCTTAGGATCGAACCCATGTTGCGCGGATCTTCGATGCCGTCGAGTCCCAGCGCGAGCGGAGGATCTGCGGTTCCGATTTTACTTTCAAGCTGGTCCAACAACTCATCCGCGTCCGCATAACGAGCGGCGGCAATACGAGCGACAACTCCCTGATGGCGCATGTCACCAAGATCAAGACGCGGCACACGATGAACAGGCACGCCTTTTTCACGAGCGAGATCAATCAACGCCTTCAGCCGATCAGGCCGGGCACTTTCGAGAATCGTAATCGCCTCGATCGGACGCTTGCCCGCCCGCAACGCCTCGAGCACCGCGTTTGGCCCATAGACCAGATCTGATTTGTGTTTATCTGCGCTCATCCGCGGCTTAAGTAGTAACGCAATCGCGAGTAACGCGTGAACTGAGTTTCATTACTTCTGATTGTTGACATACCAACACTGAGCTTCCCGGGTCGCTCGCGGCGCCAGCCACTCGACTGCGTTTCCGGTTCCGTGGTCCATACAAGCTCCAACAGGTTTCGCACGCGACCATACGAATCGTCAACCTTCGAGTTCCTCGCTTTCTCGATCATCAACTCCTGCAACTTACCTATGTTCTCATTAACGACCAGCGCCTTCTCGCGCCCGAGACAGGAAAAATCAAAACCACTTGCGCCAACACGCCACGTCGACGGGTGTGTAGCCGTGTAAAAATCAATCACATATTCATCTTTAAAAAACTCACTCGTATCGAGAATCTCATTCTCAGACTTACGAGTCATACGTTCCTTGATCTCGAGCCTCGTTTCAACCAATCGTCCGGTCAGGATCAAAACAATGTCGCCCCAGGAAATATCAGTAGTTGCGCCCGCCTGATTAATCGTCAAAGAAGTATCGTCGAACGCCATCGACCGCACTCGTCTGACGTCCTTACCAAGCTCCTCATCACTCACAGTCAAGCAATCCAAGCCGAGCTCGCGCAGCCGTTCAGTTACCAGCTCAGCTTCTACACGATTGGCAATGTGTGTCACCGGCAACGCCACGCCCTGCGACAAACACGCGCGCACATTTTCAGCGCTGAGTTTCAAAAGCGCCGCCATATCTGCAATCACTTCATCCGCGACCGCTTGCTCGTGCGGCAATAGGATGTTGTTATAACCTGACTGATGCTTCTCAGGCGGGCGCAGGACAGGCTTGATCAAACGAGCTGACGTTTCGGTTAGCGGCAATGGAGCGACGCAGTAGAAACAACTTGCCCTCGTGGGAGGATTTGCTCGCAGGCATTCCTCGCAACGTATCATCTGATCTGCCGAAAACCCCTGGGGATCCGATGGGTCAACTGGTCCAAGGAAGGGAATGTTTTCGTTATCTTTAGGCAACAGCTCCTCCAAGTATTTGGATTATACGACGATCCGAGGCTAAGAGAATGTGTGCTGGTTCTTTCATCCGAAAGGGTTTGATCGCGACGGTCGTGCTGGCTGCAGCACTAACCTTCGCGAGCTGCGCCGCGTTCCAGCCCACCGACGCGAACGGTCCAACGGCTAACCTCCCGCGCTATCCGATCGCACAAGCGGACGCGGAAACCAGACTCGAGGAGGCCGCGCAAGCGTGGTACCAGTTGTCACAACACTACGGCCTCCCTGGAAAGACAGAAGCGAATCTCAATCCATACACCGCGACACTCGAAAGCTTGCCGGCAAGTTTACCCGCACCGATCTATCTCCCGAAGGTCGGTGTGCCAAACGCTCCGACTGAGGACGACACGCGCGAATCACTGCGCCGTTTCATCGTCGAATGGCAACAGTTGATCGGCGCCGATCCGAAGCAACTGTCGTTAGTGGAGCGCATCGACGAACCCTCGGGCATCAAAGTCGCTCGTTACGAGCAACGCCCGTTTCGGTATCCGTTCCGTGGGGCTTTCGGCAATCTAACGATTCGCTTTCGCAGCAATGGACAGCTAGTCGGGTTTACGAGCAACTGCATTCCCAATACCGATCGCATTCAGGCAACGCTCAATGGTCTTACTCCGAAGGTCACGGCAGAGCAGGCAGTCGCTCACATCAAGACCCAACAAACCCCATCTTTACCTGCGAATGCGACGGTCGAAGCACGGCAGTTAGTAGTGTATGCCCAGCCCTCAAAAGAGCCATCCAGCGGCCTGGAAATAAGACTTGCATGGGAAATCGAGATCACCGGCGGCCCGGTAACCAGAGTCTATTTGGACGCGATTTCCGATGAAATAATTGCAACATCTTAATAACAGGTCCATAGACCTTCTCAACTTGACCAGTGACCAGCAAAACAGCATTCTAGATTCCAAATCCCGGAGGGTATGTTCGGAGTTCAGTTTATGCACAATTTTGATCCGACAAATAATATTTCATGGCAGTTAGGTCATCGCGGCAGGGTCGCAGTTTTTATCGATGGTAACAATCTTTTTCATGCAGCTCGTTTCCACAACATCGACATCGATTACAACAAGTTGTTGCGAGTCCTTTTAGGCGACGGGCGGCTGCTGCGGGCTTTTTTCTACACGGGCGTCGACGTCGGCGCGGAACGTCAGCAGGGTTTTCTTTTATGGATGCGAAGAAATGGTTTTCGTGTAATCCAAAAGGAATTGAAAACGTTTTACGACGGAACCCGAAAAGCAAACCTTGACGTTGAGATTGCGGTCGATATGCTTTCGCTCGCCGGACGTTACGACACAGCCGTGCTGGTATCGGGCGACGAAGACTTCGTTTACGCAGTCAACGCAGTCGCGTACAAGGGATGCCGCGTAGAAATCGCAGGGTTCAGATCGAACACGGCGCCAAAGCTCATCGACGTTTCTGACTATTTCATCGATCTCGGCGAGATCGCTGACAAGGTGCGTAAGGAAGTCACGCACGGTGCGCGCTATGAGTGTGAACGTGATCTGCACGACCCACTGCCCGCGCCGTACATGCACGATCAGCAGGATAGTTTTCAGGCAGCGATGCGCGTAGTGATCGAGACTGAGATCGAAGAAGAAGCAGCGGAATTCGAGGCCGCAACCGAGTTCATTCGAATAACTGACGATCACTAAATGAAAATCTTCACCGTTCAGGAAGCGAATGCCTTACTACCCGAGGTAAGAAATATTACGGGGAAGATTCAACGCGCGCATCGTCAGTTATCGCATTATCGCGACGAGGCAAAGAAGGCATCTGACGCTGCGGAACAGGGTGGAGGCGGCATTGCTGAAGGTGTTGCTTATGCCGCCATCCTGACCGTACTCACGACACAACTCACCGAACTCGAAGCGCTCGGCGTTCAACTCAAAGACTTCGAACGTGGTCTAGTCGACTTTCCTTCACTTCGCGACGGCCGCGTCGTACTGCTCTGCTGGCAACTCGGCGAAGGCGACGAACTCGAATGGTGGCACGATGTCGACGCCGGCTTCGCAGGTCGCACCCCGCTTTAATCTGATCCGCGTTCATCCGCAGCTTAACCCCTACTCCTGCATAATTTTCTCGTTGACCACTTAAAGTTATTCCTGATAGTATGCGGCCTCGTAATGGACTCATCCCCCAACGAATCAACTCGGCACACTGAAAGGAAAAGCACGCTGATCGAATTTCCGGGTGTGTCACGCCACGCAATGCCTGAGTGGCGTAAAGAGTTGAGCGAGAGAGTGCGCGAAGTGCAGGAAAAACGCGCACGTGAGGCCGCACGCGAAGCAGCCGAAGCTGAACGACAGCGTGTCGAAGCCGCCGCCATCAACCCGCCGCAGCTGGAATTGTTGCCACCAGCGCAAATGCCGGCGATGAATCCTCTGGTCGTCGCTGCTCTCAAGAGAATCGAAAGAGCACACCAGCCCGCGCCTGTCGAGAATCGTCAACCGAGAACGACAATCGCAACCGCGGTTGCGTACGCACCGGAACGAGAAGAAAATGACATGAGCGAAGCGGTTTCCCCCGACCAGCAACTCGCTTTTGAACCCGAGCTTCCTGTTGCTGAACCGCCGCCGCCACCACCAGCTATTGAAAAACCGCATCGTCTCGCAGTGGTGCCCGTTGCTGAACCTGTTGTTGAGACGATCGTTCCACGCAAACCGTCCAAACGTTTAATCATCGACGATAACAATCCATCGCTGAACTATCTCGACTCGGTTGCGAAGAACGTGCATGTTGATGAGCTTACGAGACGAAGCGCCTCGGCCTTTCGTCGTCTCATCTGCGCCGTAGTCGACCTGATCTTCTGCGCGTTGTTGGCGTCGCCGATTGCCGGTGCAATATATCTGACCGGCAATAACCTGCTGGACAGACGCGCGATTATGGTGCTCGCGGGCAGTGCGATCGTCGTCACGTTTCTTTATCTGACGTTGATGACAGCGTTGACAGGTCGCACCTGGGCCATGCGTCTGCTGTCGCTGCGAGTGATCGATACGAAGACCGGCCTGATTCCAACAGGCGGGCAATCAATCGGAAGATCGTTCTTCTACCTGCTTTCACTCGCCACAGTAATCGGCATCGTCTCTGCGCTTGTCAGTCGCGAAGGTTATACAGTTCACGATCGCTTCACCCGCACCGCAGTTGTAGTCACTTGAATACGGATCAGATCCACGCCGTTGTTGAAGAGCTTCGGATCGCCCTCGCTGGAAGATTCTTTGGCAAGATATTTCAACTGACACCGCTTTCGTTTGCCTTTGACTTCGGTTTGCGCGGCGACTTTCTTTACGTCAGTGTCGAGCCTGCGAGTCCTCGCCTCTACTTAATTCATCGCAGATTAAGAGACTTGGAGAAGCAGTCGGTGCCGCACGGGCCGTTTGGGCAGTCGATGCGCGCGACGCTCAGTGGCGCTTCACTAACGCAGATCTCGAAAGATCCGCTCGACCGTATCGTGCGTTTCACTTTCCATAACGATCGGGTCTTTCGCAGGCTCGTTGTTCAACTCACCGGGAGGACCGCGGACCTCTTTCTGGTCGACGAACTGAATCGCATCACGGCTGTGCTGCGCGAACAAGGGAAAACGAGACTCGGCGATGTTTACGTACCACCGCCGCGGCCGCTGAAAGAACCGTCCGAAGCATTCACGTTAACTGCTGGACCAGCATCGGCTCAGCTCGACGCCTATTTCACATCGATTGACGCTACAAAAGAGTTCGACGCACGAGCGAAAGCGTTGCGTTCAAAACTTACCGGCGCGATCCGGCGGCAAGATACGTTGAAACAGAATCTTCAGCAGGACCTGATCCGGCACGGTGATCCGGAAGAACACAAACGAACCGGAGATCTGCTGCTCGCGAATATCGCCACTGCCACGCGTGAAGGCAACAGAGTTCGGATGACTGATTACTATGCTGAAGATGCGCCGGTGATCGAGATTGAAGTCGACGAGAATCGATCGCTTCAGGACGAGGCTGCCGCTCGATTTCGACAATACAACAAAGCCAAGCACGCCGCTCAGGAGATCGATGAACGTTTGCAGCAGATCGATCGCGAAATTGCGGCTCTCGAGCGACGCTTGCAGGAGTTGGACGCGATCATTCAGTCGCGAAACTCGATTGCGTTAGGAACCTTTGAAAAACCCCCGCCGGCGCCGAAAGTCGCGCCAAAGAAAGCCGGCAAACAGGAAAAGATTCCGGGTGTTCGCCGTTATCTTTCTACCGATGGTTACGAAATTCTGGTTGGACGCGCGGCGCGTGATAACGACCACCTGACGTTCCGCGTGGCCCAACCAAATGATTTATGGATGCACGCCGGCGATTATCCCGGCTCTCACGTCGTCGTGCGCAACCCGACGAAAAAAGAAATCCCGCAGCGCACCGTCATCGAAGCCGCGCAGCTTGCAGGCCATTTCAGCCAGGCGCGGGAAGACACAAAAGTCGTGATCCACTACACCGAAAGAAAATTCCTATCCAAACCAAAGGGCGCCGCCCCCGGCCTCGTGCGCATGTCACGCTTCCGCTCAATCACTGTCGAACCGAAGGAAGCAATTCAGCGGCTGCAATAATGTTATCCTCATACACCATGCAATCACGATCAGAACAGCTTTTCACTACTGCGCAACATCTGATACCCGGTGGAGTGAATTCTCCGGTGCGTGCGTTTCGCGGTGTTGGAGGGACACCACGTTTCATCACTTCAGCACGAGGGGCGACGATCACCGATGTCGATGGTCGGACCTATATCGATTACGTCGGTTCGTGGGGGCCGATGATTTTGGGGCATGCTGATGATGAGGTTGTTGCGGCGATACAGGAGGTGGCAGCGAGAGGGACGAGTTTTGGCGCGCCGACGGAGTTGGAAATCAATCTCGCGCAGGAAGTGATCGACGCTGTGCCGTCGATCGAGATGGTGCGCATGGTGAGCAGTGGCACGGAAGCGACGATGTCGGCTATTCGTCTCGCGCGTGGTGTCACCGGGCGGACCAAGCTGGTGAAGTTTGAAGGCTGCTATCACGGTCACGCCGATAGTTTGCTAGTCAAAGCCGGATCGGGTGTGGCGACGCTCGGATTGCCTGATAGTCCCGGCGTTCCCGCCGCACTAGCGACGAACACGATCACCGTTCCGTTCAACAACACGACAGCGCTCGAAGAAGTGTTTGCGGAACATGTGGACATTGCGGCGGTGATTATCGAGCCGGTAGTTGGCAACATGGGTTGCGTACCGCCACAGTCGGGCTATCTTGAAGCAGTACGCAATCTCACTCGCGACCACGGTGCGCTGCTGATCTTCGACGAAGTGATGACGGGGTTTCGACTCGCGCGCGGCGGCGCACAGGAGCGCTATAACATAACGCCGGACATCACTACGCTCGGAAAGATAATCGGCGGCGGCTTGCCGGTGGGAGCTTACGGTGGCAGTCGCGAGATCATGAATCACGTCGCGCCTGCCGGTCCGATCTACCAGGCCGGAACGTTGTCAGGTAATCCGCTTTCAATGACCGCGGGACTCATCACGTTGCGACGTCTGCGAGACAAATCCGTTTACGACCGACTGGAGAGAGCGAGTAGTAAGCTCTCTGAAGGACTGGCAAACGCCGCGCGAGAAGCCGGCGTGACGACCGTGACGAACCGCGTCGGATCGATGTGGACCAGTTTCTTTACAAGTGAGCCGGTGATTGATTGGACCAGTGCGAACAAGTGCGATCGAGAACGCTACGGCAAGTTCTTCCACGCGATGCTAAGTGAAGGCGTTTATCTCGCGCCGTCACAATTCGAGGCTGCATTTGTCAGCCTCGCACATACCGATGAAATAATTGAGCAGACTATTGACGCGGCGAGAAAAGCTCTAAGACTGATTAACTCCGATCGATAGCAGCTTGTCATTGATCTTCAACATAACTTTGTTCCTAATCAAAGTCGCCGGCTGAGACTCGAACATAGCCGCTGGCTGCGCTGAGTCGCAGCGTCGATAAATCTCCGCGTCCAAGCCACCGATGGTCCAATCGCTTTGTATCGCGCAAGGACGCGTGTCAACGAATCGCAAGCGATCACCCTCATCGTGGACCTGGAGCACAGGCTTTGTCGTACGCCAAAGTTCGTTCCAATATCTCACCACTTCCTGCAACCGCTGTTGACCAGGCTCTTCCGACAACGCGCGATGCATATGACGCGGACGCCTGCTGTCCTCAAATGAATACGCCAGACGTTTCAACGACTCATTCGGTAAAGGATAGACGTAGGGATATGTGCGACTGGGTTGGAGTGTGAGATCGAACTCGTGCGGGCGCATTTGATACGGACTGAACCGATCGTAACGAACGCGAGCCACTCCCGTCGGCGGCTGCAAATGAAAGATCGCGGGCAGCCAATTCGCCATCTCCGCGTACCAACTGTCTGACTCGCCGGGTATTCCGCTAAGCAAGTTCCACGAAACATCGATATCCAGTTCGCTGCACCACTTCAGGAGCTGGAGGTTTATCAACGTTGAGTTGCCCTTGGCCAGGAGCTTGAGGATGTTGTCGTCAAGACTCTCGATGCCCGGTTGAATCCAGCGAATTCCGGCCTCAGCGAGTAGCTCGACCTGCTCGCGCTTGAGATTCGCCTTGGTCTCATAGAACAGCGAGTACTTTTCCTCCTCGGCCGCAAGCTTCGGCAGCACCGTTTTGAAAAACGACATGTCGAGAATGTTGTCCACGAACTGAATGTTGCCGATCCCATAAAGTCTTTTCAGCTCCGACAATTCGCCGAGCACTCGCTCCGGTGATTTCTTTCTGTACTGCATGCCCTCGCCGTTCAGACCGCAGAAAGTGCAGTGAAACTTCTCACCCCACCAACAACCGCGAGAACTCTCGGCCAACAGTCCCGGCTTGATCAGGTTTGTCAGTGTCGAAGCGTTTAGTGTCTCAAAGTAGTGGCGATAGTCCGGGAGTGGCAACGAATCGATATCGTGAATAACAGAACGCGGCGGTTGCTGCGACACCATACGAAATGGATTTTTCAGATGACGTTGCGAAATGGCGCCATCCGGAAGTGAGGTGGCATCGCGTCCCTGGTCGAGCAGCACCTTGCAGAGATCGGGAAAAAGAGCGTCTGCTTCGCCGGAGACAATACAGTCAACCCACGGGAACGATTGCAGCGTCTGCAATCCCATCTCGCCTTCACAGTTTGCGCCACCGATCAACAGGACAGTCTCGGGACTCAACTCGTGAATTCGCTTGAGCAGTGCGAGTGAAGCGCAGTGCTGTTGAAATACTGAACTACAACCGACGAGCTTCGGTTTTTTAGCTACGATGACGTCCGCCAGCCAATCGACGTAGGCGAGACTTTGCTGGCGTATCCACCGCATCTGATCTTTGCGTTCTTCGAGTTCAGGAGGGAAGCCGGCGCATCGCACCTCGAGAACGAGATTGAGGTACTCCTCGTCTTTGGCTTCATCGGTGGGAAACAGGTAGCCCGCGAAGCACCACTCACCAAGCAAGTGATCGGTGGGCGCCAACTGCATAGACTGGTAAGC
>Ga0126311_10000745_pt1 | contig 15092 bp, 13 predicted proteins | sample Plot61_FD_92539 | JGI IMG/M metagenome (GOLD analysis project Ga0126311, IMG submission 92539) | Serpentine soil microbial communities from UC McLaughlin Reserve, CA, USA - Plot61 | ecosystem: Environmental > Terrestrial > Soil > Grasslands | place: USA: UC McLaughlin Reserve, Lake County...
ACGTAGCGCGGATCGCCTTCGTACGGATTCCCGTCGGGCGTGACGACGTCGCAGATCATGCGACAGACCTTGGTCTCGCCGGGCTTCCACGGCATCAGCTGGAACGTCTCCGGCTCGGGGATCGCGACCATGTCCGACTCCTCGATCGCGTTGAAGCCCGTGATCGACGAGCCGTCGAAGCCCATACCGTCATCGAGCGCGTTCTCGAGCTCGCCGGGAGTGACCGCGAAGCTCTTCAAGTGCCCCTCGAGGTCGGTGAACCAAAGGAGCGCGAACTGCACCTCCTCGTCGCGCACGCGCTCGAGCACGCTGCGGCGCGCCTCGTCGGTCGACGTCGCTCTGTTCTTGGTTTCCACCTGCGCCATTTTCTCCTCCTTAAATGCAAACAGCCCCGGGTGCTCGCAGCACCCGAGGCATCGTCGCCTCCGGACGCGCGGAGCGTAGCACTCCGCGTACCGAGGACGCGCCGGAGCTTCGCCTCAGGCGAGCGGCGCCGGCTCGGCCGGCGGCAGCTCCTCGAGCTCCGGCTCGCGGCCGTGGTGGGCGATCGCACGCCCGTAGAGCGCGAGCGCCGGTGCAATGAGGAGCGCTCCCGACGACAGCGCCGCGCGCAGGCCCCAGACGTTGCCGATCACGCCGAGCACAGGCCCTCCGCCCGCTTGACCGATCGCGTTTGCCTGTCCGCTGATGGAGATCACGGTCGCGCGGACGCTGGAGTCGGTGATCTGCTCGTTGAGCCAGGTGTTGTAGAGCGGAGACACCAGACCGCGCGCGAGGAACGTCCCGAGTAGACCGGCGATCGCGAGCCAGGTCGAGCCGGTGAGCGCGAATACGAGCACGGCGACCAGCTCCATCGCGGTGAAGACGAACAGCGCGCGGGAAACCGCCTCTCTTCCTCCTCGTTCCACCCTCTTGATCAGCCGACCGATCGCGAAGAACCCGAGGACCATTCCGACGAGCGCGAAGATCCCGAACCAGACGACCGGATCGAGGTGGCCGAGCGAAGGCAGCCCGATGTCGCGAAGGAAATGCGCCTCCTTGAGCCGGTCGAACGCCTCGCTCGAGCCGCCCATGAACAGCTCGACGCCGATGAGGAGCAGGATCACGTGCCGCGCGCGCGCGAAGCGCGCCCCGGTCGCGGCTGTCCTGCCTAGCTCGACGAAGGCAGACGCGCGCTCCGCGCGGGGTTTCCGGCGGAAGCCGGTCTCGGGCATGACGAAGATGCATGCAATTCCCGCAAGAGCGGTGAGTGCGCCCCCGGCAATCACGCCCGCGCGCAGCGATTGCGTCCCGACGGCGACGAACGCGATCAAGCCGACGAACGAGCCGATGTAGCTCAACCGGGCGCCGCGCAGGAACACCTTCCCCACGTTCTCAGCCCCCACCTCGTCGGTGATCCATGCCTGGTACGCGCCGCTCGTGAACGTGTACGCCAAGCCCCAGAACGCCCAGACAATGATGATCGACCATGCCGACGAGAGAACGCCGACGAGCAGCCACGCGACGCCCATGCCGACGTTCCCGATGATCAACGACAGCCGGCGGCTGTACGTGTCTGCCACGACGCCGGTCGGGATCTCGAACAGGAACACCGACGCCTCCATCGCCGTCCCCATCAGCACGAGCTGAAGCGGCGAGAGGTGAAGCTCTCGCACGAGGTAGACCGCCGTCACGACCCAAGTCGGCATCGAGAGCAGCAATTCGAGGCCGTAGTACACGGTCGTAGGGGCGAGACGTCTCACACGGTTTTCTCCCAGACCGAGACGTGCTTCGTGCTCTCGGCGGTGAACGGTTCGCCGTTCCAGCCACTCCAGCGCTCGCGCAGCCGCATCCCCGCGATGCGCGCCATCAGGTCGAATTCTCCCGGCGATACCGATCGGAACGGCATCGAAACGCGGTCCCAGCGTCCGTCGTCGAGCGTGAAGTGGTGCGAGACGAGCCGCTGAGTCGCTGCGTCGTACTCGTCGATCCCGACGTGGTCGTCGCTCAGGTCGAAGACCTCGAGCGGCGGTCCGCCGCCGACGCCAACCTCGACCACGAAGCAGCCTCCCCGCCGCAAGTGCGCGGCGGCATTCGTGAACGCGGCGACTTGGGCCTCTTGGGTCGTCAGATTGCTGATCGAGTTCCAGACGATGTAAACAAGCGAGAACTCGCCGGCGACACGTGTCTGCGCGACATCTCCGATCGTGACGTCTATCGCCTCGGCGCCCGCCTTCTCGCGCAGCTTCGCAACCATGTCCGCCGAGAGGTCGATCCCGGACAGCCGGATGCCGCGCTCCGCGAGCGGCAGCGCGACGCGTCCGGTGCCGATGGCGAACTCGAGCGCCGGGCCGCCGCCGGCGAGGTCTGCGAGGAAGTCGACCGCCGGCTGGAGAACGGCCGGATCGAACATTTCGCGCGAGGTCTCGTCGTAGCGCTCGGCGATCCGTCCCGCGAAGTAGTCCCTAGCCACAGACGCTCACCCGGGCAGCGGCAGCGAGCCACGCACGCGGATGCTGACCGTCCGCGTGACGTAGCCGAGCTTCTCGTTCACGGCGCGCATCCCCTCGTTCCCGCGCTGCGTCCATGTGTAGATTTCGCGGACACCGCCCTCCGCCGCCCAGGCGAGCACCGCCCGCTTGAGGATCGAGGCGAGACCGCGGCGGCGCCAGTCGCGGCGCACGGCCGTGAGGCTGTTCTCGGCACGCTCTGGTCGGTCGTCGTCGTGCAGCAAGCCCGCGACGCCAACGATCTCGCCGCCCCCGAGCGCGACGAACGACCCCTCGGGCCACGTGATCCATTCGCGCTTCCAGTCGTCGAGCGAGATCTCGAGCGCCCGGTCGAGCGCGAAATCGGCGAACGCCTCGCGTGCGAGCTCATGGTAGACGCGCTCGAACAGCTCGGGCCGCTCCGCGACCGACACGATCTCGACGCCGTCCGGCACATCCGGCCACTGCTCGTCCCTCACCGTCTTGACCTGCTCGACTTCGCGGTCGACCTCGCGGAACCCGAACCGCTCGGCAAACGCCAGCGACCCGGCGTCGTCGACGCCCGACCCCACCTCGTCGAACCCGAGCCGTTCGAGATGTGCTGCAAGCTCGCGCAAGAGCGCTGTCCCCACGCCCCGGCGCCGGAACTGCGGGACCACACGCGCCGCGAGCGCCCCCTGGCCAGAAAAATCGGATCGGTCGGCGAAGCCCGAGCCGGCGAGCTCTCCGTCGAGCATCGCCAGCAAGCGGAGGGACTCGAGCGTCGTCGCCCGACGCATCTCCTCCACCGACGGGCAGCGCTCGTTCGGCAGCACCGCGATACGCACCTGCCGCCACGCCTCGAGCTCGGCGTCCGTCTTCGCAGGCCTGACGTCGATCACACCGGCCCCCGCACGAGGACCGGACCTGGCCGCTCGTCGTAGGCGAGCTTCGCCTTCTGACGCCGCAGGGCGGTATTCGTCACGCCGGTCGTCGTCTCGAGCTGCTCGTATCCCCGTTCCGCCGCCCACGCGATCTGCGCGTCCCCGAGCGCCGTCGCGATCCCGCGCCGCCGGTATGCCGGGATCACGCCCGTGAATCCGTGCTCGAGCCGGCGCGTGTCGTCGCCGAAATTCTGAAGCGTCGCGTAACCGACGACGGAACCGTCCTGGATCGCGACGAAGCCCACCGGCCCTGAAAGCTCCTCTTCGACCCACGCATCGAACGATCCCGCTTCGGCCTCTCCGGCGGTCACCATGTCTGGCATGGCCGCGGCGGCGACGGCGTACGCGCCGGCGCGATGCTCCTCCTGCAGTTCCATGATTCCCTCGCGGACCGCGCCGTCTCCCGCAGCGAGCCTCCGGGTCAACTCGACCTCCCTACCGACCTCGACGAATCCGCGGGTTCCCGCGAATCGCAGCGAGCCCTCGTCATCGCCTTGGACAACACCCCACATCGAATCGGAACCGAGCGCGCGGGCGGCCTCGCTCGCGGCCTCGACGAGCTCGGAGCCGATCCCGCGCCCCCGCCCGCCCGGCAGGACCCGCACCATGGAATACGCGCTCCCCCGGACGCTCGAGTCTTTGACGAGCGCATATCCGCCGTCCGAGTGCAGCAGGAGACGGTCCTGCACGCGGCGCATCTGCTCGATCGTCAGCGAGACGCCGTCGACCTCGTCCAGAACGCGGACGCAGAACTCGAGGTCCGCCTCCGTCTGCGCAGAGCGGATCATCCGGACCGCTTGAGCTTTCCGTGCCGCTTCGCGTGCAGCTCACCGCGGCGGAAGACCCAGATCCCGAGCGGGATCGAGACGAAGCCGATGATCAGCATCGGCCAGAGGTCGCCCCAGACCGCACCCACACCGGCGCCGTCGAGGATCGCCGAACGCTCACCGCGGAGCGCATACGTGGCCGGCGAGACCTTCGCGATCCACTGCATGAACGTCGGGAGGACCGACACCGGGTAATAGACGCCCGAGACGACGAGCATCAATCCCTGGGCGACGTAGCCGAACTGCGTGCCCTTCTCGGGCGAGATCAACGGCAGGACGGCCGTCATCATCCCGATCCCGATGAACGAGATCGAGGCGACGCCGATCAGCACGATCGCCGCGAAGAAGTTCGCGTTCGGCATGTGCAGACCGAAGAACGCTGCGATCGCGCCGAAGACGATCGTCGCCCGGACCATGCCGTAGCCGACTGCGAAGATCCCCGTGCCGAGCAGGTGGACAGAGCGCCGGAGCGGCGCCATGAACGTGTACTCGATCGTCCCTTCCCACCGCTCCCAGGCAACCGTCTCGATCAGGAGCTCGAAAACGATCCCGAGGTAGGACCAGACGACCGCGCCGATCAGCAGGATCGTCGTCAGCTTGTCGATGTCCACGGTGCCTCCGGTCGCGACGACGCCCTTCGCGATGAAGACGATCGTGAGGGTGTTCGCGGCGGTCCAGAAGAAGAACGCGATCTCCCACCACAGGTACCGCTTGACGAGGTACCAGTTGCGCTCGACCATTCCGTAGAGGCCGATGAACTCGTGACGGAGGGCTGCGGCTGCGCCTCTCATTCGCGGTCACCTTCTTCCTCCTCGTCATCGTCGCCTTCCTCCTCGAACGAGCGGCCGGTCGCAGCGAAGAACGCGTCTTCGAGCGTCTCGGCGCCGTACGTCTCCTTCAGCTCGTCAGCCGGCGCAAGCGCGATCAGACGGCCCCGGTCGAGGATTCCGACGCGCTCGGCCAGCACCTCGGCCTCGCGGAGGTCGTGCGTGCAGAGGAGGATCGTGGCGTCGTGCGTCTTACGGATCTCGCGGATGAATTCCTGGACCTCCAACTTGGAGCGCGGATCGAGACCCGTCGTCGGCTCGTCCAGAAGCAGCATCACGGGCGAGGTGAGCAGCGCGCGCGCCAGCGCGACCTTCTGCTGCATTCCGCGCGAGAGGTGCTCCATTCCCTCTCCCCGACGCTTGACCGGGAATCCGACGCGCTCGAGGAGCTCCGGGATCTTCGTCTTCGTGGCCTTCGGCGGCATGCCGTAGAACCGCGCGGCGTAGGCGAGGTTCTCCTCTGACGACATCTTCTTGAAGAACGACGCCTCGACCGAAACGCGGTTGACGAGGCGCTGAACCGCCCGCTGGTCCTTGAGGACGTCCTTGCCGAAGATCGCAGCCGAGCCGCCGTCGGGCAGGAGCAGCGTCGACAGGAGCCGGACCAGCGTCGACTTGCCCGAGCCGTTTTGACCCAGGATCGCGACCGTCTCGCCGCGCTGCATCGAGAACGTCACGCCCTTGAGCGCGGCGACTCGGCGCCTGCGCCGGCGCCAGCCTGAGCGCTTCCCGCCGTCCTTGCGGATGAACTCCTTACGCAGGTCGACGACTTCGAGCGCGGTCACGGGTGCCGGCACAGGCTCAGCCACAGCCGGCACCTCGGCGTTCGTCGTGATCTCGGTTGCTTGGGACATCGGCTTGCTCCTGCTGGTCGGCGAGTACGGAAACTGGCGCGCTCGGCGAATACCCAGCCGGGCGCGCGGACGCGGATATGGGTACTCAGCCGAGGAACATGCCGCTGCCGACCCTAGCAAGTCGTGCGGTCGAACTCAACTCTTTTCGCTCTCGGCACAGCTGCGTGGCACCGGGTCAGCCGCGCCGACGCTCCGTCCGGCGAAGCGGATAGGTTCCGGTCACGAGGTGGGCCGGAGATGGCCCGCCGCGGAGGCAATGAGGCCTCAGAGCTTTCAGGAGCTCTGGGGGCTTTCGTCGTTTTTGAGAGGAGGACAGGTGGAGGAGCAAACCAAGCACTACCTCGCGAACGGGGGTGCCGAGAAGCCGGCGCCGAGTGAGGCGCTCGAATGGGCGGGCCAGACGCAGGCGTCGATGGTCGACCTCAAGTTCTGCGACCTGCTCGGTTCGTGGCAGCACATGACGCTGCCGTTGTCGTCGTTCGACGAGTCCGCGTTCGACGACGGGCTCGGCTTCGACGGCTCGTCGATCCGCGGCTGGCAGGGGATCGCCGAATCCGACATGTTGCTGATGCCCGACCCCGCGAGCGCGATGCTCGACCCGTTCACCGAGGCGCCGACGCTTTCGCTGATTTGCGAGATCGCGGATCCGATCACACACGAGCCGTATTCGAAGGATCCTCGCCGTGTCGCGAAGCGGGCCGAGGAATATCTCCGGGCGAGCGGCATCGCCGACACCGCCTACGTCGGGCCCGAGTGCGAGTTCTTCGTCCTCGACTCCGTCAGCTACGAGAACGCCGATCACAAGGCGCACTACGCGATCGATTCGGCGGAAGGCCACTGGAACTCGGGTGAGCCCGGGCTCGGCTACACCGTGCGGCCGAAGGAGGGCTACTTCCCGCCGGCACCGCACGACACGCTGCACGACCTGCGGACGCGGATGGTGCTGACCCTCGAGCGGCTCGGAATCCCATGCGAGTTCCACCATCACGAGGTCGCCTCGGGTGGCCAGTGTGAGATCGACCTCCGCTACCAGCCGCTGCTGGCAATGGCCGACCAGGTCATGACCTACAAGTACGTCGTCAAGAACGTCGCCCGAGCCGCCGGTAAGTGCGTGACGTTCATGCCGAAGCCGCTCTTCGGAGACAACGGCTCGGGGATGCACGTCCACCAGTCCCTGTGGAAGGAAGGCACGCCGCTGATGGCGGACAAGTCGGGCTACGCCGGGCTGTCACAGCTTGCCCGCTCTTACGTCGGCGGCCTGCTCGCCCATGCGCCCGCGCTGCTCGCCTTCTGCGCCCCGACGACGAACTCGTACCGCCGCCTTGTGCCCGGGTTCGAGGCGCCGGTCAACCTCGTCTACTCCCAGCGCAACCGCTCCGCGTGCATCCGCATTCCGATGTATTCCGAATCGCCGAAGGCGAAGCGGATCGAATTCCGGTGTCCCGATGCCGCGGCGAATCCGTACCTCGCCTTCGCCGCGATGCTGATGGCGGGCCTCGATGGGGTCGAGCAGGGGCTCGAGCCGGGCAAACCGGCCGACTTCGATCTGTTCGAGGAGGCGGCGGACGTACCGCAGGTGCCGAGCTCGCTGGCCGAGGCGCTTGACGCGCTCGAGGCCGACCACGACTTTCTCACCAGGGGCGGCGTCTTCTCGGACGAGCTGATCCACACCTGGATCGCGTACAAGCGCGAGAACGAGGTCGACCCGGTCAGGCTCCGGCCGCACCCGGCGGAGTTCGCTCTGTACTTCGACTGCTAGAGGACGATGACGAAAGTAGAGGCAGTAGTCATTCGGGAGCGAGTGGAGACCGTGATCGACGCGGTGGAGGAAGCGACCGGACACGTGGGCGTGACGGTCGTCGAGGCGGTCGGCCACGGCCGGCAGCGGGGGATCACTCACGAGTACCGCGGCCGCGTGTTCGAGTCCCGCTTCCTCCCGAAGGCGCTCCTCACCTTCGTCGTCGAAGACAACACCGCGCGGGCGGTGGTCGACGCGATCGTCGACGCCGCCCGCAGCGGCAACGAATCCGGAGACGGTCTCGTTTGGACGAGCCCCATCTCGAACGTCAGGCACAACAGAACGGGAGTCGTCCTGTGAAGAACGCAGACCTCCTGATCGCCGTCAACACGGTCTGGGTAGTCGTCGCCGCGGTGCTCGTGATGTTCATGCAGGCCGGGTTCGCCTTCCTCGAGGCGGGGCTGACACGGATGAAGAACGCGGCTCATATCGCCGGAAAGAACGTGCTGATCTTCGGCCTCTGCTCGATCGTCTACTGGGCGGTCGGCTTCGGGATCGCTTTCGGCGACGGGAACGCGATCCTCGGAACGAGCGGCTTCTTCCCGTCGACCGACGACCTGCTTTCGGTTGGGAAGGCGCCGTTCGACTTCTTCACGACCATCCCCGGCGCGACTGCCTACCTCTTCGAGGTCGTCTTCGCCGGTGTCTCACTCGCGATCGTCTGGGGAGCGATGGCCGAGCGCGCCAAGCTGTGGGTGTATCTCGCCTTCGGCGGTTTTTTCGTCCTCATCTACTCCGTCGTCTCGCACTGGATCTGGCACGCGGGCGGCTGGCTGTTCTCGTTCGGGATGCAGGACTTCGCCGGCTCCACGGTCGTCCACTATCAGGGCGCCCTCGCCGCGCTTGCGGGCGCGCTCCTGCTCGGGCCACGGATCGGCAAGTTCGGTCGCGACGGCCGCGCGAACCCGATCCCGGGGCACAACATGCCCTACGCCGTTCTCGGAACGATCATCCTCTGGTTCGGCTGGTTCGGCTTCAATCCAGGCTCGACCCTCGGCGTCGTAACCGGCGACCGCATCGGCTACTTCGGCTACGTCGCGTTGACGACGAACATCGCCGCCGCCGCCGGGGCGTTGGGTGGAATCGTCTGCGCCTGGCTCGTGATCAAGAAGCCGGACGTATCGATGATGCTGAACGGCGTGATCGCCGCGCTCGTCGCGATCACGGCCGCGTGCGGGTTCGTCGCACCTTGGGCCGCGGCGGTGATCGGGCTCGTGTCGGGCTTCATCGCCGTGACCGGAGTCTTGTTCGTCGAGCGGATCGGCATCGATGACCCAATCGGAGCGGTAGCGGTGCACGGGATGAGCGGCGTGTGGGGAACGCTGGCGACCGGCGTGTTCGCCGTTCCGGCGCTCGCCTCAACGCTCAAGACCGGCAGCGGCGGCCTCGTCTACACCGGCTCCTTCCACCAGCTCGGCGTGCAGGCGCTGGGACTCGCGTCGGTGGGCGCATTCACTTTCTCCGCATCGTTCGGCTGCCTCTGGGTGATGAACAAGCTGTGGGGGATCCGCGTCGAAGAACATGTCGAGACGGCAGGGCTCGACGTGTCGGAGCACGGCATGTGGGGCTATCCCGAGTTCTACATCCCGGTCCCCGGCGGCTACGGGACGGAAGCGCATACGCATCTTGTGTCCCATCGTCACGAGCTACCGCAGCAGGAGCCCGAGCCGGAAGAGGAGGTCCCGCAAGCCGCATAAGCTGCGGCCGTGCGGTACCAGTTCGTCGACTGCCGCTGGAAGCTCGGCGAGCCCGGCGCCGGCCGCGAGCTCTACCTCGAAGGGCACATTCCGGGGGCGAGCTTCCTCGACGTCGACCTCGACCTCTCCTCGCCGCCCGGCCGACGCGGCCGCCACCCGCTTCCCGAGGCGGACGACTTCGCGGCCTTTGCTTCCCGCGCCGGGATCGGCTCCGGCGTGTTCGTCGTCGCCTACGGAACAACCGGCGGCGCCGAGCGGCTCTGGTGGCTGCTCCGGCACTTCGGGCACGACGACTGCGCGGTGCTCGACCTCGAAAGCTGGCGCGGTCCGCTCCGCGGTGGCGAGGAGCAGGTCGAGCCGGCACAGTTCGAGCCGCGGCCACGATCCGACGACACGATCGAGGCCGACGAGCTCGCCGCTCGACTGGACGACCCCGACCTCCTGATCGTCGACGCGCGGCTCCCTGAGCGATTCCGCGGCGCGGACAATCCGATCGACCGCGTCCCCGGCCGCATCCCGGGAGCACGCAACGCGCCGTTCACGATCCCGCTGCCGGAAGGATTGCTGGCGGCGAAGGAGATCGCGGTGTACTGCGGCTCGGGCGTGACCGCGTGCGTCGACCTGCTCGCTCTCGCGCGGGCCGGCCGGCCGGACGCGAAGCTCTACCCCGGCTCCTGGAGCGAGTGGGAACAGCTCAACCTGCCGCGCGAGCAGGGCTGACGCGGGGTCGGGATCAGCTCGAGTGGGCGACCGGTGGCGCGTCGACCGCTGCCGGTGGCGGCGACTCCATGCTCTTCCCCTCGATGTCGAGGTGGGGCAGGATCCGGTCGAGCCAGCGCGGAACCCACCAGCTCGCCCTCGAGCCGAGCACGAGCAGAGCGGGTGAGAGCAGCAACACGCTGGTCGCGGCCAGCGCGACCCCCACCGCGAGGCCGACGCCGAACTGCTTCACCGTCGGGTCGCCGTTGAGGATGAAGCTCCCGAAGACACAGATCATGATCAATGCCGCCGCGGCGATCACCTTCGAGCTCGCGGCGAGGCCGTTCGCGACCGACTCCGTATCGCCCTCGCCCTGTGCGCGGTGATGCTCGACCTGGCTCAGCAGGAACACCTGGTAGTCCATCGAGAGCCCGAACAGGACCGCGAACATCATCAAAGGCACGTAGCTCGCGATCGGATCGCCGCTGCTGGCCGTGTCGATGCCGACGAGACCGAGACCCCACCCCCACTGGAAGCACGCGGTCAAGACGCCGAACGCCGCCGCTACTGAAAGCACGTTGACGACCGCCGCCTGCGCGCCGACGATCAGCGACCGGTACGCCGTCAGGAGGACGATGAAGCTGAGGAAGACGACCGCCGCGATGACGAGCAAGAGACGAGACGAGATCCCGGACGCGAGGTCGACGTAGCTGGCGGTCTGCCCGCCGACGTATGCCTTCATCTTCGTGCCGGCCACGGCGCGCGGGATGACGAAGTCACGCAGCTCATTCACGAGATCGGCGGTTTTCGACGCCGCCGGATCCGTGGTCGGGACGGCCGTGAACACGGCGGCATCGCCGGACTTGTTGATCCGCGGCGGCGAGACGACGGCAATGCCCTTCGTGCCCGAGAGGCCATCCTGCAGCTTCACGAGCCGTGGATCGGTGCCGCGCTCATCGCCGCCGGCCTTCGTCAGCTCCTCCGTCAGCTGCGTTTGCAGCTGCTCTGCCTGCTTCTGCTGCTGCTGCGCCTGCTTCTGCTGCCCCTGCAGCTGCACCTTCTGCGTGTTCAGGTTGGCCGCCTGCGTCTGCGTCTGCGCCGCCTCGACTTGCACGTTGGAGGCGTCAGTGATCAGGTCTTCCTTCCGCAGGATGATCGCGTAGGACTGCTTGCCGAGCTGCTCGGCCTGGTCCGCCAGCGACGCGGTCTCCTGTGCCAGCTTCTTCTGATCCGCACCGAGCTGCTCGAGCTCCTTGAGCAGCTGCTGGAGCTGCGTGCGCACCTTCTGCTCCTGCTGGAGCGTGGCGTTCAGCGCGTCCTGCTGCTTCTCTTCCTGCTTCTGCAGTTGCGCAAGCTGCGCCTCGAGCTCCTGTCGCTTCTTGTCCGAGATCTTCTTGTTCAGCCGCGCCTCGATGCCGCGGATGTTCGCTTCCGTCTTCGCAAGCGCGGTCGACTGATTTGCCGCCTGCTTTCCGAGCGTTGCCCCCTGTGACGCCAGATCCTTCGCCTGCTCGTCGAGATCGTTCGCCTGCGTCAGGACGGCCTGCTGCTGCTTCTGGAGGGAGTTCTTCTGCGCAATCAGTTGCTGCTGCTCCTTCTGGACCGTTGCGGCGTCCGACTCGAGCTCGTTCTGCTCCTTCGTCAGCTCCGCCTGCTGCTGCTCGAGCGACGCCTGCTGTTGTTCAACGCTCTGCTTCCCCTGCTCGAGCTGCTTCTGCTGCGCCTTACCGCTCTTCTGCTCCTTCTCCAGCTGGCTTTGCAGCGCTTCCGCTTGCTTCTTTTGCGTGAAGAACTCGCTGTCCGTGGTTGCAACGGGCTTCAGGTCGACCGCGACGAGCAGCGGTCCCGTGTATCCCGGGCCGAACCCGGAGGCGACCAGGTCGTAAGCCTGCCGCTCGGTCGTCGACTTCGGCGTCGCGCCAATGTCCTCCTGGCCGAGGTCGAGCGCGCGCAGCGGAATGATCAGAGGCAGCAGGATCGCGGCGGCGGCCCCGACGGCGAGCCAAGGGTGCCCTGTCACGAAGCGAGACCAGCCGGCCCAGAAACCGTGCCCCGGCGCCTTCGGCTTGGGGCGGAGGAACGCGGGCAGGCGCGCCGATTCGATGTGCGTTCCGACGAGTGCCAGGATCGCGGGCAGAAGCGTCAGCGCCGCCAGCACCGCCGTCACGACGGCGAAGGCCGATGCGTACCCGATGGAGGTCACGAGCGGAATGCCGGCGATCAGCAGGGTCACGAGCGCGATCACGACCGTTCCCCCCGCGAACACGATCGCGCTCCCGGATGTCGCAACGGCGAGCGCGACCGCCTCGTGTAACTCCATTCCATCCGCGCGGTTTGCGCGATAGCGCGTGACCAAGAACAGCGCGTAGTCGATCCCGACGCCGAGCCCGATCATCGTCGCGAGCGTCGGCGCGATCTGCGGCACGGTCGCCACGTGGCCGAGCAGGGTGATCAGGGACAGACCCGTAGCGAGGCCGAGAACCGCCGACAGGATCGGAAGCCCCATCGCGACGAGCGTCCCGAAGGTGAACGCGAGGATGATCGTCGCGGCCACCAGGCCGATCACCTCGCTGCTCTCGGTTTTCGGCTCCGAGAGCTCGGATCCGACCGGGCCGCCGACTGCAACCGTCATCCCGGCCTTCTCGGCGGGCTCGGCCGCTCCTAGGACCTTTTCCGCAATCTCCTGGGTCAGCCCGGCCGACCCGACGGTCAGCAACACCGGGATGAACGTCGTTCGCTTGTCCTTGCTGATCTGGGACTTGCCCTGTTTGCTGAAGGGGCTTGGCGCGCTGTAGACGTACGACAGCTTCACGATCGTCTTGTGCGCCTGCTGAATCGCCTTCTTGTTGGCGCTGGCGGTGACCTTGCCCTTCGCCGTGTGGAAAACGAGCGGGCTCGCGCCGTTCTGCTGCGGCGGGAATTTCGCCGCGAGCAAGTCGGTCGCCTTCTGGCTGTCCGTGCCGGGGAGGCTGAGGTTGTTGCTCGTGTTGCTACCGAAGATCTTGAAGATGCCGACAGCCGCGACGAGCGCGATAACCCAGCCGGCGAGGAAGAACCAGCGCTTCCGCGCCGCCGCCATGCCGACGCGATAGAGGAACCGAGCCACGGACGCCCGGCTAACGCGCCGCCGCGCGCGCAGAATCGGAGGGACCGACAACCCGCACGAAACGAGGCTAACCCGGACGCTGGTCGAAAAGCAATAGGCCGTTCGGCCTAACTTGTCCCGCTAGCGAGTGCGTACAGCTACGAACCGGCCACGGTCTGCGGCGCACTCGCGCGCCGCTTCCGGATCGTGCCAGTTAGCAGATCCGCTGACGCCGCACGTCAGGCCGCGGCGCCGAATGCCGCCAGATACGGCTGCCAACCGGCGGGAATCTTCGGCGCGGCGATCCGGATGAAGAGCACGGGCGTCGGCGGCTTCGGCTGATAGTGCAGCTCCATCTCGACCTCGTGCGGAAGGCGGTTGCCCTTGCGGAGGTTGCACGGCGCGCACGAGGTGACCACGTTCTCCCACACGGAGTCGCCTCCCCGGCTGCGCGGGACGACGTGGTCGAGCGTCAGCCGGCCGGCCGTCGTGCCGCAGTAGACGCAGCGCCAGTTGTCACGCGCGAACAACGCCCGGCGCGAGATCTTGCGCTGCACCGCGCGTGGAACGCGGACATACGAGACGAGCCGAATCACGTGCGGCCACGGAAAGGTGTCGCTGGCCGAATGCAGCGGCCGGTTGAGCTCCTCGAGCACCTCCGCCTTCCCCTTGAAGACGAGCACGTGCGCACGCCGCACCGTCGTAACGTTCAGCGGCTCGTAACTCGCGTTCAGGACGAGAACGTGCTGCACAGCGCCAAATCTAGCGAACGGCCTCAGCTGGCCATGGCCCTCTCGACGGCCTCCATCTCCTCCGGCGACAGCGCCACGGACGGCCTGCCGCGCTCGAGCTCCTTCAGGTAGATGCGCGCGTAGTCGCGTCCCTGGATCGCGCTCAGCACGATTCCGGACCGCGCGCTGTCGAGCAACGCGACGGACGCCGACTGATGGCCGCCGGTGTCCTTGTAGGCGTCGTAGCGGACGATCGACGTGCGGGCGAGCGAGCCGTCGATCCGCTGATCGATCCGCGCGAGCCCCGCCGCGACCTCGTCGACCGCCCGGTGCAGGTCGTCGATGCGCGCCTGGAGAGAGACCGCGAAATCGACGAGGTCCGCCTTTTCGCCACCGAGCAGCACATCCTGTGCGGCTCGCACGCGGCGCAACCGCGTCGCCGCGTACGCCGCCAGCAATAAGCCGACGGCGCCGAGGCACGCGGCGCCGATCGCGAGCCAGGCCGCCGTCGAGCTCGAGACGGTCACGTCGGCAGCGAGAAGATGACGTGGTACTCGGCGGTGTTGTTCTCCGTGCGTTCCTCGCCCGGAACGGGCGTGACGTCGATCTTCAGAGAGGTATCTCCAAACGGCGGCTGGCCGAGATCTCGGAAAGTCACGGTCTTCGTGTCGCCGGGGTCGATCAACGGGATCGTCTCGGTCCTGACGATCGGGGTCGGCGTCTTGAGGATCGTCAGCTTGACCTCCACCTCGACTTCCTGGGAGTCGCCGGTGTCCTGGACGGCGACCTCGAAGGCCAGATCCTGCGTCACCGTGATGGTCGTCTCCGTGTCCGTGGAGAGCTCCGTGCCGTCCGGGAGCACGGTCACCGACTCGATGCCCGTCCCGTGGAGGCCTGTGGGCGTCCCGCCGGTCTCGGCGCCCTGTATCCGCTCCCAGATCGGCTTCATCGCGTTCGTGCTCGCGAGGTCGGCGGACGGCAGGAACGTCGAATCCGGCACTGCCACTCCCGTGATCCCCTCGCTCCTCAGAACTTCCTGGGCAGGAGCCTTGAAGAGGTCGTCCCAGATGACGTCGCTGGTCACAAGTCGCTGAGCCTGCAGGGAGAGCGCGGCGGCCGCCTCGTCGCCGTTCTGGAAGTCGAACGTACGCCGGAAAGCGCTCTCGAGGCCGGTGAGGCCGCT
>Ga0126311_10000746_pt1 | contig 15080 bp, 15 predicted proteins | sample Plot61_FD_92539 | JGI IMG/M metagenome (GOLD analysis project Ga0126311, IMG submission 92539) | Serpentine soil microbial communities from UC McLaughlin Reserve, CA, USA - Plot61 | ecosystem: Environmental > Terrestrial > Soil > Grasslands | place: USA: UC McLaughlin Reserve, Lake County...
GCCCGGCGCCGTTGGTTGTGAGTGCAGCGATGAATGAGTGTTGGTCAGCGGATTTTACCAGCGACGCGTTGTGGTGTGGGCGGCGCTTCCGGACATTCAACGTCGTGGACGATTTCAATCGCGAGCTGCTGGCGATTGAAGTTGACTTCAATCTGCCGGCCGCGCGTGTGGTGCGCACGCTTGAGTGGATCGCCGCTCTGCGCGGCTATCCCCTCAAGCTGAGGCTGGACAATGGACCAGAGTTTATTTCCGTGACTCTGGCTGACTGGGCCGAGCAACATGGCGTGACGCTCGAGTTCATCAAACCGGGAAAGCCGATGCAAAACGGTTTCATCGAGCGGTTCAATCGGAGCTACCGGGAAGCGGTGCTCGACATGTTTGTGTTTCAAAGCTTGAGTGAAGTCAGAGCAGAGACTGAGAAGTGGCTCAAGGAGTACAACGAAGAACGACCACACGAGTCTCTGGGCCACATGACGCCCAGGGAATATCTGTTAACCCTTCGGCCGGAAATCTCTACTAATGACCGGACCTAAACCGGGGAGGGTTACACGCACGCTCAATTCATTTCCCACTTCGGACGTTGAAAAGATCACCCTCGCAGCGATTCTTTTTTACAACGTTGTAGTGCTCTCAATGAGAGCCATTTACTTCAAAGAAGGAAACAATATAAGACCCGGCAGACTTCGCTGGAGCAAAGAAGCCTATTTCTCCTTCGTTCCGTCCGCGGTATTTAATTCCTTGATTCTTATCACCTCAGTCGTCATTGTCTTACGGCTTGGGATGCCGATCTGGATAATGGCGCTGACGGCTTCTGCATTTGGCCTTTGGCTCGTTTGGACCTTGCTGCTTCTAGTTCTCTCAAGGATTGAATTCCCACTAGGAAATAACAAGGGCACGCAAAAGTACGGACGCATCATCGGATTGGTAACGTTGGGTCTATCCCTTGCAGCAATGCTTTCAATAGGAACCCAATTGCAAATCCCAGTAGGAGAGACGTCAACCTTACCGTACGTGATCGCCGGGCTCATTCTAGCGGTACTCTTCTTAATGGGCCATCTTATCTCTACAATGGCACCATCTCGGTTGCTTTCTAGTCTGAAGGATCTCAGAAACGAGATAGTATTTCTCCGCATTGAAATTGATGACGCACTGAGACGTTATGAGGTAATCGTTCGAGGGTGAAACGTTGCCGGACGCCGTTCAGAAGGAACTCGGTTTGATTCTGACTGATATGAATGTAATTGAATATGCCCACGAGAACATGAGCCGCTTAATCAAGCAGATAATGGCTGAGCTTCCACGTCCAAGTGATTCACCGGAAGAAAGAAAGCGGAAAGAGACACAGATTAATCTAAGTAAGGATTCATTCCTCCTTCATCAAAAACGATGCACAGAGGTCTTGGAATTGCTAACTCCAAAGCTCAAGACCTTAAGCAAGAAACAAAGCCGCGTTGTAGGAGTCACAGAAGACTGGGCAAGCGAAAACACAATCAGATCATACCTTACCCGCCGTTTGGAGGTTATGGATCGAGACGATGTGCGACTTAAACAAGAGTTCCAACAAGTCGATTATTACAGAGCCAATCCTGACCAAATACCTGCTGCGCCTCAGAGTCCGACCGACGATCCATCAGGGCTTATATCAATTAATATTAACGAACCAACCAAACCCACTAACTGAAAACTTACCTTCGGTCGGCCCAATAGTCCGGGCGACGGCTGTGATGAGCAACAGCCAAAATGCGAATTTCGTCTCCAGACACTGTATAGATCAACGAATACTGAAAGCGCTTCATTAGGTACCTGCGTCGTCCTCGTCCTCGCCATGGCGAACCAAGATCAGGGTGTAGCAGAAGTCTATTAATCGATTGTTCAAATTCTCCCCGGAAGGCTTGAGGCAGACCGGCGCCAGCTTGTTCATGATAGAAAGAGGCAGCTTCCCGGAGGTCTCCCAAAGCCTCCGGGTGCGGGAGTAGTTCATTCAAATTCAGCTTTCAACTTTGTGAGGGTTTCCGGACCAGGCAATAAAGAGACAGTTCCATTTTCGATTTCGACTTGCCGGCGCTCCACTTCCACTGCCCAGGCTTCCTCTACTTCCGGGTCAGCATCAAGTGTGGCTATCAATCGATCAACAAGTCTTGCTCTATCCGCAGGTGTTAACTGTAAGGCTGCGGCTTCAAGCGTTTCTACAGATTCTAATGCCATCATCTCCTCCATGGTCTGGGCACCAGTTTATCACCCAAACCGGGTGTCGCCCAATTTTCGAATCGGCGTGTTTAGACAGCGGGCAACGGGGGTTATGCCACGAGGCTCTGGCGCACATCGCCCGGTCAGTAATAAAATAGCCCGAAATGTATTCGGCCCAGATCACTCGCGCAAACCCCACGTGCATTATCCTTCTGATAGATCAATCAGGGTCGATGGGCGACTCGTTCAGTGGCGACTCCGTACGCAAAAAAGCGGAGTTCGTGGCTGAGGTCGTTAATCATACCCTGCACGATCTTGTAATCCGCTGCACCAAAACCGAGGAAGTCAGGAACTACTACCACGTCTCAGTCATCGGTTATGGACGCAACGTTTCAACCTGCTTCTCCGGTCCGCTTGCGGCCCGCGACATGGTGCCCATCTCAGAGGTGGCTGATTTCCCTTTGCAGGTGAAGAGTAGTTACAAGAGAGTTTCGGACGGCGCCGGGAGTTGGGTTGAGATACCGGTGCGTTATCCGGTTTGGATTCATCCCACCGCGGACGGAAAGACCCCGATGTGCGAGGCGCTGACAAGGGTGAAGGACATTCTCCAGCGTTGGCTTTCGGAACACCCGCGCGGGTTTCCGCCGACCATCCTGCATCTCACTGACGGCGAATCGAGTGACGGCGATCCCGACGAGATCGGCCGCCAGATCATGTCACTCGGAACAGACGACGGTCGCGTCCTTTTATTTAACTGCCATATCTCCACGCGACGCTCCGCGAAGATCGAGTATCCGACTGAGGATGCTTCCCTTCCGGACGGGTTCGCGCGCTCGCTGTATGCGATCTCCAGCCCATTGCCCGTTAACTTTCTCGCCGCCGCGGCGCAACTCGGCGTCCACGCGGTCGAAGGCTCGCGCGGGTTTGTGTTCAATGGAGATCCATCGTCCATCGTTCAGTTTTACGAAATCGGCACCAGCCTGACCGGCATGACTCCTTACAAATGGATGGATAGATCGGAGACGTCTTGAGCTCAGCGAAACAGAGCGCCACGTGGGACTTGCAACTCCGGCAGTTGCTGCTGCCGAAGCTGGAGCACGATGCCTCTGAATGCGAAGACGCGATTGCCTTCGACATCCATACCGCTCGCTTCGCTGTTACTGACGGCGCGACTGAAGCATTCCACGCACAACAGTGGGCCAGGAACCTCGCCGATCGTTGGGTGCGAAACGAAGCGACGCTAACGCTCGAAGAGTTTCGCCAGTGGGTCGCGAAGGAAGGGCGGGAACTTCACGACTCCTGGAATGGTCTAACACTGTCGTGGTATTCCGAAGAAAAAGCACGCAGCGGATCGTTTGCGGCGTTCGTCGGCGTCGAGCTGGATCTCAAGAGCAGCACTCCGTCGTGGCAAGCGATCGCGCTCGGTGATACGTGCCTGCTGCATTGTCGCGGCGCTGCGCTTTTGAAGAGCTTCCCGCTCTCACGCTCCGAGAGTTTCAATTCAACGCCGATACTAGTGGCGTCGAATGCAGCGTTACACGAAAGCACGATGTCGTCGGCAATGGTGGATTCCGGGGTTTGTGAAAATAGCGACGTGCTGTTACTCGCATCAGACGCAGCCGCGTCATGGTGTTTGCAGCGTTTCGAAAACGGCGATTTTGATGCAGACTTTTTGACCGGAAAAGATGACGAAGAGCTACGCCGTTTCTTTGACGGCGAGCGACAAGCTGGCAGAATACGAAACGACGATCTCGCCATCCTGCGAATCGAAATCGAGCGGAGAATTAACTAGTGGTTGTTTCTTCCTCACAAACCGGCGCAGTCCCGAGGAATTGGCCTTCGGCAAGGTATTTCACTGAAGCCATCCAGTGCCCGTCGATCTGTTTTGCACATCCGCAACTGCGCAACACGCTGCCGGCTGTCGATCGTCTCGGAATGCCTCTCGTAACGTCAGGCCAGTTTGCCTACGTTTACAAACTCAACTCGATGAATGGCGACGCCGACTTCGCTGTGCGCTGCTTCCGCGGTTATCTCGGTGATCGAGATCAGCGTTACCGAGCCATCCAGGCGCATCTCGGAAGCTCGCCGGTTTCGTACCTGTCAGAATTCACTTACGCGCCCGAAGGTATTCTCGTCGGCGGCAATCGATTTCCGATTCTGTTCATGAAGTGGATCGAAGGGCCGACGCTCGATCTCTACATCAGTGAAATGCTGAACCGGCCCGACGTGTTGCTGCACCTGTCGGAAGAGTGGTTACGACTGCTGGGCGCGTTGCAAGTGTCGGGCATGGCGCACGGCGATCTGCAACACGGCAACATCATCGTCGAACACGGACAACTGCGTTTGGTCGATCCCGATGGAATCTTTGTGCCCGCGATGGCCGGATGGACCGCGAGCGAAGTTGGACATCAACATTACCAGCACCCGCGCCGAACGGCGGCACACTTTGACAGTAATCTCGATAACTTCTCTTCACTCGTGATCTATCTGTCGTTGTTGTCAGTGGCGGAGCGGCCCGCGTTATGGCAGGAGCATCACGATGAAAACCTGCTGTTCACGAAGACGGACTTTGCGGATCCCGCATCGTCTGAGCTCTTCAGGAAGATCCGTGAGCTTGGACCAGAGCATGAGCGGCTTGCCGATGTGCTCGCGAACGCGGCAACGGGTACACCTGATGAAGTCCCGTCACTACTCGACCTGGTAGAGGCGAAGTCAAAACTTCCGTCATGGATGACAGCGCCCGTCGATATCGATGCGACGACAAAAACACGCGAAGTCGTGTTGGCACAACGTCCTTCGGTACGAGAACCCATTCGCTGGGTGTCGTGGCAGGAGAAGAATCGCGGAGCGGCGATGCCGTCGACGCCTGGCTCACCGTTTGTGCAGTCGCTTTTCAGCTCACCGATGCCCACGCCGATCCCGCTGATCAAAGATCCGCACGATGTATTGGGTAACGCGGTCGTATTTTCGAAAGAATTTTTGCGGAAGTACTTTCTGCTGTGGTACTGGGCCAGTTACACTGCGCTGAGAGGACTTGGAGTTGACTTCGAAATCGCCCTGGTTGGCGCGCTGATCTGTATGGTGATTGGTTGTCTTGCGTACGGTGGTGTCAAAGCGGAAGAGGAATCGCGCAAAGCGAAGAAGTTAGGTCCGGGTAGGTGGCAACCGCCGACGATTCCGGCGCCTGCTGCGTCCTTGCCTTTTGCGACTTCATCAACCGCAGCAACCGCGATTTCAGCACATTCACCACCAGCGCATGTTAAACCGACATGGATACCACCGCCCGCAATTTCGGCGCCTCCGCCAGTGCAGGCAATTCCATGGACGCCGCCGGTTAATTTCTCGCCGCCGACAGCCGTTACCCCCACGTTTTCGGATCCGTTCGTCGGGAACATCGTGCTTGGGATTTATCACGTGGAGAATTGCGACTGGGTCGATCACATCTCGGCCAAAAATCGGGTTGGTTTTCCAACGGCCTCGGAAGCCGTTTCGCACGGCTTCAAACCATGCCGCATCTGTTCGCCGGCGACTTGACCAGATTTAGATCTCATCCACAGATTACACAGATTCTAGTTTAATCATCTGTGTAATCTGTGGATGTTTTCGTGTATGATTTCTCGCGACACTCCGCCGGTTTGACTTCATCTTTCCGCGTCTCCTGAGAACACGCTATGCCTTCTAAGTACGATATCTTCATCAGCTATGGACACCTCGACGACGAGGATCCGGCAGGCGACGTTAAAGGCTGGGTCGATCTTCTCGTCGAACGTCTGCCACGTCTGATCAGCAGCACTCTCGGCTACCAACCAAAAGTCTGGCGCGACCAACGCAGCCTCACTGGCGATGCTCTCCTGCGAGCCGCAATAGAAGAAGGCATATCAAACTCGCTCTTGTTCGTTCCAATCGTTTCACCACGTTATGTGCAGTCAGACTGGTGCCTGCGCGAGCTGGAAGCATTCTCAAAAAATCCACCGCTCCCCAACGCGCCCGCGCATCGTTCGCGCATCTTCAAAGTGATCAAAACGCCGTTGCTTTTTAATCTCGCGAAGAAGGAGCCGGAACAGTTACGCGAGCTGATTGGTCACGCCTTCTACGAAATGGAAGGCGATATGCCGGTGGAGTTCAGTCCCGACGTCGTACCAGCGAAAGATCCAAGATACTGGACCATGTTGCGACGTCTCGCCTGGGACATGTCGACGCTGCTCGCAGTAGTGAAGGAGTCTGACAAACGTGCGACGAAGGAGTTGCCGGCAGAGGGTCCACAGAAGTTTATCTACCTCGCTGAAACAACTTCTGACTTAGCTCAGGAGCGCGACCTTGTGCGTGATGAGCTGCGACAACGCGGTTACGGCGTGCTACCGCAAGAGAAACTGCCCACCGAGGAGTTGAAAGAAACTGAAGCAGCAGTACTCAAAGCGCTCGGCCGTTCGATTCTCTCAGTTCACCTGATCGGCAAACGCTACGGCGCCGCGCCCGAAGACGATCCACGCTCGATCGTTTCGATCCAGGAAGATCTCTCGGCGCAACGTTGCTCACGCGATTCGTCGTTCACACGACTGCTGTGGATGCCGCAGGGCTTGATGACGCTCGCGCTCGAAGTCACCGACGAGCGTCAAAAAACTTTCATTACCAATCTTCAACAACGAATCGGCTGCGGCGCCGAGCTGCTGCAGACGAGCGTCGAAGACTTAAAAACGCGCATCATCGAGAAACTCAATCCACCTGCGAAAACCGCCGCGCCATCCTCGAAACAAAATGGGCGCTCAAAATTGAAGCAGGTTTATCTCATCTGTGAGAACCGCGATCGAGGTCTGGTGCGGCCAATCAAGGAGTATCTCTTCAAACAGAACATCGAGGTGATTACCTGGTTCGACGGCGACAGCGCGGCAACACTCATGGACTACCATCACAAAAACCTGCGCGAATGCGACGCGGCTCTCGTTTACTTCGGCAACGGCGATGAGCCGTGGGTGCGAAAGAACCTCGAAGACCTCGAAAAAGCTTACGGCTACGGCCGCGAGGACGATTGGAGCGCGAGTGCAGTTTACGTCGGCGCGCCGCAGAACGATCAAAAAGAGGACTTCCTCACGCACCTCGTGCCTTACGTCATTCGCAACTACACATCGTTCGACCCTGAAGACCTGCGCGATTTTGTCGCCGCCGTGAATTCCTCGGAAGGAGGGCAGCAATAATGCAAAGGAGACCGATCAAAAATCCCTTCCCCGGTCTGCGTCCATTTGAAACAGACGAATACCGCCTGTTCTTCGGTCGTGAAGGACAATCGGACGAGTTGATCTCGCGGCTTTCACGCGCGCGATTTCTCGCGGTCGTCGGCACCTCGGGCAGTGGTAAGTCTTCATTGATTCGCGCGGGTTTGATGCCGGCGCTGCACGGCGGAATGATGAAAGGCGCCGGCTCGGGTTGGCGCATTGCGGTGATGAGACCAGGCGGCAATCCGATCGGAAATCTCGCCGCTGAGCTCGCAAAGAAAGACGTGCTTTCAGAAGCGGGCATGGGTTTGTCTGACGAAGAAGCAGAAGCAGTAATCGAAGCGACACTGAGAAGCGGCTCGCTCGGTATCCTGAACGTCGCTCGCGAAGCTCGACTCGGCGAGCACGAGAAACTGCTCGTCGTGGTGGACCAGTTTGAAGAGCTGTTTCGCTTCCGCGCTACGCACGAAGGCGGCAGCGTCGACGAAGCATCAGCTTTCGTAAAACTCCTGCTGGAAGCTGCGCAACAGCGTGAGCTGTCGATCTACATCGTGCTCACGATGCGTTCCGACTTTCTCGGCGACTGCGCGCAGTTCCAGGGTCTGCCCGAAGCAATAAACGACGGTCAATATCTCATACCGCGAATGACGCGCGACGAGCGTCGCTTTGCTGTCACTGGACCAGTCGGTGTCACCCGTGGAAAGATAAGCGAGCCACTGATCAATCGTCTGCTGAACGACGTCGGCGACAATCCCGATCAACTTCCGATTCTCCAGCATGCGTTGATGCGCACGTGGGAACACTGGCAGGCAAATCGACGCGACGGTGAGCCGATCGGACTTGAACATTACGAAGCGATCGGCACGATGACTGACGCGCTCTCGCGTCACGCCGACGAAGCGTTCAACGAGTTGCCGGATGAGCGCAGTCGACAAATCGCGGAGGCACTGTTCAAGGCGCTCAGCGAACGCGGCGCAGACAATCGTGAGATCCGTCGTCCCACTCGACTCAGCACGATCTGCGAGATCACTGGCGCGAGCGTACCGGAAGTGATCGCTGTTATCGACGTCTTCCGTCATGGTGGTCGTTCGTTTCTCATGCCGCCCACGGGTACGGAGCTGCATGCCGATTCTGTGATCGACATCTCGCACGAGAGTTTGATTCGCAACTGGCAACGACTCAAAGACTGGGTGATTGAAGAGGGACAGTCAGTAAGAGTTTACCGTCGTGTCGCGGAGACTGCGGTGCTGCATCGCGAAGGCGGTGAGGGCCTGATGCAGGATCCGGCTCTTTCATACGCACTTGACTGGCGCGATAAGTCGCATCCGACCAAAGCGTGGGGCGAGCGTTACCATCCCGACTTCGAAACGGCGATGACGTATCTCGAACAAAGCCGCATCGCACACGAAGAACGACTCGCCACCGAGGAAAAGAAGCGCCAGGAAGAGATCGAACGTGATAAGCGGGAACTGGAACAGACGAAACTCTTCGTCGCGCAGCAAGCGCGCGCTGCACGTCGCATGCGTGTGTTGCTCGTCGCGATGTGTGTGTTTTTGCTGCTCTCGATCGCAACGGCCGCTTTTGCGTGGAACCAACGTGCATCAGCATTTCAAAGCCGCGAGGCAGCAGAATTAGCCAGGAGAAACGCAGAGCTATCTGCTCAGGCCGCTCGTCACGCGGAGAGTTATGCGCAGGACCAGGCAGTCGCCGCCACTAGAAGTAAAGAGGACGCACTGGAAGCCCAGCAGGTGGCAGCGGCTGAAAAGGAACGAGCAGAAGCGGCCGCCAAACTCGCTACCGAACAGAAAGCCCAGGCCGAAGAGAATCTTCACGCGGCACAGATCGCAACGGCCAAAGCTAACGCCGCCACGATTGAGGCACAAAGAAGCGCGCAGCAAGTAGCCAGCGCACTCGAACGTGGCGAGCTGATCCGCAGCGGTCTCGAATCGTATCGTCGTCAAGACTACAATCTGGCGCGTAGCTCTTTTGAGAAGCTCGAAGAGAAGTTAAGAGGTCTTCAACCCGGCGCGAACGGTCCCCAGCACTTTACCCCTCAACAAGCGAGACAGGCTACCAGAGACTATGGCTGGACCATGTCGCGTCTCGGCGCTACGTATCACCAGCTACGCGACTTTGAGAAGGCAATCGAGCATTATGAAAAGAGTCGCGTGATCCTTGAGCCACTTTTGAAGGACGAGCCGGCCCCGATCCTTTTCGAGACGTATCACGGGCTCGCTTGGGCCTATCACGACAACGCTACTGAGCTGACGTCTGGTCGAAAGACCGATACAAATCCTGCTTCGTATAGTGCCGCCGAGCAGTTGACGAAAGCCGAAGAGTATTACAAGAAGGCCGCGGCGTATCAGCAGAAGATTAAGTCAGGCAATCCACTAATTACCGTCGGCAGTCTCAAGAACCTCGCGCAGCTTTATCTCGATATCGGCAGGTACGACGACGCTGAGCAGAGTTTGAAGGTCGTCGTCGATGCTTACAAAACGGTCGCGTACTACCCGGGAGCAGGTGTTGAGGGCGCGCTCAAGGAGCTCGCCGAGTTTTATCGCAATCGCAGCCGGTTTGAAGATGCTTTGCGTACCTACAGCGAGCTGATCGAGCTCTATGAGAACACGGTAAATTTTTACAACCCCGAGCCGCAGCGCATCCGTGAGCTGGCAGACAACTACAGCGAGTTAGGTCAGATTTACATCGCGATGAAGGATGAAGACCGGGGCGATGCGGCATTTGAGCTGGTGAAAACGATTCAGTCACTGCAACTCAAACGAAAAAAGAAAGGGCCGCTTGCGCCTGACGATCCGGCCGCCACTTTCGACGAAGATCTGGATCAGATGGGAGACATCTACATCAAGCTCGGACGTGTTCCGCAAGCCAGGCGTTCGTATGAGCAGTCGCTCGAGATAAGAGAAGGAGTCATGGCCGAGAATGGTTCGCGCGCCGTCAGCTATTTGAAGCTGGCCAACCTCTACCGCAATGAATACAAAGACTACGAGAAAGCCGAGGTGTATTACAAAAAGCTCCTAGACAATCGCCGGAATGTCAAAGGTAATCTCTTTGGGCCAGACGATCCGCTTTCGCAATACGTTACGGGCTTACGACAGCTCGCGGAGCTTTATACGAATGACTTGAATAAATTAACTGAGGCTGAAGCACTCTTGAACCAGGCGCTTGCAGCACTCAAGCCGGTTCAGGGTCGTCTCGCATGGGATGATGAAGGTGCGGTCTACGACGACCTGATCAATCTCTACCGCAAAAAACAGAAAGACGTGCAGCCGATGTACGTCCAGAAGCTGGCGGCGATGACCGCGCGGCGCGATGCATTTCGCTCGCTCTTACGTTCGCCTGAGTATCAGCACTTTGCGTATCCATATGCCCAGACCGCGGGTGAAGTCGCAGATCTTTATTTGAAGCAGAACAACAAAGCCGCGGCGCTCGCTGCCTATGCGCAGGTGTTCAATTTCATAAGCGTGTCAGTACCCACTCCCGACCCGAAGAAACTCGACAACTTCCTGACGAACCTCGAGAAGTACCAGGCATTGCTTCGTGAGAGCAAGAACGAGACGATGGCGGCGAAGTTTGACGAGACCGTGCGGCGTGGTCGCATACGTCAGAAGGAGTTGGAGAGTATTCAGCAGGAGACCCAATCACAACAATCAGAACCCCCTGCAAAACCGTAGAGTGGCGAGCGATCCTTCGTGGTCAAGTTGTTAACGCCGAAGGCGTTCGCTAATTTCAGCCCAGGTTCGAGTGCCAGCGAGAACCCTGGGGTATAGATACAAATTATTTCAACCCTCCTCACGATTAGAATTGAGGATCAACTCAATGGCTTCCGCAAGGTTTTCGCGCACTTCTTCGAGAGTCTCGCCCTGAGTGTTAGCGCCCGGAAGTTCGGCGACATAGCCTATATAGCCACCTTCCTCCGCCTCTTCAAAAATCGCTGTTAGTGTGAGTTCAGTCATAGATTGTTGGGATGATACTCCGATCCGAGTTAAATTGTTAAGGTTCCAAAAAGCTCATCCTCATTCATGGAAACGGGTCAAGTCTTGGCTTCGAGTCTGGCGCTATCAACATGCGATTGAGTGCGCGAATGTCACTCGCTGCGCTTTGGTCCAATGGCGGACGGAAGAGACCCAAACTCGGTCCTGGTAACGTACAAGGAGACGGTTTCTGCTGCACGCGCTAATCATGACATCGGTGCTCTTGGTGGAACCCCAATAGGATCGGCGTAAACAAGATATTTTGGCCCTTGAACAGCCATGGAGGGCTGAAACAATCGTCCATGAGAGCAAACACGTCCGCCTCAATCGAAGAAAGGACCTTTCCATGTTCTTTCTACTTTGAATCGTATGGTCCAGGCGCGATCAATGAAAGGTGCATCTTTTATCAGAATTGCGCGGCGGAATGCTCTCCGTTACCTCACCCTGAAAAACCGCCGGCGCCCTTTCAAAAACCTTGTTGGACCTCCGGAGTAATACATAAACACGCCATCGCCACCGGTGCTGCGAGTAAAAAGACAATGATGACCAACGCGCTTTTGGTAATTATTTTGATAGACATCCTGTAAACTTTTAGTCCTCTCTTCTAAATTTGACAAGATTACTGGATTGTCAGAACTATCTGGAAGAGAATAATCCGCTTTACTCTGCCTCTATCGCAAAGTATCTTCGCAAAAGATGAAGAAAGTTTTCCATCTGTTAAATGCCATGGTCCGCGATGGAGAAGTCAGAACTACGCCATTGGAGGTGCGATTGCGGCAAGTCTGTGGACTTCCTTTCAGAATCGAGACCAGCAATGAGCGATAGCAAACACCTTGAGCGTTATCCTGATGTGAATGAACTTTACCGGCGCAAAGAAGCTCATCGCAAAAATGAGGCAAAGCGTCCTATATCAGAAAAGATGGCAACGGTGGCGCGATTGCGTGATTTCGAGCGTTCATTGGAGGATATTCGAAAAGCAAACCGCTCAAAGCGCGCAGCGAAGAGATCAAGATAAAAATCAAAACCCGTTAAGGTTGACGCAATTTTTGGCACCGAATTCATTGCGCATCGTGAAGATGTTATGAGCCCTGTGACCATCCTCTTACGAGTCATCTTCGGCGTTATTCTCTCAGGCGGTCTGGCGTTGTGGGCCGGAATAGGCTTTCCTATCGATCTCGTGTTTGTGATGAGTGTGGGTATTATGGCGGCAGTGTGGGGCGACAAGTTTATCCTGGGATTCATGTCATTGATGCGCTACTTTAGCCGCTGATTACGCGGATAAAACACGGGATCAATGCTGAGGGCGGGAGTGTTTGATGTGGCGCCAGACCCACCAGATGACGAAGAGTGCGCCCGCGATGCCGATCAGGAAATCGAAGCGATGGAACCACGTCTTTAGCGTGTCGTCTTTGTCCCACTGCTCGCCCAGTTTCTGTCCCACATAAGCCAACCCCAGACACCACGGAAGCGATCCGGCAAATGTGTAGATCACGAAACGCGTCAAATTCATGCGCGCCACACCAGCCGGAAACGCGATGAACGTGCGGATCGCCGGCAACAGACGACTCACGAAAACGATGATCTCGCCATGCTTCGCAAACCAACGATCAGCGATATCGAGATCGTGTCGCGAAAGGAGAATGTAACGACCGTACTTCTCGATGAAAGGTCGACCACCATACATCCCAACCCAGTAGGCCACGAGCGAGCCCAACACACAGCCGATCGCACCCGCAACGCCAATCCACCAGAGATTCATCTCGCCTTTCGAGACGAGATAGCCGGAGAATGGCATGATGATCTCTGATGGCAGCGGTATACATGCCGACTCGATGGCCATCAAAAGAACGATGCCCGAATAACCAAGTGTTGAAATTGTAGCGACGATGAAACCGGAGAGTATGGTGATGATTTTTGCAATCATATTCGAGTAAGTTTACCGATCAGACCAGCCGTGTTGTCCGATTAACGGCACGAAAGCACATCCTCCATGATCTTCTTCCTTTCGACCCTGCTCGGTTTTTATTACTCGAATCAAACGCTGGCTCTCGCGTGATTGTCCAACCGGCACAACCAATCGTCCACCAATCTTCAGCTGCGCGATCAGCGGCTCCGGAATTGTTGGACCACCAGCAGCAACCAGTATTCCATCATAAGGCGCGTTTGCCGCCCAGCCGAGGGTACCGTCAAAACATTTCACCGTAGCGTTATAGATCCCAAGCTCGCGGATGCGCGCTTGGGCCTCCCGTGCGAGATCGCCGATACGCTCGATTGAATAGACCTGAGCGGCGACCCGCGACAACACCGCAGTTTGATATCCGGAACCTGCGCCGATTTCCAACACGCGACTATTCGCACCGAGCTCGAGCAGCTCCGTCATCCTGGCCACGATGAAAGGTTGGGAGATCGTCTGGTTCGCACTGATAGGCAATGCGTGATCGCCATACGCGCGGCTTTGCAACGCTTCAGGCACGAAGAGGTGACGCGGCACAATGCGCATTGCTTCGAGCACTCTCGGATCGCGGATGCCGTAGTGATCGTGCAGGCGAGCGACCATACGCTCTCGTGGAATGGAGTATTCCTGGAACGGACCGGAGCGATGTCTGTTTGCTGGCTGCACCGGAAGCGAATTCTGCTGCTTAACTCTTTTGGAGTAGTTCGGAGTCTTTCAGATAGTTCCAGGTCTCGAGCGCCGTTAACGCGTTGTGGTCTGTCATGTCGCTGCGAAGCGGCGTCACGGAAACGTAACCTTGTGCGACCGCGTGATAATCAGTCCCCTCAACCGAATTCACATTGAAATACTCTTCACCGATCCAGAAGTACGGTTTGCCGCGGGGGTCTATGTGTTCGGTAATCACGGGTCGCGCGTTCTTGATTCCCTGGCGCGTCACCTTCACGCCTTTGATCGGGCCCGGAGGAATATTGATATTCAGAAGCGTGCCTTCCGGCAAGCCTTCGTCCAACACCTTTCGGGCGGCGACGACGGCAAAAGCCGCTGACTCTTCGAAGTTGAAATTATCGCGCGCCCAGAGGCTAAGTGCTACACCAGGCACGCCTAAAATCGCTGCTTCAAGTGCCCCTGCGACTGTGCCGGAATAAGTGGCATCGTCACCGAGATTGCCGCCATGATTGATACCGGAGACGCAGATGTGCGGTTTTTGGTCTTCGGAAAGGATCTTATTGAGGGCAAGCGTAACGCAGTCAGTAGGCGTGCCGTCGATGGCCCAGTGACGCTCGTCGAGTTGCCGGATACGAAGCGGACGCGCGAGCGTAAGGCTGTGTGAAGCGCCGCTCATTTCCGAAGCGGGCGCCACGACATAGACGTCACCAATCTGCTTCAGGGCCTCTTCGAGTTTGATGAGCCCGTCGGAATGGATACCGTCGTCGTTTGTAACTAAGATCCGAATCATACGAATCGTAAAGCCGCGTTGCACACTCCAGTTTCGGCGGCTCGCTCACTCAGGAGCGTCCGATTCTGAACCTTGGTTAAAGACGACTGGTGAGATAAGACGACGGCCTGTAGTTGTGCAGGAGATTAATCGCGAGGGATACGCATCCGGCCCTTCTTCTTATTTCGTTTGCGGGCCAGCGCCGACTTCAACTTCGCCTTCTGACCAGGGGGAATGAAAAACGCGTGTTTCTTCGCGTCTTTGATGATCTCTTCGGTCATCACTTTGCGCTTGAAGCGGCGCAA
>Ga0126311_10000747_pt1 | contig 15074 bp, 10 predicted proteins | sample Plot61_FD_92539 | JGI IMG/M metagenome (GOLD analysis project Ga0126311, IMG submission 92539) | Serpentine soil microbial communities from UC McLaughlin Reserve, CA, USA - Plot61 | ecosystem: Environmental > Terrestrial > Soil > Grasslands | place: USA: UC McLaughlin Reserve, Lake County...
GCTCGGACATCGTCCAGCTGGTGGTGCGCGAGTCGGCCTGATCGCTCGGACCCGCGTCGGGTTTGCGTCCTGGCGCCGCAGCGCCCGGCGACGGGTGGGCCCGTCGCCGGGCTGAGTGTCGCTGGGCTGGGTCGGGTCAGGCCAGCTTGGCCCTCTGGTAGGAGCGCACCGCGTTCGTCAGGAGCGTGGCGGCGTCCTTCTTCGTCGCCGCGGTGGCGACGGCGACGGTGCGGCCGGTCGGGGCGAGCGCCAGGTACAGCCGCACCTGGTGGGTGTCGTCGACCGGGATCGCCATCACCAGGGCGGCCGTGCCCTTCGGTGCACCCTTGAGGGTGGTGCGCTTGAGCAGGCCGTCCTCGCAGGACCGCTTGGCGCGCACCTTCTGGACGAAGGTCCGGGCCTTGGCCGCCGAGGTGGTTGGGAGGTACCCGACGCTCAGCGTGTCGTCGGTGGTGGACCGGCTCACCGAGAGCGTGGCGGGGACGCGGTAGCCGCAGAGCGTGTCGTCGGACCGGCCCACGGTGTCGGTTTCGACCTCTCCCAGCTTGGCGCCTCTTGGGAAGGCAACCTTCTGGAGGACCTTGACCAGCCGGGCCTTGGTCGGCGCGGGACGCGCGGCGGCCGAGGCGCCGGGCGCGAGCCCGGGGAGCAGGGTCAGCACGGTCGCGACGAGCGTCGCGGCGAGCGCGGCGACGAGGAGCCGCGTCAGAGGGCGAGAGCGGGCGGCGGTCATGTGCGGGCCTTTCGGGTCGGGCCGTGTCGTCGCGGCGGTTCCCCGGCGTACGGCGTGGGCCTGCATCGAGTGCCCGGGAGGCGGCCTTGAGCGGCGTCACCCTGCTGGCCGAGAGGAGCGCGCCCGGGTCGGGGGCCGATGTCGCCGTTGCCCGGGGCGGTGCGTCCTCGGGTGGTGTCTTCGGCCCCCGGATCGGGCCGCCTGTCGGGATCCACAGGCCGGACGGCACCGGTTGACGCGTCGGCGGGGAGGTGTATCGTCGAACTCAGATTCGAACAGGTGTTCGAGTTCGCGGAGGGTCCGTGAGCGGTGGGGAAGCCACTCACGGGTCCGGTCCGTCAGGCCCGCCCGTCTTCCCCTCGGGAGCCGACCGAACTGGTGATGGTGCGGAGGTGCGCGATGGTCCGACGGTACGACGAGCCGATCGACGTCCAGACACGACCCGGTGCGCCGGACGAGCCGGGACAGCCGACGGCGTTCGTCTGGCGTGGGCGGCTGTACGTCGTCCGCGGGGTGCTCGCTCACTGGTACGAGCGTCGCGCGTGGTGGCGTGACACGGCGAGCCTGACGCTGTTGGGCCTGCGCGCCGACGGTCCAGGGACGGCGGGTGCGCCAGAGGTGGCGGGTGCGGCGGCCGCGCAGGGGACGGTCGCCGCACGCGCCGCCACCAGCGTGCTGCCGGACGCGGGGGAGCGGGAGGTGTGGCGGGTGGAGGCCGCCGCCGGGCGCAGCAGCCCGGTCGGCGTCTATGAGCTCGTGCGCGACCCGCTGTCCGCACCCGTGCAGGGCGGGCTGCCAGGCCAGTCCGGGACGAGCCGGTCACCCGGCCAGCTGTCCGGCCGCTCGCCCGACCGCTCATCCGACCGGTCACCGGACCGGTCACTGGGCGCGAGGGCGGAGCCGTCGGACGGCGGCTGGCGCCTGGCGAGTGTCGACGACTGACCCAACCCCCGCGATCCCTGAAGGAGACGTCGTGCCGATCCCGACCCCGCTTCGACTGGCCCCCACCGGGCTGGACCTGCTCGACCGGGCCCGCGAGAGCCTGCTGACGGCGCTCACCGCGGGCACCGCCGGCGAGCGGTACGTCGCGGCGCATCTGGCCGCGCTGCGCACCGCCGCCGCCGTGCTGGCGGTCCGTGGCCGGCCCACCCGGCGCGGCCGGCCACGCAGCGTCTGGGAGGTGCTGCCCGCCGTCGCGCCCGAGCTCGCGGAGTGGGCGACGTTCTTCGACGCCGGCGCCGCCCGGCGGGCCGCCGTCGAGGCCGGCCGGGACGAGGTGGTCAGCACCCGCGAGGCCGACGACCTGCTGCGTGACGCCGAGCGGTTCCTGCTGATCGTTGAGTCCGCGCTCGGGCTGCCGCGCCAGGACGTCCTGCCACGCGGCGGCCTGCTTCCACTGTCCGGCTGAGCCGGTTCGGCGTCCGGCCCAGCGACGTCGGCGTCCGGCCCAGCAACGGGGTCGGTGCCGGACCCAGCGCCCGGACCCAGCGCCCGGACCCAGCGCCGGACCCAGCGCGGACCCAGCGCGGACCCAGCGCCGGACCCAGCCCCGACCGCCCACCCGCCACCCCGCGACTGCGGGGCCTACCAGCCCGGAAGCCTTCCGTGAGCACCCCCTTCGTCCACCTGCACGTCGCCTCCGGGTACTCCCTGCGGCACGGCGCGTCGTCGCCGCAGGCCCTGGTCGACCGCGCGGTCGAGCACGGCATGACCGCTCTCGCCCTGACCGACCGCGACGGCCTCTACGGCAGCGTGAAGTTCGTCCTGGCCTGCCAGCGGGCCGGCGTCGCCCCGCTGCTCGGCGTTGACCTGGCCACCGCACCGACCGGGCTGGTCGAGGCCCTGCCCGCCTGGGCCGACCCCTCGGTCGCCGTGCGCGCCGCGGCCGGCGGACGGCGCACCCCGGCCCGGGGCGGGGCACCGGTCGACCCGCGCTCCCCGCGGGTCACCGTCCTCGCGCTGGGTGCCGACGCGGCGGGGAGGGCGGGCCGCGGGTGGGCCGCGCTGTGCCGGCTGGTGTCCGCCGCGCACCTGGCCAGTGGACATCTCGGCGGCGAGCGCGGCGCGCCGGTCACCGACCTGGCGACCGTTGCTCAGCACGCCGCCGGGACGTCGGGGGCGGCCGGCCCGGATGAGGAGGGGACGTCGGGGCCGGCCGCCCTCGCCGTCCTGCTCGGGCCGTCCTCGGAGGTCGGGCGCGCGGTGCTGGCCCGCCGACCGGACCTCGCCCGCGCCGTCCTCGAGCGCTGGCGGGCCGCCCTGCCCGCGGGCAGCCTCGCCCTCGAGGTGGTCTGCCACCACGGTCCGCCCGGCGGTCCGCTCAGCGCCGACCACGCCGGCCGGATGCTGGCCCTGGCCCGCGAGGCCGGGGTGCCCGCCGTCCTGACCAACGCGGTGCGCTACGCCGACCCCTCCGGGGCCACGACGGTCGACGTGCTGGACGCCGCCCGCCGGCTGGTCGCTCTGGACGAGCGCCACCTCGACCGGGTCACGGCCCAGGGCCACCTGGCGAGCGGTCGGGCCATGGCCCGCACCGCCGCCGACGTCGCCGCCGCACTCGGCGGTGGCGCGCACGTCGCCGACGAGCAGGCCCGGCGGCTGCTGGACGACACGGCCGCGCTCGCCGCGCGCTGCGTACTCGACCCGCGTACGGACCTCGGCATCGGGTCGGTGCACCTGCCCGAGCCGACCGTCCTAGGCATCTCGCCCGGCGACGACCCCGGCCGGGTGCTGGCCGCGCGCGCCCGGGCCGCCGTGCCGGACTGTTACCCCGGCGCCAGCGCGACGCGGCTGCTGCGGGTGCAGCGGCGGCTGGACGACGAGCTCGACATCATCGACCGGCTCGGCTACCCGACCTACTTCCTGACCGTCGCCGCCGTGTGCGACCTGGTGCGTGAGATGGGGGTGCGGGTGGCCGCCCGCGGCTCGGGGGCGGGCAGCCTGGTGAACCACCTGCTCGGCATCTCCGGCGTCGAGCCGCTGGAGCACGGCCTGCTGATGGAGCGGTTCTGCTCCCCGCTGCGCGCCCAGCTGCCGGACATCGATCTCGACGTCGAGTCCGCCCGGCGCACCGAGGTATACGAGCGGGTGCTCGAGCGGTTCGGCGGCGACCGGGTGACCTGCGTGTCGATGATGGACACCTACCGGGTGCGGCACGCCGTCCGCGACGTCGGAGCCGCGCTCGGGTTGCCGCCGGCCGAGGTTGACGCCATCGCCAAGGCGTTCCCGCACATCCGGGCCCGCAACGCGCGCGACGCGATCGCCGAGCTGCCCGAGCTGCGGGCCAGCGGCCTGGGCCACGAGCGGCTCGACGTCTTCTTCGAGCACGTCGAGCGCCTCGACGCCCTGCCCCGGCACGTCGCGCTGCACCCGTGCGGGGTGGTGCTGTCCGACGTCAGCCTGCTGGACCGCACGCCGGTCGAGGCGAGCTGGCTGGGGTTTCCGATGAGCCAGCTGGACAAGGACGACGTCGAGGCGATGGGGCTGCTCAAGCTGGACGTCCTCGGCATCCGGATGCAGTCCGCGATGGCCCACGCCGTCGACGAGGTCGCCCGGGTCGACGGCGTCCGGGTCGACCTCGACGACCGCGGCTGCGTGGCCCTGGACGACGAGGCGACCTTCCGGTTGATCCGCTCCACGCACACCCTGGGCTGCTTCCAGATCGAGTCGCCCGGGCAGCGCGAGCTGGTCGGCAAGTTCGGGCCGCGGACCTTCGGCGACATCGTCATCGACATCTCGCTGTTCCGGCCCGGCCCGGTGAAGTCCGACATGGTGACGCCGTTCCTGCAGGCCCGGCAGGGCTGGAACCAGCCCGAGTACCTGCACGAGTCGCTGCGCGAGGTGCTGGCCGAGACCTGCGGCGTCGTGGTCTTCCACGAGCAGGTGCTGCAGATCGTCCACGTCACCACCGGGGTGACCCTCGCCGAGGCCGACGAGGTGCGCCGGGCGCTCGGCTCACCAGCCGGGCAGGCCGAGGTCGAGGCGTGGTGGCGGCCGGTCGCCCGGGCCCGTGGCTACTCCGTCGACGACGTCCAGCGGATCTGGGAGGTGCTGAAGGCGTTCGCCTCGTTCGGGTTCTGCAAGGCCCACGCCGCCGCCTTCGCGCTGCCCACCTACCAGTCGGCCTGGCTCAAGGCGCACCACCCCGCGGCCTTCCTGGCCGGCGTGCTCACCCACGACCCCGGCATGTACCCCAAGCGGCTGATCCTGGACGACGCCCGCAGCCTGGGCATCGCCGTCCTCGGCCTGGACGTCAACGTCTCCGACGCCACCTACCGGGTGGAGCGGGTGGCGCCGTGGGACGAGCCGCCGCCCGCGATCCTCGACCAGCTCGAGGCGGGTCCGGACCACCCGGACGACGGCCCCCGCTCCGCGCCGCTGCACCCGGACCTGCCGGACGGGCGGGCCTACGGCATCCGGCTGTCCCTCGCCGACGTCAAGGGGATCAGTGCTGCCGAGGTCGAGCGGATCGTCGCCGGTCGGCCGTACGCCTCGCTGGCCGACTTCTGGCACCGTGCCGGGATCAGCCGTCCGGTGGTCGAGCGGCTGGTCGTGGCCGGAGCGTTCGACGCGCTCTACGGGCTCGGGGGCCTGGCGGCCCGGCTGCCGGTGCGCCGGCGCGGGCAGGTGACCCGCCGCGACCTGCTGCTGCAGGTGGCCGAGCTGGACCGCTGGGCCCGCAGCGCCGGGCGGGGGAGCAGAGGTGGCCGGACGAGCACCGGACGGCGGGCCGGGGGGTCGGGCGGATCGGTGGGGTCCGGCGGGCCGGCGGGGTCGGGCGGGTTGGCTGGTTCGGGCGGGTTGGCGCGGTCCGGCGGGTCGGTGGGGCCCGGCGAGCCGGCTGGTTCGGGCGGGTTGGCGAGGTCGGGTGGGTTGGCGAGGTCCGGCGGGTTGGCGGGGTCCGGTGGGGCCGGGTTCGCCGGGGCTGGGTTCGCCGGGGCTGGGTTCGCCGGGGGGGAGGGGACACCGCTGGGCCTGCGCAGCTGGTCGTCCGGCAGCGGGTCGCGCGGTCGGGACGCACCGCGCGCGCAGCGCAGGCTGGTGCGGCCCGGGGACACCGACGACGTGCGGCTGCTGGCGGCGGCGCAGTCCCAGGCCGCGCAGCCGGTGGTCCCGGCGGCGGAGCAGGACGTCCAGCTGACCCTCGACCTCGGCGACGCGACGGACACGCCGCGCCCGACCGGGCTGCCCGAGATGACCGACGCCGAGCGAGTGCGCGCGGAGCTGGAGGTCCTCGGGCTGGACGCCAGCTCCCACGTGCTCGACGCGTACGCCCCGATGCTGGACGCGCTGGGGGTCACCCGCAGCCGCGACCTGCTGCGGCGGCGCAACCAGGCCGAGCTGCTGGTCGCGGGCGTCAAGGTGGCGACTCAGACCCCGCCGATCCGGTCCGGACGCCGGGTGGTGTTCCTGACCCTGGACGACGCGACCGGCCCGGTCGACGCCACCTTCTTCGAGGACGTGCAGGGGCCCTACGCCGCGACCGTGTTCCACTCCTGGCTGCTGGTCGTCCGGGGGGTGCTGCGCCGCACCGGCCCGCGCGGGGTGTCGCTGCGGGCCACCGGCGCCTGGGAGCTGCCCCCGCTGTGGGAGGCCTGGACCGAGGGCGGCCTGGACGCCGTCACCGCGGCGCTCGAGGCGGCCGAGGCCCGGGCCCTGGCGGAGAGCACGTACTCGACCCGGGCCACCGAGGGGGCGGCCGCGAGCCGGTCCTCGCGCCCGGTGCTCGCCCCGGTCGAGCCAGCGGCGGCGACCGGAGGGGCGGCGGAGCAGCGGGCCGGTGGGATGGGCGGCGGCCCTCGCCACCGCCGCGTGCTGGTGCACGCCAGCGGCTTCCGCCAGTCGCCGTACAGCGACGTCAAGCCGGCCGGAGACGACGCCAAGTCGGCGCCGCGCAAGCTGTGGCACTCCAGTTCGGGGAGCTCGGGACGGTGACCGGACCGCGACCATCGGCCCGGTCACTAGGCTGGGCGACGACCGTGCGCCGGCGCAGGACAGGCACCGAGGGAGACCCGACGTGGCAGAGGACGTCGCACAGGACGTCGCAGCAGGCGTTGCGGGAGGAGCGGCACCGGACCCTGCAGGAGGCGCTCGGGCAGGCGCGGCACCGGACGCTGCAGGAGGCGCTCGGGCAGGCGCGGCACCGGACGTTGCGGGAGGCGCTGCACCAGACGCTGCGGGAGGAGGCACGGCGGCAGCCCCTTCGCGAGGGGCGGCCGAGGATGCCGCGGGCCGGCGCCGGCCGCGTCGCGGGGACGTCGCCACGGCGCCGCGGACCGCGGCCGTGTGGGAGGCCGTGCGACGCGTCGTCGACGACCTGTCCCGGGAAGCAGGCGGCGCACCGCTCACCGTGGTGGACCTGGGCGGCGGCACCGGTGGGCTGGCCGTCGCGCTGGCCGGGCTCGGGCACCGGGTCACCGTGGTCGACCCCAGCGCCGACGCGCTCGCAGCGCTCGAACGCCGGGCCGACGAGGCCGGCGTCGCGGACCGGGTGCGCGCCGTGCAGGCCGACGCGGCGGAGCTCGGCGACGTCGTCCCGCCGGCCAGTGCCGACTTGGTCTGCTGCCACGGCGTCCTGGAGTACGTCGACGACCCCACCGCCGCCGCCCAGGCCGCGGCCGTCGTCCTGCGGCCCGGCGGGGCGCTCAGCCTGCTGGTCGCGCAGCGCTCGGCGGTGGTCGTCGCCCGGGCCCTGTCCGGACGGTTCCACGAGGCCGCACATGCGCTCCACGACCCGGCCGGGCGCTGGGGGGACGCCGACCCGCTGCCCCGGCGGTTCGACGCACCCGACGTCGTCCAGCTGCTCACGGCGTCCGGGCTCACCCCGCGTCAGCTGCACGGTGTCCGGCTGTTCAGCGACCTGGTGCCCGAGGCCCTGCTGGACGGCGACGAGATCCGTACCGCGCTGCTGGCGCTGGAGCAGGCGGCGGGGGCGCACCCGACCCAGCCCGGGCTCGCGGCGCTCGCCACCCAGCTGCACGTGGTGGCCTCCCGCGGCTGACCCGCGGGCGGCCGGTGACCCCGCGGGAGGAGCGCGATGAGCCGGCGCCAGTACACGGCCGCCTCGGGAACCACCGGCGCGGACGACACCGGCTGCACGATCCTGCACGTCGACATGGACGCCTTCTACGCGTCCGTCTCGCTGCTGGAGCATCCCGAGCTGGTCGGCACGCCGGTCATCGTCGGCGGGGGCGGCACGCGCGGCGTGGTGCTGTCGGCCACCTACGAGGCCCGGGCGTTCGGCGTCCACGCCGCCATGCCGATGAGCCGGGCGCGGCGGCTGTGCCCGCGCGGGACCGTCCTGGAGCCGGACCACGCCCGGTACGCCGAGGTGTCCCGGGGAGTGATGGCCGTGTTCACGGACATCACGCCACTCGTCGAGCCGTTGTCCCTGGACGAGGCGTTCCTGGACGTCCGAGGGGCGGTGCGACGGCTCGGGTCGCCGTCGGCGATCGCCCAGACCATCCGCGACCGGGTCTTCGACGAGCAGGGGATCACCTGCTCGGTGGGCGTCGCGGCCACCAAGTTCGTGGCCAAGCTGGCCAGCGGGCTCGCCAAGCCGGACGGGCTGCTCGTCGTGCCGCGCGAGGACGCGCTGTCGGTGCTGCACCCGCTGCCCGTCGGCGCGCTGTGGGGCGTGGGGGAGCGCACCGAGGAGACGCTGCACCGCTACGGGCTGCGGACCGTCGGTGACATCGCGCACACGCCCCGCGAGACGCTGCGGCGAGTCCTCGGCGAGGCCGCGGGTGCCTCGCTGTTCGAGCTGGCCTGGGGTCGCGACCCGCGAGCGGTGGTGCCCGAGCAGGTCGAGCGCAGCATCGGTGCGGAGGAGACGTTCGCGCACGACGTGGACGACCCCGAGCTGGTGCACCGCGAGCTGCTGCGGCTGTCCGAGCGGACCGCGGCCCGGCTGCGCTCGGCCGAGCAGGTCGGCCGGACGGTGTCGATCAAGGTGAGATTCGCGGACTTCACGACGATCACGCGGTCACGGACGCTGCGCGAGCACACCGACGTCGCCCGAGACGTGTACGGCACCGCTCGTGAGCTGTTCGACGCCCTCGGCCTGCAGCGCGCCCGGCTCCGGCTGGTGGGGGTTCGGGTGGAGGGCCTGGCGCCCGCGGCGCAACACCAGCGGCAGCTGCTGCTGGACGAGAAACCGTTCGGATGGCGAGACGCCGAGCAGGCGGTCGACCGGGCCAGCGCCCGCTTCGGACCCGGCAGCGTGCGTCCCGCGAGCCTGGTTCGGCGGGACGAGCGGCCGGAGCCAGCGAGCGGTCCGGCTCCGAGTTCGCCGCCCGGCGGCTGACCAGCGACGACGTCCGTCCACCGGACGGCGCGAACTGCGCTCTCCCGCTTTCCCCGAGGAGTCCGGCGACATATCCTATGTGCCCAGGGACCGCTCGATGACGACGACCGTCGCCACCGGGCGTCCGCCGTCCGCTCTTTCCCCGCGGGAGGTCGCCGTGCCGCTGTCCGAGCACGAGCAGCATCTGCTCGAGCAGATGGAGCAGGCGATGTATGCCGAGGACCCCAAGTTCGCCTCGGCCATGCGCGGTAGGACCCCCAAGGCCCGGCAGCGTCGTCGCCTGCTGCTCGGCTGCGCGGGCGTGCTCGTCGGTCTCGTGCTCGTCGTCCTCGGCGTGACCAACAGCGTCATCTGGCTGTCCGTCGTCGGCTTCGTGCTGATGCTCGCCGGTGCCGCCTTCGCCGCCACCCCCGAACGCAAGGCCGGCCCCGTTGGCATGGTGGGCCGCGACGGGTCGCCGATCCCGCGGCGCGGTGGCGGCGCCACCAGGGCTCCCCGCAGGTCCCGGCCGAGCGGCAGCTTCATGGAGCGGATGGAGCAGCGCTGGGAGCGTCGGCGCAACCACGACTGGGGCCCCTGATCCGGCTGACTCTCTGACCACAACGGCCGGTTTCTCCGGCCGTTGTGGTTCTGTGCCCCAACGCGTCCTCCTCAGCGCCGATCATCGCGCCAGTTCTTGTTGCAGCGGACGTCGCCGCCGAAGACCGCGGTGCCGCCCTCATGCCGTCCCCTCAGCCGGATGCTCCCCAGGAGCCGCCGGCTGGACGACGAGTGCCGGTCCCAGGGGAGTAACGCAGTCGCCGCGCAGCAGGCAGTCGCCGCCTAGCAAGCGGTCGCCGGGGAAGCACCCGCGCCGCGGAGCAGTACGGCGCGCCGGTGCACCGGTAGAGCCGCCGCGACCCCCGACACCGCTCAACGGCGGCGGTGCACCCGCACCCGCCGCAGCGACCTCAGCCGCTGCGCTACCCCGACGTCCACCCGGCCTCCGACGGCGCCCACCCGGCCGGCCACGGTGCCGACCCCGGTTCGCACCCGGTTCGCGCCGGAGCGCGGCAGCACCCGGGCCCTGACGCGGACGCCGCGGGTGCGCGAGGCGGCCACCGCCGCGAGCACCGCCCGGACGTCCTCGTCCAGCCGCTCGGGGTCCGGCAGCACGGGGGCGTACCGCGACTGCTCCACGGTCCGGGTGATCCGGCTGAGCGCCTCCCGGGGAGGGCCGGTCAGCCCCACGGCCGCGGCTAGCTCGGCGTCCAGCTGGCGCGGCGTGACTCCCGACCGCAGTGGGACGCCCAGGTCCTGGACACCCTCGCGCAGGTCGGCCCAGCCGGCCTCAACCCGGGCCTGGACGTCGCGAGCCGCCCGACGGCGTCGCCGGCGTCCGAGCCAGGCGCTGACGGGCGTGACGGCGATGGCAGCGAGCAGCACGAGCACCACGCCGACCGGCTTCCACGGCACGGGGAGCACCGGCTCGGAGGTCGTGAGCCCCCCCGAGGTGTCGGCCGCCGCCCGCTGCTCCGCGGCATCCGCTCGCTGTGCCCGCCGAGCGGCGTCGCTGAGCGTATCGGTGCCGTCGGTGGGGGCGGCGCTGGCCGACGGCGCGGACGACGACGGCTGCGATGCGGCCCCGCCCTGCGGCTGCGCCCACTGCGGCGGGCTGCCGGTGCGGCTGGCCGGCGTCGGCTCGAACCGGACCCAGCCCACCCCGGCGAAGTACAGCTCCGGCCAGGCGTGCGCGTCGGTCAACTTGACCGTGTAGGTGCGGTCGGCGTCCGGAGTGCCGGGCAGGAAGCCGACCCCGATCCGGGCCGGGATGCCTAGCGACCGTGACATCACGGCCATCGCCGAGGCGAACTGGATGCAGAACCCCTTGCGGTCGACCAGGAAGTCCGCCACCGCGTCACCGCCGGAGTCCGACGGCGCCTGCGTGGAGTAGAGAAAGTCGCCACCGGTGCGGAACCAGTCCTGCAGGGCCATCGCCTTGCGGTAGGGGTTGTCCGCGCCGGCCGTCACCTCGCGGGCCACCTCACGCACGCTCTGCGGCAGCGAGCGGGGCAGCCGGGTGTACGTCTCCACGACGTTGCGGTCGGGCGCCGGCGCCTGCTCCAGCTGGGTCACGGTGGGACGCACGGCGAGGTACTCGACGTCGTACTGCTTGCCTCGCACGGTTTCGCCGTCACCGATCACGTTGAGCGAGGCGGCGTCGTAGAGCCAGGCGCCGTCGATGTCCACCTTCCGGGCCGGGTACGGCATCGGCAGGAAGTCCTGGTTCAGCATGTCGCCGACCTCGACGTGCATGCTGTACGTCGCGCGCGGTACGGCGTCGGTGAGGCCGGGCGGGTCGGGCAGGCCCCGGCTGGCCCGCTGACGGCGCGAGACGTCGGTGGTCCGAGGCTCCCAGCTCTCGCCGTCGAAGTTGTCGGCGGTGATGATCCGCAGCGGCGCCACGTCCGGCTGCTCGGTGCGGTAGCGGAGCACCTCGACGTCCTGGCGTGGCGAGAGGTTGTCGCGAAGGGTCAGGACCGGGTTGATCACGGTCAGGCCGTTCAGCGATGGGCCGCTACCGCCGCTGGCGCCGCGGACGAGCAGCCCCTCGGGGAGCGCCGGGACGAGGGTGGGGACGACCACGGCGAGCGTCACCGCGGCGAGGCCCACCCGCCGTCCGGTCGCGGCCAGCGCGCTGGTGTCGTTGCCGATCGTCTGCCGGGTGCCGTTGCCGCGGTCACCCCAGCGCGGCAGCAGCCGGCCCCAGCGCAGCACCCGCCCGCTGCCGTCGTGCGCCACGAGCACCAGCCAGCCGGTGGCCGCGACGACGAAGTAGCGCCAGGGCAGACCGCCCGGGACCACGCCCGCCGGTATCGCGTACAGCGCGAGCAGGGGCAGCCCGGCCACCGCCGCGGACCGCAGCGTGACGGCGAGCAGGTCCACGAGCGCGGCGATGCAGAGCACACCGGCGCTGACGATCAGCACCAGGCCGCGCGTCTCGGGGACCGGCGCGGCGTACCGGTTGATGGTGTCCGCGCCGTCCACGACGAGCTGGCCCAGCCGTTCCACCGCGGCGGGGCCCGGCAGCAGCCCGCCGATCGCCACCTCGCCGGCAAAGGCCGCGCTGAGCGCGACGACTCCCACGCCGAGCTGTCCGGGCAGGATCAGGGCCGGGGGAAGGCGCAGGGCCCGGAGCCCCGCGCCCGTAGCCAGCACCAGGAGGATCACCAGGATCGCGGCGCTGAGCCAGGTGTTGCCGTCGATCACCGGCGCCAGCGACCAGCAGGTCAGCAGCGTCGCCAGGCCGGCCAGCGGAGCGGCCCACAGATCGCGCCGGGTCATCGTCGTCCTCCCACGGTCAGGGTTCGGCCGGCTCCCACGCGGGCCCAGGTGGTGTCCAGGGACTCCCCGCGCGCGCACGGGACGACGTCCCAGCCGGCGGCGCGCAGCCGGGCGTGCGCCGCCTCGTCGACGCCGGCTGCGGCGCCGGGTCCGGAGGGGCGGGAGCGGACGTCGGGCGGCGGCGCCAGCAGCGCCACGCAGCTCGTGCGCGGCTGGTTCAGGGGTGCGAGCAGGGTCGCGTCGGCAGCGTCGAGCTGGCCGAGGACCGCGACCACGAGCCCGCCGGTAGCGGCGTGCGAGGCAGCCCGAACGGCACGCTGCAGCTCGAGCGACCCGGCCGGCTCCACGGTCGCCAGCGCGTCCAGCACCGCGGACGCCGCGACGTCCCCGCGGTCGCGGGCGTCGTGGGCCCACGGTGTGGCGGAGTGCTCGATGTCGCCGGTGCCGTCGACCAGGCGGACGGCGTACCCGCGCTCGACGAGGTGCGAGGCCACCGACGCCACCGCGGACACGGCCCACTCGAACGACGAGGCCGCGCCCTGCCCGTGGAAGGCGGACCGGCGCCGGTCGAGCACCAGGGTGGCCCGGCTCTGCCAGGGCTGCTCCTCGCGGCGGACCATCAGCTCGCCCCGCCGGGCGGTCGAGCGCCAGTGCACCCGCCGCAGGTCGTCGCCCTGGCGGTACTCACGCGTCGTGACGTCGTCCTCACCGCCTCCGGACAGTCCCCGGGGACGGGTGTCACCGGAGCCGGTCCAGTCCCCGGTGAGCGCCACCGGCGGGAGCTGGACCACCGGCGGCGTGACGACCAGCAGGTCGCGGGCGGTGAAGGAGCGCCGGTGCTCGGCCATCCCGAACGGGTCGGTGAGGGTGAGGCTGAGCGGGCCGATGTCGTACCGGCCGCGGACGTCCGACCGCACCGGGTAGCTGATCGCCCGCCGCTCGCCGGGCTCCAGACCGGGCAGGACGAACCGCGGCCGCGCGCCCAGGCCGAACGGCACGTGCTCCTCGGCCAGCACCAGGCCGCACCGGCTGGTCGAGGCGTTGGACACCTCCAGGACCACCTTCGCGGTCTCGCCCACCGCGACGCGTAGGGGCGTCACGGTGCGGGAGCACGCCAGCCGGTACCGCGAACGGCCCAGCACGACCACGGTGAGCAGCGGCACCAGCGCCAGCAGGATGCCGATGCGCAGCAGGTCGCGCTGACCCAGCAGCAGCGCGCACCCGGTCGCGGCCAGGCCGGCCGCGAGGACGCCGCGGCCACGCGCGGTCAGCCGCTGCAGCGGTGTCGTGAGCCGCTGCAGCAGCTCGCGCCGGCGCCGTCGGCTCATCCGGCCCCCCGCCCCCCGGAGCCCGGCACGGGAACCTGTCGGACGATCCCGGCCACCACGTCTGCGGCGGAGCGGCGCGCCAACAGGGCGTCCGGCGAGAGCAGCAGCCGGTGCGCCAGCACCGGCTCGGCCAGGGCCTGGACGTCGTCCGGCAGCACGTGGTCGCGCTCGGACAGCGCCGCGTGCGCCCGAGCGGCGCGCAGCAGGTGCAGGGTCGCGCGCGGGGAGGCGCCGAGCACCAGGTCGGAGCTGGAACGGGTGGCAGCGGCCAGGTCGACGACGTACTGCTTCACCGCGTCGCTCACCCACAGCGACCGTGCCGTGGCGATCAGCGCCCGGATCTCGGCCGCGGAAGCGACCGGCTTCAGCGCGTCCAGCGGCGACCGCGAGCCGTGGCTGCTCAGCATGTCCAGCTCGGACGAGGCGGACGGGTACCCGATGGACAGCCGGGCCATGAACCGGTCGCGCTGGGCCTCGGGCAGGGCGTAGGTGCCCTCCATCTCGACCGGGTTCTGGGTCGCGACGACGATGAACGGCGACTCGAGGTGGTAGGTGACCCCGTCCACCGTGACCTGCCGCTCCTCCATGCACTCCAGCAGTGCGGACTGCGTCTTGGGGGAGGCGCGGTTGATCTCGTCGCCCAGCACCACGTTGGCGAAGATCGCGCCGGGCTTGAACTCGAAGTCCCGCTGGTCCTGGTTGTAGATGCTGACGCCGGTGACGTCGCTGGGCAGCAGGTCGGGCGTGAACTGGATCCGCCGCACGCTGCAGTCCACGGCCCGGGCCAGCGCCTTGGCCAGCATGGTCTTGCCGACGCCGGGGACGTCCTCGATCAGCAGGTGACCCTCGGCCAGCAGCACGGTCAGCGCGGTACGGACGACCTCGGGCTTGCCCTCGATCACGGACTCGACCGCACCGGTGATTCGGGACGCCGCATCGCGCAGCCGGGTCAGCGCGAGCGGCGAGCTGTGCCCCTCCGGCTCGTCACTGGGCTGCGTCTGCGGGACGCTCATGGCGCTCACGGGGCCTCCTACAGGACCGGGGACTTGCGTCGGCGGGCGTCGTCGCAGTGTGTCACCGAGTGCACGGGGTGCGCAGGCCCCGGGCTCGGTACGGCATCCCCTGCAACGGCGGAACGGCCCCGGTTGCTCCCGAAGCGTCCGATCTTCCTCCGCGCTTGCCGTGATGCACCACCAGGGCCGCTTCATCGGCTCGGTTCGGCGGTCCTCGCGGAGCAACGTCGCCTCAGGCGGGCAGAGCCCCCCACATCGCACCACCGCGAGGGCATCAGGCGGCCCACAGTGCGGGGCCGCGGCCTGGACGCGGCGCCTCGCAGCCGCACCGAGAGGAGGCCAAGGCCCACTGCCCTCCACCCGCCCCCACC
>Ga0126311_10000748_pt1 | contig 15073 bp, 14 predicted proteins | sample Plot61_FD_92539 | JGI IMG/M metagenome (GOLD analysis project Ga0126311, IMG submission 92539) | Serpentine soil microbial communities from UC McLaughlin Reserve, CA, USA - Plot61 | ecosystem: Environmental > Terrestrial > Soil > Grasslands | place: USA: UC McLaughlin Reserve, Lake County...
TGGCTTTCGCAAATATCTATAACGCGCTGGGCGAGAAAGACCAAGCCTTCGAATGGCTCGAAAAGGCTTACGCTGAAGGAGCACCTCTCTTGCGTGCACTCCAAACGGGCAAGATGTGGGATCCACTTCGGTCAGATCCACGCTTTGAAGATTTGCTGAAACGTATGGGCTTGCCTCGACAGTAGGTCACTTCATCCGCCGCTTGAAATACAAGCGGCGCCCGGGGTGCCATCACCGGACTTAAAATCCGTTGTCCGAAAGGACGTGTGCGGGTTCGACTCCCGCCCTCGGCACCAGTTTTTAGCCAGTGGTTACAGCTAGACATGGTCCATCCAGTGCGTTCATTGATGATCACCTCCCTGGCTCGACGTGAGAGTGTTTAATGTCCCCCCGCTTGTTTTTGTGAGCCGAACTTCATAACTTGCTAAAGTAAGCAGGAAGGACATTTTCGTACTATATGAACACTCGTCGTCAATTTCTTATTCGCGCTCCATTGGGCTTACTCATCGCCACCGCCAGCCTCAAGAGCGGCAACTCACAAACGCCTTCGCAAACACCAACAACACCAGGCGCACCCCCAACGTTCGGAACGGGCGCAGGCTCCGGACCGGCCGTAACACCAGATACATTTGCCGCGGCTGAAAAATTGATGCAAGTCACGATGACGCCTGCAGAACGACAACAGGCAGCTGATTCGTGGCGTACCTCACTTGCTCCGTACCTCGAGCGACGAACAGGTCCACGCAAAGTTTCAATCAAGGATACCGACGCTCCTGCAATGCTTTGGCATCCGCTGCTACCGGGAATCCCGGCGCCGCAACTTCGCGATCGGTTTGTCCGGTCAAAGGCCGAGAACATTCCCCTGCCCGCCTCTGATGAAGCCATCGCCTTCGCGCCGGTGACGCAGTTATCCAGATGGATCGAATCGAGAAAGCTCACCTCTGAACGGCTCACCAATATTTATCTCAGCCGCATCGAACGACTCGATCCTAAGATTCGATCAATTATCACGCTCACCAGGGATCACGCTCTTGCGCGCGCAAAGGCGGCAGATGTAGAGATCGCCGCCGGTAAATATCGCGGTCCATTACATGGCATTCCGTACGGAGTAAAGGATCTGCTCGACACGAAAGACATTCTGACTACTTACGGTGCTGAGCCATTCCGAAATCGCATTCCCACCACTGACTCAGTAGTCGTGCGCCGGCTTAACGATGCCGGTGCGGTTTTGTTGGCAAAGTTGTCTCTCGGAGCACTCGCACTGAACGACATTTGGTTTGGTGGTCAGACGATGAATCCCTGGCTTTTGGAAGAGGGAGCATCGGGATCGAGCGCTGGACCGGGCGCCGCTACCGCAGCTGCGCTGGTCGCGTTCTCAATCGGAAGCGAAACGGGAGGAAGCATTGTAAGTCCGGCAATGCGATGTGGAGTAACTGGTCTGCGCCCGACCTTTGGACGAGTTGCCCGCACCGGCGCAATGACACTTTGCTGGTCACTGGACAAACTCGGCCCAATGACGCGCTCGGTAGAAGATGCGATGCTGGTGTTGCATGCGATCACTGGACCAGACGCTGGAGATCCATCAAGCGTTCCCAGCAACCTCGATTTCGATGCCTCGGGATCAGTGGCTGGTTTGAAGGTTGGTTACATTCCGCAGTGGATGAAGGAGAGTCCAGCGACCGACGTAGACCGGGCAGCGATGGAGACAATGAAGAAGCTGAAGATGGAACTGAAAGAAGTGACACTTCCTGATTGGCCATACAGTTCACTCATGCCGATCTTGTTTGCCGAAGGCGCCGCATCCTTTGAGGAGCTTGCGCTTAATAATCAACTCGGTTCACTAAAGGTGCAGGTCAAGGATGCATGGCCAAACCTGTTTCGCGAAGCACGGTTTCTTTCAGCCGTAGATTTTGTTCAGGCCGATAGATTGCGTCGCAAGGTGGCGATGGAGATGGTAAGGATCTTCCGAGAAGTCGATTTGATGATCGTGCCTTCACTCCGCGACGAGCAGCTTACGATCACCAACTTCACCGGTCATCCATCACTTACGCTGCGTGCAGGTTTCGTTGAAGTCCCCGAAGCACGGAGTGATTGGGCGCCGGATCCGGCTCATCCGCTACCCAGGTTCAACCCACCACGACGCGTGCCGCATGGTATTACGATCCTCGGTCGCCTGTTTGACGACGGTTTGCTTGGTCAGGTCGGAGTAGCACTTGAACGCGCGTTTGGTGTCGTAGCGGAAAGGCCCGCGGGGTTTTCGTGAGCTTTGACTCAAAGTCACTGACGCGACGCCGATTACGGGCGGTTCGCAGGTATATTGCCGAATTCGGTTCCGCTTATTTGCCGGGTGACGTGACTCAGTTTTGGCTACTGCGCAGAAGGGTGCAATCGAGAGATGTTCCGCGACAGTTACCCATGTCGTAAGTAGTTTCAATCTTGTTACCAATAGCGAGGATGTATGTCCAATCTGATCAATCGCGTACCGCTAATTCTGATAGTTGTCGTCGCCGCTTGCTCGCTCGCGTTCACTCAAACAACTCCGGAGCGACAACGAAACTATCCAGCACCAGTCGAGGGCGACTATACAATCAAAGACTTCAAGTTTCGCTCAGGTGAGAGTCTTCCCGAACTGAAACTTCATTACCTCACCATCGGGACACCTGAGAAAGACAACAGCGGAGTCGTACGCAACGCTGTGCTGATCATGCACGGCACCGGAGGAACGGGTTCGCAGTTTCTCTCACCGCAGTTTGCCGACATCCTCTTCGGGCCCGGTCAACTACTCGACGCCACTAAGTACTTCATCATCCTTCCCGACGCCCTTGGCCATGGCGGCTCGAGCAAACCCAGCAACGGACTCCAAATGAAGTTTCCTCATTACACGTACGACGACATGGTGCTCGCACAGTATCGACTCATCACCGAGAAACTGGGCGTCAATCACCTGCGTCTCGTAATGGGCACTTCAATGGGTGGAATGCACACGTGGGTTTGGGGTGAAACTTATCCCGACTTCATGGACGCCTTGATGCCGCTGGCGAGCATGCCGGTTGAGATCGCTGGTCGCAACCGAATCATGAGGAAGATGATTATGGACGCGATTCGCAACGATCCATCCTGGAATAACGGTGAATACAAAACTCAGCCAGTACAGGGGATGACCGCTGCTCAGAATATTCTGCTACTAATGGGAAGCTCGCCGTTGCAGTGGCACAAACAGGCGCCGACTCGTGATGCCGCCGATAAATTCTATGAGGAGCGTGTGAAGAGTGGTGTGATGAGAACCGATGCCAACGACATGCTCTACTATTTCGACTCGTCGCGTGAATACAACCCGGCTCCAATGCTCGAAAAGATCAAAGCACCATTGATTGCAGTTAACTCCGCTGACGATTTGATCAATCCGCCTGAGTTGGGAGTAATGGAGCGGGAGATTAAGCGCGTGAAGAACGGTCGATACGTGCTGTTACCGATTACAGATCAAACTCGCGGGCACGGCACACATACCATCGCTTCAATCTGGCAGGGCTATCTCAAGGAACTGCTGGAAAACTCGAATCAAAAAAGCGACAGGTAGTGCTCGACTGCGCTCTTTTCTTTGTGATAAAAACTGCGCCTATCATGTCGATACATTGCGGCGAGCGTTACGCAGTCTTATGCGACACCTTATCGTTACCGGTATTCCAGCAAGTGGTAAATCCACAGTTGCCCGTGCTCTATCTGAGGAGCTTGGGTTGGAGATGGTGGACAAGGATGAAATACTCGAAGATCTATTCAATGAAAAAGGCGTCGGAGATGTACATTGGCGAACCGTTCTCAGCCGGACTGCTGATGACATACTTCGAGAACAGGCATCTCGAACCGAGAGTTCGATCATTGTGTCGTGGTGGCGCCATCCCGCTTCGACCCTTGTCTCAGGAACACCAATCGAATGGCTATCACAGTTACCAGGCGTCTTAATAGAAATTAGTTGCATTTGTGATCCTGCAATTGCGGTTGAGCGTTTCAAATCGCGAATACGGCACCGCGGGCATTTGGATCAGTTCAAATCTTCCTCTGATCTCCTGGCGGCTTTTCAACAACAAGCGGCGCTCGGACCATTGGGCATGGGCCACCTCATTGAAGTAAACACTGAAGCAACCGTCGAGTTAGACGATCTTCTCTCCAGGATAAATTCTTTATCAACGGAACCAGCCGTGAACCAGGAAATTTAAAGACGTCCACCTTCAGGCCAATTTCGCCAATGAGTGTTTGGTGGTTGGGATGATCTATACAGTCCCACATCCCCGGCAGCGAGCACACGCGAAAGTTGCTGGAATGTTTCTGAACCGCTCGGCCGTTCCCCATCAATCACATTCGGGTGATGCCATTCTTCCAATTGCAGAATTTGCTCCATGTCCGGAAGGATGCTGACACGTCGTTCCTCTGGTGTTGCGAACACCTGTTCACGCGCGATGTCAGCAAGGTACCGGCAAAGTTCAAATACCTGCACCTGAGGCGACTGTTCAAGTTCGATGCCGTGGCGCACGTAGTCGGCTATGGATGGCAGCGCGATGGTTTGGTCGCGCACGACGATCACATTCTCTCCCGGCGTCACGAACTCGGTATTGTCGGCATCTTGCCACGGTCCCTCCTTAACAGGATAGACAGTGCGATATTCGTTGTGTGGGTTGTAGGTAAGGTAGCTCTCGTAGGCCTGACGGTTTACAAAGCGCTTCGGAGGATCGCGGTCGTGAAGCCGGCTCGCGAAAGTCTGAATGGAGGTGTCGGGTAAAGCTGCCCTGGGCGAGAACCCAAACACCTCAATCGCAATTGCCCAGTCCGTGGTGGAGCGGAAAAGGGAGAGCCGCGTCGCAGCAAGATACACATACCCGTTATCGAGCATCGGAAACGCGAACGATTCGCAACAGCGATCCAGAATCGACAGGATCTCTTCAGGGTCGAACGTCATCATTAATGGCCAATTTTGATCGAGGCATCCCAGAATGCTTAATTGGCCTCATGTGTCTTCATTACTTCTTCCATTCAACCGGAAACAGCGTTCGTGCTTTATCGGGAGACATGTTCACACCTGCGAGGGCTAATGCCCGGGCCATCACAGGATCGCGCCCCGCAGCAAAATCCGACTGACCAGGTATCACGAATTCATCAGGAGTAACGCCGGCGCCTTCGAGTCTACCGCCGTCTGTCATTGTGAGATCACCACTCGTGACGCTAACACCATAAAAAGTGACGGTCTCAACCCCTACCGTGTGGCTATAATGTCTCGCTTGCATGACCGCGCCCGCGCTGCGATCGCCGATTACTGTTCCACGTTTTTCGAGTTGGATTACCCGCGCCAACAACTCAGACGACGAAGCTGAGTCGCTGTCAATCAGCACAATGACCTGTCCCTTGAAGGCATCGTTGCCGATCGACTTTGCGATCAGTGGCTTAGTTTGCTTGCGCGTGATCAGATCACCTACGTTGACGTCGTTTTCGAAGAACGATCCAAGCAGACGAAGTTGCGTCTCTTCATAGCCACCGCTGTTTCCCCGCAGATCCAGAATCAGCGCTTTGCGTTTTCTAAACTTTCCGACCATATCGTCAACCCCTGCTTTTGTCAGATCAAACTGTGGGATTTTCCAGATGAATACATCATCCATCTCGATGTAGCGGTGACGCCAGAGACGCGCATCTCTTTGCTCCTGGATCTCAAGCCGACCTACTTCTTCGTAATCAGTCAGATTGGTTACTTTCTTCGTCTGCTCGATCTTTGCCTCAATCTTGAGTTCGCGAGGCTCCTTTCCGGCACTCTGAACAACGACGCGCAAGGAAGGCTCAGGCCTCAGAACATTAAGCAGGTACCGGATCTTCCAAAACTCATTTCGGCTTGGTTTCATGTCGTTGATGAAATGGACCAGGTCACCCTCTTTGAGCCCTCTACGGTCCGCGTCACTTCCCGGTTTGACCGCGACGACAAAACATTTGTCACCGATCATCTGCGCAGTCCAGCCGTATTCGATCCGCGCAGCTCGTTGAGGTGGAAGAAAGATGAGATGCGAATCGTTGAATTCAATCAATGTGAGCGCGATGATCCCAAAAATCTGCCCGTTCGACTCGGCTTTGTTAACTCTGTCTTTGGCTTGTTTGAATAGAGCCTCGATATCGAGGCCGCGAAACTTCGGATCGTAATAGTTCTGCTCAACGTCCGACTTGATGGCACGCAGCATCGAATTACCACGATCGATGTCTAAGGAACTAATTGACTGGGCCAGTGCATTACCGAACGCACTTAATAGAATCGTGAGCACCACGAGCGCGTTCATGCAGGTTCGTGAGAATGAGTTTTTGGCGAAGATGATCATTTGACTCGGCCTCCAGGGTAAGTTTATGAGTGTGGTCCATTCTAGTTTAGATCCTGAGGACAAGGACGTGTTTAGCGCCCTGATTAGAGTGATATTATCTTTAACTGACTGGAAGTTACCAGGAGGAGTGATCAAAACGACGCTTAGCGTAATTCATATGTCGATTCTCTGACTTAGCGAATGGCCGGCATCGAGTAACAAGACCATGATCCATGGATAAAGCAGCAACTCCAGACGAATCGACGGGTCAAAGAACATCGGCATTGCACTTAGCAAAGAGTCGCTGAAAGACATGCCGATCAAAGTCCCCAGCAGCCCGCAACCGGTTGCACTTAGCGCGATCAAGAGAATGGCCTGGCGTCTACTCCACCACGTTCGATCAGCATCCGTATGTAATTTGATGGCGGCCCAAATCTTCGAGAGCGTATGCCATACGCCTATGCTGACGAGGACTAATATAACGGTACGTCCGGTCCATCCGGAGCTACGCCATAAGTGAGGACGGACCAACGGCACAAAGAACGCGGCGAAAAGAAACGCCACGATTGGAAAGACAGCTTGTCGAAGCGAGCGCGCCTCTTCACGTTCAATCGTCAAAAAGTTTTCGAGATTCTTCTTGATGCGAGCATCCGATCGCGCGCGTCGCATATAGGTTTCGACAGTGGGATTCACGAGTGGAGCATGAGCGCCTTTGGCAGCATACGTATTGCGCTGTGCGTCATACGCAGCGCGGCGCTGTGGGTCGATCAATATATCTCGCGCACGTAAAATTTGAACGAATGCTTGAGTGGCCTCGGGTCGGCCGCCGTTCAGATCCGGGTGTTGCAGGCGCGCGAGCCGCTTGTATGCAGCCTTGATCTCTTTTACTGAGGCTGTGTTCTTGACCCCAAGAACCTGGTAATAATCCAACATACTCTTTCGCCGCAGTATGCCTTAATCGACCGCGAAAAGTACATCCGTAAGTAATGGCCCGCCGCCACTCCTGTTTTACGCGTTAGGATCCAGGAGGGTGACGATGAAACGCTTTTATTCCCTGCTGCTATTGCTCTCAATCTCTTTAGCTACCTTTGGACAGGCCACTAACTTCTCGCCCAATAACAATAACGAATTCGAAGCGAAACTTCTGCGAGTGTTCGAATGGGTACTCGAGGCACGGTTTTCGCCAGAGCAGCGCCGGGAACTCTCCCGTCTAGTTCAGAATTCCATCCGTTCGAATGATCAGGTCGAGATAGGCTCGTTTCAGCAAGTCGCGAAACTGAATGATCTCATCGACGCCATACCACCTGAGCGTGAAGCTGAGACGCGCGCGACGATACAAGCGAAGATTTTGGAAGGGTTACGAAAGCAGCCGAATGATCCAGCAGCCAGGCTGCTGCTGTCTGTGTACGACAACCGGCGGGTGAGTTCGAGCGTGCAGCAACATGATGAACACAGTCGCTCCGAGAGCTCAACGACAGTGCCGGCGGAGCTTGTAGGTGAGTGGCTGGCACGCCGTGGTTCCGGATCGAGTTTTTACAACCCGAATTCAGGCTCGTATGGTGCGCCGAATGGTACTGCAGACCGTTACAAGTTCTTCGCCGACGGCACATATGAGCACGCGATCCTGATGCAGAACTCGCTCTACAACTGCACCATCCGGGTCTTTGGTCGTGAAACAGGAAGGACGTTGGTTGAAGGCAACACGCTAACAATCACGCCTGGTCCAGGTACGTTCGAGTACACGGATAATTGCCGGCCACAGATGAACTCAAAGAAAGTCACGCAGATGAAGCAGGAGAGATGGAATTGGGAAGTTGTGCGTGATGAACAGGGAGTGAAACTCTGCGGGCGTGATGAGCAAGGCGCGAGCGCCTGTTACTACCGGCAATAATGCGCTTTAAGCAGCGGGTGCCCTTTGGCCTAGTCACGTGAGTCATCCAAAATCGCTTCGCGTACGGCCAATGGTTCAGCAGCAGATAGTTGTTGATGATTATGGGCCATGGGCTCACTGATCACCGTGGTCTCACCATTGACCGCAAATGCCAACAGGGTCAACCCCGCTACGTAAAGAGCCAAAGTAAAGAAAGCGATGTAGCCGGTGACCGCTGCAAATGTGGGTACGTCGAGCGTGCCGAGCGCGATTCCTTGCAGTAGTGTTCCTGCCACTCGCTTCAGCCAGCCGCCTTCGGGACTATACAAACTCGCCAGCAACATATGCTTGAGGACGAAAGCTGTGCCGAACAGAACCGTAAGGCTGCGCAAGAGCCTGCGCGCGTCGAATGAGGAAAACTGATTGTTCCAGAGCGTCCAAAGAAAAAAGAACGAGAACAGCCAGTGAAGCAGACCGCGCTCAGGTAATACAGAGTTAAAAGCCTGGGCCGAAGCAAAGAACATCGTGATGAACATCCAGATGTGCGCGACATTTGTGAGAGGGGGAAAGTCGCTGCTCACCCAATCATGCAACCTCAGTAGACCACCGCGGATCAGGAGCAGCATCAATAGCGTCGCGAGCAAAAGCGTGACCACCGGCGGCGCGATGAAAATAAACGTGCCATTCTCCGCACCGATCCGCAGTCCACCCAAAAGCGCCACTGTCAGAAAAATAAATGGCAGTACAACGAAGTCCAGCAGCGCGCGGTTTCTGGAACGATTAGTCGCAGGCATGGTTCGTCAACTCCTCACTTCCTGGTGCGTAGGACCTTGAGCGGATTGACGTCACTCCAGTTGCGTTCTAATCCCTGTTCAAGTTCGGCCTTTAACTCCGCCGCTGTATGCATATGCAAGTCCGGATCATCGATTGTCAGCGTGCCGGCTGACGACAATGCAATTGCTCGATTCACTGCCTCGACGCCTTGCTTGAACAACTCCTGATCAAAATAAAGCCGGCCCCAACCCTCGCGGTAAAACGAATACGCTATGTAGAACTGCGTGCGCGCATCTCGCTGCGCCGGATCTGCTTGCTGCCATTCGACGCGAGCAGCACGAAACTGCTCACGCCGGAAGAAGTTGAGACCGGAATTGAATTTTTCCTGGTCGATCTCGTAAGTGCCGGCGGCGACCTCAGCACTGGTCGTCACTTCTTTGAAAGTGCGCGGTTCCGTGGCATAGATCCATACGATGAACGCAGCGTATGCGATCGTGAATCCGAGGCCGGCGAGTTGGATAATTCTGGATTGCCTCAAAGTTGGCGCATCATATCAAACACATTGAGGTGCGCCCACAAGGGCGATCGACTCTAATTGATATCTCGGCAAATTCGTTCACTGGTCTATGATCGCTAAGGAGTAGATAATCATCATAAGAGAAGATGAGAAACCCTGCCCCCATATTTATTCTGGTCATCAGCTTACTTGTGGCCCAAACGCAGTCGCCGGAACTCGTCGAGGCCGGCCAATTGAGTGAGCAGGTCATCGCATTCTATAAGGACGGTAAGTACGACACGGCCCTGCCCTTGGCAGAGCGGGCGCTCGCACTGAGGGAAAAGGTGCTCGGGCCGGACCACCTGTCAACCGCTGACGCCTTAGCGAATCTCGCGCAGGTGTATATGGCGAAAGGCAGGAGAAAAGAGGCGAAAGCCTATTACCAAAGGGCTATATCGATCCGCGAGAAGAATCCCGGCGGTGATAATCGGGTACTTGGATTTCTGCTGGAGCGGTACGTCTGCCTGGTGGCCGAGGAGGGACAAAAGGACGAAATGTTGGAAGTGCGCAAGCGGTTATTCAAACTCAACAACGGGATCGGTTATGACGAAGCCTCCCACAAGGCCACCGACCTGCCCGCACCCAGGTATCCGCCGGAGGCCAGACTTAAAAAACTTTCGGGCATAGTGGTAGCGAAGGTGACGGTGGATGAAACGGGGAAAGTGAGCGAGGCAAAGCTCCTGTGCGGCGACCCGTTGCTGGTGAAAGGAGTAGGGTACGCAGTCTGGAACGCGCGTTTCAAACCGCCGACGGCTTCCGGGCGCTCGATCAAGTTAATCGATCTTTTGATCTACCACTTCGTAGCGAATTAGCATCCCGGAGGCTGCGAGTTGGACCACCGCTGTGACAACAAACCAGCCTCGGCAATCTAAAATCAAGATTTCTACACCACTTCTCAACAACCTTTCGCTTACAAACACTCTGTTCCCTCCTCCTGAGATTTTTGATTAGAGCTGTTTTAGCCCCGGCGCGCTTTTCCATCTCTCAACGGTGAAACTGTCGAATGCGATTCCGGTCCAGGGCAGTACTCTTCATTTTCATTTTTCTCTTTCTTTCTTCAATTCCCTCTTGCGGGCGCAAGCCTGCATCTCTCGAGGCGGTTGATTACATTGACCGGCGCACAAATGTGCCGCTGGTCGAGCCCGTCACTCGCGACCTCGCTCAGATTCGCGAACGCGGATCAATCACCGTAGTCGCTCCTTACAATTCCACAACTTACTTCATCTACCAGGGAGAACAGCTTGGCTACGAATATGAGTTGCTTGCTGCTTTTGCGAAGGACCTGGGAGTCGAACTCAAGATCGTCGTGGTAACTGATCCGAAGAGTCTCATACCTGCGCTCAACGAAGGTGAAGGCGACATTGCCGCAGCGCGATTGATCCCGAATCCAGACAACCAGGCAGCGGCAGCGTTCACAGACGCGCTTTACCACACCGATCCGGTTTTGGTCCAACAGGATGAACCACCAGACGAAGCTGGTAAAGGAACTGAGAAAGCCATCAAGCCTGGACCAGCAGATCCAGTACCGGAGGTTGATATCCAGGCGAGACTCATAACCAACCCCGCTCAACTCGCCGGACGGAGAGTTGATATTCCGGAGCAATCTCCCTTTCGACGAACGTTGATGGAGTTATCGGATGAGATCTCCGGAGACATTTATGTCGTTGAGGTGGGCGGTAAGATCGCAGATGAGGCGTTGGCCCAGAAGGTGGCACGCGGTGAAGTTCAATTCACTGTAATGCAAAAGAACCTCGCAGATTTAAAAGAAGCTGAATTCAAGAATTTGAAAGTGCGGCCAATTCTGGGACAGACGCAGAAAGTCTCATGGGCTGTTCGAAAGAACTCTCCCGAGCTGTTGGCTGCACTCAATACCTGGATTGCAGAAAACAAGAAAACGCCGCTCCTTAACAGTCTTTATCAAAAATATTTTATCGATCGCCGCCGATATCTTGAACGAGTGACGAGTGAATATCTAACTTCCTCAACGGGAAAGCTGTGCGAGTACGACGAACTGCTCAAACAGTATGCTGCCGAGCTGAATTGGGACTGGCGACTGCTGGCGTCGCAGGCATTCCAGGAATCTCGGTTCAAGCCTGCGGCGAAGTCATGGGCCGGTGCGACTGGGCTGTTGCAACTGATGCCGAAGACCGCGAAGGAGTATGGAGTCACAGATCCGCTCGATCCCATAGACAACGTACAAGGTGCTATCAGGTTCCTGAAGTGGCTACAAGAATACTGGGCCAAGCGAATCGGTGATGAGAACGAGCGGCTGAAATTCATCCTCGCTTCGTACAACGTGGGCGTGGGTCATGTTGAGGACGCACAGCGGTTAGCAGAGAAGTATGGTGGCAATCCAGAGGTTTGGGATGACGTCGCTTACTGGTTGTTGCAGAAATCGACGCAGCAGTACTCGAGCGATCCTGCTGTGAAGTTTGGCTTTTGCCGCGGCCTGGAACCAGTGAATTACGTCAGCCACATACTTGAACGGTTTGAGCATTACAAACAGTTCGTCGTGGCGTAATATAAGCCCATATGAGCGAGGACCTACAGCAAAAACCCGGCACGTCAAATCGTGGAATGCAACGCTTCATTATTTATGCGGTCGTAATATTGGTCGTCTTCCTGGTTGGTTTTGTGCCTATGTGGCTCAAGGCTCGGACAGCAAACAATGCTCTTGCGGAAATTGAGCATCAATTATTCCTCGCGCGCACGCAGAACGATCTTGCCTCAGCCGTAATCGATGCGCGGCGAGGTGACTATGAGCCCGCTCGCCAGGCAGTCAGCCGGTTCTTCACGTCGTTACGTGAGGAAATTGATAAGGCAAATAGTTCGAGCTATACGCAAGCGCAAAGACAAGCGATGCAGCCGTTATTCGCTGGTCGCGATGAACTAATCACGTTGCTTGCTCGAGGTGATCCGGCCTCGTCGGATCGGCTGTCAGATTTGTATGCGGCTTATCGCAAGATCATGAACTCTAACCCTTAACGTGTTGCCGGCGCTCCCAGTGGCCCCTGGTAAAGTCGGGAAACTTCACCGCCGTACTTCCTGGCGCGTCGCAGTTTGAATTTCTGGACGCGCTGGTTTTGCACGAGATCGACTGGCAACGAGTCGAATTTTTTCATCTTGATGAGTACGTGGGTTTGCCTTAGACACACCCGGCAAGTTTCAGGCGCGATCTAACTGAGCGGATTATTAATCGTATTCATCCCAAAGCGTTCCATCTCATTAACGGTGAAGCGACTGATCCGCAAGCGGAGTGCCGGCGAGTTAGTGAATTGATCTCACAGCACACGATCGATCTGGCGTTTGTTGGCATCGGGGAGAATGGCCACCTGGCATTCAACGACCCGCCGGCAGATTTCTAAACAAAAGAACCTTATCTCGTGGTTACGCTCGATGAAGCTTGTCGACGGCAACAGACAGGTGAAGGTTGGTTTAACAGTCTGGACGAAGTTCCGGCGCGAGCGATCTCGATGTCGATTCAACAGATTCTCAAAGCGCGGGACATCCTGTGTATCGTCCCCGATCGAAGAAAGCACAGGCAGTGAAAGCCTGTGTTGAGATGGAAGTGAGTCCGCTGCATCCCGCGTCGATATTGCAGCGACATCCGCGTGTAAAGCTTTAGCTCGATCGCGAATCGTCAGCACTGCTGCACCCGCGGCTTCGCCGTCTGATGTGAGGCGGGGCTTTGCCCCGCCGGTAACCTACTAAATATTTTCGGGCTATGCCCCCGGTGTGGGCCTCAGGCCCGGACCGGGGGCGTAGCCCAATTGAATAGCTAGAGTTGCGACGGCAAGGCATAGCCTTGCCTCACATCGGGCGGCGAAGCCGCAACGTCATGGTCACATCGTCATTTACTCATCTCGGTGGTTTGCGCGACGTAAAACAGTTTCGGGAATATTTGACTGCAAACCGCTTCGACCTGCCGTGTGATGAAACTCTCCTGCATGGACCAGAGTCACCGCCGGAGTTTTCGTATTTACACCGGGAACGATCTGGCGATTAATATGATCGAGTACGGATCAGATTATGTTTTGGGGCTGGCAACATTCGATCCGGTGAGCTTTGCCAGGCGTGACCGGCTTTGGGCAGCGGGCGATCCGGCTTATTACGGTTTAAGTGATGCTTTGCAGCATCTGGGCAACATCGCCTTTCGTGCGCCAGTGCCGGCCTACAAACACTCAGCAGCAATCTACCTTCACCTCAGCCGAAAGATCTCATCACCTGATACTCACGCAATGAGTCCACGCCGCCCGGCCTGGGAAGCGGACTTAATGCGCGAGTGCCTCCTGCGGCCTGGAAAGCTGCAACGCCTCGAAGACTTCGTGACGTTTCCTTTCTTGGACTGTCTCCAAGTCCGACGTCCGGCTTTTGATCTACCGCTCCCGCAAAAACTAGAAACGTTTTGGGTAGTTAGTCACATGCAATATGAAGTCTAAAATATTGTCCACACATCAAAACGCAAACCGAAAAGGGAGGCAACACTTTGATTCAGATTTACCTTAGCAATATTCACTGCCATACAGAGACCGATGAGGTTGGAGCGGATGAACCTTACGTTCTTGCAACTGTGGTTAACCTGGCCTCCTCTGTAAGCGTGGCGGGCTTTCCTGTTCCGCTTCCCGCCTTCGAAGTTGTCAGATATGGTCCATTTGAAGATGTGGATGAAGATGAAACGCACTTCGCCCCTGGCGCCTCTCAGTCGTTTTGGAGTGTAACCGGTAGCCCTGCGGTATTAGACGACCCGGACCAGGTTATTTTCGTGGTTGCGCTCATGGAAAACGACGATGGCGACCCTGAAGCCCTTCGTGGAATCGTTAAGGGCATTGTCGGTGGATCAGTCCTTGGTAGTCTCAGTCTTAACCGGACCGACAAAGTCACAGCGCTCATTCGTGACGTGAATTCGGCGTTAGGAACGCCCACTGGTGCACCGAGTTTCGATGAAAAGGTAGGCCCTCCGCAGGAACTACGATTCTCACAAGAAGAATTGGCACGGGCGGAAAACGGAGAATTCGTCAGCACGACGCTCTTTACTCGCGGCGACGGTGGACATTACACGATGACGTTCGAGGCACGGAACCCGGAGCAGTGGCGGCGTTGGTTCCAAATCCATCCCGAAACTGTCTTCGATCACAGCACTCAACAAATTGCCGCCGTGTCTCGAGCTCCCGGCAATCTCGACCTCTTCGTAATCGGCTTCGACAACGCGATCTGGACCACATTCTGGAACGACACCGCGGGATGGAATCCGGGTGGCTGGTTCCAAATACATCCTGAAACTGTCTTCGACCACAGCACTCAACAAATAGCCGCAGTGTCTCGAGCTCCCGGCAATCTCGACCTCTTCGTCATCGGCTTCGACAACGCGATCTGGACCACATTCTGGAACGACACCGTGGGGTGGAATCCGGGTGGCTGGTTCCAAATCCATCCCGAAACTGTCTTCGACCACAGCACCCAACAAATTGCCGCCGTGTCCCGAACTCCCGGCAATCTCGACCTCTTCGTCATCGGCTTCGACAACGCGATCTGGACCACATTCTGGAA
>Ga0126311_10000749_pt1 | contig 15049 bp, 9 predicted proteins | sample Plot61_FD_92539 | JGI IMG/M metagenome (GOLD analysis project Ga0126311, IMG submission 92539) | Serpentine soil microbial communities from UC McLaughlin Reserve, CA, USA - Plot61 | ecosystem: Environmental > Terrestrial > Soil > Grasslands | place: USA: UC McLaughlin Reserve, Lake County...
CGATGACGAAAGCGAAGACCAGAGCGACGAAGCCCCGCGCCAGCACGACCGCCACGGGGAAGAGCGCGAAGCAGACGAAGGTGGCGATGACGAAGGGCTTCCGGCCCACGCGGTCTGCCACCTTCGCCGCAGGGATGTAGACGAGAATGGAGGTGACCATCTGGACTGCGACGAGCGCCCCGTATTGCGGGAGGCTGACGCCGGTCACGTCCGTCACGTAAAGGATGATGAAGATGTCCGCCATCCCTTCGCACGTCCTGATGATGATGTCGGAGACGAGCAGACGTTTGAGCGCGGCGTGAAACGAGCGCCACACGCCGCGTACGTTTGCATGCTCGCCGACCTCGACCGGGAGATTGACAGCCAGCGTCAGCGCCGCGCCCGCGAGCGCGAGCACGAGCATGATGACGAGTCCCGTGCGCACCCCCTTGACGACGCCGAACGACGCGATCAGCGCCCCGCCCGCGAGCGGCGCGACGGCCATCGGCACGCGCTTGAGCATGGACTGAAGCGTGAAGCCCATCGCTCGACGCCCCTTCGGCAGAGCGTCGCCGATGACGGCGAAGATCGCCGGGCTCGCCATGCTCGCCCAACTCATCGAGAGTGCGAGGCCAATGAAGACGTAAGGCCAAGAGGGGCTGAGCAGGTAAACGAGATACCCGACCGATGCGAGCGCGATGAAGGTCTGGAAAGCGCGGCGGCGACCCACGCGGTCGGCGAGCCAGCCGCCGGGGTACTGGTAGACGGCGTCGAAGAAGTCCCTCGTCGTGCCGAAGAGTCCGACTATCCCTGCGCCAGCGCCGAGCGCCTCAAGGTACTTCGGCAAGTAACGCTTCCAAAGTTCCTCGCCGAAACCGAGCAGGAAGACTACGGCCGACACGACAACGATGTTGCGCTCAAGGCCGAGATAGTCCGCGACGCGCGCGCGTCGCGTCGGCGCGTCCGGGGGCGCAAGGTCATGTTCTTTACTAGTCGCCAAGCCTCGCCCTCTCGCCAGTCAATCACACTCTCGCGAACGGCATCTTCAACAGGCTCCTCAAGGTCTGCTTGTCTGCGGCGTCGAAGCCTTTGAGTCCGTAGCGTAGCTCCTTAAAGTTGACTCGCCGCGTATGAGTGCCGCAGAGCCTGTCCCAGAGAGAGAAGATGTTGGAGTAGTTCGAGTCCGTCTCTTTCCGCAGGCGGGAGTGATGCGTCTTGTGCATGTTCGGCGTGACGACGAACAGACGCAGCAGGCCGTCAAATCTTTCGTTCAACTTAATGTTCGCGTGTTCGAGCTGCGCGTTGAGGCCGGAGAGAGTCAGGTAGATGACGACGACCCAGAGGGGCAAGCCGAAGATGACGATAGCCGCCAACTGCCAGAGTATCCTCCACACAGTTTCGCCGGGATGCTGGCGAAAGGCCGTGGTCACGTCAACAGCTATCTCGGAGTGATGCACCCGGTGGAACCGCCAGCCGAGCCGCGATTTGTGTAGAAGGAGGTGCGCAAGGTATCCGAAGAAATCCAGCGCGGCGACGCCGAGAATCAGTTTCATTAGGGGCGACAATCCCAGCAGGATGAAGAGGCCGATTCTGTTGCGGTCTGTGCAGGCCGCGAGGCTGGCCGAACCGGCCGAGAGCGCCAGATTCGTCATGACTAAAAGCAGGGCCAGCATGACGTTCGGGAAGGCGTGCGGCAGGCGGTCTCTCCCGAACCTGTATAGGGGGATGACGGATTCGAGCGTCCACAGGACGGCGCAGAGAAGGATGAGCGCGTAAAGCCGCGCCTGCTCGGAAAGCAAGTATTGCATCGTGATGTACCCCGACACGATCCGCTTCAACGCGTCTAAGACGCAGAGAGCAAAGTCCAGCCGAGGCCCACCAAGCCCCCGGCTAAGACGACCCACAGCACGTCAACCTTGAGCTTGTAGAGCGCGACGAATGACAGCACACTCATCACGGCCGCGAACCAATTAACGTTTCCTGAAAAGCCGCCCGGCCAGATGACCGCCGCCCCGAAGACGAGCGCCAAGTTCAGGATTACGCCGACGACGGCCGCCGTCACTCCCGTGAGCGCGCCCGTCAGGTTCTTATTCCCGCGCAAGACCTCGATGTGGGGCGCGCCGAGGAAGATGAAGAGGAAGCACGGAAGGAAGGTGCAATAGGTCGTGACGAGCGCCCCCGTCACCGCGCTCCAAGTCTGACTCATGCCCTGCGGATTGTTCCATCCGGCCATGAAGCCGATGAACTGCAAGACCATGATGAGCGGCCCCGGCGTCGTCTCCGCGAGCGCCAGCCCGTCCACGGCCTGCGCGTGCGTGAGCCATCCGTAAGCTCCGGCCGCCGCCTGCGTCACGTAGGCGAGCACGGCGTAGGCCCCGCCGAAGGTGACGAGCGCAGCCAGCGAAAAGAACTTGTACTCCTCGACATGCAAGCTCCCCCAACCGCGCCAAGCGATCAGCCCCGCGAGCGGCAGCGTCCATAGCACGAGGCCGACGGCGAGAGTTCTAAGGGCGCGAGCTACAGAAGGTAGAGTGTGTGCGGGCGGGGCGGCATGGTCGTCAATCACGGGAGCAACATCAACGGCGGCCGCTTTGTCTCCTCCCTCATCACGCGCATCGGCCGCCTTCCGCTTAACGCTGGCGAAGACCTCGGGCCACGCGCGCGCGCTTACCAGTCCGATGACGCCTGCGGCGAGCACGATGAGGGGGAACGGTACATGAAAGAAGTAGATGCCGACGAAGGCCGCGGCCGCGATGAGGAAATGCGCGCGGCGCTTGAGGGCGCGGCCGCCTATCTTCAGAACAGCCTCGACAACGATGGCGACTACCACAGGCTTGAAGCCCGAGAGCACGCCGACCACAGCGGGCACGTTGCCATGAGCCGCGTAGACGTATGAGAGCCCGAGCAGGATGAATATCGAAGGGATGACGAAGAACGCGCCAGCGACTATGCCGCCGACGGTTTTGTGTAGGAGCCAGCCGATGTAGATGGCGAGCTGCTGCGCCTCCGGGCCGGGCAGCAGCATGCAGTAGTTCAAGGCGTGAAGGAAACGCTCCTCGCTGATCCAGCGGCGGCGCTCGACCAGTTCGCGGTGCATGATCGCTATCTGCCCCGCCGGGCCGCCGAAGGAGATGAAGCCCAGCTTGACCCAAAAGCGGAGCGCCTCCGCGAAGGGGACGCCGCGCGCTTCAAGCTCGCTTCTTTCGCCCGTCCGCGCTAGCCTTGCGGCCTCGCTTTTTACCGACATTGCCCTTCCCCTTGTCCTTTCCGGCTTCGCCGCTCAAAAGCGCATACAGCCCGTCGAAGATTACGCCGCATTGCTGAAGCAGCTTGCGGTCATCTTTGAGTAGTTCGGAAAGCCCACGCACGGCCGCGTCGAGCCCGGCGGCTTCGAGCCGGTTGAACTTGTCGTCCTTCAGGTCGATGTCGTGGACTATCTCGGCGATGTGGCCCAAAGCCGAGTTGTCGCCGAAACCGAACCGCTTGATTAAAGTCTCGAAGGTGCAGTCCTCGCCCTGATGCGTGAACTCCGCGCCGAACATGTCGAAGGGGATGCCGCCTTCGACCGCCTCGCCCTCTGCGACGAAGTGGAAGCGTGGGCTCTTGTCTATGAACTGCCTGATGAGCCACGCGGAGGCCAGGCGATCTATGTGCAGGTTGCGACGCGTTACCCAGCGCCGACGCTGGTATTGAGACACGTCCAAGACATCGCCGCTCGCCGCGCGCGTCCTTCTGACGGCGCGCGTCTGTCCCTGCGATGCCCGGATAATATCCCTGCACCGCTCGTAGGCCGCCGTCGCCGCCGCGCGGCCCTTAGCGCCGAAGAAGTCTGTGGAGACTACGCGCTCCAGTTCGGCGTGCAGCTTGTCGAGCGCGGTCTCGTAGCCGCCGAGCCTTCCGGCCGAGAGGTGGCCGCCGCGCTTCTGCTCGCGGACGGCCCCGGTCAATTTATTAAGTTCGGCCGCCAGTCGTTCGTACTCCGCGTCGCGCGCTTCGCGGAAGGCGTTGACAATCTCTTCGTCCGTCGCGCCTTCGACAGAGCCGGCGCGGAAGACGGTCGCCTCTCCGCCCGCCGCCTCTATCTCCCGCTTGAGCCACTGGAAGTCCTCGTGCGTCTTCTCGTTGAAGGGCAACACGTAGACGGAGTTTTTGATCGAGACGGCGCCCAGCTTCTGTAACTTCCGCCAGGTGCGCACGCGCAAGGAGGTGGGCTTCGGCGGTAACTGGTGGATGAAGAGCATCCACTCCCGTTTGGCTTCTCGTGGACTCATAACGTATAGTAACCGAAATTGATTGTAACTACTGTTACATCTTCCTGCAAGACTTGCCCGCGTCGAGACCGCTTATGAATCCTGAAGGCACATTAATTCTCAAACGCTCCGAGGTCGCGTCGCTCCTGAGTCTCGGTGAATGCATAGGAGCGGTCGGAGAGGCATTCCGGCTGAATGAGGAGGGGCAGAGCCTGCCGCCGGGAGTCCTCGAAACGCTTACGGGCGGCGGCGGCTTCCACATCAAGGCCGCCGGGCTCAAGCACGACGACAGAACCTTTTACGCGGCGAAGGTGAACGCGAACTTCCCTCAAAACTTTAGTAGGTGGGGGCTGCCCACGATTCAGGGAGTCATCGCGCTCTACGACGGCGAGAGCGGCTACCCGCTAGCCCTTTTGGATTCGATTGAGATCACGGCCCTGCGCACGGGGGCCGCGACCGCCGTCGCGGCGAAGTACCTTGTACGGCCCGACTCAAAGGTGGCGACCGTCTGCGGCTGCGGCGTGCAGGGGCGTGTTCAGTTGAAGTCCTTAGCGCAAGTACTACGGCTTGAAAGAGTGTACGCATACGACCGGGATGAAGCGCTGTCGGGCAAGTTCGCGGCTGAGATGTCGGGTGAACTACAAATAGAGGTCGCATCCGCCAGAGACCTTCCGAGCGCTTTACGAGAGAGCGACCTGTGCGTCACCTGCACCCCTTCGAGAAGCCCGTTCCTGATGCGAGAGCACGTCCGAGCCGGAACGTTCGTCGCGGCTGTTGGGGCCGACAACCCTTTGAAGCAGGAGTTAGACCCGGCGTTGATGGCTTCGAGTAAGGTCGTCGTTGATGTATTAGAGCAGTGCGCGGCGATAGGCGACCTTCACCACGCCATCGAAGCGGGAGTCATGAGCAAATCCGACGTGTACGCGGAACTGGGCGAGGTCGTCGCGGGCAAACGGCCGGGCCGCACGTCCCGCGAGGAGATAATCGTCTTCGACTCGACGGGCACGGCGTTGCAAGACGTGGCCGCCGCCTCAATCGTGTATGAGAAAGCGCTGAAGGCCGGGATAGGGCTAAGGCTCAACCTCGCCGAATAACCATTGCGCGCGGCGTCGTTTTAAGCCTCACCCACACCGTAGGAAAAGGACTTACGCTCGGCGGCGGCCAAGAGCTTCGAGCGGCCGTCGATGACTTCGGGGACGAGGGCGTCCATGCAGCGCTCGGCGAGCGCGGCGATGGTGAAAGAGGGGTTGACGCAGCCGGCCGCGCCGGGGACGAGCGCGCCGTCAACGACGTAGAGGTTCTTGTAGCAGTGGACGCGCCAGCGCGAGTCGCAGGCGCGGCCGAGGACGGCCCCGCCCAGCGGGTGCGCCGTCGCGCCGCCCGCGACGAAGGCCGTCTAGGGCTGGTACTGCGCGTCTGTGTTGGCCTGGTTGAGCACGTCGTAGGTGTGCGCGGCGGCCTCGTTGACGCGCGCGATGTCGGGGTCTGAGCCGGGCCAGCGGAGCTTGACCGAGTCGGTCGCGGGGTCGTAGCGGAAAGACCCTCGCGGCGGGGCGATACCCATGCCGAGCGAGAGCAGAGCGCCCTCGCGCGTCTCGTCCCACTGCGGGAACTGTAGGAGGACGGTCGGGCCGAAGGGGTTGTCGTGGTGCTCGACGGCGGCGGCGGCCGGGCCGCCTTCGTCGATGAAATGGTTGCGCAATCCGTACATAATGCTTACCTTTGGTGGATGGAAATGCAGGGAGCGACGAGACAGTTCGATGCTCTCCTTCTGCCGCTTCTGCAAGCCACGGATGCGAAGGAATCGGAATCGCTGCTCGCGCGGCTCCTCTCCACTCACGCCGCGCCGGTCATCAAGTCAGTCATCAAGAGTAAACTGGGGGTGTCGCTGAGCGCCGCCGACGGGAGGTTTGAAAACCAGGAGGCGCTGGGCATCGAGAACGATGTCGTGGCTTTGCTCCTCGTCGAGCTGAACGAGCTTCGGGAGACTCGGGGCCGGGAGGTCATCGGTAACTTCAGGAGCTACGTCGCGGTCGTCACCTTTCACGCCTGCTCAAAATATCTGCGGCGGAAAAATCCCGAGCGCGGGCAGCTAAAAAGCAGCCTGCGCTACTTGCTGACGACCCGGCCGGATTTTGCGCTCTGGCAAGGCGCCGGGAAGGATTGGCTGTGCGGGTTGAAACAATGGCAGGGGCTTGAGCCCGCGCGCGCCGGAGCAGGGCTGCCGGGACAGAATGCGGACGGCCCGCAGGCTCTCGCGCTTTTTAAGCTACAGGGTCAGCGCGCCGTAGAGTACATGCCGCTCGAAGAGTTGCTCCCGGCTGTGCTTCGCAACGCGGGACGGCCCGTCGAGTTTGAAGAACTGATTAATTTCATCGCCGACCTGAAAGGCTTCAGGGAGCAGGCGAGGCGGCGCGAGCGAGGCGAAGAAGAGTCCGAGCAGGAGTTGGCGCGGCTGCCCGACCCGCGCGCGGACGTGGCCTCCGAACACGAGCAACGCATCTACCTCCAAAAACTCTGGGCGGAAATCCGCGAGCTGCCCCCGAGACAGCGCGCGGCGCTGCTGCTCAACCTCAGGGACGCGAACGGGCGCGGCGTGATAGCCATGTTTCCGTTAACGTCGGTCGCCAGCGTCCCGCAGCTCGCCGCGGCGCTCGAAATTCCCCTCGAACAGTTTGCCGCCGTCTGGAATGAGCTGCCGTGGGAGGACGCGAGCATCGCCCAACACCTCGGGGTCACGCGGCAGCAGGTGGTGAATCTACGCAAGTGCGCGCGCGAACGTCTCGCGCGCCGGATGAAAGGATTCTAGCGATGACATTCGCCGACAATTATTTCGGACGCGGTAATGTCGCGGCGGATTCGACCCCTTCAATATAAGAGAGCGTGTATGTCGGAACACCTGACTACCCTTAAAGTTGAACGCTACAGCCGCCGCGCGCTTCCGCCTCCGGAGTTGATAGAGACGGACGCGCACCTCGCTTCGTGCGCGACGTGCCGGCGGCTCTTGAGTGAGACGGAGGGGACGGGCGTGGCGATAAATCATCTACGTGCGGGGTTGCACGCGGAAGAAGCCGCTGTGCTCGAACACCCCTCCCACGTTCAACTCGCCGCGCACGCCGACCGACAACTGGGCGAAGTCGAGCGTGAGTTGGTTGACGGACACCTCCTCCTCTGTTCCGAGTGCGCCGAGTTGATGCACGACCTCCGGGGCTTTCTGGAAATGCCTGACGCCGCGCCCGCCGAAGCAACCGTCGGCCGTCAGGCCGAAGAGCCTTCGACGCGAAATCGACGGTCGCTCTGGCAAAGTTTTCTCTCCTTCTGGCGTCCCGATTCTGAGTGGCTGCCCCTGCGGGCTTTGGGCGCGACGGCGGCGCTGCTGCTGTTCGTAGGGGCGGCGGCGGTCGTCTGGTACAGCACAAGAGAGAAGACCGCGGAGGAGACGCGGGTGGCTCGGCTTCCCCCCCCGCCCGTCGCCGACGCGTCCCCGCGGCCCACGTTTGAAGCCACGCCGTCGCCGACTGTCCAACAGACGGACGCGAACGCCGGTGCGCCGAAAGGCGTGCCACCTCCGCGACCGACTACCAATCGAAATTCCACACGGACTGAGAAGCAATCCGTCATCGCACATAGAGACGGCGGGCGCGTCCGCGTAGACGGCGCGGGCCGTGTCGCGGGGCTGGAGTCGCTCTCGCGTACGGAGCGGCAAGCGGTCGAACGTGCCCTGAAGACCGAGCAGGTCGAAGCGCCCGCGCTGCTCGCGTCGTTGGGCGTGGGCGCGGAGACACTCAGAGGAGGAGGCGGCCGCGGAGTCTCCTTCCCCGTCCTGAGCCCCGTCGGCACCGCCGTCAACACAGACCGCCCCACGTTCCGCTGGCAAGCTCTGAGCGGCGCGGGCAGTTATGTGGTCAGCGTCTACGACCGGAATTTCAGGAAGGTCGCGGCCAGCGCGCCGCAGGCGGGCACCGAATGGACGATGACGAGTCCGCTCGTGCGCGGACAGGTCTATTCGTGGCACGTCTCGGCAAGTGTTGAGGGGCGGGAAGTGACTTCGCCCGAGCAGCCCGCGCCCGAAGCGAAGTTCGTCGTGCTGGACGAAGCGAAGGCGGAAGAGTTGTCCCGCGCGCGGCGGGCTTACAAAGACTCGCACCTCACGCTGGGCACTCTCTACGCGCGCGCGGGCCTTCTGGACGAGGCGGAGGGCGAGTTCCGTTCGGCACTGCGTGCGAATCCCGGTTCGAGGGTGGCGCGCAAGCTGCTGACGAGCGTACAGGCGTTGCGAGGCTCGAAGCGGTAGTTTCCGCCGCCCTTCAAGGTGTAGCTGAGAAGGAGTTCACCACAGAGACACAGCTTCATCTTTAAAGCAGTTTTCACTCGTGCGCGACTTCCCCTTGGGAGCGCGGGCATCCCTGCCCGCCTAAGCGTGCCGCAAGCACGCTTGAAGTAGAAGCGCCTTCACTCAACATAGAGTTACGGCGCTTCTCAATCTTCGCGCCTGCGGCGCTCAAGGCGGGCAGGGATGCCCGCGCTCCCGGCTTTAAGAGTCGCATTCATCTGTACACCGCTATAGTATTCGTCAAGCTGTGTCTCTCTGTCTCTGTGGTTAATCGTCTTCCGTTTCGCACTCAGAATCCGTCGCCCACCACCACGAAGCCCGCCCAGTAAAAAGGATGCCGGTAACGTTCGTCCGCCTGTAGACGTATGACGGCCCGCCGCAAGGCTTCCGCCTCCGAAGGCTCGGGTTTGAGCTTCAGCTCCGATTTCAGTTGGCGGTGAAATTCGACCATGAGCTGCGCGGTGCTCGACGAAGCCACCTTCCACTGGCTGACGACCGTCGTCGGGGTGCCGGCCACGAACAAGGCCCAGGACAACCCGATCATGCCCTCCCCGGCCCCGACGTGGCCGCGGGCCGTGTCGCAGGCGGAGAGCACCACGAGGTCTGCGCGCAGATTCAGACTCATCAACTCCCACGCTTCCAGCAGTCCGTCCTCCGCGTTATCGCCCGCGGCCTGAGAGAGCATTAGGTGCGAATACATAGGGCTCGCGTCGTCGAGAATGCCGTGCGTCGCGAGGTGGATGATGCGGTAGCGTCCCGCCTCCGACTTGACGCGCTCCTCGCGCGCCTCGGCCCCGACGTAGACCCTGCTGCGCGAGGCGCCGTAGAGTTGTTCGAGCGCCTTCACTTCACGCTCGGCCTCGGGCAAAGGGGCGAGCCCCTCGTCTCTCGCCGACGCCCCGACACGACCGCCCGGCTGCCGGCTCAGGGCGGGGTTGCCGAAGGCGAGGAGCGTCGGCGCGATGCGGTCGTCGCCTCCCCTCTTCCGCAGTTTGACCATCTCCCTCAGCACCGTCAGAGAAGGCGCGTAGGCGACCGCATGGTCTTCGACGACGTAACGGGCGGGGGCGGACTGCAAAGCCTGAAACGGGAGATTCCACAGAGGGCCGTCGGGCACGATGACGAGGCCGGTCTTACCTTCCAGCTGTCGGCGCGCGGGCCTGAGCAGCAGGTCGTAAAGCCGTAAGGCCGATTCCGAAAAGTCCGGGTTACGTTGCGCCAAAAGGTCTCTGAAGTTCTCGGCGCGCGCGGCCAACTCCTTCTGCCCGACCTTAATCTCGTAAGCCTGCAAATCGACTTTCGCACGCGGCCCGTCCTTCGTGAACACGAGCAGGTAAGTCTTATCGACGCCGACCAGATAATTAAGCAGCGCGCCCCCGGCACCGCTCAGCAACTCTCCGGCCTGCCCCACTGTGACGGGCTGCGCGTCGCCGCGCTGAGTCTTCAATTCTGGGTGGGCCGCGTACAGGTTGGTCTGGAACGCCTCGTAGTTGACGCGCGCACGGCGCAGGCTCGCGTCGAGGCTCGACAGGCGCGTCTCGTCGGGTTTCGCGCGCGCGGCCTCACGCGCGGTCTGCGTGTTGAGGGCGGCCAGTTCGCCCTTCAGACCGCGCTCCTGTTCCCGCTCGCGCGGCGACATCGCTTTCGTGACGTTGACCCGGCCGCTTTGCAGCACGTCCAGCAACACACGCGCCTTCGCGGACTCGACGTAGCGCAGGGCCTCGCCCGCCTTCTGCTGCTCGAACAGCAGTCCCACCATCTCGTAGTAAGGGGAGACTTTGTTCTCGAAGAAACGCTGCTGCTCCCGCTCGCCCCCGCCGACCCCTGTGCGCAGCGACTCGACGATGGCGATGGCTTCGTCGAAGGCCCGTCGGGCGGGCGCGTGCTGGTTGAGGGCGCGGTAAGCTTTGCCTTCCACCGTGCGGGCCTGCCAGAGGATGTCGCGGTTGCCGATCTCCGCGGTGAGTGAGGCCGCGCGCGAGGCCGCGGCCAGCGCCTGCGCGTGTGCCCCCTGCTTATAGTTCAGGCCGGCTATTTTTTGCAGAGCCTCGGCGATTCCCAGTTTGCCGCCCAACGCTTCGCGCATCGACAGACTCTTCCGGTAATGCCCCATCGCGACATCGAGCCTGCCCTGCTGCTCGTAAAAACTTCCGACGCTTTGGAGCACCGCGGCGACGCCCGACCTGTCGCCAATCGCTTCACGCAGGGCCAGACTCCTGCGGTAATATTCGAGCGCCAGCTCGCCGCGGCCGAGCGCCTGTTGGATGTTCCCGATGCTGCCCAGCGCGAGGGCGGCCTCCCCCATGTCCCCCTTCTCTTCCTGTAGCGTCAAAACCTTCTGAAAGTATTCGAGCGCCAGACTTCGATTGCCCTGCGAGCTGTAGGTCTGCGCGATGGCCCTCAAAGACTGTGCGACGCCCTGCCTGTCGCCAATCGCTTCGCTGCGCTCCAGACCCTTCAGACAATATTCAAGCGCCACGCCGTAGTTGCCCAGCAGACGCTGCGAGAGTCCGATGTTCAGAAGGGTGTTGGCGACTCCGGCCTTATTCCCAGACTCCTCGTTGAGCGGCAGACTTTTGCGGTAGTACCCTAACGCCGTCTCGTAATTACCCAGCGCGCTTTCGAGCGAGCCGAGGTTGTTCAGGACGCGGGCCGTCTGCACCTTGTTTCCCGACGCCTCGGCCAGCGCGAGGCTTTTCTGATAGAACTCGGAGGCAAGGCCGTAGTCGCCCAGCCGCCGGTGGGCGATGCCTATGTTGTTGAGTGAGCGGGCGACGCCCAGCCTGTCGCCCAACGCCTCACGCAGCGCGAGGCTCCTCTGATGAAACCCCAGCGCCTCCGCCGTGTTGCCCTGCGCCTGATTGATGCCGCCGAGTTCGCTCAGCGCGTCGGCGACGCCCGCCCTATTTCCCAACTCCTCGCTCAGAGCCAGACTCTTCCGGCTGTAATCCAACGCCTGCGCGTACTTGCCCTCGGCGCGGTTGACCGTCCCGAGGCCCAGCAGCGCGGCGGCGACGCCTTTGCGGTCGCCCATCCGTTCGGCGACCTCCTGCGTCAGGTTAAACCGGGCGGCGGCCTCCCCGTAGTTCCCGAGCAGCGTCTGCCTGTCGCCTTCTCTCGACAACGCTTCCCACAACTCGGCCGTCAACAACTCCTGCTCCGCGACTAAAAGCTCGTCCCGCACGGCCTTTGACTTGGCCGCCGCCAAGGCCGACGCCAAATCTTCCGCCGCGCCGGACTCGCGCCAGACTTTCCACGCGCCGTCTTCCATGACGAAGTGGAAATCGCGCGTCCATTTCCCGAAGCCGGGCGCGGGCTTGCCCGTCTTCAAATCGTCTGCGTTCATCACGAGCCGCGCGCGCACGCTCGCCTTCGACGCCTCCGAAGTCACCTTCCCGACCGTCAGCCCTTCCAGACGGAAATGGTCGTGTGAGCTGAAAAGCTCAAGCATCGTCCGGCGACGCGACGCGAAGTCGGGCGACTTCGCGCTCCAAAGGGACATGAATCCGTCGAGGTCTTTTTTCGTGTAAGCGGTAAAGAACTTCTCGACGAGCGTGTGCGGGGCGGGTTCTTCAAGTCGGGGGGCGGACGGACGGGGCAGCGCGCTTGAGCCGTACTGGGGGAGGGCGAGTGTGGAAAGAAGGTGTGCGGCGATGAACAGCAACGGCCAGCGCCGCCCTGCGTGTGGCATGGGCCAACCTTTCGACAGGCGAGTGTATGACTCCGGCCGAAGATTGTCTACAACTTCATACGGATGCGACGCCATAGCGTGCAGTACCGACGCCTAAAAATTTATTCTCTAATTTGTGAACGCCGCCGGTAATGTCCACCTTCTTTTCAACCCATCTCTATATGTGAAGACGTTCGACACGGCAGGTATTTATGGAAGGCACCGGGCCTCGCATCAATCCATAGCTTGCTCAAATTCTTAACCGTCCGCAGTTCAGGAGACACCATGACCGAGAACAATCATTCCCCGCGTCACACGGCGTTGAAGAGAGGCGTGCTTCTCGCCTTCATGCTTCTGCTCGTACTTTCGAGCCTGCCCTCCTTCTCAAGCGCCCGCGTGTCGTCGGACGACGACGAAGAGCGCGGCCCGCGTCCGGGCAACATACAGGCCCGAGGCTCTTTCACCTGCGACTTCACCATCCCCGGCGGCTACCCGCTCGACGTGGCGGCCGCCATCGAGCGCGACCGCATGTACATGGCCGAGCGTCCCGGAATGCAGCGCAAGCAGATACCGCTGCGCTTCGACAACGCCACGGGCGACCTCTTCAGCGGCGGGCGCTACCTCTTCGACACGCGCCAGCAGGCCGAGGCGTACAAGAACTGGGTCGAGAATGACTTCGTGCTCGACGGCACGCACTTCTTCGACCGGCCTTACTTCCTCGACCCCGACTGCCACGCGTGGCGCGTCATCGGCGCGCACAACTTTCAGGGCTTAGAGCGGCAGGTCGTCCTTCGCACGGAGCGTTGGAGCGTCCCCGCAGACAGCCAGATGCACACGCTGAAGCAGCGCTGGCCGCAGCTCATGGCCGCCGCCTCGGGGCGAGGGCTGACGGGCGCGTGGCTGCTCTACAACAAGGAAGAAGGGCTCGTGCAGCTCGTCTACTTCGCCGACCGCGTCGCCCCGCCCGACCCCTTCGTGCCGGACTTCGCCAGCCTCGGCGCGCTGGAGTCCGCGCCCGCGCTCGGCAACATCTTCGACGGCCAGCCGGGGTGGGCCAGGAACTTCGACCGCACGCAGTGGGTCTTGACCGTGTGGTTCCCCTTCGTCCTCGGCGACCACGGGCAGCCGTCGCTGTGGCCGAACTCGCCGCCCCTGCCCGAGGCACGCATCGGCGACGGGGTCTGCGAAGTGAGCCGGGGCGAGAGTCACGACAACGCCCCGGCCGACTGCGGAGCGCTGTGCGGTAACGGAGTCTGCGACGCGGGCGAGGACACGCAGAACTGCCCCGGCGACTGCCGCCTCCCCTAAAGCCGACCCGCTCCAACTCTCACCACCGACGACGTGAGGTCGCCCCGCGCTCTTCTGACGCCGGGGCGACCTCGAAACCCATCTCATTACGTTAACTCGGGGGCGGCGAGTGAGGCCGGTGGGCCTGCCCGCTCGATGTCGTGCCCTTCCCTCATCCCTTCCGTGGTTATATTCGGGCCGTAAGATGACTTCCTGACGAGGCGGCCTTGTAGTCGTCGAGTGCGTCGTCCGGGAAGGTGGGCGGTCGCGCGATGCGCCGCCAGCCCGAGGGGTCGAGGAAGGTGCCCGGCGCGTACTCGCCCCAAGCGTTCGAGCCGTGGCGGACGTAGACGAAGACGCCGGGGTTTGAGAGCCGCAGAAGGCGTTGGCGGCGGCTCGCCGCCTGTCGAATCAGCGCCGCGTCTTCGGCGAGGTTTATCTCGGGGTAGCGCATGCCCGACTCCAACAGCGCGCCGCGGTAGACGAGCGTCCCGCCGTGTACGTCGCCGACGAACATGCGCCGGTGCAGGTGCGGCAGCGTCGTCCAGAAGTCTCCGCCCGGCAACTCCAACACGTAGTCGCCGACGAGGCCGGTCAGGTCTGCCTCGCCCGCCATGATGGGCGCGACCTGATAGCGCAGGCGGTCGGGCGCGTACCAGTCGTCGTCGTCCCAGTGGGCGATTATCTGGCCGCGCGGCCGACGGCACGCGAGGTTGCGTTTGCCGCCGATGGAGGTGCGCATCGTGAGGCGCACGTAGCGCACGCCGGGTCGGCCGAGGGTCAGGTCGCCGACGGCGTCGTCGCCGTCGTCAACTATGACCAGCTCTTTGTTCGGGTAGTCCTGCCGGCGGAAGTTTTCGAGGGCGAGCGGGATGAAGGAGCGCCGGTCGCACGTAGGCATGATGCAAGTGACGAGCGGCCACTCGTGCGAGCCGTCGAGCGAGAGCGAGGCGGTGCGGTAGAAGTACAGGTCGTCGCCGAGCAGCCCGCGCACCTCTTCGACGCGCTCGGGGAGCCAGTAGCACCCGCCCGTCGCCTTCGGGCTCGTGTTGGCGGCGTGGACGGTCGCCACGCAGAGCGTCGGGTCTGCGAGGTCGCAGACGCGCGCCGACGTAGCACCCCAGACGAAGCGCGTGTCCTCGCCCACTCGCACGTCCGGGAAGCGGTGTCGCTCCCAGAAGCCGCGGCGGTATGCGAGCGTGTTGCCAGCGACCCAGGGCGAGCGCCCCCCGCCGTACGCGTAGCGCCACGCGCGGTCGCCCGACGCCTCGTAGTAGAGGAGTTGACTCGTGCCGCAGATGTCCGCGCCGCTCTCGGCCAGCGCCTTGACCTGCGCGCTCACGCGCCACGCCGGATACCAGTCGTCGTCGTCCCAGTGAACAATGATACTGCCGCCCGCACGCTCGCACGCTAGGTTACGCTTCGCGCCGACGCTCAGCTTCTGACCGAGACGCACGTAGCGCACACGCTCGTTCGAAGGGACGCACTCGTCCACGGGCTCGACGCCGTCGTCGAGGATGAGCAGTTCCG
>Ga0126311_10000750_pt1 | contig 15031 bp, 12 predicted proteins | sample Plot61_FD_92539 | JGI IMG/M metagenome (GOLD analysis project Ga0126311, IMG submission 92539) | Serpentine soil microbial communities from UC McLaughlin Reserve, CA, USA - Plot61 | ecosystem: Environmental > Terrestrial > Soil > Grasslands | place: USA: UC McLaughlin Reserve, Lake County...
ATCGTGTAGCCCTTGCGGATGAAATCCTGCCGAAAGATGTTCGCGATGTAAACGTTCTGGTGTCGCGAGTCGAAGCGGTTTAAGCCGCTGTTGGTATCTTTCTCGAGCATCGAGAAATACGCGGCATTGAACTGGTAACGATTGTTGTCGAACGCGCCGAACACGCGCGCGCCGAGATTGTTATCGGAAAAGATGAAGCCGCGGAAGTCGGAGACAAACGGCTGAATGCCTGCGCGTACGGAAACGAAATCGTAGTTCGCGTTGATGTCCGCGAGCTTCACTTCGCCAAACGCTTCTTCGAGCGAAGCATGCCAGTCAGTGCGGTTCGTGCCGCGGCGCACGTCGATATTGACCACTCCATTCTCACGCGCGTTGAGATAATTGGGCACGCTGAACGTTGGCGAAATTTTTATGGCCCAATCGCGCGGCTTGAAAGTCGTGTCACCGTGAAATAGTTCAAAGCTGAACTGCACGGTCTCCGTCGCTGCAAACTCCTCAGGCCGTCCGAAGAACTCAGCGCTTAGAGGATCGGCGGTGCTAACGGCTGAGGGTGTTGGCGCGCGTCGCTGTTCGACGTTTGTGGAGCTCACCGCGGTCAGAATCATGAACAGCTTGTCGCCTTTGATCGGGTAGTCGCCCTTGAGAACATTCTGATTGTACGGATCCCACCAGCGGCCTCGCTTGAACGGAATGTCGCGGCCGCGCGCACCGCGGTCGCCGTAGCGATCGTATTCCGGAAACGTGATGCGCCAGCGATCCGGAGTCTCGCGACGTTGCGGCGGCGCAGGTGGACCAGGCGGTGGTGGCGCGATGAGGATGTCGATGGCGGTTTCTTTACCGGCTTCGATGACGACGTTCTCGAGCGTGTCGCCGCGAACGATGGCGAAATCGCCGTAGTTTTTGTCTTTATTGAACTGGGCCGTGTTTGGTTGGTCCAGGGTGAGGCGATAGGCGCCGGCGGGTAGCTTCACCGAGTAACTACCCGCCGCATTGGTCTTGACGCGTGTGATTTTTCGCGTGACCTGATTCGTAACTACAACGACAACACTGGCGGCTGGGGTTCCGGAGGAAGTGCGGACTACACCTTTGAGTTGGCCCGCAGGTTGGCCCAGGGTCAAAAGACAATTCACCTGGATCAGCAGCACCGCAATCGCGATTTGGAGTGAACGCCGCACGCTTATGGAGACAGATGTGATCGACTGACCTACGTCGCTGCCTTGTAACACATGAGTCGCCGCGAAAGGAAGAACTTTTCCCGCACAGGAGATCACCGAAAGAAGTCCGAAGCCTTGATTAGCTTGACACCGCAGAAGTATTGAATGGCTTTGAAGTGGTCCCAATTCTCGGTTACAACTGCCGCTTTCCGCCGCCACGCGCTCGTAGCGATAAGAGCATCGAGAGCCATTCGCTGAGACATTCCGGGAGCAAGTTGATGCAATCTGCCACCATCAACTCTTCGACGCCGATGAGTCAGCCAGTACAAAATCTTACCTGCGAGTAGCCAATCTGCCCCGCTCGGAACAATCAGCGTATTGTCTCGCTCGTAATTTAGGAATAGACCTTCATAAACTTTACGGAGCGAGTCATCGGGTGCGCTGGCCATCAACTCCAGCAGGACGACAGATGAGAGCAGAAGACCCTTCGTCTTATGCAAGTCGACCGGTCTTCTGGCAATGATTACTGCTGTGTCGTAGGTGAAGTACGACATTCGAAAAAATATTACCCAGTTAGTGTTACTGCTTGTGATATGCGTCGTATGTCATTTGAAAGGCCAGCAATGTGAGGGCCTCTTTTTTAGCAATCCGCTTTTTCCGTTCCTCTTCGGTTTCTAACTGTCCGTTCTTCTTGGTTATGTACTTAATAGGCTTGGTTCCCCGGTCTCTGGATGACGACGATAACCGTGGCGCTCGTAGGGGAAACGTTGGCAACTTTTCCATGCTGCTCTTCTTCTTGCTACTCCCGCTCTTCTTACTACTCGCTTTTGTGAGTGTTTTCTTCATGGGCCGAGAATAACTCACAAAGTATCTTCGCGCAATCAGAGTTTGTGATAAATTGTCGAGCGATTTTAGTCTTCGCCAATGCTCCTGATCACGAAATCATACTGGCGTCTCGCAGTGTTACTTGCTGCGTTTCTTCTATTCCTGATCAGCTTTATCAACTTCAACCAGGCAGGCGCGCAATCAACTCGACCAATACTGATCAGTCACGCCGATTCCACGCGCGCGATCGCTTTCGACTCTGTCACGCGCCGTCGCGAGCCCTTCACGACCACTGCCGACATCAAGTTTGGTTCGGATTCAGCCACGCGCATCATGCTCTTTGCGATGAACCTGCAACTGCAACCCGGCGAAACCCTAACTGCCGAGGCCGAAGACGCGGAACACTCTCTGTATCAGTTGCCTGTCGAATACATTGGCCCTATCCCCAACAATCCGTGGGTCTCATCCGTGGTAATCCGTGTTCCCGAAAACCTCCCGGCAAACGGAGACGTGCTGGTGCAGATCAAGTATCGTGACCTCATGAGTAATCGCGTGCGCGTCGGCATCGGGGTCGTGGGTGGTGGACCAGCAGACGATTCGAACGCGATACCAACGCCGGGCCTGCTGTCGCCAGTTGATCCATCACCCGCAACACTAAATTTAAATTCAAGCGACATACAAACAATCCTCCAGCAAGCCGCCTCCACAGCGACATCTCTTGGCAAACCGGTAACGATCGTCATCACAGACCGCGAAGGCAATGTTCTCGGCAAGTTCGCCATGACCGGCGCGCCTGCTTCGACGACGATTCGCAGCGTCGGCACTGCCGGACAAGGACTCGAAGGCACGGTCGCGTCGGCTGTCGAAGCTGCCACAGCCAAGGCCGCCACCGCAGCATTCTTCAGCACGACCGGAAACGCTTTCTCAACACGCACCGCGGGATTCATCATCCAGGAACATTTTCCGCCGGGCATCAGTTTCCGCGCCGGTGGTCCACTATACGGCGTGCAGTTCTCTTCCCTGCCTTGCAGCGACATCAAAAAACCTTCCGCACGGCTCGGTCTGTCCGCTGATCCCGGCGGTTTGCCGATTTACAAAAACGGACTGCCTACGGGCGGCATCGGTGTCGAAGGTGATGGTCTCTACACGGTGGATCGCGATCCAACCGACAACGATCAGCCGTTCGAAGAGGTCATCGCAGCAGCAGGCATTCGCGGCTTTGCAGCTACGGCATTGATTCGCGGCGACAACATACTCGTCGATGGAATCCGTTTGCCCTTCACAAACGTTACCAATCCGCCAGCGCCCGCAACTACGGTTAGCATCGCGGGCGCGATTATTTCGGCGCCACCCGCTTCGGAGTTTGTGCCGCAAGTCGTAGGTGGTATTGCAGGCGAAGTTAGTCCACGGTTCTTTCCGTTCATCGCCGGCACCGCCCCCTCGAGCAATGCACTCACTGCCAGTGACGTCGGCACGATAATCGCGCACTCCGCGCAACAGGCAAACATCACGCGCGCCGCGATCCGGCAACCACTCGGCAGTAATGCGCGTGTCACGATGGCGGTAGTCGACACTGCGGGTGTGGTCCTCGGGGTCTTTCGTCAACAGGACGCGCCGGTGTTTGGTTTTGACGTTGCGGTCCAGAAAGCGCGAACCGCAGCATTCTTCTCGAGTGCAAACGCAGCCACGACTTTGCGCGCCGCTGGTTTTGGATCGTACGTCGATCGCGCAGCCGCGGATGGACTCAGATTCGACGCCGCTTTCGCATTCACCGACCGCGCCACTGGGTTTCTGCATCGTCCTTTCTTTCCCGACGGCATAAACGACACCGCGGCCGGACCGTTCAGCACTGCTCTTACTGACTGGAGCCCGTTCAACGTCGGCTTGCAACTCGACCTCGTACGCACAAATTTCCTCGCGTCACTGGTTGGACCAGCAGTTCCGTGTACTTCAATTCCATCGCTGCCAAACGGCATTCAGATCTTTCCCGGCAGCGTGCCGCTTTACAAAAATGGTGTGCTGGTGGGCGCGATCGGTATCAGCGGCGACGGTGTGGACCAGGACGATCTGATCGGCGCGGCCGGCGCGAATGGTTTTTCACCGCCCGCAGGCATTCGTTCCGATCAGATCTTCGTGCGTGGCGTGCGTTTGCCGTTTCTGAAATTTCCGCGTAGCCCGAATCTATGAAACTCGTCTTCGCGCTGTTATTAATGGTTACGATCGCGGTCGCGCAAAACCAAACGGGTGTGCTGCGTCTGCGTGTACGTGTCAAACTCGACGACAATTCACCAATGCGCGGCTTGCCACGCAAGCGGTTCTTCCTGGTCCCCGGCTCTCTCGAACAGAATCGCGCGCTACTCGACGCAATCGAACGACAGTCACTCATCACTCGCGATTGTTACTACCAAAAGATTGGCGCGAGCACTGCGTTAATCGATTGGCTCAAAGAAGGTGACTGTGAGTCAGTCTACTGTCGTGAGGTTGAGAAAAATTTTCTGACTGGACCAAAAACTGTGCCCGAATTTGTCACTGCATTTATGGCGAGTCAAAAGGAGTACGGAAACGCCGAGACGGCACGTCAATGGTTGACTACAAGTCTGGCGAGCGATCTGCGTGACGGTTTCTATCGCGATCGCCAGCGTGCTTTGCAAGCGTTACTCAAACAGGCGCCAGCAGTCCAATCAGTCATGACGGATCGCAACGGCACTGCTTACTTCACTGACCTTGGACCAGGAACTTACGTCTTATCAAACCTCATCCCAACGGAGTTGGGCCAAACTTTGGTGACGTGGAATTGTGAAGTGCAAGTTAAACCCGGAGACCTTGCGACTGAAAAGCCTTATCTCGTTTCCAATCGGAAAGACAGACTCGTGAAGTGCGTGGGCGTCGAGAAGCCGAAGCCAGTCTGTACCACGGATTAACGCTGATGACGAGGATTAAGACATTTTTTATTCTGATTCTGATCTGTGTCTATCCGTGTGTATCCGCGGCGGATTTTTCTCACGCGACGCAGAAACACAAAGCCGCGTGTAATACGTGTCACAAGATAACCTTTCCCGATATCAATGATTATCCAGGCCACGATGCATGCGTAAGTTGCCACCGGCGGGAGTTTTTCCGCGGCGCGCGACCGCCGATCTGTTCCGTGTGTCACTCGAAGACATCCCCGCGCGACGAAGCGAGGCTTCCGTTTAGAAATCCGGCTCGGAAACTTCAGTTCGCGATCGAGTTTCCACACGACAAACACCAGGATGTAATCGCACTGCTGCGTTTCTCGCATGCGCCGCAGGGGTACAACAACTGCACCATCTGTCACGCATCGCGCACCGCGATGTTCAAGGCCGTGCCGACAGGTCACAGCTCGTGTTTCAACTGTCACTGGAAAGCACAGCAACCAGTGGCCGATAACTGCAACGGCTGTCACCAACTCGTGACGCCTCACATTGCGAAAGAAGCGCCCCTGAGAATCTCACCGAAGTTCATACACGATGGTGGAGGTGAGAAGAAGCAACACGTCGCGGAGTGTACGACGTGTCACATCAACATCACCAAAGCCGCATTGCTGCGCGGTCTGAAACCGGATGTGCCGATCACGTCGTGTACGGAGTGTCACAATAAGGATGGTCTAAGACAGGATCTGAACAAAGAGTTGACGGCGATCGAGAAGGATCGAAACTTCACGTGCGTTTATTGTCATGCGCCGAACGTCGGCAGTCTCGATCCGCCCGAGAGACACTATTTGCTCGCGGAACGACCGCCGATTAAACGTAAGGACATCAAATGACGAGGCTCGTGCTAATAACTCTCCTCGTTTCCGGGGCCGCCTCAACGCAGGTCGATTACTCGAAGTTTCTTCACACCAACCAGCGTCACACTTCTCTCGCGTGCAACTCGTGTCACGAGCGCACTGACAACTCAGCAACGCCACGCTTTCCTGGTCACAAAACCTGCACCGATTGCCATCGCAGCCAGTTCACGACGCCGCAGGTTCCGATGTGTAAGATCTGTCATTCGGACATCAGCAGCAACAATCCACCACTGAAAAATTTTCCGGCAAGTTTCATCGAACCTTTCAACGTCAAGTTCGATCACCCGCAACACAACACCGGGCCAGCGCGGCCGCAAAGAGGTTGCGCGGGCTGTCACAGTTCGCCGATCAATCGCGGTGTGGGCTTTTCGATCCCAGCAAATCTAGCGGCTCATAACAATTGCTACACGTGCCACACGCCGTCGAGTAAGTCGAATGCAGGACGTGAGATCGCGTCGTGCGGAGTCTGTCATGAACAGAAAGCGTACCGGCCGACGAGCACGGCCGCGCGCTCGTATCGTTACGCATTCAGCCACGCTGATCACCGCACGCGCGAGCGACTCGCGTGCGCTGACTGTCACAAGTTATCCGCAGGCGCAGCGCAGACTCGCCAGGTGAGTTCGCCATCGGCAGCCGAGCACTTTCCAACTACTCGCGCGACGACGTGTGTTACCTGTCACAACGGCAAGAGATCGTTCGGCGGCGATCTCGCCTTCAAAGACTGCAAGCGATGTCACACTGGTCCCACTTTCCGAATGCCCATGTGATAAGATTCCGCCGATGAAACCACTACTCATTCTGCTGCTGGCGTGCGTTAGTCTGGGGCTGATCGTACAGGAACCCAAAGAGAGCAAGACGCAACCGAAGGAAGTCGTGCTCGGGAAAGACAGCCAATCAGACAAGTATGGCGAGGTGCCGTTCAACCACGAGAACCACGCAACGAAGAAGTATAGCCCCGACGGGCAAAGCGTGCTGACGTGTGTCGAGTGTCACCACACAGACCAGCCGGCGGCGAATCTGAAAGCGCCATTAAAGACTTCCGAGCGCGCAGTGGTTTTGACGACCGAATCGCTCGCGGCAGCAGATGCGAAGCCGGTGAAGAGTTGTCGCGCGTGTCATCTACAGGCTGGCGACGACAGCTCACCCCTCCCGGTGGTCCAATATCCGGACAAGCCCGCGCCGACAAAGCTGACGAACGAAGTCGCATATCACGTCAACTGCAACCTTTGCCACGACAAAGCAATCGCCGCACGACCCACACTCAAAGGAAAAGTCCCCGGCTCAAACGACTGCATTCCCTGTCACAAGCCCGCAGGCTAAAGCATTGACGCACTCCAGCGACGTTCATCGAGGATGTGTTGGACGTGACACGAAGTGCAGTTAGGTTTGCCATTTTCGACGTGGCAGGCGGCGCACGTTGTTTTTGGCGTGGTTCGATCGAGCGGTTCGAATGATTCGTGACAGCTCGAGCACGATAGCCGCCCTTCGGAATTCCCTTTCATACCAGGCGCAAGCTTCACGCGTTGATCGTGCAGCGCGTGAAACTGGTTGCTGCGCCACTTCTCATCTGAATCCGCCGGCTGGCGCGTGGTTCCGAGCTGTCTTAAATCCCACTCCTCATCATTGATCGACTTCGCACTCCACTTCCCATCCACCACGGGATATCCAAACGTGCCGCCGTGAGGCGTTCCGACTCTGCGACCATTGAACATCTTTTGATTGCTATCGTTATGACAAACAGTACACGAATCGAGCGCGCCCTGCTTCGCGCTAAACGCCGCGCCCTGGTGCTCACCGTGACAATCGATACATCCGATTCCCGCTACTGCATGGGGCTTGATCGTCGTCGCGACGAAAGCGTCTGTGTGATGACAACCGGCACAACGCTGCTCCATGTTGCCGGTCAGTGAATGACAGTTGGTACACGCGCCCGAGTTCGGCTTCGTAGCGATCGCGGGTATCAAAGCGAATTGCGTTGCGGCATGCGCAGCGGAAACAGGGCCGGGAGTAAATGCACTCGCGTAGCCATAAGCGGCTGCAACTGAAACTGCGCCGACAATCAACAGCGCCCACGTAAAAAACGCGACCGGCCAGCGCGACATCAAATCACTGGTCGGCATCCAGTTGAACTGATTCTTGCCGGTGCGCCGGCCGCGCTTTGGATGAAGCGGCGACGGCCGCGCCATCTTACTGACCTCGCGGACTCTTTTGTCCCAGAAAACGTCGAGCGCCTTGTTGCTCGCCATCGGCGCCGCGCGCGGCTTTTTGGATTTGCCTTCATCCGGTTTCTCGAGATTATCGGTGGTGACTCCCGGATCGCTGAGATCGAGTTCCGAATGCTTCGTGGCGATCCCCATTTCAACACGTATCGCCAACGCCTCGTCAGTCGAATCGATCTGTAGCCGATATGGACCAACTTCGATGACGTCGCCGGCGCCCAGTGCTTCGTTTTCTTCTACGGGTTTGCCATTAAGTTTGACGGGATTCCCCGGTCGTAAGGCGAAGAGATAGTAGTTGTTTTCAAACTGCTTGATTCCCGCCTGCACGCGCGACACGGACGGGTGGTTCAGCAGCAACTCACACTGCAACAACCGGCCGATTAGCAACCCTTCGGAAATGATCGTGACCGCATCAACGAGTAGATCGTCGCGAATGATGAGGTACTGATTCATTTCACGCTAAAGAACACCACCTGACCGACATGGACCAGCAGTAACGCGAGCATCACTGCGGTCGCGACAATGTGCAACGGAATCCACGCACGCAGTAGCCAGTGAAGCGTTAAAAGCGCATCGACTCGACGCAGAGTCACCGCAGTCTCCACGGCGGAAATCAGCAGATCGCGTTCGTCATCAGTCGCCTGGCGCGTGGTTCGCTCCTTGAATTCCTGGCGCGCCTGGGCCAACAGTGCTTTCAACTCCTCACGTCTCCAGATTTGCCGCCATAGAAACCCGTACGACAAGAACCTTGGATAAACTCGATCTCTGATCTCCTCCTTCAACCAGCCCTCACTCTTATCAAGGATCGTGCGTAGATCGGCGAACAACTCTTTGCGCCGGCCTTCGAGATCCTCAATCAGCAGCGGCTCACCTTCGATCCGCGTCATGATCCTCGGCGCAACGTAATAAGCTACAAGCCCGACAATCCCCGACGCGATCGTCAGATCAAACGCAACGTAAAGAAAACTCGTTACCAGCCCACCGGTGCGCGGACCTGAGTGAAACAGCAACACCACACCGGCGATCACGCCTACATACACGTGGGCCAACATCCAATAGCGCAACGCGCCCGCGCGTCGCCGGTAAATCTGCTTTCGAAACGGATACGACATCACGACTGCAACGCCGGCGAGACCAACTAGTCCCGTCAACCATCGCATCGTCAACCACGTACCCGCCAGCACCTCGTCGTAGCCGTACCTGGTAATGGCCCATCCGATCACGAGCGCGGAAAGAATCGTCACAGCGGCGCCACCGATGTGCCAGGCCCGAGCCAGTGGATCGCTCTTGTGAATGTTTCGACCCACGGCATGAGTTTGATCGCGAAACACAAAGTCTTTCGCCGGGCCAATTTCACTGAAGTATTCAATCGGATCGACACGCACGAGCGCGCCCGTGGGACAATTCTCTTCGCACGAATAAGCCTTGCGCTTCGCGCCTGGCGGATTAAGCGAAGTTCCTTCACATAGGTTGCACTTGATCGCTACCGGATCGTCAGACGCCTCGGGCGGAGCCGGTCGATGGATTTTGAAACTGAAAACCTTTTTGAGAGTTGATGCGAAGCCGGATGGCGGCGTGGGCGTGGTGCGCGGCACCATCGTGATCGCGTCGTAGGGACATTGCGTCGCGCAGTCGAAACAACCAATACACGTCGACGCGTTGATGTCGATTTGTCCATGTGAATCGCGAAATATCGCACCTGTCGGACAGCCAGTCATACATTCCGGATCCGCACAGTGCATACAAACCTGCGGCACGAGCGCGTGTTGCAAACGCTTCTTGCCAATCGTCGCAGGCCGCTCAATCTGGATCCCGCGACGCAGCAGACGCGACTGCCCGTGTACCTTGTGACACGCGAGCGAACAGTTGCCGCACCTGATGCAGAGGTCCATGTCCATGACGAGGACGTTCGATCCGTCGATGATTCCCGTCGCTATTTCTTCTTCGGCGGCTTTGAGTGCGTTTAGATCGGGGAGCTCTTCGATCGTGAGTGGCATTGAACTGCCCACGGTGGAGAGTGGTGCAAACGTCGCCGCCAGTTGTTTACGAAGCTCCGGATCGGTTGAAAACTGATCGAGCGGGATCTCGAGCACTTCCGTTCGCGCCATCACGCTCGCGCTGTATTGCCAGAGGGCAGATTGAGTCACACCTTCCAGACCAAGACAGTTTCCGCCGCCGAGAAAATCAACGCCGATGGCTTCATCCATTCCCAACACGACCTCGGGCGAGGCCGCGTGAAACGGAACGCCGTGCGAGCGTCGCACCCAACCACTTTTGATCAGGATCAAACGATCCAGGCGCGTATCCTCCTGGCAGAGGACGTGATTCTTTCCGTACACCATGTAACGCGCGGTGCGGTGCAGTTCCTGAGCCAACGCATTGCTTATGGGTTCGCCGGTGATCGGCGTGAGGTCTTCGAGGACGCGACCGGTTCCGTGAGTGCGATAGGTCTCGTCGAGGATGTTGCCGAAAGTTTTCAGCTTACGCAGCAGGCGCAACGCGGGGCGCGTTATTTCCAGGACGACTGCTTTTTCATTTGCAGGAACTGAAACCGTCGCGTTGCGTTCAACGCCGGCGAGCAATGCCATCTCGCCAAAGCAGGCGCCCGGTTCGAGTTGACTGATCTTCTTCTGGCCGTCGGTGTCGCGAACGTAAACGTCGAGCACGCCTTCGACAGTGATGTAGAAAGTGTTTCCACCCCACTCACCCTGCCGCATGATCTCCTCGCCCCCATCGTAAGCGAGCAGACGCACGTAGGGTCCCACGCGCTTACCGTTGCCGTAGTCACGACCCTGAACGATGACTTCGAGGTCACCGCCATACTTCTGTTTACCGTTTTGTTCTTCGAAGAGTTCGGCGGTAAGAGCGAGATGCTGGACGGCTTCAACTACGCGACCCCGGTCGGTGATTTCGCGCGGCATGTGTTGTTTATACTACAGTCAGTTTTGAAGAACTAGAGTTTTGTTCTTTCTACTTTGGTCTTTGGTCTTTGTACTTTGGTCTTTGCAGTGTCGAGAAACAACTAAGCACCAAGACCAAAGACCAAATTTCCAAAGTTCATGCTAAACTTCGGGTAACAATGCTTGGAGAAAATCTTTACGCGCTTCCCATCGAACAACAAGTCGGACAGTTCTTATTCATCGGCCTTCCGGGAACGGAATTTGACGAGGAAACACGCGCTCTCGTCGAATACGTAAAGCCCGGCGGCATCATCATCTTCGGCCGCAACGTTGCTAGTCCTGAACAACTACGGACGCTGCTCGACAACGTTCGCGCAGTCGTTCCCACACCGCCGCTGGTCGGCATCGATCAGGAAGGCGGGCTCGTTGACCGGCTGCGTCGCATATTCACGCCGATGCCATCCGCGCGCACGATTCGCCAGCACGGCGATCTTGCTGCAGCGCGCGCGCTCGGCAGAATTACGGGCGAAGTGCTGCGCATGCTGGGCTTCAACATCAACTTCGCGCCCGTGATGTCGATCATGACCGAGGATCGCGACCTGTTGTCGAACGGTCTTTACTCGAGATCTTACGGACGCTCGCCCGGCGAAGTGCTTGGTTACACCACTGTCTACATGCGTGGACTCCAAGGCACAGGCATGATCGGTTGCTTGAAACACTTCCCCGGAATCGGTGCGGGTGAGGTCGATTCACACGAGGAGATGCCGGTTGTCCGGCTCTCACACGATGCTCTCATTGCGCAGGATCTCGCACCTTACATCGAACTCTTTCAACGTCGAGACGATCGCGTGCGTTGCGTGATGGTGAGTCACGGCGGCTTTCCCAACATCGACATCAAACAAGAAACTACCGGTGGTTTGATTGAGCCTGCTTCGGTCAACTACAACATAGTCACGAGGCTGCTGCGCGAAGAGCTCGGCTACAAACATCTCGTCGTCACGGACGATCTCGAAATGGGAGCAATCGCGCGCCATTGCGAGATCGAAGACGCGGTAGTGCGCGCGACGCTTGCCGGCGAAGACATGTGTCTGATCTGCGCCACTCCCGACACGATAAAGCGTGGCTACGATGGTTTGCTAGCCGCGGCGAAGAACGGTGTGCTTTCGGAAGAACGAATGAAAGAGTCGCTCGAACGGATCGCACGAACGAAGACCATCATGGAAGCGCCGTTGCCGCTCAATCTCGATCGTTTCAAATCCCTGTCGGACGAAATACTCAAACTGAATTCCAAGCTCAATTACACCTACGGAGGCACCGTTAAGTGAGCGCCGGCAATTTTGTCAAGCTGATCCTGCTGAGCTTTTTATGCGCGCTGTTGATTGTTTCGCCGGGATGCCGGCGCCGCAGCGACGCCTTTGTAATCGCACTTGGCGATAACATTCGCACCATCGATCCGATCGGGTCACCGTCGGTTGACGCAGCGAGCGAACGCGTGCGCACGCTGATCTTCAACTCGCTCGTAAAAAAAAATGAGAAGTTTGACTACACAGGTGAGCTCGCGTCTGACATTAAACATTCTGACGATGGGCTAGCTTACACTTTCACGCTTCACGACGGCGTCAAGTTTCACGATGGACGCGCGTTGAGCTCAGCCGATGTGAAGTACACGCTCGACCTCGTCTTCTCGAGCAACTTCGCCAAGTCGGCGAGCTTTTTTGATGCCAACAAACACAGTTATATCAAGAGCGTTGAAGCCCCCGATTCGCGCACAGTAGTGGTTACTTTGACTGAACCGTGGATCGGATTGCTTTCCAATCTCGTTCCCGTGGCGATCATTCCGAAGGACAGTTACGACTCGCAGAAGATGCATCCCCTCGGCTCTGGTCCATTCAAGTTCATCAACTACGACAACGCGCAGCAGGTGTGTGATGTGGAAGCGTTCCCCGACTATTGGGAAGGCGCTCCCAAACTGCAAACAGTGCGCGTGCGCGTCATCTCCGACATGAATGCGCTACAGGCGGAATTGCAGTCGGGCCGGGTTGATATCGCGCCGCTGCCGACGAGTCTTTCACCTGATGCGGTGAAGCGACTCGAACAGGATCCGAACCTGCAAGTGAAGACGTTTAACGGTTCGAACGTCTTCTTGTTGACGATCAATACATCTGCACCGCCGCTTGATAACGCAAAGGTGCGGCAAGCGATCGCTTACGCCATCGACCGGGAAACTATGATCAAGACCTTGTTGCAGGGGCTCGGCAAGGCCGCGCATTCGATTCTTCCTGAGGAGTCGTGGGCCTATTCAACCGGTCAAACTTATTCCTACGACCCGGCACACGCGAAGAAGCTGCTCGATGAAGCCGGTTTTCCCGATCCGGATGGTGATGGACCACGAATGCGTTTTGCTAAGCCGGTGGTTTACAAGCTCTCCGGCAGTAGCATTGCCGGGCGGCAATACGCGGGTGTTATTCAAAACTATCTGAAGGAAGTCGGGATTCCGGTCGAGATTCAGACTCCGGAACAGAACACGTTTTTTGACGAACTGAAACGCGGCAATTTTCAGATCTCATACTCGCAGTGGGTGGGTGGCAATCAGGATCCAATCTTCTACAAGGATCTCTTCGCGACTTCTGAGATACCGACGGAGACGCGGCCATCTCGCAATCGTAGCCGGTACAGCAACAAAGAGCTCGATGAGTTGTTAGACGAAGCGCTAAATACCTTCGACCGGCAAAAGGGGTTGGAGTTGTATAAGCAAATCCAGGAGATCGTCAGCCGCGACGTGCCGGTAGTCCCATTGTGGTACGGGTCGAACGTCGTGATCGCGAAGAAGAACGTGCAAAACATTCAGGTGAATGCGAGTGGCGACTGGGGCTTCGTCCGAAACCTGACTCGCCAGTAATATTTTCACGCAAAGACGCAAAGATTTCGCAAAGACGCAAAGGAAATGAGTCTTCTTCTTTGTGGCTTTGCGAAACCTTTGCGTCTTTGCGTGAAACCTCTTCTTAGAATTCCGTGATCTGTAGCGAGGCGGTCGCTGAGAGGGGGGGACTTACTCCCTCATTCAAATAGTCCCACGCAGCGAGGCCGATCATCGCGGCGTTGTCAGTTGACCACTTGAGCGGCGGCAGGCAGAGTTTCACTCCTAAACTATCGCAAAGTTCTGCCGCGCCTTCGCGCAACTGCGGGCTCGCAGCCACACCACCTACGACCACCAGACACTTCGACGGATGCGCAGTCAGAGCGCGCTTGCACTTCGTGAGCAGTATCTCCATGCACGCACTCACGAACGATGCCGCCACATCCGCATGCGCAACGTCCGGATTCTTGTCGAGGTATCTCCCTACCGCCGACTTCAAACCCGAAAACGAAAACTCAAACCCTTCCGTCAGCATCGGTCGTGGAAATGGAATCGAATCCGTTCCAGTCTTCGCGAGTTTATCGACTGCCGGCCCACCGGGATATCCCAAACCGAGCAGGCGCGCGACTTTGTCATACGCCTCGCCCACCGAATCATCCCGCGTCGAACCCAGTAAGTGAATCGACGTCAAACTCTCCATGCGCGCGAGGAAAGTATGCCCACCTGACACCAGCAGTACGATCGCCGGCAGTTCGACGCGACGCTCCACGAGATCAGCGCTGCGCAAATGTCCACGCAAGTGATTAATGCCGAGCACCGGAACATCCCAACCAAGGCCCAAACCCGCAGCCGTGTTAACTCCGACAATCAACGAACCGATCAGCCCCGGTCCGCGCGTCACGCCGATCGCTTTCAAATCCGGACCAGCAACGTTAGCCTCTGCGAGCGCCTTTTCAATTGTCGGCACAACAACGAGTGCGTGTGCGCGGCTCGCAAACTCCGGATACACACCACCCCAATGTGAGTGAATATGAGTCTGGCTCGCGATGATTGACGACAGCACATTTCCATCGCGATCGACAACCGCGGCGGCCGTGTCGTCGCACGATGATTCAATGCCGAGAATTAAATCTTTACTCATTTAAATACCTAAGCACTTCAGATTCAGGGACCACTCCGAGACGCTCGATCACAGGCGGATTGACACGACAGTTCACGAGCGTAGACGCTGTGGTCTTTAACCTGCCGCCATCGATCGACAGATCCGG
>Ga0126311_10000751_pt1 | contig 15002 bp, 9 predicted proteins | sample Plot61_FD_92539 | JGI IMG/M metagenome (GOLD analysis project Ga0126311, IMG submission 92539) | Serpentine soil microbial communities from UC McLaughlin Reserve, CA, USA - Plot61 | ecosystem: Environmental > Terrestrial > Soil > Grasslands | place: USA: UC McLaughlin Reserve, Lake County...
AGATAGGCACTGGCTGTTTCGCGGCGCACACCAGTGGCCTGCTCGATCCGTCGCAAAGACCAGCCGAGTCGTCCTAAGGCTATTATTTGTTGTCGTTTATCGTCGCTCAATACGTTGCTCATGGCGCCGGAGGCTACCTTGCCTCCCAGCGACGTCAACGTCCCTGGCGACTACTTCTCATTGGCCGGTTTTGAGGTGACCACGTATGGTCGCTTTTGGGTGACCCCCGAGGGTTTCCCGGCCAAGCGTAATTTCGCAGTGCGTTCAAAGCTTGTGAATCAAAGCGAATTGCGCGGTCGAGTTTGCCACTCTCAACAATTCTTTTTAGCAAAACATCGACAAGGATCTGTAAATCGTCCAGGCGATCGCGCAAGGCCGGCGACCTAATCGGAAGAACATTAACGCGGTAATAAAGATCCTGGCGAAACCTTCCTTCGGCAACTTCTCGCCTAAGATCGCGATTGGTTGCCACCAGTACTCGCGCATTGAAGTTGATCTCCTTCGAATCTTCCGATCCTACTGAGCGGACTTTGTGTTCCTGGAGCACACGTAATAAGCGCACCTGCATTGACGATGACATTTCTCCGAACTCATCCAAGAAGATAGTTCCCTTACCCGCTGACTCGAACATGCCTTTCTTGTAGGCGGTAGCGCCGGTGAAAGCACCTTTGACATGACCAAAGAGTTCAGACTCGAGTAGTGATTCGGTAAGAGCGCCGCAATTAATAGCCAAGAAGGGTTCGCGTTGCCGTGCACCTAATTCGTGAATCGATCGTGCAATCAATTCTTTTCCGGTGCCGGACTCACCTGTGATCAAAATGGTCGAGTTGCAATCGGGCCGCTCTCCTGACGACGGCAAAGTTAACAATGTGAACCACAACCAGGGTTGTTATTTTCCTCACCGAGATGTCTCACGAAGGAACTGATGAATAAGTGGATGGAGGGTTACTCGCTCCTTGAAAGATGCCTGGTCGAGACGGATGAAAGCCCGGTCACTGAGCAAAGTCAGCACCTTTGTCGTTTCAAGTTCACTCAAACCGGCGGCATTCGCCCACAGCTGTGCGACATCGGCAACCGCTATGTATGAGTCCTCCGGCAAAGCTGATGCAAGTTCAACCAGACGGTTTCTCTCGTTTTTGGGCAGGGCCTCATAACTCAGCTTAATTGAACTCATGATACTGCCGTGCTGGTACTTTGCTCGAGGATCGGCAAAGTCCGCCAAACCTCTGCGTATTCCCTCTTTCAAGTCGACCCACGAAGCCCCATTACGGAACATGGCCCCGGTGATGGCAATCGCGAGTGGGTGATTGCCAAGCATCTTTATCACCTCGTGAGCAACTGGCGGGAGCGCGCCGACTGACGTTTCGGCACATTTCGCAAGAAGCGCCTCTGCATCGCTGTCCGATGGCGAGTCGATTGCTAATACGCTGCTTCCGACGGCTTTTGCGGCATCGATATTTCGTGTGGTGAGAAGGGTACGACATTGCGGGCCAAAGTAGGTGAACTCTTCGGCAGCCCTAGCTTCCCAAACATCGTCGAGGACAATTAGTGCCCGCGCATCCGCCAGAAATAGCCTTAATTTAGCTCGTCCCTCTTCGCTGGTTTTGATATCCGTAGGACCGCCTAGAAAGGAAAGCAACTGCTTCTGCAGCTCAACGATGTTTGGATGCTGGCCCAGAGTAAGCCAGAAGACGCCATCCGGAAAAGCACGCCGGACTTCTGGGGTCCTTGCAAACGCAGCCGCGAGAATTGTTTTGCCGATGCCGCCTAAACCATTTATGCCGACGGTGACGGGAACAACAGCCTTTGGTTCGTGGACATCGCCGAGCAGGGCGTCTGTGAGTTCGCGCATGAGTTCAGGGCGCGCCACAAAGGATGGCGGAAGCGGTGGTACGTCAAAGAGCTGTCCGAGGGGTTTTAGTGGCGTGGTTACGAGTCGAACAAACTCGGCAAGCGCAGCCTCGTAGCGCGCATCGTCGCGTACATCCAGGATATGGTATGGTTGTAGTTTGTCAGGAAGGTCTACGTACTCGCCAATGCGAAGAACCGGTGTAATGGCCTTGCCGCTAATGAGCGCGTGCTGCCATTCCGCAGCGATATAATCGGATGTCAAAGCTTTAGGGCCGATAACGATTACAAGGCGATCGTACTGGTCAATCGCTTGTCTCACTTGCGTTAAGAACTCCTCGCGGGTGTTCATAGATGTGCGGTCAAACCATATATCGAACCCTTGTGAGATAAGGTCGTGATGTAGTTTAGACACGAACGCTTCGTCGTCGCCTCTGGCGTAGGACAGGAAGAAGCTACTTAGACCCAATTGAATTCGGCGCTGCCGGAACGTCTCATCTTGGCTCAGCATTTTCGCGTCGGCCTCCCGATGAACATCGCGAAGGTGGAGCATCGCATACCGAAGGGCATACTCAGTCATTCTTTCTGGATCGTTCTCATAGTCTTGCCAACACGCCTCAGCTAACTGTTCCTTTCCTTGCTCGGCAAAGCACCAAAACGAACCCGCAGCATCCGGGTCCGTCAGCCAATCTGACAGTGACTTGTGAAAAAGCGCGTATCGCGCTCCGTCGAGCCCTTTGCCAGAGATGTGAAGGTATGACTTGAGCCGTAGGAGACGGCGATTCGTTACCTCTTGCGTTTCCTTCGGACTTCGGCTGACCCGATCGATGATCGCGAAAGGGAGTGGCCCCATCGCAACGCTTAAGACTCTGAGAATGGACTGAGCATCTATTTCAAAATCATCTTCATTAGGAAAAAGCCTTGAAAACGCTTTCACATAAAAGTCGGACATGCCTGGAGATAGAAAGCCCAAGTCCTCAACCGTTAGCGTACCCTCTTCAAGGGCATCGAGGGCCATTCGTGCGTAGAGAAAATTGCCCTGGGCCAGCGTGGGTAATCGTTCGGCGGCGAGTCGAACGGAGTCGTCCGATAGTAGATCGGCAATTCGCAACTTAATCAATCGATTACCGATGAACTCCCTTACGTCGGCCGCGTTCTCCGCCTCGTCCGGCCTCAGTTCCAATGTGTGTAATGTGCGAATTCTCCGTAGAACGTTTTCATCGGGGCGGGTTGTAGCAACGATTCGCAACCATGTGGGCAGGTCGTTCGTCTGATTAACCACAACGTCCAGCACTGTCTCGCCGTCCTGTCGAATGGCCTCGTCAAGGGAGTCCAGAACCACAATCAAAGGGTTCTCTGGAGGCGCCAGTTTGTGGGCAGGTTCTACAACGAGTTCACGGAAGGCGTCGTTAGCGCGAGGACGACGCACCTCGGGATGCCGGTTAGCCACAATCTCACCAAAGCCATTCACTTGTGTACAGAGCTGCCCCACCAACGACGCAACGAACTCGAACGGCTCGATTGTTCGACTGTTGCGATCGGTACAGAAATGAACGGAGATAACCTGGGCCTGACGTACGAGTGACAGCCAGGCAGCAATGGCACTCTTGCCGATGCCCGGCTCACCGATAATCACAAAGGCTCGTCCACTGCTGTTGCTGAGCCACCGATCAAGTTCACGATTAAGCCACGCGCGACCTATGAAGTTTGCAGTGAGTCGTGCGATCTCCGGTCCAAAATCAAGTGGAATTACGCCAGTGACCGTTGGGATCGCTGGTGCTTGAAGCGCCGACTGGTCACCTTCGAGATGTCGAAGCAGGCAATCAAGGCCACCCCTGTAGTCGATTGAGAAGTCGATCCAGTTGCGCCGAGCTAGCAGAAGGGTGGGTTTCACATTCGGAGAGGAGTCCAGCTTTAGTGGAATCACGCTCTTTCCCTCCGTGAGGGCGAAGACCACTTCGTCACGACATACGCTATCTTCTCGGAGTGCACCCAGTGTGATGACGGAAATTAGAAGGTCCGAACCACGAATACCCTCCTCAAGTCGCACTTCCCACAATCCGCCTTTCTCAATGTTGGTTAGGTCCACAAAAACCTGGTGTCCTGCGTCTCGAAGGTCTGCCGCCAAACGCTTTGCAAACTCAAGGGCGTCCTGTCGCGCGTAGCTGATGAATACATTTCGAATGGTGTTGCCCATCGATTTATGACCGGCAGTGGGAGTGAAACAGATCCCCGCTAACCGCAATTTCGGTGACGGCTCAAACCAAGTTCTTCCTCATCCTACCTCCCGACGTCAGGGAACTCCATCACAAAGTCAGTTTTTTAAACCTCAAATGGTCCAATAATCAGGGAGATGTCAATTGGGAGGAGCTCACAACCATAGTCGAACATTATCAAATCAATTTTGGGTTGACATTAGAATCGAGTTGAACTAAAAGCAGTTCGCTATACCGATCCTCTTCGGTTCTCGGAGCGTTCCCCCAATGCGACGCTTACCTCTGCTGGTTTTCGTCTTCGTATTTGTCTCATCTAGTTTTGTCGCTCAAACAGACAACGGATGCAAGCTGAAGTTTCTCGGCAAGGACTCTGCACGTAAAGCTGTAAAGCTCCGACCGACTACGAAGAACTATCGTAAGTACAACGACGGCGATCCGCTCTCTGTTAAGGAGTTTCTGAATCCGCTTTGTTTTGATGTCAGTAAGAAGGTCTTCAAGAAAGTTCCGACTGGCGCAGCTATGCCCATCGAAGAACAAACGATTACCCTGCATGCCTTTGTTCTTGCGATGAAGCACGACGACAACGACAACGATCTACATATTCAAGTCGGTGATAAGCCAAAGCCTTTCAACCAGCCGCAAGTCATCGTTGAGATTCCACCGACGAATAAGTTTTGTGATGCTAGAACAGCAATGATGAACTTATTTCGTGCTGATGGCGGACAAGGTGATCCCAAAGATTACTTCTTCAAGAATCCGCCTGAGGTTGAAATCACCGGATATTTATTTCTCGATTCACATCATGGTCTAACTTGCACCGGTGATGGTGGAAGAGGCATCCGTAAGAAGGTGAAAGGGAAACCAGCTCCTAAACGTAGTCCTGTTAGAACGACTTGGGAACTTCACCCTGTCATTAGATTAGTGAAGACAAATTGAAGCTAAATCTATTCAGACACTCATTTACGAATGACCAAATCTCCGTGGCTACTGAAGCAGTCACAATTTTTGTTGTCATTGCGGTCACACTGACATTGATCGTGATTGGAGTTCCACCCATTCGGGATGGTTTGTTAATACGACTATCTCAGCAACGACGAGATTGGTTGATAACACATAAGAGTAACCTCATCCCATGGATTGATTGGTGTCGAATTGTGTTTGAGATTGCGCTCGCGTTGTTCATTAGCAATCAAGTCTTCAATGAACACATTCGCACATTCTTCGAAAATTCACTTGATAGGCTGAAGAGAAGCTTGACCTTGAGAATAGAGAAATCTGTTGAGCGAGATGACGCAAGAGTAAAGATAAAACAAGCCATCCAAGAAATGATCGTCTTTATGTATTTTGCCCGCACGTATTAGAGATGTCCCGAGCGACGCAAAAATTCTATTTGATGCGTCGTATACAATTTACAGTGAGGTCAGGCGCGCAATTCCATTCCTCTTCATTCGATTAGTTGGTCTAAGGGTATTGAACGCTTTTTCGGGAAAACTGCATGGCACATTCGCCCTTTTGGCATTCTGGGAGGTAGTGGTGATGAAGGTAGCAAGACTCTATCTCGATTCAACAATTCTATCTGGGAGTATGCCGAAGTAGTCTTTCGACACCGTTGCTTTAGTGTATAGACTTTAACGCCGTGCAGACACGGCGTAAGGAGGTTCCGGGGTCATGCAAGAAACACCATACAAACGAACAATAATTTGCGCGTGCCTTCTGTCAATTGTTCTGATGCAACCGCTGATGCAGGACCAAACAGCCGCCCGGGTTTCCGGTGTGTCAGCTGTCGGATGCGCAAGTCTGGACTTTACACCACCTCAGGAATACGGCGTGGGCCTCCAATCCGCAGGGGCGGCACACGCGCCGGTGGCAACAGCCGCGGACATGAACTCGGATGGCAACCCGGATATCGTGCAAGTTGAAACCGCTGGTGTTTCTGTCCTATTGGGTGACGGCGTTGGTGGATTTGGACTTCCTTTAACGGTCAGCGCATCAAGTAACAATTACTGGCTAGCCAACAGTGATTTCAACCGGGATGGTAAGACAGACGTTGCCACGGTCAACTCGGTTTTTCTTGGCAACGGGAACGGCACTCTGCAGTCAGGGCTTCCGTTCACAGCCGGTGTAGATCCGACCTTTGTTGTAGTCGGAGACTGGAATTCCGACGGCAAGCTGGATTTGGCAGTTTCTGAACTGCGTGCATTTGTTGTATGGGTGCTCATTGGAAATGGAGATGGTACGTTTCAACCCCCAGTCTCATACGATGTAGGACCACTTCCGACCTCGGTGTCTTGGGGGGATGTAAATGGTGATGGCCATGTAGATCTTGTGGTGACCGAGGCGCCCAAAGCTCTACCGCAAGAAGATGGGCCGGGAAGTGGGTTCGCGGAGTGTGGCGGCGAGAGTACAGGAGGAGGTCCCCCTGTGGGGGCCCCCCAATCATCGCAAACTCGTCAAACTGCGACATTTACCTACGGTGATTCTCCAAACATGACCATCCTGTTTGGGAACGGGGACGGCACATTCCAGTATGCGTACAATTTTGGGAATAGCGGGATTTCGTTACAGGCTGTCGTTTATGATTTTAATGGCGATGGGAAACTCGATATCGCGGATATGAATATTGGCGAAATTCGTATGCGGTTCGGCAACGGCGATGGCACGTTTCAACCACCGATAGTTTATCAGACCGGCCTCTGCTCCAAGGCGCTCTATGGCTATGACTTCAATAAGGACGGCAAGCTTGATCTGATTACTGCCGATCAGGGTTCGCGCAACGTGTCAATTTTTATTGGTAACGGCGATGGCACATTCCTGGCACCTCAGGCTTTCAACGTGTGGCGTTCACCAATCTCGGTCGCGGTAGCAGATTTCAATAGAGATGGTTGGTTGGACCTGGCTGTGCCACATTTGGAACAGAATAATCCGACATTACCAACCGGAACCGCTGTGAGGCTTGGTAATACTGCAAAGGTTCCTCCGACCATAAGCGGGGGTACTGCAAGTCCATCAACATTAAGTCCGGCGAATCACCAATTCGTTGACGTTACGATTGCATATACCGCCTCTGATAATTGCGATACCTCAATCACCTCCAGTTTGACGGTGACAAGTAATGAGCCGATTTCGGGAACTGGCGGAGGAGACAAATCACCTGACTGGCAAATTGTCGATGCGCACCACGTAAAGCTGCGAGCTGAAAAAGCATTAGGTGGAAACGGCCGCGTCTACACAATCACTATCGATTGTGTTGACTTAGATGGCAATCACGCACGTCGCCAAGTTCAAGTAACAGTTCCGTAAGAGGTTACTAATATGAGCCTGGCCTTCAGATTTTAAGAAGTTGTTCTTCAATTTCTTGAGCCAAGACTATCAACCTTTCCAATTCAATGACTGGGTCCACTGAAGAACCTCCTGTGTTTCTTTGCTGGTCGTTTCTTTCTCGTCGATCTTTTCTTTTTGGCCTTGGGCTCGCTCTTACTCATTCCCGGCATCTTATGCATGTCGTGTTGAGCCACAGCGACAGTGATAGACGTAAGGATTAGACCGGCAACAATGAACGCGCTTAATATTGAAAGTCGAATAAGCCTGTCGCGACTTAACTTCTGCCTGATTCCCTCTTTGAACGGTGCAGTGATCGATGAGAATCTTACAGACGAGATGAGGATCACTGTCATCGCAACACGATTTGACAGAGAGGCCACATCAGTGTCGTCTGCCACTGCGACAACGACGATTCCCGCACCGCCGCCACATTTCGTAGCCAGGCCAGCAGATGATTTTCCCGCGGCCTATGACGGGTACTCCGCGTGATGACGATCTGGACGTTCCGACTAGCATTCGAAAGAAGGCAGAATAGACGGATTGGCAATAACTTGTTTCCAGTACCCAGGCTAGAATTTTCATGCCGAGGTCATGGTTGATCTTAATCTCTGCAGGTAGGCCAAGTAGTAGATATAGCCATCTGAAAGCTAATTGGATACTCGGGTTGAACCAGTGGAATGGAAGGCACAAGCCTTATCTCTGAATGCCGGGGAGGTTGCGCGAATTAAATCTAAAAGGAAGCGAAGGAGATCTAGGGTTAAAATTCAGAATGGCCTCCTAAGTATTTAGGATCCCAACTGGCCAATACTTGGCCAAAAATAACCGCACACTAGGTGTACTTGATAGTAAGGAATGGGAAAGAATGTAAAAACACCTGATTTTCCTCGGTGGCTGCAACTGTGGAAAGGCAAGCACTTACGGTTTTTGCCGAGCGTCTAATTCGCACTGCGGAGAACCACGCTTTCAACGGTAACGTTGATATCACTCTCTACTCGATCTTCTCCAGCCGCTCACAAGAGATGAGAGCACGATTGTTTCTGGTCGAACTGGCGTTCGACAGCCAGTTGTGAAGCTTCTGTTTCCATTGACTTAGACCTACAATCACGATAGATTCGCCGCGTTTCTGAAACTCCGTTCGTCGTACTCTGCGAACTCTCAAGACAGATTTTTATTTAACGCCGTTCGTTCCTTGTTGATCTCACAACATGACCGTTGCTGGCGCGTTACGCTTCGCTGATATCTCCATGACCAGATACCTTCGCCTCCCGCTCACCCAATACCTTCAATCACTGCGACGCTGTTATGGCATCGACTTCGGTGGTCCGATAAGTTTTCGGCCTCACACGATGAGGGAAATTAGAGGGGTTACGTTGAGATACCACGTAGAACGTGAGATTACACGAGGGCTGGTTACAGCCTCGGCCTAAAGTCGTTGCATAAAGGCAGTCGATGTGACTTCGAAGAAGCTTCATATCTTCATCTCCTCTCCGGGCGACGTGGTGCCCGAGCGCGTCCTGGCCCAGCGTGTGATCGAGCGACTCGGCTACGAGTTTGCCGCGCACGTCGAGTTGGAAGCGGTGCGCTGGGAACGCAAGCCGATGCAGGCAACCGAACATTTCCAAGACAACATTGTTCCTCCCTCGTGCACCGACATCGTCGTAGTAATTCTGTGGTCGAAACTAGGCTCGGATCTGCCGCTTGACAAGTACCCCGGTCCTCTGTCCGGCAGCGTCGTGACCGGGACGGAATGGGAGTTCGAGGAGGCTGCGTCCGCAAGGCAACGGACTGGCAAGCCCGACCTTCTAGTCTTTCGCAAGACGAAGAAGGTATCAGTCCCGGTGGACGACGACGAGGAAGAAGAAAAAGTGCGTGCGCAGTCGGCTCGCGCCAAACAGTTCGTGAAGCGATGGTTTATCGACGAAAAGACGGGCGCCTACAAGAACGCCTACCGCACGTTCAACGAACCGGATCAACTGGAGTCGATGCTCTACGATCATCTGCACGTGCTGATTCAAGCCCAGGTCGAAGCTGCTGTTGCCGGTCGCCGTCAAATCGCGTGGACGCGAGGAAGCCCATTCCGCGGGCTGCAATCGTTCGAAGTGGGTGACGGACTAATCTTCCATGGGCGGACGCGAGCACGGCACGAACTTCGCGAGGCGCTGGTGGCGCAGCAGAAGCGTGGTTGCGCTTTCATCGCCGTCGTCGGCGCGAGCGGCTCGGGCAAATCGTCGCTGGTCAAAGCGGGCCTGCTCAGTGACGTCCGAATTGCCGGTGTGGTCGAAGGCGTCGGACTCTGCCGCTATGCGATCATGCGCCCGGGTAATGCGCAAGCGGGGCTTTGCGATCAGCTGTCTCGTGCATTGTTCGATCCCGAAGCGCTCCCCGAACTAGCTGAATTGGAGCACACCGTCGAGTCTCTCGCGGCCGCGCTGGCGGAAGCGCCGCGGCAGGTGATTCCGACGATCAAACTGGCGCTGAAGAACGCCGCAAAACATGCCGAGCTTCCTGCGCATCTCTTCGCGATGCTGGTAGTCGTCGTCGATCAGTTCGAAGAGATGTTCACCACGGCCGGCGTGGGCGACCAGACGCCATTCGTTGCGGCCCTTGAGGCGCTCGCGCGCAGCGGCGTCGTTTGGGTGGTGGCCACATTGAGAAGCGACTTCCTTCCCCGGATCGAAACGATCCCACAACTCGCCGAGCTCGTGACCGGCGAAGGTCACTATCTGGTGTCGGCGCCAAGGGACGCCGAAGTGGCACAGATGATTAAGCTGCCTGCTGAGGCGGCGGGCTTGGGTTTCGAGATCGATCCCAAGACAGGTATCAGCCTGGACGAAGAAGTGCGCAGGGCGGCGGGATCGCAGGCCGGATCACTGCCGCTGCTCGAGTACGTACTCGAGCGGTTATGGCATTCGCGCACACCGGATGGAATGCTGACGTTCGAGAGTTACGAGGTGCTGGGCGGCGTGGAGCGCACGCTGGCGACGCGGGCTGAAGAGGCGTTTCAGGAGCTTCCTCGTGAGGCGCAGGACGCGTTTCCAACAGTGTTACGCGCGCTGGTAACGGTCCAACCCGGCGACCAGACGCATTTCACTGCACGCTCGGCCCGTCTCGACAACTTCCCCGAAGGCACTCCGGCGCGTGTGCTGATCGATGCCTTTCAGCACCCCGACGAGCGACTACTCGTCATCGATGAAGGTCGGCGTATTCGCGTGGCCCACGAGGCGTTGTTGACGCACTGGGAACGAGCCAGCGATCAACTGGACGCCGATCGCCGCTATCTCGAGATCCGGGCGGTACTCGAGCAGGAAGCGAACCGTTGGGCGTGTACTCAGGTCGACAAAGACACGCTACTTTTGCCGCCGGGCATTCGACTGGCCGAGGCCAGTTATCTGTTGGAGCAACGTGCTGCCGATCTCAATGCCACTGTGATTGAGTACGTTCGGCAATCGATCGCCGCCGATACGTCACACCGAGCACGTCTTGAGTGGCAGCAGCTTGACGCCGAGGCGACAAAACTTCGCGCCCTAGTCGAAGAGAAGGATGCGCGTGCGCATCGGAACGACGCGCTGGCCGCTCGACTCGAAGCACAGGAAGACCGACCGGACAAAACAGAATACTTGCTGTCGCTCAGGCAGAATGCCCAGGAGTTTCGTGCGCGAGCCGAAGCTTTGTGGAAGGAGGCCAGCGCGCTCGACGACCGGCTGCGGAACCATCCCGGGGCTCCGACCCGGGCCGAAACTCGGGCCCTACCTAAATCCGCCGTGTTCGCGCTCGAAATGATTGACGCGAAAGATGGCGAGTCTTTCCTCATCCACTACGGAGCTGAGGAGTCCGTGCGGTTTCTCCTCATCGATGGCGGCCCACGACCGGTGTTCAAACGGGTGCTCGGCCCTCACCTCGCTGACCTTCGCGAACGCATCGCGCCGAACGGACCGTTGCCATTGGAATTGGTCATGATCAGCCATGCGGACGAGGATCGCTTGCGCGGCATTATCAACTTGCTGGAATCGATTGAAGAACGGCGTCGAAACCACGAACCCGATCGTTATCAAATCAAGCGGCTTTGGTACAACCACTTTTTGGCGCTGGAACCGGCCGGGCGCAAGCGTTCGGATCGAGTGTTGCGGAGGGGCCAGGTAGCTTCCCTCGCCAGAGCGCTTGGCATTCCACTCAACCGACCGTTCGACTACTACGTAATGCCTGCCGAGAATGGTCCCGCCCGCATCACTCTGCCCGGCGGCATGTCGGTTACGGTGCTTGGACCACCAGCACATCGCGTAGCCGGATGGCACGACCAATGGCAACGCGAAGCCCGAAAGAATGCACAGCGCATGGAGCCTGAAACCCAACTCGAGCCGCAGTCGCTCGCGGATCAACTCGGCGGCGCATTTTCGGACGGATTCTCGAGTCCTGAGGTGACGCTCCTTCGGACGAAGCCGTATTCCGCGTCTCTTCCGTCGGCGGAAATCGATCACAACGTGCCGACTGGTGCCTTCATCGACGTATCTGCTACCAATCTCGCTTCCATCGTGGCCATGTTCGAGATCTATGGCCGGACGATGCTCCTGACGGGAGATGCGCGTGGTGACGACATCACCGAGTGCCTCCAAAATGGCGGATATCTCGGTTCACAAGGGCCGGCGCACCTCGACTTGCTCAAGCTCCCTCACTGGGGCAGTACACGCAATCTCACCGCGGAATTCTTCAGGTATGTGAGGGCAGACCACTACGTAATCGCCGGCAATTCGCGACGCAAGCGACCCGACCCAGACATCCTGGAGATGATCGCCGCTTCCCGAGGCGTTGACGCGTTTAATGTCCACATCTCGATCGACGATGCGGATGAAGAGCATAAGGGACGGCTGATTACCGCATTCGACCAGATCAAAGCCAGAGGCAGCAAGGGAACGTTGCGCTTTCGGAAGGCTGGGACTGCCTCACACTTGATTGATCTCACGGACAGCGTCTAAGGACTGAGACGAATCGCCGTCTCCTGTCGAGATCACACTCGTGGTATAAGCCATTTTGCATGACGATTTACCTGCAAGTCTGGAGAGGTGGGTCATCACATGGATGAGATTAGGTAAAGGATGCTTCGGTCAGGGCTCGCATCCGTTGTCTCACACGGTCTTATTAGCAGCGGTCGTTAGTGCTGCTCGGTAGGCGATGCAAGTCTTGTTTCTAATCTTTTTATGCGCATGTGAAGAGTGGTGCGCTTGATGCCTAGTCGTCGTGCTGCCTTTGTGACATCGCCGCCGACTTTCGCAAGTTCTTGAACGTACAGATTGAGTTCCTGACGTTTAGACAGGTGACGCACCGACAGTCCGCTATCAGTCATACACCGTAATCGTTTAGCAAGAATGATTTCCCGATGTTCGTCAGATTGAGCGAAGCCGTTGCTTTCGAGATCTAAAGTGACGTCCGCACCAGAAACGACACAAGTCCGAGGAGCATTGATAGCTAATCGCTCGATCACATTTTCCAGTTCTCTGACATTTCCCGGCCAAGCGTAACATCGCAGCACGTTCAGAGCTTCTGAATCAAAGCGAATTGCGCGGACGAGTTTGCCCCTCTCAACAATTCTGTTTAGCAGCACATCGAGTAGGAGCGGTAAATCGTCCAGGCGATCGCGCAGGGCGGGTGACCTAAGTGGAAAAAGATTAACACGATAATAAAGATCCTGACGAAACCTTCCTTCGGCAACTTCTCGCCTAAGATCGCGATTCGTAGCCACGACTACTCGTGCATTGAAGTTAATCTCTTTCGAATCTTCTGATCCTACTGGGCGAACTTTGTGTTCCTGAAGCACGCGTAATAAGCGCACCTGCATCGATGATGACATTTCTCCGAATTCATCCAAGAAGATAGTTCCCTTACCCGCCGACTCGAACATTCCTTTCTTGTAGCTGGTGGCGCCAGTGAAAGCACCTTTCACATGACCAAAGAGTTCAGATTCGAGTAATGATTCGGTAAGAGCTCCGCAATTAATAGCTAGGAATGGTTCGCGTTCCCGTGGACCCAACTCGTGAATGGAGCGTGCTATCAATTCTTTCCCTGTGCCTGATTCACCGGTAATCAAAACCGTCGAGATGCAATCGGATGCTCTGAGAATTGATTTCTTTAGATTACGCATCACCTTTGACTGACCGCGGATCATGAGGTCCAACTGCAGAAGTCGAGAATCCTTGTTTTGAGTTCGCCGTCCGTGAAGTTGTACTCCATCAATGATCTGCTGGTGTACGGTCGGTTTAAGGGGATTTGAACTTTCGTGGCCTATTTGCATTTCAGGTACCTTGCCGTACTGACTGCATCATCTATTCAAGTCACAACAGGTGTGTGTAACTTACAACACCCCTTCCCGAACGCCTTCAAGTTAGCTCGGGAATACGAGCTCGCTTTTCGCGCGGTCCAATAGCCCTATCTTTTTGCCGGTACTTTCCTACCTGTAAGTCATTGACAAAATAATCAATCACGTATGTGCAAAGCGGGTGCCAGCGTAGACACGCGGCTGCTTCAAGCAGAAATCTCTAGGATCCCGTTGAGCAGAATGAGATGGCACGACAGATGCACATACTCGTAGCGTGGAAAGTTGGTATAGCAAACGCGTGACTTTCTGGCTCACGGCCGTTGCACGTCACAAATGAACCAATGCTACAAGAACAGAAACAAACTTCGCGCCGACCTCTTGAATCCTCAGGACCATCATTGATGACACCGGAACGGTGCGCCGAATTTTTGGGCATCAAGATCAACACTCTTTACGTCATGAAGTCTCAAGGCCGGATCCCCTATCGTAAGGTAGGTCACCTATTGCGCTTCGACTTTGACGAGATTGTCGAATGGACCAAAGACAAAGAAAAATAAGCTTTGGAAACGATCTCAGCTCAGGTATATTGCCATCACCTCTGTGGCTGCAACCGCCGAACGGAGGTGATGTTCATTGACAGTTAAAAAAAGAGGCAACGAATGGTGGTACGACTTTGGGAACCACAAGTACCGTGGGCCAATTCCCGAAGCGCGTACCAAGTACGAAGCGGAACAAGCCGAGATCAAAATCAGACGTGACGTGTTTGAGGGCAAGTATGGCAAGCAATTCGGAACGATGCTCTTTGCAAAGTTTGTCGGCGATCCCAAAGCGGCAGACGATCAGTTCGGCGAGAGCACGTTTCTGGATTGGGCCAGGCACAACAAACGATCATGGAAGCATGATCAGTTTCGCGTGCGCCCGTTGGTTCAAGCTTTCGCCGGTAAGTCGTTAGGCGAAATCACGCCAGGTGCAATCGAAACTTTTAAGAGCATAAGGTTGCACAGCGTCACGAAGCGCAAAACGAAACGAAGCCCGGCATCCGTTAGGCATGAGATTGATCTCCTGTCGCGTATATTCAGTCTAGCCGTGACCTGGGGTTTGGCCGATTCGAACCCATGCAGTCGGGTTACCAAAATCAAGTTGCAGAACCAGAGATACAGGTATCTGCTACCCGACGAGGAACCCCGGTTGTTGGCTCAATGCACCGGCAAGCGAAAGCACTTAGCAACGATGATCCCGTTCGCTCTCGGCACCGGGGCACGTAAGAGCGAGCAACTCACTCTCAAGGTGCGACAGTGTGATTTCTTCCG
>Ga0126311_10000752_pt1 | contig 14996 bp, 17 predicted proteins | sample Plot61_FD_92539 | JGI IMG/M metagenome (GOLD analysis project Ga0126311, IMG submission 92539) | Serpentine soil microbial communities from UC McLaughlin Reserve, CA, USA - Plot61 | ecosystem: Environmental > Terrestrial > Soil > Grasslands | place: USA: UC McLaughlin Reserve, Lake County...
CCATCGTCACCAACGGCACGATGGAAATACCGAACTGGCCCCACTGCACGTGGGTCATCTCGATCGACGGCACTGAAGAAGCTTTCGCGCGTATGCGCGCACCAGGCATCTACCAAAAGATCAAACAGAACGTCATCAATCACCCCGAGCTGAACATCCAGATTTCGTGCGTGCTCACGAGTATCACGAAAGACTGCGTGGGAGATCTGGTGAAGGAGTGGGGACCAATCGCGCGCGGCGGCATCATCTTCGACTTCTTCACGCCCGTAACCGGGCTCGACGAAGCACTCTGGCTCGACTGGCCCACACGCGATCGTCTAATCGATCAGATTCTCACGCTGAAGAAAAAGTATCCCGGCTACATCAACATGCTCGACTCCACCCTCGAGCTGATGCGATCCAACAAAGCGAAGCAGGTTACAGATAATTGTGAGTTTCGTTTGAAGGCGTTTGCGTTTGGCCCAACCGGCGAGCAGAAGGGCAAGTGCATGATGGGCGATAACGCCGACTGCGATCGCTGTGGGTGCGTAGTTCCCTTTCACATGGCGACGATTAGCAGCAGGCGGCTGATGTTAAAAGAGTCGGTGAAGCGACTCACTCAGTAGTTTCGGCGTCACTACCCGGCCGCTGCACCTCACGTAACTGGGCCACAATATCGCGCAACCGGATCGCCAGGTCCTCGATCGTCTGCACACGTTTTCGCGAGCGCTCGCTCAAGTCTTCCCGTAACAAGAGCTGGGCCTGGCCCAGTACACCGGTCAGCGGATTGTTGATTTCATGACGGATGCGGGCTACGAGTGCGGCAGTCTCTTCGAGTTTTAGACGATATTGGGCAATCTGGTCTTCGTGTTCAGCCATCGATATCCGTGTTTCTCCGGGAGCTCAAAGAAAGCGATTGTCTTTTTGTTTTTAATAGGAGTGTGCCGCTGTTAAACGTACAGCAGGCACATTGTGCATCTTGAGAGCACCAGATTCAAGCATTTAGTTTTAAGTGGTTAGAGTGTCTGGAGTGTGACTGGCGTCTTAGACCATACTGATCCTTAGCTGAATAACGCCAAAGGCGTTTGTCCAAACTTCGGGCATCGCGGCCCTTAGTTGACAAGCGGAGCCTCGATACGTAAATTCAAATTCCCTTGCTGGGAGGTCGTCCAATGGTAGGACTCCAGACTCTGGATCTGGCTATCGGGGTTCGAGTCCCTGCCTCCCAGCCAAATAGAATCAAACACTTACGGGCCGGCTCAAAAGCGGAGTCGCCCGTTTTGTGTGCCTATAGTGTGCGAGCCGAAATTTTGAGCCTTATTGTGTGCCCGTTTTCGTGAATAGCATCTGCTCCAATTTGTCAGAAGCGCCTTGCTGCATATCCGGCATGACGTGCGAATACGTATCCATCGTGAGAGTAATTGAAGCGTGACCGAGTCGCTCACTGACCACTTTCGGATTCTCATTCGCAGCGAGCAAGAGAGTGGCGCAGCTATGTCGCAAGTCGTAAAGGCGTAGTGTTGCGGGCAACTCGGCACGTTCGAGGATCGGCTTGAAATGCTTTTGAACAATATTCAGTCTGATTAGCGGTTGACCTTCGCCAGTGGCGAAAACTAGATCGAGATTCTTATAATCAGGACCTGCTTTCAGTCTTCCCTCGGCTTGGTGTCTGCGATGCTCAACGAGAGATCGCAGGACAGAGCTAGGCAATGGGATGCGGCGGCGGCTACGAGGCGTTTTAGGGTCAGCAAAGTACCAATCGCCAGCCTTATAGCTTCTCCAGTGCAAAGACCGCTGCACGTTAATGACGCCACGCTCTAGGTCAATGTCTGACCACTTCAAACCCAAATACTCAGACGGGCGTAAGCCAGTCGCCAAAGCGAGAACGAACAGCGCACTCCAGCGATCACTCTGTGCCTCTTTCAGAAAACGCGCAGCCTCTGTGGGCGTCAGCGCCTGCATCTCGGCAGATGCTTTGCGCGGCAGTTCCGCACAGTCACACGGATTATGAGCGAGTAAGCGCCAACGTACAGCCTGTTTAAAAGCTGAGGTCAAAACCGAGTGCGTAAAGCGAACTGTTCGCGGAGAAAGCTCTTTCTCAGTAAGTCCCGCATAGAACTTCTGAATTTCCAGAGGACGCATTTCAGACAGCCGCATACATCCGAGTGACGGCTTTATGTAACGCTCTATTAGCCCCAAATACTCCTTATATGTGTTATCCCTTAGTCGAGGTTTCGCGGCGGTTTCAAGCCACTTCTGCAAGTATTCCTCGACGGTGGTGGGCGAGGACTCAACAAACGTTCCTGCGCTGATTTCTGTCAACGTCTTGTTGAGATAAGTGTCCGCTGCCTTTTTTGTGCCTCGAATGGTCTTATTCATGTATCGCCGCTTTCCGTTGCCATCGCGGCCCATGAATATCCGCACAACCCAATTCTTGTCGCCACGTTTGATTATCTGTCCCGCCATTATCTGCCCTTCTTTCTTGGTTTGCGCTCAACCTTTGTGAGTAAATCGCCCGGCTTACATGCGAGCGCATTGCAGATCAAATCTATGTCCTCAAGATTCAATCTCTGCGCCTTCCCGTTAGCCATTGCCGCCAGCGTCGCCCAACGAATGCCCGTTTGCTGAGAAAGCGAGTAAAGGCTTCGCCCGTTTAGCAGTTGTTCAAGTTCGATCCTAATCATGTCCGCAGTATACGCCAGTCGTCTATAGCCCACAAGAGTTTATTCAGGTTATTATGTCTCAGTATTGTTGAGTGTGGAGGAGTTTGATAAATGAATGATCGGAAAGAGCAGCTAGAGCAGGCGGGGCCGATCCGAGTGGAAGTTGGATCAGACGGGTCTTATGGAATTGGCTGGAAAACGGCAGATTGGCAGGATGGCGATATAGTTTTAAGTGACTCTCTTCGCGCCGAAATAGCGATGCATGTGAAGTTAGGTAATTCCGTCATCGAGGAGACTGAATGCAAGAAACTGTATGTTCTGGTGTCTTGCGACGGTTCACTCAGCACGGTTATTCAGAACAAGCCAGCCGCTGTTTTTCGTAACGATCAGCACGCGGTTGAATGGACTGACTACGTAATCGCATATCTCAATGCTCGGCTTCCGCTACGTCTGCGAACTATAGCATCACTCTTGGTCGAAGAGGCCATTGCAAAGGCATTCGAAGTCCACGGCATTGAGAAAACAGACTGGAAGAAGTTAGCGGAAGAGCATGGGGCCATACTCGCTCGTAAAATTAAAGAGAGCGTGGGATTACATAGCGGACGAGTCGGATTATTCAAGAACAAACAGGAATATCTGAACCTTTTAGCCGAGGCCGCACGGGCGAGTCGCAGTACCGGAAAACGATTCACACAAGGATGGGTAGCGGACTTTGCCAGCACAAAATTTCGCAGCGAAAGCGCAATCGATGAGCGCATGATCAGACAATGGAATAAGGATTTTAAGGTTAACTGGAAATACTGGACGGAGAAAGTGAACCGGAGCAATTAACGCTAACAATTACTCCTGTACGGCCATGTTAGTTTGAACCTGCGAGAGTTGTTCGCAGGTTCTTTCACTTTGGGAGGGATTTTATGGATCAACAGCTTAAAGATGCTAAGTGGGTTGCAGAAACTTTCGATCTCCCGTTGCAGCGAGTGTATGACTTGACCCGACGCGAGGTTATTCCCGCCGTTCGTATTTTGCGGCAGTACCGATATGACCCGCAAGCGTTGTCTGAGTGGGCCAAACGTGGCGGAACCTCTGACAAACAGAATCATCCGGTTCAGGGCGATTGACATGCCGAATTCTTCCGTTCCCATGACTAACTTACTCAGCCTTCCGCTTACAACTAGCGATCTCGCCAGTCTGGCAGCGAGCTACATCACGGCAGATCTCGCAAAGCAGGCTGGCATCTTTCGCGTGGACTCACACGAGGGGGCGCGGCTGATTGGCCGGAATGGAACGGGCGACTATTCGGGCTTAGTGTTTTCCTATTATTGGCCGGGCGAACAGATCCGCGAATATCGGTTGCGGCGCGATAATCCTGATCTTGAAGAACAGCCAGACGATTTGCCGCCAAAAGAGAAAGCGAAGTATCTCAGCCCCCCAGGTCGCGCCAACAAACTCTACTTTCCTCCGCAGATTGATCCTGCCGATCTCGACAATACAAAGCTTCCGATAGTCATAGTCGAGGGCGAAAAGAAGTGCCTCGCAATGCGTCGGTTTTCGCTTGAGAGCGGCGAGACGTTTCTGCCGATAGGTATTCCCGGTGTTTGGTCCTTTCGTGGTGTCGTAGGCAAGGGAAACGACGCAAAAGGTGCGCGCCGTGATGTTAAGGGGGTTATACCTGACTTTAATCGAATTCAGTGGGCCGGGCGAAGCGTTGGGATTATCTTCGACTCAAACGTTCACACGAACGAGAGCGTTAGCGCAGCGCGAGCTTGTCTGAGTCGTGAGCTGAAACGCCGGAAAGCGAAAGTGTATTGCATAAATCTGCAAACGGGCGTTGGGCTAAATGGAGTCGATGACTTTCTCGCATCAGACTCACACGGCCCTAACTATGTATTAGGTCTTTTGCGTTCGGAGCGTTCGCGGTGTTTACTCCGTTCACGTCTCAGTAAAGACGAACGGGGCGAACGCGCCGATCTGTTTGTCTGTAAGCCAATGAATGAATGGCTGAAGGGTGCTCGCTCGCGTCCTAAACCAAAACCGCTCTTTGGACCATTTTGGACGAGCGGCGAAATCGCTCTATTGTTTGGCGATACGGGTTTAGGCAAAACAATTCTTGCAATGCAGATAGCCAATGACATAGCAAGTGGCAAGTCAACAACCGGGTTAGAGCTGGCACTATCGGGCCGGGTTGACTACTTCGATTTTGAGTTGTCGGACGTTCAACACATGCAACGATACGGTTCCGAGGATTGGAGTGAGTTTTTTCAGTTCAGCGAAGACCTGCACCGCATAGAAATTGATCTATCCGTATTTCAGCCAGCAATTGACTCGGATGACGATTGGGAAGTCGCTTTACTTAAACAGATTGACAAGCAAATTGCACAGTCAGAGAGCAAGATCATTATGATTGACAACATCACTTGGCTAAGCCGCGAAACAGATAAAGGCAAGTTTGCCCTGCCGCTGATGCAAAGGTTATCTACACTTAAGAAAGAACGCGGCCTTTCGATGCTAATTGCCTGTCATACGCCGAAACGCGACGAGACGCGACCGATTAGTATCAATGACCTTGCAGGTTCGAAAATTCTCGCAAACTTTGCCGATTCGATTTTTGCTATTGGCAAAAGTGCAAGGGATTCCGGGCGGCGGTATCTCAAACAAATCAAAGCGAGATCAGCGGAAAAGGTTTACGAGACGGATAGTGTAGCGATATTGGACCTTCACAAATCCGAGTCAGAAGGTTTTCTAGGCTTTGAATATGTAGGCACGGAGCCCGAGCGCTTGCACTTAAAAGAATTCTCACGACGCGAACACGCCAACCGAATAAAACAGGCTAAGGAATTAAAAGCGCAGGGTCATTCGTTCCGCGAGATCGCGCAGAATATGGGTATCAGTGTTTCTACTGTACACAAGTATGTAAAAGCAGAAACACCGGAAACACCTGAGATCGAGATCGAATAGGGCGAACATGCCAAACACTGCGAACACGCCGAACGTAGAGAACGCCGCGAACGAACGGCAAACCGTGAAAGCTCCAACCGAAGCAAAAATTTCTCGCAATACGATCCTGCACTGATTCACTCGTATTTCCCGCTCGTTCTATAATCCCTGAGTATCTCTGTGTACCGCTCTGTTTATCTGGCAGTACACTCCGAACATTTAGCAAAAGCGTTGGAGGAGCACAATGAAGGTCTTTCTGGTATGGTCGGGCAACCGAAGCTTTGAAATCGCTAAAGCGCTCCATGACTTCCTGCCGCGTATGATCCAAGCCATCAAACCTTTTTTCTCACATGAGATTGACAAAGGGGCAAAATGGGCCAATGAGATTGAGATGGCATTAGAAGGGACTAGGTTTGGCATTGTATGTCTCACACCTGACAATCTCACGAGCACTTGGATTCACTTTGAGACTGGGGCACTCTCCAAGACTAAAGATGCATTAATTTGGACCTACCTATGTGGGTTAAATAAGGGCGATATAACACAACCTCTAGGCAAGTTCCAGCACACCCTAGCCACTAAGGATGAGACACGTAAACTCTTACGAACCATCAATAAACATCTCAATGAGGTTGGAGGTGAATCCTTACCGGAACAAATCTTAGAGGATAACTTTGAACTATTCTGGCCGATCCTAGAACATAAACTAAAGGCTGCGATGAGTATGGATACCGAGGAAATACAAAAGGAGGCGGTTCCACGTAAGCAGGACGCCATGTTAGAGGAAATCCTGGAATTGCTGCGTAGTCAGCAGAGACAATGGAATCAGCTTGAAGAAAGGGTCGTGACCAGCGGGTCAAAAAAGGTTTCCTGGGTTCGCTTCACAATCCCTCCTCAACTGATAACGACCGAGGGGGAAAATAAGAACGCTTTTGAAGTGTTAGACGATTACAAGCAGATTTTTTCAAACGAAGCAGGGGGCAAGATGATTCAGGAAAAATTGGTGGGCGGAGGTATACACGTAGCGATATCTTTCTCGCCCGCAATAGACCGCCATGTATTGACCGATGTTTTTGACATTGCCGAATTGGCTTCCGGTTGGCGCCCGGGCGCGTTCAAGATGACAAAGGTATGAGGGGGCCAAGCACGAGTTTAGTCAAGAAAACCATCAACTAGCTTTCGTCGGCGGTTCGCGAACGAAACAGAAGAGCCGCCACTGCCAATTTTATCCGCCGGCAAGCAGCGCCCTCTCGCGCCTCATATCTGGAAGTTGCATTATGAGGCTATAGGTCTAGTTAAAGTAACTTGAAGTCGATGGGCGAGATCGTGGAAGCCGCAGTCTATACCTACTGCGTGTATTTTCAATCCCCGTTCAACAGTCGGAGCGATAAATAATTTCAGTGCTGCAAATGTCCACGGCTTATCTCTCCGCACTTCTCAGACTGCTTTGAGCCTCGACAACTTTTTTGAGAGTTACATATCCAACTTGTGTGTAGCCATTGCGAATTTTTGAGACGGTCATCGGTCCTACGCCCGCTTTCTCGCCAGTCGCTCGTTAGAGAGCCGTTGTGCTCCCATCGCGGCGTTAATCAGATCAATTCGATAGGGCGGCTCCGTGTTCATCAGAACCTTATTCCCAACGTCTTCATTAAGTCCTCATCGGCTGTAGTGGCGCGGCCCTCAATGGCGGTGCGGTACAATTCATACGCGCCCTGATGGAACTCAGACATCGGGAAGAGGGTCTCCGCTGCTTCATTCAGTGCCGTTATCACGCCTGATATGCGTGGCGGTTTCTCTTCTAGTAGCTGTTTGACCGCCATTAGTTTGCGAGCCAAATCAAAAGCGGAATCTGCGTGTTGGCGCTCGCTGTAAGGCTTAAACGCGATCTCCCACGCTTCGGTGTCCACCGGCGGTTTATGGTCATTTTCACTCATAGTCTCAATGGTCCGATTAAGTGGTGCAAGTCAAGGGGGCGCTACTGCTACCCACCGAACAGTAACGCCCCGGCAGCCTCAACACTCTGGGCGGTTGTGTGAGGCTATCTGAATTCCTAGAGGCTTATATCTGTGACTCAGCAGACCTCGCAAGCTTGAGCAGAAACCGTGTGTTTCTGGATTTATGTAAGCGATGTTATATGCCTCGGGCACACATCTCCTGTGCTGCCCGATACGGGCAGTGAGGTTTCACCTAAAGCAAGAAAACTGTTACCGCCTTATCAAAGTGATGAGTGTGAGCAACACAGCCACTACTATGCCGGAATCAGTTTCGGTGGACGTTGCAGAACCTACACCGGGCATCTCTCCAGGTACGGGCGGTGGCGGTACAGTGGGCGAGCCAACGGTGGGAACCTCACCCGTCACTGATGCGCCGACCCCAGGCATCTCTCCTGCCAATGCCGTACCTGAAAGAACACTCGCGAACGTAATCGCTAACAACAGTCGTTTCATGAATTGTCTCCTTTGAGTCTGAGGACCATGTAAGACTTCTTACATGAAAATCAGTAAACAGGAAAGATTCTTGCAACGTGGTGAGCGTGAGATTATTATTGCGCCTGCGTTTTCCTCCCTTTTCCGAACTCTCAATTACTCATGCGCATTGCCACGCCTAAGTCAGACCTATCTCACATGACCCCGAACGAGCGGGCGCTATTCATGTGCGACATAGCGTCAGAGTTGAAAGACAAAGGTGATTACACCGGTGCTCAAGAGATAATGTGTCCACTCTGGAAAGGGGTGGGAGAGCACCCCAACACGGAAGGGCTGCATCCGTCTGTTGCTGCGGAGGTTTTGCTTTGCGCAGGTATCTTGACCAGCTTGATCGGCAGCAGAGATGAGATCAAAGAAGCCAACGAGTGGGCACGGGATCTGCTCACTGAAAGCATCACCTATTACGAGTCGCTTCAGGACGTAATCAAGATCGCCGCGATACGCGCAGAACTCGGCTATTGTTATTGGAGAGCGGGAGCGTTACATGAAGCGCGGATCGTGTTCACTGAGGCGCTTAAAAAATTAACGACCGAAGGAAACACGAGAGCGAATGCAGTATTTGGATTATCAGTTGTCGAATGGTCAGCCTCACGATTCAAAGAATCTTTGAGAATCCTCACTGAGAACGCACCGTTATTCAAAAAGATTACGAATCATTCGCTCCAAGGTGTCTATCACATGCAGTTGGCACTGGCGCTGCGGAATCTTGCCACGCCTGAAAACAAGGCGCAGGAATTCCGCCGCGTTCTCTTGGAGTATGAAGAAGCGGATCGGCACTTCAAGATAGCTCAAAACAGGATGTTTCGTGCTCACGTCAAGAACAACATTAGTTTTGTGCTGCGCGAACTATCACGCTTCAAAGAGGCGCATGACTACCTGGATCATGCTCGGCGTCTGACAGTCAGTGTCAAAAACAAAGTGAAGACCGCGCAAGTTGATGAGAGTCGCGCACAACTTTTTATTGTGGAAGGAAAGTATGTCGAGGCTGAGTCCGCCGCACGTCATGCGGCTAGAACTTTCGAAAAGAGTGGTCATCAATGTTTCTTGGCCGAAGCAATCACGACACAGGGAATCGCATTGGCCCGGCTCGGAAAAACAGAGCGGGCGCAATTTACAATTCAACGTGCAATTGAAATAGCGCGTCAGGCGGGCTCACTTAACCAAGCGGGCATCGCTGCGCTTACGATGACCGAGGAGATTAACGATCTCTCAGCCGACATGCTTTCAAGCGCTTACGAACAGGCGGGCGAATGGTTAGCAGAGACTCAAAGCAACGCACTTTTGCTCAGATTCAAAGGAGCTGGAAGTAAACTCGCTGCGAAATTACGAACGAACAACACGAGCGACGTGACGGAAACTCTTTTCAAACGCCACAACTTCAAAGAAGCATTGTTAGAAGTTGAGAGAGAACTGATTCGGAAAGCCCTTGCTGAGGCAAACGGCAGCGTTACCTATGCAGCACCATTGTTGGGGATGACTTATCCAGGAGTCATCTACATCATTCAGAGCCGACACCCTGACTTGCTAAAGGAACGGACTCCAGTGCGCCGCCGATCCCGGAAACAGTGATGCCTGAAAGGAGATAATCATTAAATGGAAATAGCGGGCCTCGGATTGCCCGAAATCATTGTTCTCTTGATTGTCTTCCTGCTACTTATCGGAGGGCCGGTTCTGTTAATAGTTGCCTTGGTCCTTTTTTTCAACAGACGCAAGAATTCAAGTGCGCACGTGAAGAAGTGCGCGTTCTGCGGCTACTCGATTCAGGTACAAGCAGCAGTTTGTCAATTCTGCGGTAGAGAAGTAGGCGATGAGGTTGTGTGATTGATCCCGCCCGGTCAGTCAACTTATTCCCTAATAGGGCACTCGTTTGCGCTCGCCGCGATTAGAGGAATAGATCACCTGTTCGGCCTCATGTCCACAGCAGAGTTTCCAACAAGATTGCCGGAGAAGCTAAAAGCGATTCGCGAGCGCCTCGGCTTGTCGCCGGATCAGATCGCCCCACGTGTCGGCGCAAAGAGCGGGGCGGAAATCCTGTCGTATGAGAATGACGAAGGCGAGCTACCTGTCTCCGTTTTGATCCGCTGCGCGGCTGGTTAACTTGCCTCTTGAGAACCTTCTAGATGATGATCGCGATCTGTGGTTTGGTCATCGCGTGAATTGAGCAAGGGAAGTATCAAATGGCAGAGAAACACTACCTAAAGAACGCATGGGCCAAGAAAGACGCGGACGGTGTTTATTGGCTGTTCATCGAAAGCGGTGATCTAAAGTCGATGTTCTGCCTCTGGAGTCCGCCAGTAGATCCGATTACGGGGCAAGCGGTCGATGACGACGACGACATGCTGCGCCGCACTCTCGATGCGTGGCTGGCACAGCAGGATCGCACTAATGGGAAGTCTTAATAACTAATTGAGAAGTTCTTAAGGACTTTAATAAGTCGCCGCACTACATCCGAGGATAAAGCAGATACTTACTGCCTTAATCGTCCAAGGCTAAACTGATCTTCAACATAGGAGACTAGCTCGCTAGTCGCAAGCCTCATCTCTCCTTCCAGGGACAACACCTTGTTGCGGAAGTATGTGGCAAGCCATATCGTGGGAATCGCAAGGAATGTTCCAAATGCAAAGGTAGATGGTGATCCACTCAATGCGCCAATAAACGGTAATGTGCCACCCATAGCATCTACAAAGCCAAGCCCTGCCCTGTAGTGACGTTGAAGTTTGATAATCTCTCTTTCCATTGCCTGATTCATGTGTTTTATAGGCGGCTCTGAAAGCTGTCTATCTTTTAATCTCTCGCGTTCTTTTAATCCTGCAAGGACGATCTTAGCCAAAGGCGCATTATCTGAATATCTGGTTGTTATGTTCAGAGCCTCGTCCCAATTCATGTCCTTTAAAGCGCGGGCCACCTTAGGAACATATTCTATCGTTGCATTTCTTGCTCCGTTAAGCTCTAGGTATTTCCAAATTACAACGACCGTCAAGATCAGCAATAGTCCAATAAGTGAATAAAAAACGACCGATCCTTGCCACTTGAAGCCCACCCAAGGAACTGACTCCTGTAAAAGGATAATCATCATATTAGTCACCCCGATGTGTTTTGAACGTAGTTGTGTGAGCGAGGAACGAGCGGCTTATATCACATGCAAGTATGCTTTGGAATAACGAATCTGGCGTTGGGATTTAGATTGACAAACCCATTTTGCGCGTCCCGCAGCTACGAGTGACCTATGTACTTCCGTCTGAGGTGTTCTTCCATTGCTTTGAGCTTGCTTTGCTGTTTGTCCGATTCCTCAGCCGCTGGGCGACGAGCCGCACTGATCAGCGGAGTAGCGATGTGATCCATACACTTCTTTAAATATGTGACCTCGGCAGGAATCTTGGAACCGAAAACTCCTTTACGCTGATAGAACGAAGCCGCAGCCAGCGTCACGGGGCTATGACGTGAGTCGACATATAGATCGAAACGGAAGTCATCAGGATCGCTCGTAACGTCTTTCATCGTGCAACCTAAGTAGAGCCGCAAATCAAGCGTAGCCATAGAGTCCGATGCGAGAATGCTACCCCATAAAAGCCCGTCCTCAGTTTCCTTAAAAAAGAAGACTTTAATTGGCTCCGTATTCAGTGAACCATCAGCTGTTTTGTACATCCAATCCGGATGCAGCGATTCCATCGTCCGAACAACTGCGTAAACATCATCGAGGGTCACCTTTATTCTCCTTTTTGTTTTTCTGCCCTCGTAGGTTGACACTCTCCTTAACTTCACCACTGCAACGGCACTGGCATGGGGGGGTGCTCAGAGCCTGCCCTGCCTTCTGTAGATCGGCGTTAACACCCTTATCAAGTCGCGCGTGCTCAACTGTGAGGCGAAGTGGCCGTTGTGCCACGTTAACTGAGTGAAGCCACAGTAAGACTCTTCGGTTTCAGGTTTGCGAGTGTCGAAGGGGAAGTGGCCCACAGGCTCCCGGTATCCAGCCTGAGCACTCTCAGGCGCGATGAACCCGTAGTGTGACCAATCCCAATTCCAGAAAATCTTGTCACGCTTCGGATCGAAGTTGCGGCCAAACATGCGCGCAAACTGGCGATGAATCCGGCGCACTAGAGCGAAGTCGCGGCTAACAGTTGCCTTGCTGACTTCCATTGCCTGAGCGGCAGGGGCAAGCAAGCCGTAGGTGGTATCGCGCAACGCTATAGCGTCGGCAGAGTCCATCGCGGCAAGGACGCGCAGGATACGCTCTGCCCGCGCTTTACGAAGCCGCCTGTGCAGCTTGCGCCTGCCAGCGTTGCGCTTGCAAATTTCGTTGAATGTTTGTGGAGTCCACGCGGCCATTTTCTCTCTGTTCCGGGCAGTCTAACATCTGTGAGAGTCGCAGCGCGGCTCAACAGAGCAACAGATCCAGCGTGACAGACTTGCTGACAAGCCGGGCACCTTAACACGCTTCGGAAAAGTCAACATCGCTAAATGCGCAAACGTTTCGCATTACTCACGCGCGCGCGTTTTTGTGTTGAATGTTAGGCTTTCTAACCTCGCTTCTCTGAGCATTGGGACACGAAACACCGTGATTTACAGGCATTGCATCCAGCCGCATGTAGGTTGTATAAGCGTCCCGTCCTTGCTGTTTGGCGAATCTCAACCTTTGCTTGGAGATCCTCATGAAAAAGTGTCGCTACACAGTGGTTATCCTGTTCTTCGCTTGGCTGTAACAGTTACTCAGCCCTCGGAGGTGTGCAGTGGTTCTACCGAACTAATGATGACATTCAAAGGCCGCAGCCGAAGGAGAGATTTTATATGCAGCACAAATTGGGGTCGTTACGATTAGCTTTTGTTGCAGCACCAACATTGCGAGGACGCTTTCTTCCTCACAGTGCTGAAAGTGAAAAAGCTCTGCTCGGCGCAATCATTCTTAATAATGCACTCATAGAAGAAGTTATACAGGTTCTTAAACCGAAGGACTTTTCCGATCCTAAACACCAACTAATTTTCCGAAGTATGATCAGTCTTGCCGAGCGTAGGGCTGAAATAAATCCAATCACAATCGGAGAGGATCTTCGGGGAGAAGGATTGTTGGAGGGTGTTGGTGGCATAACTTTCATTACTGGGTTGACCTATGGGTTACCTCACTTGGCTGATATCTCGGACTTTGCGAGAACTATTCGCGGAAAGAGCTTATTAAGAGAGTTGCTCGAATCAATCGACAAGCTTAGGAACGAAGCTTTGGATGAATCGAGTGAACTAGACATTGTTTTGAACAATGTGGAGCAAACAGTGAGCGCTTTAACCAGTGAATTTGTGAAAGACTACAAGGACTACAGGAAAGAGGCTTTCAAGGAACTTAGGAAACTTCAAAATACAACCACATTGAGGTCGAAGAAAAGGCGAGACAAGATATTCATTAGCTACAGTCATAGAGACAAGTCTTGGTTGGAAAGGCTTAAGACTGTTCTTAAGCCACTTCTCAGGGTGGAAGATCTCTCTGTTTGGGACGATACGATGATTAAGACCGGAGCCAAATGGAAACAAGAAATCCAGAAGGCCCTTGATTCAGCGAAAATCGCTGTGCTCCTTGTAAGTCCAAACTTCCTTGCTTCCGATTTTATTTCGGAGAAGGAACTTCCTCCATTGCTAGCAGCCTGCGAAGCCGAAGGCTTAATAATCGTCTGGATTGCTGTTAGCACCTCGTTCTACGACAAAACGGAAATCGCAAATTACCAAGCCGCCAATGATCCTAAGAAGCCACTGGATTCTCTTTCTAAAACCAAGCGAAATGATGAACTGCATAACATTTGTTTGATAATTAGCGCGGCGATGAAGTCGGACCTTTAGGAGATTTCCATATCGACATCACCCACTGCTAGCGCGGATCTGTTCTCTGGCTTGGGGGGGGCGAATGTAACGGCTCTTTTTCTACTGTAACATCGTCACATGCTATGCGTGCTGGTCTGTGTCGCGTGGTGAAGTGAGTGCTTGCCCTGTTCTTTTCTACTGTCGCATTGTCTCTTTTCTATCGTCGCATCGTCGCGTTCTGTGGCTGCCAGCAATGTTCCCTTTTGTTTTTTCACCGCCGTATGTTTGACGCTGCCTGAAACTCTCACAGTAGAGGATCGAATTCCCGGCATGGGGGTGATCGTGCTTACTTTCTTGTGTGCCGATAGTGTGCCAACCCAACCAAACGGCGCGATACTGTGAGACACAGAGAGAGTGAGTAAACAGTGAAAGCCTAATGAATCAGCACAGAGAGCACCTGACCAAAACTGAGAGAAAACCATCAGTGAAGACTCTGGATCTGGCTATCGGGGTTCGAGTCCCTGCCTCCCAGCCAAATAGAATCAAATACTTACGGGCCGGCTCCCCGCAGCGTTTCCTAACTTTCAAGGCAGAAACTGGCCTCTGCGGGTTCAGGGGTGGCGCGACTCAATTGACTTAATAGCAGCCTCCATCGCTTGCCGCACGTGCGATACCTTTTCTTTCCGGACCGCGGAATACAAAGCCTCAAGTGGTTCGCGTCGTTGCAGCTTTCCGAGTGCCTTAGCGGCCGTCTCCCGCACGAGTTGATCGTCGTCTTGTAAGCGCGAAATCAATGCTGCGAAGGCGGTCCGATCGTTAGCCATCTCGCCGAGCGCCTCCGTCGACGCTGCGCGAATTTGCGGCGACTTGTTTTTGGCCATGTTCGCAAGCACCGCGACCGCACGCCCATCCTTTAGGTTGCCAAGTGCGTTGATGACTCGTGTATGCACGATCAGCGTTAATTTGTCCTTCGGAAGATCGGGCGCAATCATTTGCGGCACGGACTCTTTAAGAAGATTGACGAGTGGTGGAACTACGTCACGGCCCAATTCAACAACCCGCTTGAGCGCTTCCACACAGTCAAGATCGCTGCAACGCAGGTAAGTGAGTACAACTCTTCCCTGCTCCGTTCCATTCAAAAACTGTTCGGAGG
>Ga0126311_10000753_pt1 | contig 14994 bp, 13 predicted proteins | sample Plot61_FD_92539 | JGI IMG/M metagenome (GOLD analysis project Ga0126311, IMG submission 92539) | Serpentine soil microbial communities from UC McLaughlin Reserve, CA, USA - Plot61 | ecosystem: Environmental > Terrestrial > Soil > Grasslands | place: USA: UC McLaughlin Reserve, Lake County...
GAGAGCACAGACCGCGCGCGAACGTCGAGCTTCGTGCCGTCGACAGGATGACTCAGGAGCAACTCTCTCGTAGAAGGTGGGTCGGTCGCCGCGGGCAAAACCGCCTCCCCGGGCCTCACCTCTTCGGCCGCGCGCTTCCTGAGATAATCGAGCACGACTCCTTCGCGGAGAGACCAGTCACAGCTTGTAATCTCTTCGGCGCCGATTTCGGAAAGGATGGTCTCAAGCAGCAGCCCTCCGGCGATGATGATGTCGGCCCTGCCTTTTTCAAGCCCCGGAACCCGGCTCCGCTCGCGCGCGGTCATCTTGACGAGCCTGCGATTCAGGCGCTTCAACTGCTTGAGCTTGACCGTCTGACTGAAAGGCTCGAAGCCCGCGGAATCTTCGACCGCCGAGGCAGTCTCGCCCTGCACGATGGCATTGACCATGTTGAGCACGGTGCCCGAGGTACCGATTACGAAATCGAAGCCGCGCTCCCTGATGGCCCATAGGACGTGAGTAAGGTCGGCCCGAATGCAGGTGGCCAGACGCTCCAGCTCGTCGGGGCTTATCGGATCGGTCGTAATGAATTTCTCCGTAAGCCTGACGGCGCCGAGGCGGATCGATCTCAGCAGCTCCGGCTCAGCGCCGCTCGTGATGATGAATTCCGTCGAGCCACCTCCGATGTCGATGATGAGCGCGCGCCTGTCGTGGAAATCGGTCACCTCTGAAACGGCCAGGGCAATCAATCGCGCCTCTTCCACGCCCGGAAGTAAGGCGATCTCAAGATCCACCTCCTTTCGCACGCGGTCGATGAACTCGGTGGCATTATCCGATTCGCGGACGGCGGCCGTCGCCGTGGCGATGATCAAATCGACTCTGTTCGCTTCGGCCATCTTCTTGAACCGGCTCAGAGTCTCGATAGCGCGCTCTATGGTCGGCTTCGACAGCCGGTGGGCGCGGAGGGTCCCGGAGCCGAGGCGCACCATCTCCTTCTCGCGGTCGATGATTTCCAGGTGCTGGCCGGGCTTAGACCGAACTATCACGAGATGTATGGAGTTCGATCCTATATCGATTGCAGCAAGCTTCATATAATGTAATGCCTTTAAATTGTTATGAGAGGTTCCACCTTAACCCGTCGCCCCCTCGCGACCTTAGTCTAGATGGAACAGATCGTGGACCACCGCCACGGCTTTCTGCGCGTCCCGCTCGCTCACGGCGCAGCTTATCCGAATCTCGGAGGTGGAGATCATCTTGATGTTGATTCCGGCCTTACCGAGCGCGCCGAACATCCGCGCCGCTGTGTCCGGCTGGTCCATCAGGCCGGCTCCGATGATGCTGACCTTGGCCACGTCCGGGTCTTCGAGCACCCCCTCCGCGCCTACCCTGGCCGCGACCGCTTCGAGCAGCCCGCGCGCCAGATCGAGATCGCTCCTCTTGATCACGAACGTGATGTCATTGACCGAGCGATTCTCGTGAAAGGCCTGGATGATCATGTCGACACTGACCCGGTGCTCGGCGAGCGTGCCGAAGACCTCCCCCGCAACTCCGGGGCGGTCGGGGACTTTCAGGACCGCAAGCCGGGCCTGGTCCCGGTCGACCGTAACGCCGCTCACGGGGCGAGATATCTCCATTTCGTCCGCTCCTAATAGGATGGTTCCCTCATTGTCGAGGTTGAATGTGCTGCGTACCCGAACCTTGATCCTGTTCCTGCGAGCCAGTTCAACGGCGCGTGGGTGCAGGACCTGCGCCCCAACCCGCGCCATTTCCAGCATCTCCTCGTATGAAACTTCGTACAATAGCTTCGCCGTTGGAACGAGGTTCGGGTCGGCAGTATAGACTCCGCTCACGTCCGTATAGATGTCGCAAACCGAGGCACCCATCGCCGCCGCGAGGGCGACCGCGGTCGTGTCCGATCCGCCCCTGCCAAGCGTAGTCGTCTCCCCGTCCGAGGTCGACCCCTGGAATCCCGCGCCTACGACCACGTAGCCCTTATCGAGGAAGCGCTTTATGCGGTCGGTATTGATGTCGACGATTCTGGCGGAGTTGTGAATGCTCTCCGTCGTGATTCCGAGCTGTGCGCCCGTCATCGAAATGGCCCTGACCCCCAACTCATTGAGCGCCATCGCGACGAGGGCGATAGATATCTGCTCCCCCGTGGCGAGAAGCGCGTCCAGCTCGCGGCGGTCGGGAGCGCGGCTCGTCTGGCTCGCGAGCTTGACGAGGTAGTCGGTCGTGTCCCCCATCGCAGAGACGACGACTACCACGGAATGCTCTGCCGCAGTTCGAGCGACGATGCTCGCCACGTTCTTTATCCGCGCGACGGACTTGACCGACGTGCCCCCGAATTTATTGACTATGAGACTCATAGAAATCAGATGCCTGAAGGTTTACGCTTTTCGAGCCCCGGGGCGCCTGGGGCTCTCGTTGAGCCGGTCGAACTGATCCCGCGCGACCCTCCGCGTCGCACCTCGTACGGCAAATACAATTCTGATTGGTTTGCTTTCTTTTGGCAACCGGGAGCGATTTCGACGGTCAATCGAAGACCCGCAGAGCCACGCCGATCTTTCGAGTCGTCGCTTGCGCCTCGATCTCGCGAAGCGCGCGCGCCACGTTTCGCTCCCCCGCTTTGTGAGTCAGCAGAATTACCGTCGCGGCCCCGTCCCGGGTAACGCCTCTCTGCAAGAGGCTGTGCAGGCTCACCTGATGGCCGCCGAGCGCATGGCCGATGTGCCCGATTACGCCGGGCGCGTCGTTGGTTTCAAGCCTGATATAGAAGGCGCTCTCGCTCTCTTCGGTAGAGCAGAGGGGGATCTCATGTGAGTCGATGTATGGCTGAAAGTAAGGGGCGAAGTCAGGCAGCTTAAGCGCGCTGGCCAGGTTGATGAGGTCGCCCACGACCGCGCTCGCCGTCGGCATCTGGCCCGCCCCCGGCCCCACGAGCATCACTTCGCCGACCGCGCTGCCGCTAATGAATATGGCGTTGTTAGCGCCTTCGACCGAGCCCAGCAGGTGGGTGGCCGGAATAAGCATCGGGTGCGCCCTCACGTCGAGGCAGCCTTTCGCGCGCCGGGCCAGCCCGATCATCTTGATCTTGTAGCCGAACTCGTGAGCGCTTTTTATGTCGAGGTCCGTGATCGAGGTGATACCCTGCCTGTAGACCGAATCGGCGTCGACGAAACGGCCGAAGGCAAGAGACGCGAGAATCGTGATCTTATAAGCGACGTCGAACCCTTCCACATCGTTTGTCGGATCGGCCTCCGCGAAGCCGAGGCTCTGCGCTTCCGCGAGTGCGTCCGTGAAGCTCCGGCCGCGCTCGCTCATTGCGGTCAGGATATAGTTCGTCGTGCCGTTCAGGATTCCGGCTACGCTCGATATCTCGTTCGCCTGAAGACCTCGTTGGATCGTGCTGATGAGGGGGATGCCTCCACCGACGGCCGCTTCGAAGAGGACGGTGACGTTATTTTGGTGGGCCAGCGCGAATATCTCCGAGCCGTGCCGCGCGATCAATTCCTTGTTAGCCGTGACGACGTGCTTCCCGTTCTCGATCGCCGCCTTTATCAGCTCGCGAAAAGGAGAGACGCCGCCCGCGACCTCGATAATGATCTCGACTTCCGGGTCGTTAACAACGTCGAAAGGCTGGTCCGTCACGTTGAAAGGCGAGAGATCCACTTCGCGATTCCGGGACTTATCCCGGACCGCGACCCATTTTATTTTGAACCTCGGGTCGTCCTTGAGCAGCTTCACGACACCCGAGCCGACCGTGCCGAGGCCCACGACGCCGACAATAATCCTCGCCATCCGTATTCTCCTTATGAGCAAGGCAGAGTACCCGAGTTGAGTCCGCGCATGCAACCGCGCTGAACCGTCGCGGGGCGAATTGTACCTCAACCTGTTGGCCGGGCTCTCCGGCCTCAACTTTGACAATCGGGTCGCGCACGCCTAGAATGTCACTCTATTAGGCTATTATGCGAATTTCGAAGGTATATACAAAAACCGGGGACGCCGGGGAAACCTCCCTCGTCGGAGGCAAGCGCGTCAGTAAAGCGAGCCCGCGCGTCGACGCCTACGGGGACATGGACGAGCTAAACTCCGTCATCGGAGTCGCCCGCGCCCACCTGTCGGATTCCGAGATCGACGAGGCGTTGAGCCTCGTGCAGAACGACCTTTTTACGATGGGAGCGGACCTCGCAAGCCCGCTCGATGTGCAGGTCCCTCGTATCGAGGAGTCTTTCGTGAGGACGCTCGAAGAACTCTCAGACCGCTTTCTGGCCGAGCTTGAGCCGCTTAAGGAATTCGTCCTTCCGGGGGGCTCGGTTGCCGGGGCCACCCTTCATCTCGCGCGCACCGTGGCGCGCCGGGCCGAGCGCCGCGTCGTCGCGCTCGGCGAGGTCGAAGAGATCAATTCCGATACAGTCGCCTACATAAACCGCCTCTCGGATCTGTTGTTCATACTCGCCAGGGTCGTGAATCGCCGCGAAGGCGCGCGCGAGAAGATGACCGATTTCAGCAAAAGAAAGAGATGAGTGGACCTGAGAGTGGGCGGAGAGGCAGGCTCGCCGGCACGCTCTCGATCCTTCCCCTTAAAACGTAATGACGTGGTTCAAGAAGAGAGATAAACCCAGGCTGCCCGATCCCGCAGAGGAGCGGACAGTTCGGACTGAAGGCCTGTTCGTAAAATGCCCGGGCTGCGAGCAGATGCTGTTCAAGCGTGAGGTCGACGAAAACCTCAGCGTCTGCCCGAAGTGCGGCCACCACAGGCGGATCAGGGCCATAGACCGGCTCAGAATGCTCTTCGATGACGAGGCGTGGACCGAGCTGGACGCGAGTCTTTCTTCAAACGACCCGCTCCAATTCACCGACAAGAAGTCCTACCGAAAGCGCCTGGAAGAGATGCAGGCCAGCACGGGCATGATGGACGCGCTGATAACTGGAGAAGGGAGGGTCGGCGACCATCCGACAATAATCTCCGCGATGGAGCTCTCGTTCGTCGGGGGCTCGCTCGGCGCGGTGGTCGGAGAAAAACTGACCCGCGCCATCGAGCGGGCGATTAGAACCCGATCTTCTCTCGTAGTCTTCTCCGCGTCGGGGGGGGCCCGGATGCAGGAAGGGACCCTCTCCCTGATGCAGATGGCCAAGATTTCGGCGGCGCTCGCGCGACTGGACGAATCCGGCCTGCCTTATATATCGGTGCTCACCGACCCGACCACCGGAGGCGTGACCGCGAGCTTCGCGATGCTGGGCGACATAAATATCGCGGAGCCCGGAGCCTTGATAGGGTTCGCGGGGCCTCGCGTAATCGAGCAGACAATACGGCAGAAGCTGCCCGAAGGCTTTCAACGCTCCGAGTTCCTGCTCACGCACGGCATGCTCGACGCCGTGGTCGAACGGAAAGACTTGCGGGAGTTTATCGTAAGGTCTCTCGACTTTATGGCGGGCAACGGGAAGACAGATTGACCCTTTTTAGGAGCTCATGCCGGTCCGCTCCCCGCCGGCTCGCGCCGAGTGGTTCGCCGAAATCCATCAGCTGCCAGCCTTCGAGGATGGTCCGCGCCGAATCGATTCATCGGAGTCCCCATGAGTTACTCTGACGCCATAAAGTACTTATATGGACTCGGGCACGAAGTCCTCGCGGCAAAGTTCGGGCTGGAGAACATTACCCTGTTGCTCGAAAAGCTGGGCAGGCCGGACAGGGCTTTCAAGTCGGTCATCGTCGCGGGGACGAACGGAAAAGGCTCGGTCGCCGCGATGATCGAAGCAATCGCGCGGGCCTCCGGTCATAAGACCGGACTCCTCACTTCTCCCCACCTGGTAAAGATCGAAGAGCGCATGCAAGTGGGCGGGCAAGAGATCTCCGAGCCGGATTTCGCCCGCGCAGTCGAGGAGGTCAGGCGGGCGTCCGAAGCGCTCCTCGCCGAGAAACAACTCTCGACGCTGCCCACCTTCTTCGAGCAGATCACCGCCGGCGCGCTGCTCCACTTCAAAGAGCGCGGGGTCGAGCTCGCCGTGCTCGAAGTCGGGCTCGGCGGCCGGTTGGACGCCACGAATGCCGTCGATGCCATTCTCGCAGTAGTGACCACCATCGCATTCGATCACCAGGACATTCTAGGCAACGAGATCGGGGAGATCGCAGCCGAGAAGGCGGGCGTCATAAAGCCCGGAGCCAACGTCGTAATAGGGCGGCAGCACTACGGAGAAGCGACCGAAGTACTCATGCGCCGCTGCCTCGAAGCGGGCGCGCCTCCCGTTTTCGTTAACGAGCCCGGTGTCGTCAAGGCGGGGGATTTCGGGCGCATCACATTCGATTACGAGTCCTCTAAGAACATGTACAAAAACGTCATGCTCGGCCTTCGAGGCCGGCATCAGGCCGAAAATGCGGGCGCGGCAATCGAAGCGGCGGATCTTCTGAACGGCCTCGGGATCAAGATGCGTCGCGACGCAATCATCAAGGGGCTGCGAGGGGTTGTATGGCCCGGGAGGCTCGAATTCATCGAAGACCGGCCCCGTCTATTGCTCGACGGCGCGCACAACCCCTCCGGCGCCAGAATTCTCCGGTCTTTCCTCGATGAATTCTGGCAAGGCCCCACGACCCTGATCTTCGGAGCGATGGCAGACAAGGACGTGGCGGGCATGGCTTCGGAGCTATTCGGGGCCGCCCAGACGATCGTGCTCACGAGGGTGAGGGATCGCCGCGCGGCGACCAACGCCCGCATGGGAAAACCAGCCCTCGGGGCCTCGCGCAACGTTATCTTCACCGAGACTGTCGGCCAGGCCCTCTCCTGGGCGAGGAGCGTAACGCCTCCCGACGGCCTGATCTGCGTGGCGGGGTCACTCCATCTCGTCGGAGAGGTTAAGCGGCTCCTTGAGGACGAGGACGAGCAGCCCCCTATCTAAAGGGCCGGGAGTAAGCAGGGAGCCCTCGCGGCTGCCCCGCCTCTCAAAAGGTTGAAATCCGCCGTAAGAGGGAGCCGACTGGCATGGCGCGTGACCTGATCGACCGCGAGTATATCTACAGAGGGAAGATTCTCGACCTCTCTTTAAGCAGGTTCCGAACCGAACGAGGGGGAGTGGACATCGAGGTCGTTCATCACAACGGAGGCGCGGGCGCTCTGCCTCTGTTCGAGGACGGAACCCTGGGCCTGGTGCGGCAGTGGCGGTACCCGATCAACCGGTATTCACTCGAAATCCCGGCGGGCCGAATCGAAGCGGGACAGACTCCCGAAGAGACCGCCTCCCGCGAGCTTGAGGAGGAACTGGGTTACCGGTCGAGCGAGCTTAGAAAATTGTGCGAGTTCAACGTCGCGCCCGGTTACTGTGAAGAGCGCCTTTACGTTTATCTCGCGACCGGCCTCGTGAAATCCGCTCAGAACCTGGACGAGGATGAAGAGATCGAAATTGTTCGGGTGACTCTCGCTGAGGCTATGGGTTTGCTTGAGTCCGGGGAGATTGATGACGCGAAGACCGTCGTCGCCCTGTTGAAAGCAGCGCCCCTGTTGAAATCTTAATTCGAAAATGTATTATAAGGGCCACCGTCATTCTCGCCCCCGATCGACGGTCGAAATCGCAAGCACGGAGTGAACCGAATAAAAAAGATACTCATATATCTATGGGCTCCTTTCGCGAACCTCCTCTGGTACATCAACACGATAGTCATGGCGACCGTCTCGTTGATGCTCGCGCCGTTCGACCGTGACGGGTCGATGCAGCACTGGTGCGCGAGGTGGTGGTGCAGGATGATTGCGTGGACCATCGGCGCGCGCATTCACGTCTCGGGAGGCGAGAAGATCAGGCCGGACCTCACATACGTTTACATGGCCAATCATTCGAGCCTCGTGGACATACCGGCCCTGTTCGCTTACCTTCCTTACCAGTTCAGGATCATGGCGAAGAAGCAGCTATTCTATGTTCCCTTCATGGGCTGGCACCTCTGGAGCGCGGGCAACTTTCCCATAGACCGCTCCGACGGTCGAAAGACCGCCTTGAGCCTGCGCCGGGTCATCGAGGAGATTCGGGGCGGCAAGTCGCTCGCGGTCTTTCCGGAAGGGACTCGGTCGCCCGATGGGCTGCTCCAAGATTTCAAGCCGGGCGCCTTCAAGATCGCAGTGCGCGCGGGAGTTCCGATCGTGCCCGTGACAATTCGCGGGACCAGGGATGTATTGCCGAAGGGTTCCCTGGCCCCGCGCCCCGGGCGAGTCGACGTGATAATCGGAGAGCCCATCGACACGCGGGGATACAACGAAAAGAGGATAGGGGAGTTGATCGAGCTGACCCGCCGGGCAATCGCGTCAAGGCTCGATTGCCCGGCCCCCGGGCTGCCGGCGGCTCCGGCTGGAGGTCGGGGATCAAAGGCATATTAAAAGCTGCCCGGTAAAATAAAAGCCCGGCTTCAGGCGCTTCCGGGAAGTCCGCATTGATCGCGGTCGAAAAAGGTGGTACTTAAACTCTATGATAGATGAATCCTCAACGGCGGGTGAGGCCGCGGCATGGGCTCCGACCCCGCCGCCTCCGGAACAGGTCGTGAGCTATCCCGACAAACCTCATTGGGGGCCGCTCGCCGCGATCGGCACGTGGCTCTTCAGCATCGCGACGATCATCCTGATCCCCATCGCGGGGCTCGCCGTCTATTTCGGCATATACGTCTGGCAAGGGAACCAGCCGCCCACGACTCCTCAGGATATCGAGGCGTGGCTGACCACCGAGACCACCGGGTTGATTCAGGTCCTCGCAAACATCCCCGCTCATTTGATTACCCTCGCCTTTTGCTGGTTGATCGCGACCAATAGAGGCCGGATCCCGTTCAAAGTCGCGCTCGGCTGGAAATGGGAAGGCTTTTCCCCCATCGCAAAGATTGTCTACCTCTGTTCCATTGTGGCTGGCGTCTTCGTTTTTCTACTTTTTCTGTCCTTCGTACTGCCCCCGCCCCGCGAGACTTCACTCGATAAGCTCCTCAAGATTTCACCGGCCATCCGAATCTCGGTCGCAATAATGGCCGTGGTAAGCGCGCCGATAGTCGAAGAGGTCGTCTACAGGGGGATTATGTTCGGCGGGCTCGTCAAGAAGATCGGCAGGGTCCCGACCATCCTTGTGGTAACGATGCTGTTTGCGGGAGTCCACTTCCCTCAATACTTCGAATCGCTTCAGGCGATCGTAGGCCTGACGTTTCTCAGCCTCGTCATCACGACCGTCCGCGCGCAGACCAGGTCAATCTTGCCCTGCGTCTTGATACATCTGCTTTATAACGGTATTGGAGCGCTCGAAATTCTCGCGCGGAAGGGCTAGGCCTTCGACCTCTCATAGCATCCAGAGGTATCGGTTTCGATAGTAATCGGCCGACTTACCCGGATTCTCTCTTTGAAATTCCAGGTAGCGCTTGAAAGCCTTCTGATACCTCCGCTCTGATGATCGAAGCGGTCTATGAGGAATCTCTTGCAGGAATCTTTCCACCCGCCAGACATTGCGGGTCGAGAAGCGCCAGTCGTAATTCCCAAGGTCATTAAGGTCGGCGACCCCGTAGCCGGTGACGCGCCCGGTCTTATCGACATAGGTGTCGAAGTAGCTCATCACAAGGTCGCGCACCGTTCTGAAGACGGGCTTGCGCCCGTGGAGGCCGATGTCCCTCGACCGGGCTACGGCTCCATACTTCCCGCTCTCCCTGAAGAGAAAAAGCACGTGATCGAGCAGATCCTGGGACTCGATGCTGACGAGGAGCGGAGGGTACCCGTGCTGTTCCAGTATCACGGCTGCGGCCAGAGCCGCTTCCAGGCAGTGCGCTTTTTTTTCTTTAACGACCCCACGAAACGAACGACACGTGGCTCCTTCGGGCTCCCGGTTGTAAGGGAGGGAAGTGAGAAAGCTCTGGACCTGCGCTGGCGTCTTCAGCGAACTGACTAGCTTCCATTCGTCGGGCGTAAATGCGCTGCGGGGAGGGATCATCACTCGTTTTCAATGCCTCCGCATCTGTAAATCACCGCTTCCGCCTGGTCGAGGGGAATAGGGAAACTCGCGACCCGAGCTACCTTCCGGGGGTTCTTTCTAATGAACTCTTCGACTGCCCGCTCTGTGGAGCCGACCCATTCGGCTCGGTCGAGGCCCGTCCTCACGAGTAGATACTCACAGCCTTCGAGGCGGTCGAGCGCCGAATCGACCACGATATAATCTACGTTGACGAGCGGAGCTCCGGCCCTGCCCGGTGAGAGAAGGCGAGAATAGAGGCCGACGGCCGAGGGGTTAAGGTGCGGGAGGTTCACGATGACGCCGAGCGTCGGGCGGCCTGCGGACGGGCCGTCTTCCGCCTCGCGGGTCGAGGGAGATACCGTCTCTCGGGGAGCCGTTGGCCTTCCATCGGACTGTCTTGCAGCGGGCCCCTCTCCTTGGCGCTTTGACCCTTCACTCGCTACAGCCTCGACTATCGCGGGCAGGTTCCAGTCGTCCGCCACGGGGCGGTGGTCGAGAGAATAATAGTTACGCGCGAATACCATCCATCGAAATCGGGGTGTGTCGATATAGTAGCCGTTACCGGGCGCCGGCCATTGCGCGTTGAAGAAACTGACGAATGCCCAGGCCGCGATGGAGCACGCCGAGGCCGCATAAAATATAGTCGAGGCCCTCCTTCTATTGGACAAACGGCTCCCGCCTCTCCCCGAGCGAGCGGCCTCCCTCGCGTCTGATCGCGCTCTGTGCAACGCGCCCAGCCAGCTTACCGAAAGGATCGCCGCTGCCGGGGTGACCGGGACCGTGTAGCGCACATCCTTGTTCGCTATGAGAGTGAACATAACGATACCGCTCAACAACCAGAGATAGATCAAGGCATTCTCCTTGCGCCGCCGAATGAGAGAGTAGACTAGCCCGGATAAGAAGAGCATTCCAAAAGGGACCTGCAATTGCGCGCTCAAGAGCGCGTGGGGGTAGAAGAGGTTCGACATCAGGGTGAAAAGAGGCGCTTCGTTTTCGTTTACCGCGCCTTCTCGATTCACGTTGTAAATTGCGATCACATCATTCAGGTGGGGCAAGTACCATATCGCGGCGACTGCCAGCGCAATCCACGCGGCAAAAAGCAGATTGATTCCCCCCTTAAGGCTGCGGGACCGCAGGACTCGGAGGGCGACGTAGATCGCGGGTAGCACGAAAAAGAAAGCGAAGGTCTGCTTCGTCAACAGGCCGAGCCCGGCCGCGATGCCGAATAATATAGCCTTCTTCCGGTCCTGAAAATCTCCGGCATTAATCAAGCAGGCGAAGCTTGCCGCGACAATGGCGGTGAGCGGGAAATCCAGAAACGCGTCGTGGATCAGCCAGGCCCCGAAGTGATAGGACCCGGCAAGAAGGGCGGCGACCACTCCCGGGTAGAACGTCTTCCGGGCCTCTTCACCCGGACCCCCCGGCTCCGAGCTCGCGTCGTACCGGAGGGGATTTCTGCCGGCCCCTTCAAGAGCCCGGGCCATCCAGTTTACCGAAAACAGCAGGAGCGCGAGCGAGAGAAGGTTAACGACGATGCCCGAGACGCGTGAAGCACCGGCCACAAGGAAAACGAACGCGGTGACAATGTGTACGAGGGGCGCGTAGAAATGAGGCTCGATGAAGAACTCTTTTGCCAGACCGCCCAGGTCCCCCAAAGCGACGTAGCGGTAGTAATCGTAGGCGGCGCTCATGTGGTCGGCCGGGTCCCATACCGGCGGTGATTTATCCGTGATGCTCCAGACCAGTGTCGATGTCGAAAGAACCACGAAAATCAGGCCGAGGAGAGCCGTTTCGCGTTTGATCCATCTATTGTTTATTTTCACGTCCGCCCAAGATTATGTGTAAAGGTCGCAAATCGGGTCAAGCGAACTCCTCTATTTCTTGTAAGGGTTTGATTCATATCTTGAATGATTAAAGGACGACGCAGGCCGATTTTGAGGTAAAGACGCGCCTCTGAGGAAGAGCGAGCCGTGTTCGTCGGCTCCTCAAAGCGCGAAGGATCAGGAATGTAGGTGGCACGTGGCTTGCGCTGAATAGCCAGGGAAAGGAGGGAATTGCGATGACGGCTGTGATAGTTCCCGTGATGTTCTTCATGCTTTTATTAATGGTTATTTATGGTATTAGTCTCCTGTGTCTCAAAGGAGTGCTCAATCTGATTGCCCACGGAGTAAATCAATCCGACATCAGGCGGCCTGCGACTGCGAGGGATCACCCGCGGTTCAGCGCCAGGGCGTGACGAGCGCCTGCCCGCGAGTTAGGAGGCAGAACGAGAATCCGGGCTCATCCGAGCATCCTGCCCCGCGGCCGCAGGCATTCGAGGGCTTGATTTCCGGGGACGTATCGCCTCAGCATTTCCATTTACGTCTCGTTGTGAACAGACTCCCACCGCCGGATCGACGGTAAGTGCATTCTTTCTCCCCACCCCTTTCAGTCGCGCCTGCATGAGTGCCGTCGCTCGAAAATCCCAGGTCCACGCAATTCAGGTTCGTACCAAAGCCGTTCATCATTAATCAGTCCGGCAAGAAAACGTGCGCGAAATCGATTCCACCGCCCTTGAATAGCTCTGGCATACATTTTGCCCCGAGATCGAAAGGCCGATCAAGACGGACGGAAGGGGTACAGGGTTAATGAAACGAACTGGCTTGATTCTATTAGTAATCACACTGATAAGCACGGGCATTACCAGCGCAAGGGCCACGAACAGTTATCTTTCGCCCGAGATCGTTCAGCCGCACGTCGGGCACCTGAAATTGAAGGCTGAAGAGGTGAAGGCTTTAACCGAGAGGCAAGTGCTCGTTCGCAGCCTGGCGACCCGCAATTCTAGGGAAGTGACCGGGCTCGGAATCGTCGTCGCTGACGCAACGCCCGAGAGTTTTACCGGTGCCTTTAAGAGCCTTGATTACTTCAAGGGCCAGCCTTCAGTACTCGCTTCGGGTAAATTCAGCCCGAATCCGTCGATATCCGACTTGAAAGACCTTACGGTCGACAACAAAGACATACTGGCCCTCATAAAGAGCAAGGTTGGCGAGTCCGACATAAAGTTGAGCAAAGCTGAAATCGCTTCGATTCAAGCAGTGGTCGGTCAGATCAGGCAGCCCACCCCCGCGGTCAAAGCGAAGGTCGCCGAAGAGTTCAAGAAGATGATTGTGGAGCGCGTGAAGACTTACCTGTCGGCGGGCGCGAGCGCGATGGTCGCATACAACGATAAGCAAGAGCCCTTGAACGCTCACGAGGCCTTCGTGCAACTCGCGAACGAGCAGGCCAGTACCTCGGGCCACTGTGCCCAGTTTTACCAGGCGCTTTCGACCTTCCCACAGGCCACGCCCCAGGATACCGAATCCTTCGTCTACTGGGCCAAGCAGAAATTCGGAGACATGAAGCCGGTCATCAATGTGGTCCACGTAATAATTCACCGGGATGGAAATCGAGTATTAGTCGCCTCCAAGCAGCTTTATAGCAGCCACTACACCGACGCGGGGCTGACGGTCGCGGAGTTGATTCCTTTCGACGACCCTCAGGGGAATCCGCGCACGCTCGTGGCCTACTCGCTCAGGTTGCAGGTCGACATGCTCGGAGGGGCATTCGGCTTTATGAAGAAGCGGATGGCGCAGCCGCGTATTCTCTCTGCGTTAAAAGATAGCCTTACAGGTCTCCGCTCGAATATGGAGACGGTGACGCAAGCGACTATATCGGCCCGGGCGGGCAAGTAAGCATTCGCTCGGTGCCGGGCGGAGCAATTAATCTACATCGTGGGGCGGGGAATGATTACCCCGCCCCGTCTGTTATAGCCGGTCGAAAGGCAATCTAGTGGCTTCGAATGGCCTCTTCGAGCGCGGTCGACGTGATCGAGAAATGGGAGGCATTCCAAACTTCACGCCCTTCCTTGACCAGGATGGCCTGCGGAGTCTCGTGCTGGACTTGGAGCCTCTGAGCGATCTCATTTGAGACGGGTCGCGCCACCTGCACCGTGACGATCCTATAGCTGACCCTGCTATCGGCCTCTTCAAGATGGTTTCTAAATTCCCGGTAGGCCCTCGCGCTGATCGGACAGGTCGTGCTGTGCTTGAAGAAGAGCACGGGCCTCTCTTTGGACTCTTTAATCGCCTCTTCAAGCTCAGCCATGTTCGTCAACTCTTTGATATTGCTCGTCATTGTTTATGATCCTTGAAAAGATATCCCTCGAATGTTTACATTTCTTGCGAGCCCTTGGCAAGTTCGGTCTAAAATGATCTCGTTTGAGTCACGCGGGCCACTCGGAGCCCGTATTCAAACATCTAACCCGGCGGAGATGAAGCACGCGTGTGAACTGGCCGGTCGCGCCTGGCCGTAGACAGTCGAGAATCGACAGTCGCGCTCCTAACCTCTCTGGAAGAGCAACCGAACGGAGTTCCGCCATGAATGTCAGGATCATTCGATCAGCGCTCACCGGGGCGTTAATCTTAGCAACGTTTTTGACTGGATTTCCGCCCGCAATGGCGATCTCGTCCCCAACTCAAAACTCGCAGGCGACCGGCAGCTCGCGCCCTCGCCGCGGAAAGAACGGCTCGACGAGCAAGAAGGCCACGCCCGCCCAGTCTACGGGCCCTCAGGATCATAACGCTTCAAGGGACGGGCAACCTCCCGTGGACGCCGACTCAGCGGTCGGAGACCCCGACGCGCCTCCGGTTAGAGATGAGCCGGTGCCTGTGAAAGCGGACCAGAGCCCGCAGGCAAAGGCGAAGCCGCAATCGGGATCAAGCTCCTCCAATCAATCCGGCTCCACACACAGGACCCCTCCCCCCTTCGACCGGCCTCCGATCGATCCGGCTCAGAGGACGCAGCCCGAAAGGCGCGCGAATGCCGATGGGAGAACCTCGTCTCAAGGCACCGGCTCACCGGAGGGCACCCCGGGGAGCGCCCAGACAAGAAGCTCACAGGAACCCGCGGAAAGGAACAAACCGGTATTGCGCCGCTCGGATACGGGCAACCCTCAACAGGACCAGCCCTCAAGGCAGCGACCGGTGCTGCGCCGCCAATCGGACCCGCAGAGTGATGAGTCTAACCGGCGGCCGGAAGTCGACC
>Ga0126311_10000754_pt1 | contig 14977 bp, 14 predicted proteins | sample Plot61_FD_92539 | JGI IMG/M metagenome (GOLD analysis project Ga0126311, IMG submission 92539) | Serpentine soil microbial communities from UC McLaughlin Reserve, CA, USA - Plot61 | ecosystem: Environmental > Terrestrial > Soil > Grasslands | place: USA: UC McLaughlin Reserve, Lake County...
CGCGAAGCGTCTTTCAGCCGACGCTGTCAACGTCAGTGTTTCAACTTCTAGCGTCACTAAAGGTGAAACTCTGTTGGACACCGCGCGAAATCTCGAAGCAATGGCGCCCGATTGCATTGTGATTCGCCACTCGATGGCGGGTGCGCCGTTTCATCTCGCGCGCATGACTAACGCGCCAATCGTCAACGCCGGCGATGGCGCGCACGAGCATCCGACGCAGGCGTTGCTCGACGCGCTCACGATTCGCGAATACAAAGGGCGGATTGAAGGTTTGAAAGTCGCGATTGTCGGCGACATTCTTCACTCGCGAGTCGCGCGTTCGAACGTTTACCTGCTCACGAAACTCGGTGCGAACGTCAGTGTCGGTGGTCCGGGAACACTCGTTCCGGACGAGTTTGCCGAACTGGTTGAAAGCGGACTACGGATCGAGAAAAACTTCCAGGACGCGATCGACGGCGCCGACGTTGTGATGATCCTGCGAATACAACGCGAGCGCCAGGATGCCGCGTTCTTTCCATCAATGCGCGAGTATGCAGTTCATTACGGTTTGCAGCCGCGACATCTCGAGCGCGCGGCGCCCGACGCGATCGTCATGCATCCCGGACCGATGAATCGCGGTGTCGAGATCTCATCCGAGATTGCGGACGGCAGCCGGTCGCTGATTCTCGATCAGGTAACGAACGGCGTGGCAGTGCGAATGGCTGTGCTCTATCTGCTGGCGGGCGGCAGTCACACTGAACCAACAGAAGAAAAACCCCAGGCGACGCGCAAAAAACGCAAAGTGAGTCAGGAATGAAGCTGCTGATTGCAAATGGTTATGTGATCGATCCGGCGCAACAGGTGAACAGCGGTCGCAGCCTGTTGATCGAAGATGGCCGTGTAGTCGGTTTACTTGACCGTGACGAGCCGGTTCCGGAACAGGCACACGTCATTGACGCGACCGGGTTGATCGTCGCGCCCGGATTCATCGATCTGCACACACACTTGCGTGAACCGGGGCAGGAGTACAAAGAGACGATCGCGACCGGCGCATCCGCTGCGGTTGCGGGTGGTTGGACCAGCATCTGTGCGATGCCGAATACCGATCCTATAAACGACAACCCTGCAGTAACGCGTTTCATCCGCGAACAAGGCCTCGCCGCCAAACTCGCGAACGTTTTTCCCATCGGCGCAATCACGAAAGGAAGCCAGGGCAAAGAACTCGCCGAGATGGGCGAGATGAAGAATGCCGGCGTCGTTGCAGTTTCCGACGACGGTCGATCAGTGCCGAACGCCGCGATGATGCGAAGAGCGTTGGAATACGCGCGCGGGTTTGATCTGACAGTCGTCGATCACTGCCAGGATCAGACGTTGAGTGCGGGCGGCGTGATGCACGAAGGACGCTGGTCGTTGATTCTCGGTTTGCGAGGCATGCCTGCGGCTGCGGAAGACGTCGATGTCGTTCGTGATTGCGTCCTCGCAAAACTAACGAAAGCGAAAGTTCACATCGCACACGTTTCAACACGTGGAGCACTCGAAGCAGTACGCCAGGCCAAAAACGAAGGACTAAACGTCACCTGCGAAGTGACGCCACATCACTGGACGCTCACGGACGAAGCAGTTGCCGAATACGACACCAACACTAAGATGAGCCCGCCGTTGCGGAGCAGGGAACATGTCAATGCAGTCATCGAAGCAATGAAGGACGGCACGATCGACGCGATCGCCACCGATCACGCACCGCATCATCTTGATGGAAAGGCGCTCGAGTTTGACCAGGCGCCATTTGGCATCACCGGATTGGAAACAGCAGTTGGACTAGCGTTCGATCTGGTACACGCCGGACTAATCGACCTCGAACGTGTAGTGCAAATGTGTTCGACGAACCCCGCGCGAATTTTCGGACTCGCGGATCGCGGATCGCTAAAGAAAGATGCGCACGCGGATGTGACGCTGCTGGATCCAAATCTCGAATGGGTCTTCGATGTGAACCGCTCCAAGTCGAAAAGCAGAAACACTCCATTTTACGGTCGTTCAATGCATGGCGCGGCAGTGGCGACGATCGTAGCCGGGCGCGTCGTTTATCTTCACCCCAATTACACACGCATCAACGAACCCAGACAACGCGCCGCGGATTCACGCGCGTAAACGCGCGAGTTATGGCTGATTCATCACGAATCCGAAAAATCGTTGCTTATCTGCAAGCCTCGCCCTAAAATGCTCCGGTCTTTTCGTCCCGGATATTCCTGCAAGTTGTCGAAGTAGATAATTCTTTGTCCGTACCCCCACGCGTGACAAGGCTGTCTTGATCATTTTCCTGAACTTGGAACGGAGGTCAACGATGAAGAGTAAGCTTTGCAGCCTTACCTGTATTGCCGCCCTCGTCATAGTTCTGCTGGCGCCTGTGTCTGCGGCTGATAGCAAAAGCGCAAACAAGATGCTGAAGCAGCAGGAGCGGTATACATTGTCGCTGGAGTTGGAATTTTCGAAAAAAGAGCAGAATCCATTGGAGCAGGCGATTTCAGTTTTGTTTGACGTCGGACCTAATGGGTATGCGACGGGTTTCCTGGTAGGCAATGGGTTGGTAATGACCGCCTATCACGTAATCTCCGGCAATCTCAGCGCGACTAAAAAAGTTATGCTGGGTTTTAAGGCGACTGACGAGCTTGCGGTGAAGGTTTACGTTGACGGCTGCCGGGCCAAAGTGATGAAGGTCGACAAGGAAGCCGATTTGGCGCTGCTCGAAATGTGCCGTGGTTCGAAAAGTGCGAAAGCGCCCGTGTTTCAGACCGCTCCAAACAAAGACGACAAGCTGTTTTTGATCGCGCGGCCGCACGGCGATAAGGTTGTCAGCCACGGCAGCTTTTACGGCAACTACATGCTCGGCGACCAGGAGTACTGGTCAGTCAAGATCGACAGTCGCGACGGTTTCTCAGGCAGTCCGGTCTACAACTCGAATGCCGAAGTGGTTGGCGTGTTCAGTGGTTACGACTGGTCACAGAAGCTGGCGCTGATTAGTCCGAGTATTCGTGCCCAAAAGCTCCTCGAGGATTACAACTCGACGCCGAAGCCGTAAAGGTCTCAGCCATGTGAGTGGTTGTTGCTGAAGGCGCGCTTTACGTGTTCGCGGTGCACCTCTCTGATCACGTCGAGCTCAGTATGCTCGATGCCCATCAGCTTGCGCCCGGTGATCTGCGTCGTCACTACGAGATAGTTCGCCAGCTGATTTGCCGCCAGTCGCCAGCGCGGCAAGACGCGGTGCTCGAAGTTAAATCCTGCTCGCAATCGCATGCGTATCCGGTCAAAGTGTGACCAGCGCTTCGAAGAGCTCTGCGCGCCGTAATGGACCAAACTCGCGCCGGGCACGAACATCAGGCGCCAGTCAGCCTTTCTGATCCGCCAGCACCACTCGTTGTCTTCGCCGTACATGTGAAAGCGTTCGTCGAAACCGCCGACCTGTTCGATCATCTCGCGGCGGGCCATGATTGCCGCACCGCCGAGCATCGGCACCTCTCTTTCGCGATCGTGATTCCAGTGCCAGCCAAGCAATAACTCGCCTCGTATTCGTCGTGGCAACACGTGATAAAGCCAGAGTTGAGACATGAACGTGTGCCACACGCGCGGTGGATTGAAAAACACACTGACCTGCACTGAGCCGTCGGGATTCAGCAGGCGCGGGCCGCAGGCGCCGATCTTTGGATCGGTCTTGAGTTTTTCTATTAACGTGTCGATCGTGCCGGGCGATACTTCGGTGTCGAGGTTGAGAAGAAAAACGAAAGGCGACTCGGTTAATGCGAACGCCTGGTTGTTGGCGGCGCCGAAACCACGGTTCTCCGAATTATTGACGATGCGCAACTGGCCGCTGTCAATCATCGCTGCGGCTGTTTCGTTCGCGCGCAGTTGGACGAGACTATCGTCCGCCGAGGCATTGTCGATGATCACGATCTCGTAAGTTAATTTGGGAGCGGAGTTAATGATGCTTTCCACGCATTTGGTGAGAAGACTCCCGCCGTTCCAGTTAACGATGATTATCGAGAGGTCATAGGGCATCGTGGCTAAGAAACCAGGTCCTTCGCGGCACTCTTAAAACCGTTCGCGTATTCGTGATAACGACGAGTCAGCAACTCCCGCAGGATTCGGGGCAGACGATTCAGTCGCCGCTGCGGCAGGTTGGCTCGTACGTTGAGATGAAACGAATAATCGCTCACAAACGCAAGCGCCTTGCGGGTGTCGTAAGTGCGCGCATGGTCCAACAGGCGTTTTTCGAGCGTCTCCAGAATCTTGTGCAAGTCAGCGCTGCTGTTGCGTCGTCGAAAGGCAGCTTGTACTCCACGCGACTGTTCCGTTGTTACCGGACGCGACGGAGCGCCGATCTGCTGCTTATGATGCTGGCGATATTTGATCAACGGGTCGTCAATCGCAACCACCTCGGCGACGGCTGCTATAGTAAGCGCGATCCAGCCGTCGTGAATCATCGCTATTCCATCAGGAATCGGTAGCGATAAGTTCACAAACTCAGAACGAAAAGCCATCGTCGCGCCGGTTACGGTCCAACCTGTTATCAACACTTCGAGCGCGCGTCCGCGAGCGATGAGTTTTTGTTTGTACGATTCGAAACCAACTTCAGTCCACATGCGGCGGCCGAGTGGCTGGAGGTTTTCATCGACGATCTCGGCCTCTGAAAAGACCAGTCCCGCGCCTGGAGACTTCTTGAATTCTTCTTCGATTGATTGCAGTTTGTCGGTACGCCAAACGTCGTCCTGGTCGCTGAGAGCAATGATTTCTCCAGTACAGAGGCGAATCGCTTGTTCAAAATTTTTCACGCTGCCGAGATTCTTTTCGTTAAAGCGAAGCGTGACCGGAATCGAAGATTCTTTCGCGAGTTTCTCGAGCAGGCTGCGAGTTTGATCGCTGGAGCCGTCATCACAAACGACGATCTGATCCGGCCTGCGCGACTGCGCCAGTATACTTTCCCACTGTGCGGGCAAAAATTCCGCGCCGTTGTAAGTACACATTGCCACCGAGATTTTCACGCCCGCATTCTACGCACTTGGACAGGGTCAGTACCACCTGCGGTAGCGGGTGGGTCCTAACGCGTATTCCAACTAAAATACCTTCCGGTCCTGAACTCTTTCCTTGGTTGCCAGACTGAAGCGCGGCTCTGGTGTGCCGCTGCCGGAAATCATTTGGGCGACGTACTCGCCCACGGCTGGCCCATGCTTGAACCCATGTCCGGATCCGCCACCCACGAGCCAAACGTTTTCAAACTCCGGATGCCTGTCAATCAGGAAATCGCCGTTCGACGTGTTCTCATACTGGCAAACACGCGTCTCAGTGACCGGCGCATCAGCAAGCAGCGGCACTCGTTGGGCCATGTATTCACGAACTGCATCAAGTCCTGACTCACTCACCACTCGCATTCCACTGTCAGGATCAAACTCTGGTCCATGAGCATCGATAGCGAGCTTGAACCCTCGACCCTTGATATTCGGCAACGCATAGACCAGATCGTTGAAATCAATCCAGCTCGGCATGACGCCGACGCTGAAACGATCGTCGCCCGCCGGAACTCCGAAGAAGATAACCTCCTGCCGCGTGACGTGAATCCGACCGCCCAACAACTCCGGAAAAAGTTTCGGCAGCCATGGACCAGACGCAAACACGTACCGGTTGGCAATGATCTCCTCCCCCGAGATTGTGCGAATCGAGCCAGTTGTTGGTGGCGCGATCGCCTCTTCGCGATAATCAACACCGATCGCTCGTGCCTGTGCTGCAACTGCCTGCACTGCACGTCGCGCCAGCAAAACACCGGAATCCGGCTCGAGCATGCCCCACGTAACCTGCCGCAGCGAGATTTGCGGAAATCGTCGCGCTAACTCACCCTCGTCCAATCGCTCAAGATTGATTCCAAGTCTTTCCAGAGTCGCGAGAGTAGCTTCGCAGTATGGGTCTCGATCGTGGGCGAGCCAGAGAATTCCTGTTTTCACGAACAAGTTATGACGTTCACCGAACAGCTCTCGCCAGAGTAGGAGCGAGCGTTGGGCCATGCGGGTGTAGATCTCGTCTGGTCCATAGCCCATGCGAATCATTCTGGACTCGCCGCCCGAGCTCGCGCGACTATTTCCTGGCCCATACGCGTCCAGCAGCAACACCGACGCGCCGTCCTGACGCAATTTATTCGCACTCCAGGAGCCGAACACGCCGGCGCCTATAACAGCAACGTCATAGAACATAGAACAAATTGTAACTTTATCCGCGTATATCTGTGTAATCGTGCTTTTGGAGGTAAACATGCGTTCGCTGCTTTTGATCTTGTGTGTCTTCTTTGTGGCCCAGGCACAGCCGGGTCGAAACATGTCTACCGATCAGCGTGTGCTTGCCGGCACTGATTGGCGACTCGTTTCACTTGGACCAGCAGGCGGTGAAGCCAGCCTCGTTGCTGGAACCACGGTCACGTTGAAGTTTGGAGAAGACGGCAGAGCGAGTGGTTCAACAGGCTGTAACTCCTACAGCGGCACGTACCAGGTGCGGGCCGACACGATCTCATTCGGTCGTCTTGTTAGCACGAGACGCGCTTGCCTCGACCAGAACGCAAATCAACAGGAACAACGATTCATCGCCGCGCTCGAAGCAGCCAACAGGTTTCGCCTATCGTCTGATCGACTCACGATACTCTCCGACCGCAACCGCACCGTGCTCAATTTCGTCAACAATCAATCTTCCGAACCGGACAATGGACCACAAGACGATCGCAGCGATCCGGTAACGACGCTCGCGTCGTATTACGACGCGATTAACTTCAGAAATTTTCGTCGTGCGTTTCGTTTCTGGGAGGCACCGCCTTCGTCATACGAGCAGTTTGAGAGCGGCTTCGCCGATACAGACCGAGTTCGCTTGTTGATCGAACCACCGTCACGGTTGGAGGGCGCCGCTGGTAGTTCATTCGCGGAGATCTCGACTATAGTCGTCGCCACCACGCGCAGTGGTAACGAGCGTGTCTTTGCCGGCTGTTATACATTGCGCAAATCAAATGTGCGCGATATGGGTTGGCGGATTTATCGTGGGGAAATTTCGATAGTTCCGTCGAGTGCAAGAGTGTCGCGGATGTTGGCGCAAGGTTGTCGCAATTCCAGATAGCTTATTTTGATTAGGAGGAAATCTAAGTGCGTTTAAGTATCGTTATCACCATTCTCGCAGGGCTGATGTTTCTGAGTGCCTGCGCGGACCCTGCTTCGGACAAGACTAAAGCCGTAACAGGTGAAGCTGCGCCGGTCGCGTCGCAGCCCGCAACGGCCCAGGGACAAAAGTATGTAATTACGCCGCAGAATTCACAGATTACGTTTGTAGCATCGAAAGTTACGGGCAGTCACAACGGCTCGTTCGGCGACTTCTCCGGCCAAATCGATTACAACGGCACGCCCGAACAAAGCCACGTGAGTATCAACATCAAGTCAGATTCAGTCACCACCGACACGCCCGACCTGACCAAGCATTTAAAGACCGCAGACTTTTTCGACGTAGCTAAATACCCGGAATCCAAGTTCGTCTCGACAGCGATCAAAGCCGGTGGAGAGGCCGGCGCTTCACACACCGTGACCGGCAACCTGACGCTGCATGGCGTGACGAAGTCTGTAACGTTTCCTGCCACGATCAACGTGACGCCCGACGTTGCGACCGTTGACAGCACATTCTCAATCAACCGCAAGGACTTCGGCATCAACTACGCAGGCGCGGCTGACAATGCCATTCGCGACAACGTCGTGATGACTCTCAAGATTCGCGCGAGTAAAGGTTGATACACGTTCTGCACCACATTTCGAACGAAAGGATCTGTAATGAGCATTTTCCAGGAGGCGAGGTCGTTTTCAAGTTTCTCTGTCAATGATTTGAAAAAGGCGAAGGAGTTTTATGGAGATAAGCTCGGACTCGATGTCGCCGAGACGGAGGAGGGACTGGAGCTTAACGCGGGCGACAACGCAGTCTTCATCTATCCCAAACCAAATCACACACCGGCTTCGTTCACCGTTCTAAACTTTCCAGTTGAGGACATCGAAGCAGCGGTAGACGAACTCGACGCTTTGGGCATCAGTCTCGAGCATTACGACCTACCCGACATCAAGACTGACGAACGTGGCATCGCACGCGGCCCGAAGGGGCCGACGATCGCGTGGTTCAAAGATCCGGCAGGAAATATTCTGTCGGTAGTTCAACCGAAGGAGTTCGAGTAGGCCGCGTAATCCGCGGCCTTATCCCTGCCTTGAAACGAATTAGCCTCGCAAATCATTCATATTGAGGGGTGCTCATGAAATCTCGAGGCTATTTCTACGGAGGATTCACCACTTCGCTCAATATTCTCCTGTACGCGCTCACCTTAGGTCAGTTCCTATGGCTTGAAGGGCGGGTGAGGGGTGGTGTTTTTCGCAACTGGCTTCGTCGTTTTCGCTATCGCCCGCAGAAATTCGCACGGCCGCGAACGGAGGAGGAGTTGGTCGATCTGATCAAAAACTCCAACGGCATCCGTTTCTTTGGCTCAGGTCATTCTTTCAACGATGGCGTCGTGGCGGATATCACGCTCGTCTCTCTGGATCGCTACACGGGCATTACCAACGTTAACGAGGCCAACCTGCGAATGACCGTGAAGGCCGGCACGCGTGTGCGCGACGTCGTGCGATTGCTATTAAGACGCGGCTGGGCGTTTAAGGCGCTGCCGTCGCACGATGCTCAGAGCATTGCCGGAATACTCTCTACTGACGTACATGGCACTGGACGAGACTGGGGATTCGTCAGCCAGCTCGTCCACTCGCTCAAAGTGATCGACGGCCAGGGCCACATACACACAGTTGGACCAGCAGACGATCTATTCAAAGCGGTGATCGGTGGTATTGGTGCGGCGGGAGTTATCTCCGAAGTTACGGTTCAGGCGGTACCACGTTTTAATGTCGAGCAGAAGTTTGAAATTGCCGATCTGAGTTTTGTCGAGAGTAATCTCGATAACTTACTCGCACAGAACGAACATCTCAGTCTCTACCTGTTTCCGTTTACCGGGAAGTGCCAGATCAGCACCTGGAACTGCACTCCGAAACCGAAGTCATTTCTTGGTCCATTGCGTGAGTTTATTGCCATCTCGTTTGACGCGCTGCTGGCGTCCTGGTTTGGAAACTTGATGGCTTACGCGGGATTGTTGCCGGCGTTGTCTTCACGTACTCACAGCTTGAAGCGCGGAACTGACCTGGTGATGGAGAGTAACAAAGCCTTCAATCGCACCATCTATCACCTTCATCAGGAGCTCGAGTTTACGGTTCCGTATGTAGAGACCGTTCAGCGATGCCGGGAGTTTCTCGCACTGTACGAAGCGATGTACAACCAGAAGCATCTGCCGTACGCGTTGTTTGAGGTGCGCTTCACGCCTGCCGGGCACGATCGTACGTTGATCGGCGCGGGCCGGGATCGCCGGTCGACTTGGATCGATCTGGTGCTTGACGATTCCCGTGGGTTTGAAAGGTACTATGCGGCCGCCGAGGCGCACATCAAGCAGATCGGTGCCCGCCCGCACCTGGGAAAGTTTTGTCAGGACCATACGACCGCTGATTTACAGAACGTGCATGGCGCGCACTTCACGCAGTTTTTGCAACTCGTGCAGCAATACGATCCGAACGGGAAGTTTAAGAACTCCTTCACCCGCAGAATTTTTTAATTCTCTCGTGTACTAGACAAGTACAGCGCGCGGTCATTATTCCCCCAAAAACTTGGCGAATTGCGTGGCAATCAACTTGCACGGGATCAATTCTACATTCCGGCAAAGGGGAGAGTTGTGCATGAGCGTCAAACTTAAAAGACTGTCGGACCAGGTGATGGTGATAACCGGCGCGTCGTCGGGCATCGGGCTCGTAACCGCGCGCATGGCGGCGAAGCGCGGCGCGCGTTTAATCGTGAACGCGCGAAATGAGGAAGCACTGCACCGCTTGTGCGATGAGATCAGGCAAGCCGGTGGCGAGGCCTACCACGTTGCCGGTGATGTCGGCCAGCTAGGCGACGTTCAGAAAATTGCCGACGAGGCAATCCGTCGCTTCGGCGGCTTCGACACCTGGATCAATAACGCAGGCGTGTCGATCTATGGACCAGTGTTGGACCAGTCACTCGAAGATCAGCGTCGCTTGTTCGATACAAACTACTGGGGCGTGGTCCATGGTTCGAGAGTGGCTTGCGCACACTTGCGCAAACGCGGCGGTGCACTCATTAACATCGGCAGCGTCCTTTCCGATGTCGCGATTCCGATTCAAGGTACTTATTGCGCCACGAAGCACGCCGTCAAAGGTTACACGGATGCGTTACGCCTGGAGTTGGAAGCAGAAGGCTCGCCAATGTGGGTCACGCTGATTAAGCCGAGCACCATCGACACACCGTACGTCCAGCACGCGAAAAATCTGATGTCTTCCGAGCCCATGAATCCAGCGCCTGTCTACGCCCCCGAAACAGTGGCTGAGGCAATACTGCATTGCGCGGAGTATCCCGAGCGCGACGTTTACGTCGGCGGCGCCGGCATGATGCTCGCCGAAGCGGGTCACCACATGCCGCGACTGACGGATAAAGTGATCGAGTGGCGAATGATCGATCAGCAGCAATCTGATGAACCCAAAGCGGCAAATCGTGCGGACAGCCTGTATGCGCCATCGGTCGATGGAAAAGAACGCGGTCGTTATCCTGGTCACGTGGCTGAATCGAGCGTCTACACAAAAGCCTCGGTGCATCCACTGATCACGGGTTCAGTGATCGCCGGTCTGGGGATCGCTGCGTTTGCAGCGTGGCGAATGTTTTCTGATCGCAACGGTGAAGGAAGGAGCGCGGATGATGCGTGAAGACAACGCAAACATTTGGAAAGGCATTGTGGCCGGACTTGCCGGCGGACTCGTCGCGTCATGGACCATGAATCAGTTTCAGGCAGCGTGGACGCGCCTCGCCGAAAACTCAGAAAAACCGCACGGCGCACAATCGATGAAGCCGGCCGAGGGCTCAAACGGAGATCAGAAGCAGGACGTGCAGGAGCAGGACGATGCGACAGTCAAAGCTGCGAAAGCGATCTCGGAAGGAGTCTTTGGTCACGAGTTACAGGAGAGTGAAAAGAAACCCGCGGGCGCCGCGGTTCATTATGCGTTCGGTACTGTCACTGGCGGTTTGTATGGCGCGCTCGCAGAAGTAGTTCCGGAAGTGACCACCGGAACGGGAGTTCCGTTTGGCGCAGCCTTTTGGCTCCTCGCCGATGAGATTTCAGTGCCGCTACTCGGTCTCGCGAAAGGACCGACCGAGTATCCAGTGTCGACTCATGCTTATGCTTTAGCGTCGCATCTTGTTTATGGAGCGACGGCTGAATTGAGCCGCCGCGCAGTGCGTCAGATCCTGTGAGCAAACTGACTTACTTCTGTGATCTGGCGGAACCAACCACGCCGTTTCCGCATTTCTGGGAACACACAGTCGGCAGCGATCACGCACGCATGGCTTTGCGCGCCGATTGGCAACAGCAGTTGAAACGGGCGCACGACGAGTTAGGCTTTCGCCACGTGCGCTTTCACGGTCTACTGTCAGACGATCCTTTGGCAGTAGTGCGCGACGACAACGAACTGCTTTACTCGTTCTTCAATTCCGATCAGATTTTTGATTACCTGCTTTCGATCGGAATGAGACCGCTTGTCGAGCTCAGCTTTATGCCGGCGGCTCTTGCTTCCGGCACGAGAACCGTCTTCAGTTATCAAGCGAACGTCACGCCGCCGAAGGATTACAAAGAATGGGCACGATTGATCGAGCGTTTGGTTTCTCATTGGGTTGAGCGTTACGGTGAGAAGGATTGGTTGTTCGAAGTTTGGAATGAGCCGAATCTGAAAAAATTCTGGACGGGAACACAACGCGAATACTTCAAGCTCTATCGCTACACTGCCGAGGCAATCAAGAAAGTTTCACCGTCGCTCAAGGTTGGTGGACCAGCGACTGCGCGCAGTGAGTGGATCGAAGAGTTTGTTAGTTTCTGTGAGCGTAACGACGTCGCCGCAGACTTCGTCAGCACGCACCACTATCCGAACGACGGCTTCGAGCGCGACGGCGACACTGAAGTGCAACTGTTCAATAGCCAACGCGGCATCATGCGCGAGGTGGCCCAGAACACGCGTTATTACGCGGGCGACAGGCCCGTCTATTACACCGAATGGAATTCGTCGTCGAGCCCCTGGGATCCCTTGCACGATGAGCCTTACGCCGCAGCCTTCGCGGCCTCGACGGTGATGGAGGCAAATGGATTGGTTGACAGTTACAGCTTCTGGACTTTCTCCGATATTTTTGAAGAGCAACATTTCCCGTCGCTGCCGTTTCATGGCGGGTTTGGGTTGCTCACGTTGCACGGGATTCCGAAGCCGAGTTATCGCGCGTTTGAGTTGCTGCATCAGCTTGGCGACAGGCAATCGCTGGTGGACGGCTTGCACGACACGGTCGATTGTTCAGTGATTCAGAAAGAGTCGAGCGTGACCGCGCTGGTCACGAATCAGACGACTCCGGGTCATTCGATCGAAACGGAAGAGATACACTTGCGACTTGATAACGCTGCCGAACCCGCGGCCGCGTTTATTCAGCGCGTCGATGAAGATCATACTAATGCGAAACGACTTTGGCGTGAGATGGGCCAACCGGAGTATCTAACTCACAAACAGGTGGAACGATTGCAGGAAGCCTCAGAAGTCTCTACTGAGAAACAGGCGGTAAGCTTTCATGACGGTGCGGTGTTTTTGAAAGCGAGAATACCCGCGCATGCAGTCGCTGCGATCACCGTAGAATTCAAATGAAAATATTAGAGCCGTCGCTGACAGATGAAGAACTCGCGCGTCTTGAAAGCGATACTTTTAAATACTTTGCCGACGAGATCAATCTCGAGAACGGTCTCGTTCCTGACAACACTCGAACCGGCTCCCCCGCGTCGATAGCCGCAGTGGGTTTTGCACTCACGGCGTATCCAATCGCAGTCGAGCGAAAGTATCTTTCGCGCGCCGAAGCAGTGAGACGTACGCTCACGACACTTCGTTTCTTCTACGACTGCCCGCAAGGAAAAGAACGTGATGCAACCGGATACAAAGGTTTTTATTATCACTTTCTCGACATGAAAACCGGACGTCGCGCGGGCAAGTGTGAGATCTCGACGATCGATACGACTTATCTTCTCGCGGGCGCGCTCACCGCCGCCTGTTATTTCAATCGCGACACAAAGAACGAACGCGACATTCGCACGTTAGCGGAGGAGCTTTACCGCCGTGCTGATTGGCACTGGGCGCAGAATGGCGCGCTGACGGTTTCACACGGTTGGCGGCCCGAGCGAGGATTCATCACGTATCGCTGGACTGGTTACAGCGAAGCGTTGATTTTGTATGTGCTCGGTTTGGCGTCGCCGTCGTTTCCGTTACCGGCCGAGAGTTATGCGGCATGGACCAGGACGTACAAGTGGAAGAAACTCTATGGGCACGAGTTTCTTTACGCCGGCCCGCTCTTCATCCATCACCTGTCGCACATGTGGATCGATTTTCGCGGGATTCAGGACGACTACATGCGCGGCAAGGCGATCAACTATTTCGAAAACACACGCCGCGCGATTTATGCGCAACAGGCGTACGCGATGAGTAATCCGAAGAAGTTTGCCGGCTATGATCGGTTTAGTTGGGGCATCACTGCGACGGATGGACCAGGGCCGGCAGAGCGACACATCAACGGCCGCCGCGTTCGCTTTTTCGCATACAAGGCGCGCTCGATTCCTTTTGGGCCTGACGATGGCACGCTTGCACCGTGGGCGGTGGCGACGTCACTGCCGTTTGCGCCGGAAGTCGTGTTGCCGTCGTTGCAACGTCTTAACAGGGTGTATCCGGAGATGACGAATCAATACGGCTTCAAGTGCAGTTACAACCCGACATTCAAATCGAGCGGCAAATCGTGGGTGTCGAAAGGCTACTACGGTCTGGACCAGGGTCCGATTGTGATGATGATCGAAAACTATCGCACCGGTCTGATCTGGCGCCTGATGCGTCGTTGTCCGTATATCGTCGACGGACTCCGTCGCGCCGGTTTCCGTGGCGGGTGGCTGGGTTAAATGAGATCAAGCTGTGCGCCGGGCACGACTTCTTCAGGTGTTTGACCTCTACGAAATATTCGCGCTCCTGACGATCCACGCAAGATAGTCGTTCCATTTTCGATGCGCAGCATCGCACCTTCACGCAGACCAATCACCGGCGTCTCGTTCTCTTCGAGGAATTGCATGATGCGCTCTTCGCGTGTTTCGCCCATGTGTGTCGAGTTTGGATCGGCGTCGAGATAATGCGGGTTGAGCTGGAATGACACGAGAGCGAGCGCGTCGAATGACGGCGGCTGCACGATTGGCATGTCGTTCGTCGTTCTGATCGTTGGACCAGCCACATTTGAACCTGCACTCGAGCCGACGTACGGCATGCCGCCCGCGACTCGATCGCGAATTGGACCAGGCAACTCGTGATCATAGAGCGCTTTCAGTAGACGAAAAGTGTTACCGCCGCCGATGAAGATTGCATCAGTTTCGGTAACCGCTTGCACCGGATGGGAAGCAGTGTGAATGGAAGTCAACGCATATCCCATCTTCTCGAAACGCTGTTGCGCTGTTGCTGCGTATTTGTCGCGATCGAAGAGCGCGTATGGCACGAACAGCACGCGTTTCAGATCGCCGAGAAAGCTGCGGATCTCCGCTTCGGCGTGATCCAGATAACCACTGCCGTGCAGTGTCGAATTGCTGATGAGGAGGATGCGTTTGTTCATGCGGTTTTGGCGAGACGCACCGGGCGCGGTGCGCCTTGAATACTAACCGGCAGTTGTGGCGCGCAACATACTTTGATCAATCGCTCTCGATCGCGTTGCATCTCCTGATCGCTTGCGAGCCACGCGAGTACGTCGTTCAGAATGCGAGCGGCGCCCGCATCGGGGGGTTCGACAATCCGGTAGTGTATCC
>Ga0126311_10000755_pt1 | contig 14975 bp, 11 predicted proteins | sample Plot61_FD_92539 | JGI IMG/M metagenome (GOLD analysis project Ga0126311, IMG submission 92539) | Serpentine soil microbial communities from UC McLaughlin Reserve, CA, USA - Plot61 | ecosystem: Environmental > Terrestrial > Soil > Grasslands | place: USA: UC McLaughlin Reserve, Lake County...
CGCGAGCATGGCTTCGAGCTGCGAGGCCCTGAGCTCGCCCTCTCTGTAGCGGCTGTAATAATCGAGCCCGTTGTTGACCAGGAGGATGACCCAGTAAGTCAGCATTCCGTAATCGAAGAACGAGTAGGCAAGCTGCACGAGCCGTGTGACCGAGAAAGGCGTGTCGGTCGGAGCGAGATACACCATGTATATCAGGTCGTGAAATGCGACCATCGTGAAGCCGATCAGGGTGCCGAAGAAGATGTGGATCAGGAGGCTGCGGAACCAGCTCGTGCGCTCGATGCGGAAGCGGCGGCTGAGCCAGAGCATCAAGGGGGTCAGCAGGGCCCAGAGGTAGGCGTAACTCAATTCCAGCAGGAGGGCGTGGTGCCAGGCCATCGGGCGGCTGGTGCGGCTCGTAGCCAGGTACTGCTGGCTCGCGAACAGGAGCCCGAAGAGGGTCCAGATGCCCGCAATCAGTCCCCACCGGAACCACCGGTGACGCCAAATTTTTTCAAGTTCCATTTCCACCTCGGCCAGGGAAGTTACGCCCTGGCGGTATGAATAAACATGCCGGCCCGGGCAAGGACTCTGTGACACGCGATTTTGAATGTTGATTGAATATCACTCCGACGATTCCAAAGCGCGTTGTGGCCCTTTCGTAACTAATCTGAAATATTCGTCCGATTCCGCGAAATTGGGAAGCGAGCCGTGACGAATCGGTTCCACGAAGTGACGAGAAGGCCCGGAAGTGCGTCGAACAGCCGCCGTCGAGCAGGGTCGACGTTTGGGGTTTAGAAACCCCGAGCTCCGGTCACTCGCTCATCGTGAATTTTTGGATTCTATACCAGCGCGAACTCGGTCCCGTGGCGCTCGCGGACTTCATTCTGACGGCAGAAGGCGTTTATAATCGAAAACACCCGATTTGGCAATGCATTCCGGTAAATTTCTCTCGCCCTGCCGGGCAACAGATCGTCCCGCGCGCACATCGATTTTATCGGCCTCCGTGCGAAACTCTATAATTTTCCGGAGTCGCATTGCGCTAAAGCGCACGCGATATATAGACTGGTCGGGAGGCGCGAATCCAAGAGAGCGCCTTTCAGCCACAAGGCGGCCGGCTCACCTTCGGCATTTAGAACAGGAGTTCCAGACCATGCGCGCATATGTTATGTTGCTCTTTCTTTTAATATTCACACTTATAATATTCACAGCGACGCCCCGACCCATGTTTGCGGAAGAACATTCTGAAGATATGAGAGATTATCACTCGTACTCGAACCCGGAGCAGGTCAGGGTCAAGCATGTCGACCTCGACTGGGACGTTCTGTTCGACCAGAAGGTATTGAAAGGCACGGCCGTGCTCAGCCTCGACCGCCCGGCTTCGGGAGACAACTTCCCGCTCGTTCTCGATACGAGGGAGTTGAATATATCCAGAGCCGAGGCCTCGGCCGACGGCAAGAGCTACGCGGATGCTAAATTCAGCATGGGTAAGTCCGACCCGATTCTGGGCGCGCCCCTGACCGTCGAGCTGCCCGTTAAAGCGACGCGCGTTCGCATCACCTACTCGACCAGCCCCGGCGCTTCCGGGTTGCAGTGGCTCGACCCCCAGCAGACGGGGGGCAAGAAGTACCCGTTCATGTTTTCACAGTCTCAGGCGATCCACGCGCGGAGCTGGATCCCTTTGCAGGATTCGCCGAAGGTGCGCGTGACCTACACGGCTCGCGTGCGCACGCCCCGCGAGCTGCTCGCCGTGATGAGCGCGGAGAACGACGCGAAGACTCCCCGCGACGGCGACTACACTTTTAAGATGGCACAGCCCATCCCTTCTTACCTCATAGCCATAGCGGTGGGAGACCTTTCGTTCCGGCCGCTCGGGAAGCGCACGGGCGTCTACGCCGAGCTCCCCGTCATCGATAAGGCCGCGAGCGAGCTTTCGGACACGGAGAAGATGGTCGAAGCGACTGAGAGTATCTACGGGCCTTATCGCTGGGGCCGCTATGACCTGCTCATACTGCCTCCGAGCTTCCCCTTCGGAGGCATGGAAAACCCGCGCCTTACTTTCGCCACGCCCACGATTCTCGCCGGGGATAAGAGCCTCGTCTCCCTGGTCGCGCACGAGCTGGCACACTCCTGGTCCGGCAACCTCGTGACGAACGCGACCTGGAGAGATTTCTGGCTCAACGAAGGCTTCACGGTCTACCTCGAAAGGCGCATTCAGGAAGCGGTCTACGGGCGCGGGCGCGAAGAGATGGAAGCCGTGCTCGGGCGGCAGGACGTGGAGCGAGAGATGTCCACGCTCGAAGACAGGGACGAGATTCTTCACGTGGACCTGAAGGGGCGCGACCCCGATGAGGGGTCCACGCAGGTGCCGTATGAGAAGGGCGCGCTCTTTTTGAGACACCTCGAAGAGACTTTCGGCCGCGAAGCCTTCGACAAATTCTTGCGAGGCTATTTCGACCACTTCGCGTTCCAGAGTATTACTACCGCCCGGTTCGTCGATTACCTCAAGAAGAACCTGCTGGAGAAAAACCCTCAGCTCGCGGCCAAGGTCCCGGTCGAAGAGTGGATCTATCAGCCGGGCATTCCGGCTTCGGCCCCCCGCGCCGTATCGGACGCTTTCCCGAAGGTCGAAAAGCAGTCCGACGCGTGGACGAAAGGGGAGATCCGCGCCTCCGACTTGAAGACCTCCGCGTGGACGACTCAGGAATGGCTCCACTTCTTGAGGCACCTTCCGGAGCAGTTGGACAGGTCGAAAATGGGGGAGCTGGACAAGGCCTTCCGATTGACGGGCACGGGTAACTCCGAGGTCGCGCACCAGTGGCTGCTGATGGCGGTCCGCAACGGGTACGAGCCCGCTTACCCGAGGCTTGAGGAGTACCTGACCTCGATAGGCCGTCGAAAGCTCATAAAGCCGCTCTACGAAGAGATGGTGAAGACGCCCGAAGGGCGGGAGCGCGCGATGGCCATCTACCGCAGGGCCAGGCCGACTTATCACCCGATCGCGGTCACGACGCTCGACGAAATAATGAAGTGGGAGAAGCAGCGGTGACGGGTGCCGGCGGACTCTGCCGGCCCCGCTTCTGCGACCAGTGACAGCTTGATGGACATTGATAGACGTTGATAGACATTGGGCCGCTACGGGACTCTAGCCTATGGGAGTCTCTATCTGCTGGCGGTCTTCCAGGCGGGGCTGAAGGTATAGCTTGTAGAAGAAGAAGGCCGCGGTCCCGAGCAAAAGCAGAGAGACCAGAGCCATTATCAGGATGAGCGTGTAGTTCTTCTCTTTATGCGGCGACGTGGTCGACCACGTCGCCGCCGGCTCTTTCAGGGTCGTTTCGGCAAGTACTTCGACGGACTCCTCTGCCGGCGAAGAGTCGGGTTGATCGCCCGGCGCGGAATGGGCCTCCTCCGCTGCGGCCGGGTTGAAGAAGGGAACGAACTGCCGCGCGATCGTCGGGCCGTCCTCGGTTTCGACCCTCGGGTTGATCACCTTCAGGCTGCCGGTTATCGAAGAGTGACCGACCGCCCCGGGCAATCCATCTCCCTCCAGTCGGGCGATGATGACCGTTATATTATCTTCCCCCCCCCGCTCGTTGGCCGTCTCGATGAGAGATTTGCACGCGGCCTGCAGGTCCGGCGATTCCCTTACCGCTTGATACATCTCGTGCGCGTCGATCTTGTTCGACAGGCCGTCGCTGCAAAGCAGCAGGCAGTCATCCCGGCAAAGCTCGACGGACGTGAGCACGACGTTGACCGTGGGCTGGGTTCCGAGCGCCTGCATGATGACGTTCTGCGGCACGCTCGCGGCCTGCTCCGGGCGAATGGCGCCCGAGTCGAGCAGCATCTGCGCGAGAGATTGATCCTTAGTGAGCTGCTTGATCTGGTCGCCGCGCACGAGGTAAGCGCGCGAGTCTCCGACCTGGGCTATGTAGGCCCTGCCCGAGTGCACGAGGACCGCGGTCACGGTCGCGCCCATCCCCGACAGCTCGGGATTCTCCTGCGCGTGCTCCCATATGCGCGTGTTGGCAAGCTCGGTCGCCTTGACGAGTCTTTCGTCGAGGCTGAGTTCGAGAGGCAGATCGCACAGGGCCTCGCGTATTGTCTTGACCGCGAGCTCGCTCGCTATCTCGCCCGCAACGGCTCCCCCCATCCCGTCCGAGACGACCATCATGCTGCCGCGCTCGCCCAGCTCGTGCGGGCGCATCTCAGAGCCGGGATCGGCCTCCCCCGTGTTGAGACCGGAGACGAGGAAAGAGTCCTCGTTCCCGGCGCGCTGCATGCCGACATCGGTGCTGGCAAAGATTGAGACCAGGACTTCATCCATTAACTGCCTCGCAAGTCTGAGGGTTTAACGGTCCGTCTATCGATCGCGACCGGGTCAGAGTTCGAATTTGAAAAGTTGTTTTCCGATGAGCACTACATCGCCCGGCCTCAGCTCGACTTCCCCCCGTATCTTGACGAAGGTTCCGTTCCGGCTTCCCTCGTCTTTCAGGATGAAGCTGGAGCCGCGCCTTATTATGCGCGCGTGACGCCCGGACATGAACCCGTCGTGAGGAAAAGCGATGTCGCCGCTCGTCCTCCCCACGACCGTGTCCTCCTTCAGCTCGAAGAAATCGCCCTCCTGCCCTCCTTCCATAATCAGGCGGAGCCGCCCCTTCGGCGGAGCCGAGACCGAGGCCATCGCCACTGTCTCCGCCGCCGGGATCGCCCCGCCGCAGCCGGAGCAGTAAGAGTTATTGATAATATTCTGCTTCCCGCAATTCGGGCAGTAGAGCCCGCCCGCGCCCTCGACGGGCGAGGGCGCGCGCGTCTCTTCGGTCAGCGCGCCCGATTCGGAAGGGGCGGGCGAAGGCCGGCCCGCGGGCGAGGGGTCCTGCGGCGTCGCCTCTTCCGGCGCGCTCCGCACGAGCTGGTCCGCTTCCACGACGACCGTGATAAGGTCCTGCGGCGCTTTGCGATCCGCGGTGGGAGGAATCTGCCCCGAAGGGAGCCTGGTTCCGCAATGCTGGCAGAAAGCCCATCCGACTTCGTTGGCCGTGTGGCAGATCGGGCATTCGAGAAACCCCTGCCCGGCCCCGGACGGGTCGATCACTTCCGGCCCCTTGCCGGCCTGCTTCGCGGCATCTGCGACCGGCACGACGACGGTAGGCGAGTTGGTGTCGATCTTCTCTATTGAAGAGCTGGCGTCGCGCTCTATGCCCAGAAAAGTGCCGCACAGGCGGCAGGCATCGAGGTTCGCGTTGTTTCTGGCCCCGCACCGGGGACAGCTCGACATGTAAGAAATTTCTTCGATTGATTCCATTGCGTTATTATACGTAAAGGCGAATTTGTTGAAAACTTGAAAGCTATGAGCCCGCCTTAGTATTCCACGCAGTAAAGCCCGTGGCAATTCATATTCACCCGAGACCCGGAGCCCGGGCTGAATTGCCCGGCGATTCGACGGGTTGCCGGGCGGTTCGGCCCGTGACCTTCTGCTCTCGCCACGCCGCCTGTTGCTTGAACCGAGAGCCATCCTTTATAAGTTAAGAGCCGTCTCAGAGCATTACTTGAAAAATCAGATCCGCGAACCGGAAGGAGCGAGATGGATTCCATCACAAAAGAAGATAACCCCCTGCGCGAAGGGGTCAGACTCGAACGCACGGCGGACCCCTGCATTGTCGTAATCTTCGGCGCCTCGGGCGATCTGACCAAGCGGAAGCTTGTGCCCGCGCTCTATCGTCTGACGCAGGAACGGCTGCTCCCCGCTGAGTTCGCCATCGTTGGCGTGGCCCGAACGCCCATGGACCGCGACGAGTTTCGCGAGAAGATGAGAGAAGCCGTGGCCTCTTTCTCAGACGCCAAGCGCGTGGACGAGTCCGTGTGGCAGAGCTTCGCCCAGGGAATCTTCTACCTGGCGGGAGACATCACCAATCCGGAAATGTACGCCGAGCTGTCGAAGCTGCTCGACCAGATCGATCGCGAGCGGGGGACGGCGGGCAATCGCGTCTTCTACCTTTCAACCGCGCCCTCGCTCTACAGCGAAGCGATAAAGCATCTCGGGGCTTCCCGGCTATCGGAGGAGCGGGAAGGGACGTGGACGCGGATAATCATCGAGAAGCCTTTCGGCACGGATCTCGATTCAGCCATCGCCTTGAACCAGGAGGTAGCCGCGGTCTTCGACGAGGACCAGGTATACCGAATCGATCACTACCTCGGGAAAGAGACCGTCCAGAACCTTCTGGTATTCAGGTTCGCAAACGGGATATTCGAGCCGATCTGGAACAGGCAGTACATAGACCACGTGCAAGTGACCAACTCCGAAGCGCTCGGAGTCGAAGGGCGCGGCTCCTACTACGAGAGCGCGGGCGCCGTGCGCGATATGATCCAGAGCCACGTCTTTCAGGTCGTGTCGCTGGTCGCGATGGAGCCGCCGGCGAGCCTCGCGGCCAATGCCGTGCGCGACGAGAAGGTCAAAGCCATGCAGGCCGCCCGCGCCATTCCGTATGACCGGGTCGACGAGTATGCCGTGCGCGGCCAGTACGGGCCGGGCTCGGTCCTGGGCAAGCACGTCTCCGGGTATCGCCAGGAGGAGGGCGTCAACCCCGAGTCGGCCACGGAGACTTACGCCGCGATCAAGCTCTATTTCGACAACTGGCGATGGGCGGGCGTGCCCTTTTATCTCAGGTCGGGAAAGCGAATGCCGAAGCGGGTGACCGAGATCGCCATACAATTCAAGGAAGCGCCCCACCTCCTCTTCAGCAATATTCCCCAGCAACAGCTCGAACCCAACGTGCTAGTCATCCGCGTCCAGCCCGACGAAGGCATCACCCTGCGAGTGGGCGCGAAAGTGCCGGGACAGGTGACGCGCATAAGATGGGTCAACATGGATTTTCGCTACGGCGCATCCTTCGGAGTCGCTTCGCCCGAGGCCTACGAGCGGCTGCTGCTCGACTGCATACTTGGTGACACGACCCTCTATGCGCGCCGCGATATGACCGAGCGCGGGTGGGAAGTCGTCATGCCCCTGCTCAAGAGATGGCAGAATGAAAAACCGAATTTCCCGAATTACGAATCGGGCACGTGGGGGCCCGATGAAGCCGACAGGTTGATCGAGAAGGACGGCCGGAGATGGAGAAGGCCATGAAGTCAGGGCCAGGGATTATGGAGCGATGCTCGATGGGACGCGGACTTTTCAAGCCAGGCCCGCACGCGTTCCGCCGATGCGCGATAGAGGACCCGGCGTATTACGGGAGAATGAAGCATTATGAGCACCAATGAAAATACGGGGCACGCTGATCTGTCCGGCGCGCCCACAATCGACGTCGCCGGCATAGAGCGCGAGCTGATCTCGCTCTGGAAGCAGGCCAGCCAGGAAGAAGGAGAGGCCGGAGTCATCCGGGCCTCGATGCTCAACCTGATCGTCTACGTCCCGAGCGCGACGAAGTCTGGCCGGCTGAGCGATGCAATAGTGGAGATCACGTCCGCGCACCCGTGCAGGGCGATATTGATCCTGGCCGACCGCGAAGCTGGCGAGAATCTAATAACGGCCGAGGTCACCTCTCACTGCACCATCCCCGACTCGTCGCAAAAGCAGGTGTGCTGCGAAGAGGTTGCGATCACAGCAACCGGCTCGATGGTAGATGAGGCGCCGAGCACGGTCGCCCCGCTCCTGCTTTCGGACCTGCCCGTATACCTGTGGTGGCGCGCGGTCCCTCAGCTCACCGACAGGGTATTCAAGCGGCTGGTCGATATCTCCGACCGCGTCATCATAGACTCGGCGAATTTCGCGGACCCGCGAGGCGACCTGATAAACCTGGCCGCATTCCTGAAGGAGAAGCCGCGATGGACGGCCTTCACGGACCTGAACTGGGCGCGGCTGACCGCGTGGCGGGCGCTGGTCGCGGGCTTTTACGACGTCTCGGCCTACCGCCCCCTGATGGACCAACTCGGCAGAGTCGTAATCGAGTACTCGCCTTCTTCCCGGGATAGGGAGAGCATCGCCCCCCGCGCGCTGCTGCTCGGCGGATGGCTCGCGAGCCGGCTCGGGTGGAAGATCGACCCGCTCGCCCGGGTGACCACGGATGAAGCGACCACGTACGAATTGCAGGCGGAAGGGCGCGCCGTGACGATCGAGTTCGCGCGCACGCGCAGGCCCCGGATCGAGCCGGGCCATCTCGCCTTCGTCGCCCTCTCGAGCAATGCCTCCCCGTCCTCTACGTTCAACGTCAGGAGGAGCAGTGACGGCACGCGAATAGAGACGGAGGTCAATGTCGAGACCCGCATTCAACGCGTCCTCAGTTATGAGAGCTGCGGCGAGGGCGCTCTAATCAGGCGCGAACTGGAATTTTCGGGACACGACCGGGTCTTCGAGCAAGCCGTGACGGCCGCGCGCGAATTTCTGGGGGAATGAAACGTCGTCGAATTGGATCGGAAGCCCGGCCCCGCGCCCCGAATTCCGGGCCCGCTTTTTGACCCGAAAGCGCCTCCGGAGCATAAGAAAAGTACAATATTCTATCTATGGACTTCGCCTCTCTAAAGTGCTAATATCTGTCTGACGTTTGTGGCAACCTGTGCGTTGCTACGTTGGTTTTGATCTTTAGGAGCGTCCTGCTAGTCTTCGGAGAGCGTTTGATCCTGTTTACCTCATCCTCTTTCCCGCTAAGCCTCGGAAGTTCCTTGTAACCGTTTCTAGGAGAAACATGAGCAAAAGAATATATGTTGGAAATCTGTCGTACCAAACGACGGAGAATGATGTCGCGTCGCTGTTTGAGCAGGCGGGCGAGGTCGAATCAGTTAGTATTATCACGGACCGTGATACCGGTCGTTCCAAGGGCTTCGGTTTTGTAGAGATGAGCAATGAAGACGCTGACAAGGCGATTGCGCAGTTCAACGGGATGGAACTCAATGGTCGCGCGTTGACTGTCAACGAAGCGCGCCCGCGTGAAGAGCGCGCTGGCGGCGGCGGCGGCCGTGGCGGTTACGGCGGCGGCCGGGGCGGCGGCGGCGGCGGCCGGGGCGGCAATCGTGGCGGCGGCGGTGGCGGCGGTGGTTACAACCGTTACTAGGCGCTCCTGCGAGGAGCGGCGGCATCGAGACGATCGAATCTGCCGCTCCTCGATTTAAATTAATTGAATTAGCGAAGAGATAAAGAACTGGCTCCAAGTAGCTGAGAAAAGTTTGAGATTGTATACCAACCAGTCTGAGCCCCCTAGCACTTCCTTTCTTACCGGAGCTTTGATCACTCCCAAGCTAAATGAATCGATATACATCGAAAAAATCGAGAGATAAAAAGAGAGATACATGAATTCAAATCAATTCAGCCAGATGGGGCTAAGTGCGCCGTTAGTAGACATACTCAATAAAATCGGCATCACGGAGCCGACAGAAATTCAGAGAAAGGCCATTCCTCACATTCTCGCGGGCCGGGAATTACTGGGATCGGCAGAGACGGGATCCGGGAAGACCGCGGCCTTCCTCCTTCCCATCATAGAGCGGTTGAAGGCTCCCGGCGCGGCGCGCGCCCTCGTGCTTGCGCCGACCAGGGAGCTCGCGCTTCAGATCGAGAAGAACGCCAAGATATTGGGCCGCGCGGCGCGGCTCAAGAGCGTCGCGGTCGTGGGAGGCGCGAACATCGGCAGCCAGATTCGCGCGCTCCATACGGGCGTCGATATAATAATCGCCACTCCCGGCCGCCTGAATGACCTGATCGAGCGGCGCGCGGTCTCGCTCAGGTCTATAGAGATCGTCGTGCTCGACGAGGCGGATCGCATGCTCGACATGGGATTTCTGCCTCAGGTCAAGCGGATCGCCGAGCACATTCCGAGCAAGAGGCAGATGTTCCTCTTTTCCGCCACCATATCCAGAGAGGTGGAAAAGCTGGCGCAAGAGATGCAAACGCGCCCCGTCCGCGTGGACGTAGCGCGCAAGACCGTGACCGTCTCGACGCTCACGCAAAGGGTCTATCCCGTGCTCACGCACGCCAAGACTCCGCTCCTTTTAGAGTTGCTAAAGCAGAACTCCGAAGGCTCTTTCATCGTCTTCACGCGAACACGCCGGGGGGCGGACCGCCTCGCGCGAGTCCTCTCGGTAAACCAGTTCAAGGTAGCCACGCTACACTCCGACCGCACTCAGTCGCAGCGGAACGCGGCCCTCGACAGCTTCCGCTCGGGTAACGCGAGGGTGCTCGTCGCTACCGATGTGGCGGCGCGAGGGATAGACGTGGATGATATTTCGCACGTGGTCAACTACGACGTGCCGGCGACGGCCGATGATTACATTCATCGCGTCGGGCGCACGGCTCGCGCGGGTCGCGGAGGCTCTGCGGTTACACTTGTAAGTCCGGAAGAAGAATCAGTATTATCCTCTATCGAACGGGCGACGGGCCAGAAGTTCGACAGATCCGGGTTGAAAGGTTTCACGGATGGCAGGTCTGAAAGACAGATAACCCTGGCAGCAGAAATAGCGCATCTGCGGTCGTCCGGGACCAGATCGTTCACTCCGCGTAGGGCATCGCGTTAACTTTATGCGTTCAGACTATCAATCTGAGCTTCAGAATACTGATAGACGAGGTTGAAATGGCAATTCGCCTTTTTGTTGGAAACCTTCCGTATAACGCAACCGAGGCAGACTTGAGGGAGCACTTCGCGCCGGTCGGTGCTCTCTCTTACGCCTACATTCCCATGGACAAAGAGACGGGTAAGCCGCGCGGCTTCGCGTTCATCGAGTTCAGTGATCGCGCACAGGCTGACGAGGCTATTCGCCGCTTCAATAATCAGCCGTTCAAGGGAAGAAATCTCGCGATAAATGAGGCGCGGGCTAAAGAGGACCGGCCGCCTTCGGGCGCGCCGAGAACGGGCTTTGCGCCGCGCCCGGCGCCCATGCCCTCCTTCGACAGGGATGCGAGCGCTCCGCGGGGCGAAGCGCCCTCCCGCAACTTTGGGCCGGATGCCGCACCGCGTCGCACCCGCAAGAAACCGGGCGGCGCCGCCAAATCCGAGCGCGGTCCCAAGGGGCCGATTCGCGAGCGGACCAGCGGGCAGATATTCGGCGGAGAAGACGATCAGGACGATTTTCAGGACCAGGACGATCTGATCAATGAGGATGATGATAATTTCGCCAGCCGAGAGGATTACCTGGATAGTGAAGATGACAAGCAGTTGTGATCGCTAGCGCGAAACGTCTGCTAGAACACCTCTCTATCCCGCCTCTTCAGATATATGAGCGACCGACCCGGCGGCGGCTTCGAAGCTATTTTGTCGTCCGTATCGGAGCCGCGAGAGCCCGGCTTTAGGTGCTATAGGAGATTATTTTGGCAAAGAAATCGAGACCGACATTTCAGAAGCGAGAAAAAGAGAAGGCTCGACAGCAGAAGCAAAAAGATAAGGAAGCACGCCGGGTCGATACCAAAGAGCGTAAAGCCGACGCTCCCGACAGGCACGGAGACGAAGACCCGGACATCGCGGGCATACGGCCCGGCCCCCAGCCTCTGCCGGAGGATTGGGACTACGTTAAAGAGTAATGCGATTTATGTCCCGAGGATCCGGATGATGAGATTTGAAATCCGAGACAGCCTCTCAGACAGAGCTTGAACCAGAAGAGAAAGGCCGCCTTCACGCGGTCTTTCTCCTGTTTTATTCCTATTGCGACCCCTTCCCCGTCCCGTTCACACATCCCATTTCCTGTCGAGGAAACTCAGGCACAGCCTCTCGAAGCCGTCCTTATCGACGTACCTGTTGCAGACCGTAGCCAGGCTTTCAAAGGTGCGGCTGAGGTTGGCGACCCGGACCACATCGGATTCGGGCGGCGCGGCCTTGAGGTAGATCCGGGCCCCGCCGGGGCTGATGTTCTCCGTTACGGCCACCATCTGCCTCACGGTCTGCATGGACTCGTTCAGGCAATCGATGGTGAGCGTCTCCACGCGCTCGATGCGAGGCTCTCGCCTTCGCTCTTCGCCCGACCACTTCGTGCGATAGGTCACCCAGGGCCTCTGGATGTAACCAGGCGGCGGATGCTCTCCGACAAATTCGAGCGCCACTATCCTCGATCCCTCCCGGGTCGGCTCTACGCGCCGAACGAGAGCGTAAACGCCGTAGCTCGGCTCTGAGTGGCGATGGCAGCGCAGCTTCATCGGCAGAGGCAGCGCCAGGTGGAGCAAAGTGCGATGGCGCACGCGCTTGCGCAGTTCGAGAGTGACGCCGATGCGGCTCACCTCGATTGTCCTCGCTATCTCGTGCCACTCGCCGGCGATCCGTTCGTGCCCGGTCACATAGACAGGCAGCGCCAGAGGGTGTCTTTCGAACCTTCTGCGATCCGCGACCGAGTGGCCGATGACTTCCACAAAGCCGCCTTCCCGTTCCGCAAGCCTGCCGTAATCGGTCGGCCCCGCGTCGAGAGTGGATAAAGCGCCCTCTTCACTCTCCTGCGGCGTGATCAGCCCGGAGGATTGCGCGGGCGCTTCCAGAATCTCTGCCGGTCCGGGCGTCGCGCCGGAGCCTTCGGACCCGGGCCCGACCATGCCGTCGTACTCAAGTCGCTTCGCAACGCTTACGAGCACCGAGTAGGCCTGCGCGACCCGGCTGAAGGCCATGTCTATTCTCGTCGCTATCTCGTCGGGGATGGAGAGGCTGATGCCGTAGTAAGAAGGGTTGAGCAACGTCACCGCCTTGCGGTATGCAAAAGTAATCTCTTTGCTCGTCGCCGCGCGCGGCACGCCCAGCACCTGGTAGTGCGTGGCGGAAGATTCGACCCTCTCCAGAAGCCTGTCGATCTCCTGAAGGTAAGAACTCACCTGCCCCGGAGCGCAGTCGGCGCGAGGATCATCGCTCTGGTCATATTCATGATTACTCATGGCTCCAATCAAGAATCTACCTCGGGATGGGTTTGTAGTGGGGGCAAAACTCGGACGAGAATCGGTTTGCAAGAGCTATTCCACGAACTTGCGCGCGGATACGGCCCTCTGCGCGGCTTCGCGCGGGGGCGGGTGAAAGGTTCGGTCAAGATGCAATCATGGGAAGGTCAAAATGAAGGCAAGTGTATGCTCCTACGTTTTCAGAACGGGCGACGAAGCGCGCAGTTTTATAAAGGACTAAAACCGAAAACTACTTCCTCTTCCATCGAGTGCCCTGAGGCGTGTCTTCGAGGATGATTCCGCGATCGGCAAGCTCATTGCGTATGAGATCGGCCCCGGAGAAGTCTCGGGCGGCGCGGGCGGCATTGCGGGCTTCGATCATCGCATCGACCTCCGGGTCGAGCATCCCCTTCTTCTCTTCGCCGAGCACGCCGAGGACGGAGTCGAGGCGGCCCAGCAGGTCGAGCGCGCCGGCTCTGTCTTCGGCGCGGAAATCCCCCGAGTCTAAGGCGATGTTGATTTCGCGAACCAGCTCGAATATGGCCCCGAGCGCGCCCGATGTATTGAGGTCGTCATCCATCGCCGATTCGAAGTCGGCCTGCGCCCGGCTTATGACTTCCGCCGAGCGAGGGCTCGACCCGGCCTCTCCTTCGAAATCGCTCACGCGGCGGCGAAAATTGCGGAGGCGGTCGAGCGCGCTCTCGGCGGCGCGAAGGCCGTCCATCGTAAAGTTGAGTTGCGTGCGATATGGGACGGAGATCAGCAGGTACCTTATCGCGTCGGGCGAGTAGCCTTTCTCCACCAGTTGTCGGACGGTGTAGTAATTGCCCTTCGACTTCGACATCCGCTCGCCTTCAACCTGAAGGAACTCGACGTGAAACCAGCTATGGACGAACGGCTTGCCCGTCGCGCCCTCCGACTGCGCGATCTCGTTCTCGTGATGCGGGAAGATCAGATCGACTCCACCGCAGTGAAGATCGAATGACTCGCCCAGGTACTTCATCGACATGGCGGAGCATTCGAGGTGCCAGCCGGGGCGGCCCGCGCCGAACGAGGTCTCCCACGTCGGCTCGCCTTCTTTCGGAGCCTTCCATAAAACGAAGTCGCGCGCGTCGTCCTTGTCGTATTCGTCCACGTCCACGCGCGCTCCGGCCATATTGCCTTCCAGCTTCAGCCCCGAAAGCTTTCCGTAATCTTCGAACGACGCGATCCTGAAATAGAGCGAGCCTTCGCTCTCGTATGTATGCCCGCCGGCGGTCAGGCGGTCCATTATCTCGACCATCTCAGGCACGTGGTCCGTCGCGCGCGGAAGGTGCTCCGGCCGCTCGATGTTTAGAAGATCGACATCATTCAGGAATTCGTTGATGTAATAATCGGTGAATTCGCGCAGCCCCTTGCCCTTCGCGCGCATGTCCCTGATGATCTTGTCCTCGACGTCCGTGATGTTCATGACGTGAACGACGTTGTAGCCCGAGTACTTCAGGTAGCGCCTGAGCAGGTCTACCGCGACGAACGTGCGGAAATTGCCGATGTGGCCGAAATCGTAGACGGTGGGCCCGCACGCATACATCCGCACAGTGTCGCCTTCCAGCGGTTTGAACTCTTCCTGTTTGCGCGTAAGCGTGTTTCTGAGCCTGAGCATTCGGCCTCCCCGATTATGAATTGGCAAAAAAATGAGAAGGAGATGCTATCGAAGGCTGGAAGGCTTTGTCAATGAACCGTCCATGACCCGGGGCGAGTTGCCATCAGGCCTCATCAAACAAAGAGAAGAGAGCGCGGTCGTTATAAGGGACCGCGCTCTCTTCTCTTGCGGGAAGGGCTCCCGTCGAAAAGCTCCGTTAAAGCTTGGCTCCGCAATCCGGGCAGAACTTGGTATTGGCCTGAACTTCCGTATTGCAGGATGGGCACTTGCGTTGCATCGCCTGCCCGCATTCGGAGCAGAACTTCGTCCCCGCCTGCACCTGCGCGTGGCAAGACGGGCACTCGACCGTCGGCGCGGCCGCGGCCTGCTGCGGAGCGCCGCAGTTCGAGCAGAACCTGGTGCCGACGGCATTAGCGGTGCCGCATTTGGCGCAGGGGGTCGTCTGAGACTGGTCGCCCGCGCCTTGCTGCGCACCCTGGCCGCCCACGGCCCCGGCCATCATCTGGCCGTAGCCCATGCCGAGTCCGA
>Ga0126311_10000756_pt1 | contig 14959 bp, 17 predicted proteins | sample Plot61_FD_92539 | JGI IMG/M metagenome (GOLD analysis project Ga0126311, IMG submission 92539) | Serpentine soil microbial communities from UC McLaughlin Reserve, CA, USA - Plot61 | ecosystem: Environmental > Terrestrial > Soil > Grasslands | place: USA: UC McLaughlin Reserve, Lake County...
CACCCTTATCCCTCGCGTCGCTTTGGCGTCATCACCTAAGGCAAGAGCCGGATGCGTTAGTAACGCTCGTCCGGATCTGTGGAGGGGGTGACTAGTGATGGTCATTCCTACTCCAACATCTGAAAACTGGAATCGGGAGTTTGGCATACTCCTTGTCCGCTAGCCATATCAATCCATCCTACCATGTGATATAAGCCGCTCGTTCCTTCTCGCAGTTTTCAACCCCAAGGACTCACATAAAGAATTGGCTTCCATTGTGATAGGAAAGATTGTCAACATTTTGGGTGTCGTCGTCGCCGTTGTTGTTATCGGGTCAATTGTCTTATTTCTAGGTATCTCGGCTGTTGAGTTGGTTGTGGCGAACACCGTTCTCTTATGGATCGTTTGTTCTATTATTGCTCTTCTGATTCTGGCTTGGATTTTGTCGTCATTCAATGGCAAAAGGCTTGAAGATGCCCGTAGGAAGTACCGCGATGCCCCGGAACTCTGTCTTCATAAAAAGGTTCAATTCACCCAACAAGATCTCGGTGTTATCACCTTCACCACCAAGTGGTGCAAAGTCTGCGGAAAGAACCTTGGGCCGCGCTAACTGACAAACCAAAGCCCGGATCTGGGCGTGTCCGGCCTTCTAGTTTCTTCCCCTACTACGGCGCGGAGCAAGGTCAAGCTACTTCCTGCGAGTACAAGGCATCGATGATCTTCAAGAGATCAACCTTCCGCTGTCGTGACAACTTTCTGAATCTCGTAAGCAATCGAAACTCTTCACTGTCCTTTTCACTCAGGTTTGGGTAATTCTCAATACGGTTTATGTAGCTCCCCGATATTCGGCGCTCCCCTTTTCTAACGCTTCGGTTCGATACGTCCGCGCATGACAGCTTCTTCTCTGTGCGGATGCGGCGCACGAAATCACCGAGGGACTCTGTCTTTACGGTTATTCGCATTCTTCGATAGCCACGATCTCTTTGGCAAGCGCCGCACGAAATGAGGTTAGAATCCTGATCAGCAAATCGATCTTTGCGAGCGATATTTGACGCGCGCGTTTGGTCCCTAAGAAGAATTCTAACTGGACTCTGCGTGTACAATCGGCGATAGTGAGCATGTTCGTGCCCCACGGATGCTCACCATCGCGGGACGATTCCACTACGGCATGAATGTATGAGGCCTGATCGGTTGAGACTGGATTCAGGAATGAGCGTTTACGAAACGAAACGATCTTCATTGCCATGCCCTGTAACCTCAGAGGAAATGATTAGGTGAAGATCGCCCGGTATGTCTGGGCGAACAATACAACCTATCAAACAAGCTGCAAGATACTAGCAATTGCTAGTAGCGGATGCAAGTCATTTAGGAGGCGATCCTAATGGCGAAGCGTCCTGTACCTAAGAAGCTAGCAAGGAAGCTCGCGCAGATCCGGGCCAATTTAGGATTGAGTCAAACGGAAATGGTAAGGGCACTCAAGTACAAAGCGTCGTCGTTATACCCGGCGCAAATCTCACAGTTCGAGAGTGGCAGGCGCGAACCACCGCTAATGGTCCTGTTGGCTTATGCGAGGCTGGCGGAAGTCTCAACCGACACTTTGATCGACGACAAGCAGAATCTATAATTCCCATACTCAATTTCGGCTCGCCTTACTCACGTCTAGCTAACGAGAGGAAAGGTTGCGACATCCTTACGCGACAGGTGAGCCGATTAACTTTTCAGGATTTGGCCAACAGGAAAGCCACGTGTCCCTTGATGTTCTCAAGTTCAACGGCTCGGAGTCTGCCGAAGATGTCCTCAGTCTAGCCTTGGCAGAGTTCAAGGAACGGACTCGGACTCAATTCCCTCACGTCTCAGTTGTTTATCAAAACAATATTCCATTTTTTCGGTACGAGTCTGCAATACCTACAGAGTTTGTTTGTCTTTACCGCCTGGATACCATGTTGCTGCCATTCTTCGCGGAGGCAGAACGCATTTACGACGCCGTCGCTACGCCAGTCGGAGTGGATAAGGAATTGCGCAACCCGCTCATTCGCTATCTGGCTTGTTTTGGAATGTTGTCAATGCTGGGGCGCTTAATGATTCTTCAGCGTCAATTGTTTGAGGACAATTTCGAAGAAGGCAAGCTTGCTACCTCCACATTTCTAGTGCAATCGATTGTTGCAGCGTCAGATACAACTAAAAACTCTGCACTACGTAGGAGCATTAGCCGACAAGTAAAGAGTTGGCTTGATCAGGTTGTTGAGAAGTCTACGAAAAAAAAGCGGGACTTTCTTGTAGGTTTTGCTAATCGGCAACCACTATTAAAAATACCTACGAAAGCAGGGCGACCCTTAGGCGCTACCAAGTCGGAAGAAAAGAAAGCCCACGATAAAGCGCAGTTCGTATCTAAGCTTGAAGAGACAATCAAAACTCTCTATCACACCTTGGGCCGAGCGCCGTTCAAATATGAAGTTGCCGAAGCGCTAAATGTGGGAGGCAGGAGTGCGAAAGGTTCAGATTCTCGAATCAATTCCTTGAACAACAAACTGATGCGACTAGCCATCGACTACACCGCATTAATAGACCGCCTTAACCTACACGAATAAATTCAAACCCATTTTTTCGTGTAGTCCACGAATTATTTCCTCCAGTTTTTCCGTGTAGTCCACAGAAAAATCTTTGCCAATTTCTAAGTTCAATCAGAACGCAGCTTGGCTTGCTATTTTAAGAATTGGGAGGTCAAGTGGAATGAGAAGAAGGAAAAGCGCTACCAGACGCCGACTGACTAGCGTGTGAAACAGAAAACCTCAGAGGGAACGTGGTCAACGGATACCCTCTGAGGCTAGGCAAAACACTTGAACTGTCAAAGCACGGAAGATGTCCCCGTGGTCGGTCCACGTAAGGCCCTTACACCCTGATAGGGACGCTACTTGTACCAGCGTTAGGTTCGACTCCTACATCTTCCGAACCCACCTTACACTATCACCGGGCAATAGATTTGTTCAAGGTGTCGCGTATCCATGTGCTCAAATCCAACCCTGCCGCCTTTGCCGCTTTGCGGTACGCGTCGCGCTCGGTCTCTTGTACGCGAGACTGCAATACAATCGCTTTCGCTTCACCCTTTGGTAATGGTGGTCTACCTACCTTTGGTTTTCTGTCTCGCATTCTTGATCTCCGATGCTATCGCTATCTTGATTGCCCTTTGTGGTGAATCGACGGGCGGCAGTTCTAACACGGTGAAGTAACGCCGACCACCGCTATCAGTTGTTGTGTATCCCCAGCCATAACCACGTTTTGCTTTCGGATGGCCCACAAGATCGAATACCTCTACGTCGCCTTGCCAGATCGTTTCACCCTGAAACTCTTCGACTACAGGCACACTCTCAACGTAATTCGCTTCGCATCCGTGAAGTTTCAAAAACACTGCTTGTAATTCTGCAATGTAGTCGCTCATAGAACCGCCTCGACTAGATCGCCATAGGACCAAAAGTTACGCTCGACTCCCGCTGCCATTGCTGGCGTCATCTTCAAACTCGAATGTGTGCGGACGAAATTGTACGCCGCGAAGTGAAGCGAAACCGCTGCCTCGAAGTTTTCAAGTTTCTTGGAGAACGCGAGCGTGAGACGGTTGAGACGCTTGACGTGCAACCGCGTGGAGGCATTCAACCTTTCGACGTAGCTAGTCGAACGTACTTCACTTCGGGTTGGCCCTGAATCCAGATCTTGTCACTAGCGGTAATGCGCGAAGGGCTATACTTGCGCTCCGGTGTGCTGTACTTACTTTCGTCCGTGCCGTAGGTTTTTACAATCTGCGCGTAATCGACATCCTGTCCATACACAAACTCGATAGCCTCTGCGTATGAGAGCATGGCATCGCTTGAGATCTGAATGCGATTGTTCATCCGTGATTTCAGGTCGGCAATAAACTCGATTGTGTTCGGCATGTTCCGCTTGCTCGCAACCTTGTACGAAGGGACAAGCTTTGTCTCCGCATCGATCGCGCAGTAGGTCCACACGTCGCCAAATGTCGGATCGTCGTCTTCACGCAGGTGACGGACTTTCTTGCCAATAAATCCCCAGATCTCATCGAGCTCGATCCGGTTGCAATCGAGGTTGCGCATCTTCTGATCCAACAACTGAGCACAGCCTTGACCAACGCTAATACCTAAGCGCATGATCGTGTCACGATGAATTCCGGTCATCCTCTCGATGGACCGAATTGAATTACCTTCGGCTAGTGCTGCTGTAACTGCAATCTGCTTGTCTTTGCTTAGGTGGTTGTTTGACATTTTCGTCTCCAGTCAAATAATGCACTACAGAAACTGTAATCTGTCTACAACTATTTTGTACTACGGGATTAATTCTTCTTGCCGTGGTTCGGGCAAAGGTGATACGTTAAATGCAGTTGCCATTTAACAGTATTTAACAGCCAACCACCTTTATCTCACCCTCGGCAAGCGTGTAAATGCGCGTGCCGCCTTAACATTTGAAAATGGACGCGGTACTCTACATGTGGAGGAAGAATGGAGCGCAGATATTGGCCGCTATTAGTTATTGACGATGCTGGTCCCACAGGCTTGTCGCCTGTCCAGTTGCAAAAGGTTCTATTTCTGATCGGTCAGAACTTAGCCAACGAAGTTGGAAAATCGTACTACAAATTTGTTCCATATAACTATGGACCATTTGATCAGCGAGTGTATTCGGATGCGGATATCCTTATTCGTGCCGGTCTAGTTCAAAGTGTTCAAGTGGCTGGCCGTAATTGGGCCTACTATACCGTTACGCCAGAAGGCCATGGTGTTGCTTACCATGCGCGCAACACTGAAGTCAGTCCAAAAATGTCTGGGTACATCACAAAGGTTGTTAAGTGGGCGCAGAGCCTCTCATTTGCTCAGCTACTCTCTGCGATTTACAAAGCCTACCCCCAATATAAAGCTAAGAGTGTCTTCGTCGCCTAATGACGCTAATCGTCGGTGTCAAATGCTCTGATGGAATCGTTCTAGGGGCAGACTCAAAGGCCACCTACGCTACAACTACAGGCCAAAGCACCATCAGCCAAGATACCGTCACCAAGTTGCATATAGGGAATAACAGAATTGTTATCGGTGTTTCTGGTCCTATCGGCTTAGGTCAGGATTACAGCGATGAAGTTGACTCCTATCTGGCTCAGAACGCTCAACAGGTGAAATGGAAATCGGTGGCTCAAGCAAAAACCGAACTCAGCCAAAGGTTTTGGAAACATGCCGAAGTCTGTTGGCAACGCGCCGCTGTAACGGCGGGCGTAATCGGACAACAGGCGGCATACATGCAATGCCTACACTCGACGGCGGTGGCGTTCGAGATCGCTGACGAGCCTCATTTGATAACCTTCTCACACCAGTGCGCGGCTGAGGAAGTTACGAAAGACCTCCCGTTTGCGGCAATCGGTAGCGGTCAGCCACAGGCCGATCCGTTCTTGGCGTTCATTCGCCGGATTTTTTGGCCATCCGGCTTGCCGACTCTAACGGACGGAGAGTTAGCATGTATCTGGACACTGTCAGAGGTTATAAAGAGTTCTCCGGGCGGCGTCGGCGGCGCGATTCAGGTTGTAGTTTTGGCCAAAGACAAGTCAAAGTGGAAGGCTTACGAATTGAGCAAGCCCGAAATTGACACGCACTTGCAAGCACTGGCGGAAATGGAAGCGGAAATGCCCGTGTACTTAAAAATCAATACCACGCCTGTCGAGCCCCCTGCCCCTTCTGACGTTATTCCTCAACCGACCGAGCCACCGATTCAAAAATAAATTCTGAATCTCACCTTGGGAGGCTATATGCAAAAGTGGGAATACTTAGTTGAAGAAAATGTCTCAAATTATGACCTCGACCAATATGGCGAAAGAGGATGGGAGTTAGTTGCGGTCACATTCAACGATTGCGGTAGCCCTCAGTTCTTCTATTTCAAACGCCCTAAGGAATGAAATAAATTCCAGATTTCAGATTAGGACACTACCCTTCGTTAGCCCACTATTGACTCCCTGTTACAAGCATTATATCTTTCGCACGCTATACAGAACTGCCGGCTGACTTCTCACGAGCCTGCTCTTCCTTGCACACTCGCCTGATCAGCCTGCTATCCGCACTAATGTGCTCGATAAAATCGATGTGCAATCTTCAATGTGAGATTGATCGCGTTTTGCAGCTTTGGTGTTTCCTTGATGATTACGATCGTTCTAATTATCTTGGTGGGAAATGCGCTCCTATTATTTTTCCTACTCAGATATGCAATCAGAATCACCATGTCGCTCAAGTCTAAAAACGCCGCTGTCGGAACCCTGATCGGCCTTCTGGCTATTGTTGTGGTCGCGGAGTTGATAATAGCCTTTGCATTTCGGCAGGTCTTTCTTCATCAACTCCCGTTCCTGCCATTATTAACAAGAGCGATGATAGTTATCACTTTCTACAAGCTAAGGTGGCACCCGCTGCCTGAGAAGACGAAGGAGAGAGAAGAGTACCGTACTGTAGTGCTTGGACTAATGGCGATTACATTTGCAGGACTCATGGCATTAAGTATCGTCGACGCGAGGTTTTCAGTGTTTCAAATTTATCCGTTTTATTACATGCTTCTTAGTTTCTTGTGCCTGTATGTGACGCTGAATATTCAGTCTTACAAGGACTTCGAGTGGCAACAACAACTTGGAGCCGCGTGTTTGGACTCTGCAATGCTGTCGTTATTTCTGTCGCTAATTGCAATCTTTGCATCAAGTAACCAGGTTACCGGTTATAAATACGCCTTTGCGATCTTAGCGCTTGGTGCATGGTCGATTGATCATGCCACCCGCCTGCACAACGAATTCCTGGTCACCTGGGGTGAATACTTAAGAACTTAAGAAAAACGAATTCAATTTTGACCGAGTCGCTTATCTGAGGCAAATCAAACTTAGCTGTTGATAATGGAGGTGAAGCTATGAAGGAGAAGGAAGAAGGCATCGGGTACAGACAGGAAGAAGAACGTGAAACTGAGTTGAGTACTAACGAAACACCCAACCAATCACGGGACCGCTTTCCCTCCGATATGAGCTTTTTTAACTGTCCAATACATGGGAAGGTTCGTGGCACCTCATGCCCGCATTCTCCTTGTAATAACGGATAAGGAAACTCGTTGAACAAAACACTTGGAACGTCTGACGATTTATGGTGCCTTACTAACGGCTCCAGTATCTCTTAATCCGCTCGGCCAACATTGGAAATGGGACGTAGTCGGCGCTGCGGCCGGCCTGGCGCAGCTCGGCGACCATGCGCATCGCGCCGTCCGCGTTGCGTGTGTGGACGAGGATTGTCGAGGCGCGCTGCAACTCCGGGTTGCAGCACAGCCAGCGCGCGACGGCGTAGCCGGTACGTTCGTCGTCCGTCGACTCCGCGTGATAGTGCTCCGGGTGCAGATCGTGATCGAGGAAAATCGCGTCATAAGAGCTCGCGCTCAATAATTCCAGCGCCTCTTTCACGTTGTTTGCAATATCAATGAAATCTCCTTTGAAGCGATGCGTGAACCAGCGATGGCGGCGCACGTCGTCGTCCAGAAGAAAAACACGAATGGGATGACGCTCCGCCCTTGCCGATCTCAGACCAAGCTTGCCGAGCAACGATTGCCACAAACTCATAGTCTCCAACTAAAAACATCCGATTTGTTACTGCGCGAGCATTATAGAGTATCATCAGGTACACTCGGATGTACCCAAGGTGATTAACTTGATAGACGAAACTGAACTCCACCCCACGGAGAATACAGAAGTTTGCGCAGAATGCTTCGGCACCGGCACTAAAATCGATCCGGTGAAAGGTGCGCTGCCGTGCCCCTGCCGTCGCCCTGATCGTTTCAAAAGATTGCTCGTTGCCGCCCGCATTCCTCCGCGTCACGCCCGTTGTTCATTCGAGAGTTTCAAATGCGCTCGCGGCTCTTCACAGGACAACGCGCTGCTCGCGTCACAGCGACTGATCGATGAGTTTCCAGCAGATCGTGGCTTGTTGTTTATGGGTCCAACCGGAGTTGGAAAAACTCATCTCGCGGTGGCAATCATCCGTCGTCTAATTAGTAAAGGCGTTCCCGCAATCTTTTGCGAGTTTGGCTCGTTGCTGAAATCGATTCAGGATTCTTACAATCCGATCTCGAAATCGTCTGAGCTCAAAGTTTTGTCTCCGGTTTACGAAACCGATGTCCTCGTGCTGGACGAGCTCGGCGCGACCATTCCCACCGATTGGGTCCGCGATACGATGTATCAGATCATTAACAAACGTTACAATGACAGAAAATTAACCATACTCACTACGAACTACTCCGACATACGCGAATCCGACAAAGAGCAGACCCTGGAGGATCGCATCGGCACTCGTTTGCGGAGTCGCCTTTACGAAATGTGTACGAAAGTAGTGATGGACGGAGGAGACTACAGGCGAGTCGGTATTTAGCTATCGGTATTTACTAGAGGATGCCCAAACGCACAGACATACACAAAATTCTGATCATTGGCTCGGGTCCGATCGTGATCGGCCAGGCGTGTGAATTCGATTACTCCGGAACGCAAGCGTGCAAGGCGCTGCGACAGGAAGGCTACGAGATCGTGCTGGTCAACTCGAATCCGGCAACGATCATGACCGATCCCGAAACTGCCGACGTCACTTACATCGAGCCACTCACAGTTGCTTCTGTCACAGAAATTATTAGACGTGAACGGCCGGACGCCTTGCTGCCGACCGTCGGCGGGCAAACTGCGCTCAATCTCGCGATCGCGCTCGAAGATGCCGGTGTGCTGCGCGAGTATAACGTCGAGATGATCGGCGCGAAGCGCGATGCGATCAAAGTCGCAGAGAATCGTCTGCTCTTTAAACAGGCGATGGATGAGGCGGGACTCGAGATGCCTCGCGGCGGGTTTGCGAAATCTTGGGAAGAAGCGAAGCAACTCGTCACGCAAACCGGTTATCCCGCGATCATCCGACCGTCGTTCACGCTCGGCGGTACTGGCGGCGGCATTGCTTACAACCCGGAAGAGTTTGAAGAGATCATTCGCGGCGGACTCGCTGCGTCGCCGATTCACGAAGTGTTGATTGAAGAATCGATACTCGGTTGGAAAGAGTTTGAGCTCGAAGTAATGCGCGACCTCGCGGATAACGTCGTGATCATCTGCTCGATCGAGAACTTCGATCCGATGGGCGTACACACTGGCGATTCGATCACGGTGGCGCCCGCACAGACGTTGACTGATCGCGAGTACCAGGTGCTGCGCGACATGGCGATCAAAGTGATTCGAAAAGTCGGCGTCGAGACGGGCGGCTCGAATATTCAGTTTGGAGTGAATCCGGAAAACGGCGACATTCGCATCATTGAGATGAACCCGCGTGTGTCGCGCTCTTCCGCTCTCGCTTCAAAAGCAACGGGCTTTCCGATCGCTAAGATCGCGGCAAAGCTCGCTGTCGGTTACACGCTCGACGAGATTCCGAATGACATCACACGCAAGACTCCCGCTTCGTTCGAGCCGACGATCGATTACGTCGTCGCAAAGATTCCGAAATGGGATTTCGAGAAGTTTCGTGAAGCGGAAGACGTGCTCGGAACGCAGATGAAGTCGGTGGGTGAAGTGATGGCCATCGGCCGCACGTTCAAAGAAGCGCTCTTTAAAGGACTACGCTCGCTCGAAGCAGTCAAACCGCTCCGGCTTGAAGACATCTCCGATGACGAGCTGCAACGCAAGTTAGCGCGTCCTAACTCGCAACGTTTCTCGTACATCACTTACGCGCTCCAGCACAATTGGCCCATCTCGGAAATCTATCGTTTGTCTCGGATCGATCCGTGGTTTCTCGATCAGTTGCAACAGGTGATGGACATACAGAGCAATATCGAGGGATCGAAACTCGAAGACATCTCGACTGACGAGTTGCGCGAGTTCAAGGAAGTCGCGCTATCGGATCGTCGTCTCGCTTATCTGACTGGTCGATCGGAAGACGAAGTACGCGAGTATCGCAAGAGTCTGGGAATCGTTCCGGTTTACAAACGCGTGGACACGTGTGGCGCTGAGTTTGAATCGTACACGCCTTATCTTTACTCGACTTACGAGACTGAAGACGAATCCGCGCCGACTGATCGACGCAAGATCATGATCCTCGGCTCTGGTCCGAACCGCATCGGGCAGGGCATTGAGTTCGATTATTGCTGTTGTCATGCTTCGTTTGCGCTGCACGAAGCCGGGTTCGAGACGATCATGGTCAACTGCAATCCGGAAACAGTCTCGACCGACTACGACACTTCCGACCGTCTCTATTTCGAGCCGCTCACGTTTGAAGACGTGATGAATATCGTCGATGTCGAGAAACCCGAAGGCGTGATCGTGCAGTTTGGCGGGCAGACGCCTTTAAATCTCGCGATGCGGTTGCACAAAGCCGGGGTGAAAGTGATCGGAACGTCGCCTGATTCGATCGATCTCGCTGAAGATCGCAAACGCTTCGGCGCGTTGTTGAATGAGCTCGGCATCCCGCAGCCTGACAACGGCATGGCGTCGTCAGTCGAGGAAGCCACTGAGATCGCGAAGCGGATCGGCTATCCGGTGCTGGTGCGTCCGAGTTATGTCCTCGGCGGACGCGCGATGGCGATCGTTTACGATCAGGAAGCGCTCGAAACCTACGTTCGCAATGCTGTTGGATTCACGCCCGATCGTCCGGTGCTGATCGACAAGTTTTTGGAGCAGGCGGCGGAATTTGATGTCGATGCGCTTGCCGACGACACGGCATGTGTGATCGCGGGCATACAGGAGCACATCGAAGAGGCGGGTATTCACTCAGGCGACTCATCGTGTGTGTTGCCGCCGGTGCGCATCGATCCGGAGCATCTCGAAACGATGCGACATTACACGCGCAAGCTTGCCGCCGCGTTGTCAGTCAACGGATTAATGAACATTCAATTCGCTATTAAGGACCATCGCGTGTACGTCCTCGAAGTGAATCCGCGTGCTTCGCGAACGGTGCCGTTTGTGTCGAAAGCGACTGGAGTTCCGATCGCGCGTATCGCGGCGCTCGTGATGGCGGGACAGAAGCTTAAAGACTTCGGATTGCCCGAAGAATTAACTGTCAAACGATTCTTCATCAAGTCGCCGGTGTTTCCGTTTGCGAAGTTTCCCGGAGTGGATCCGATACTGAGTCCGGAGATGCACTCGACCGGCGAGGTGATGGGAATTGGCGACACGTTCGGCGAGGCTTACGGGAAAGCGATGACTGGCGCGGGCCTGGGCTTGCCGTCTGCGGGCAAGGCGTTTCTGAGTGTGAAAGATGCTGACAAGGGAGCGGCAGTTTTGCTGGCGCGCAAGCTTTTGCGTCTTGACTTCAAGGTCGTCGCGACCCTCGGAACATCAGCGCGCCTGGTTGAAGTGGGCCTGGACGTCGAAACGGTTTTCAAGGTCAACGAGGGCCGTCCAAACATCGTGGACCATATCAAGAGCGGTGAGATATCGCTCGTGATCAATACGCCCCTTGGTCGTGCTTCGCATTACGACGAGCAGGCAATTCGTAGAGCAGCGTTGCAATATGGCGTGCCGTGCGTGACGACGATGACGGGCGCGCAGGCGCTCGTAGAAGCGATTGGCGCGTACAGTGCGCAGAGATCTCCTAACGTACACTCGCTACAGGATCTGCACGCGATGCGAAGCTCGATGGATGCTGTGTCGTCAGTGTGAGGTTTGGTTGTGGCAATAAATTCTCCGGAAACAATTCGTCGCATACTCGATGAGTGCCGCACGATCGCGGTGGTTGGGTTGTCGTCTGATCCTTCGCGTGCGTCAAACAGCGTTTCGGGATACATGAGGGGTCAGGGTTACCGGGTGATTCCAGTGAACCCGAACGAGACGTCTGTGTTTGGTGAGAAGTCGTATCCGGATCTGTTTGCCGTGCCGGAGAAGATCGATCTCGTGGATGTGTTTCGACGGCCGGACGAGGCGGGGAAGGCTGTTGATGAGGCGATTGGTGTCGGTGCGAAAGCCGTGTGGCTGCAGGAGGGTGTGATAGATTCCGCAGCGGCGCAGCGTGCGGAAGATGCGGGGTTGATGGTGGTGATGGATCGCTGCTGGCTCAAGGAACACATGCGCGCCCACCGCTGAATATGTCCTATCCACAGATTACGCAGATTGTTTTATAGAATCTGTGGATAAATGCTTATGACTGCCATTCGAGCCGTTGCGATCACTGCGAGCGACGCTTGTGCGCGTGGCGAGCGCGAAGACGCCTCGGGTGCAGCGCTGGTCCAACTCCTTACTGATCTGGGCGCCGAAATCGTCGCTACCAGGATTCTTTCAGACGATCTCGATCCGTTAATCGAAAGTCTAATCGATTTCGCCGATCGTGAGGACGTGAATTTAATCATCACGACCGGCGGCACGGGGTTGGGTCCACGCGACAACACGCCTGAAGCAACTCAACTTATTATCGAACGCGAAGCGCCCGGCATTGCGGAAGCGATGCGCGCCCAGTCGTTGAAAGTCACACCAATGGCGATGATCTCGCGCGGTGTCTGCGGTGTGCGCTCAGGCACCCTGATCGTCAATCTTCCAGGATCGCCGCAAGCTGTGAAGGAAAGTTTCGCCGTGATCGCGCCCGTGCTCCCACACGCAATGGATCTACTCGCCGGCAGGACCAGGCACAAACAATCAACAACTGAGGAATAGAATAAGTCAGGAAAATAGGACAAGTAGGAATAGAACAAGTCAGGAAGATAGGACAAGTAGGAATAGAACAAGTCAGGAAGAGGGGCTTGCCCCCGCTCGTCCAATCCAAGCAACAGCGGGGGCAAGCCCCTCTTCCTGACTTGTTCTATTCTGACCTGTTCAATCAAATGAAGGAAGGTGAGGACGTGAGGGAAAATCCCTGTTAGCGATCACTCACGAACTCACCATAAGCCGTTCGCTTCTGCGCCCGGAGGTGGTTACTGAGAATCTGGTAGAAACACTTCAAACAGACGGCATTCGTCTCTTCTTTCTTATCATCGCGAATCTTTGATCCGCACCAGCTACACTGAACCAAAAAGTTCTGCTCTCTTTCTCTTCGTCTTTGACTCATCTTTTTACCTCTTCACATTAATTAGTTTCGGCGAGCTTAGACGTGGGACGTTACGAGGTGATAACCGGAAGGTTAAATCGCGATTACGGCTATTGAGCGTCGAAATTCAGACGACGCTGAATGGATCTTGTGCGTCTTTCTGCCGAGTACTATACTTCGCTAACCAGCCGTACTGCAGCAAATAACAACTTGGAGGAATGTCATGAGCAACTGGGGAAAGATTGCTAACCGCTCCGTAGTTCTTTTTTGTGTGTTGCTCACCGTCTCAGCAGCAGCGCGATCGCAAACCCGCCCAAACAATCGTACGCTGGATGAATACGATCGCACGTTGAACGTTATGAAGAACGACGCGAAAGCGGCCACTGAGCGACGACGTAGCCTGTTTCCACAAATCAATGAAGACTTCCAGCGCATCCAGGTGATCCACAACGAGATCGTACGCATGCTCCAGCCTGATAAAAGTCTGAACTACGATCGTCTCGCGGATCTGACCGGCGATATAAAGAAGCGCAGTGCTCGCCTGCGAGAAAATCTGTCGCTGCCTGAACCCGAAAAGACCAATACTCAACCCACTCACACTGAAGCAGTCGACGAAGCCCATCTCAAAAAGTCGATCGCCGATCTACACGATGTGATCGTTAGCTTTGTTGCGAATCCGCTCTTCAAAAACCTTGGCGTAGTTGATGCGAAGGTCGTCGATGCAGCGGGCGACAACCTCGATAACATCATCAGTCTCAGTGAGGAAATCAGAAGAGAAGCGAAGTTGTTAGGTAAGAAATAAAAAACCGCGGATAAACGCGGAATAGATCCGCGTTTATCCGCGTAAATTTGCGGCTAAATCTCAGAACGAATAACGTAGTTGAATTCGTCCCGAACGAGAGCTGCGGAGTGTGTTATTGGGTCCTCCGTTAAGCTCGGGTTGGTTGAAGAACGTGTTGAAGACGTCGCCATCACTAAAACCACCCACACTGGCTGAGTCCCAGGTAAAGATTGGATGATTGAACACGTTGAAGAAGTCGACGCGAATCTCAAACTTGTCGCCTTCCCATGGTGTCCACGGCATTCCGATGGCTTTCGTCAGGCTTAGATCCAGCCGGTTCCAGCTTGGAGCACGAAGTGTATTACGTCCCACTATTCCGGTACGGATGTTGGGATCGACTACAAAGCGTGCGTCGTTGAGTGCGATCGGAGTGACGAAATCGTTTTGACAGTAGCCGGTTGGTGAAACCACGTCACAGAAGTTGTTGGCAATCGCCACCGAATTGCGTGGAGCATTTGGATTGCTAACTGCCGGTCGATCGTTCGTGGCTACTCCGTCACGGTTAATGTCAAGCCCATTCAAATAAGCCGTCTCGACAGCTCCTGATTGAATGCGCCAGATCCCCGAAAGTGTAAAACCACTCGTAATCCCTTTCACGAATCGATTCTCCGTAGCGCCAGGAAGATCGTAAAGGAACGAGAATGATCCTACGTGTGGTACGTCGTAGGTGGCGACGCTGCGATCAACTCGCCGGCCACCCAAATTGCCCAAAAGGTCCGAAGCACGGCTGGTGCCACCAGAAGTGACAAAGACCTCGCTGTTCACGTCGTCAATTGCTTTCGAGAACGTGTAGGCGGCCCGGAACAACAGTCGATTGGTGAATCCGCGCTCGAGTCGTGCCTGCAACGAATGGTAATTCGAATCACCGCCGTTGGTACGCGGCTGGACCGCACCAAAACCGGAATGAACACGCGGGTTCCCGGCCGCGAGAATATTGCGAGGATTCAACTCTTCGTTGATGAAGAGGTGAATACCGCGCGACCCTACGTACGCGACATCAGCCACCATCTTCCAGGGAAGTTGGCGTTGAATGCCGAAATTCCAAACATACGTTTTCGGGTTGTGCAGATTTGGCAAAACCGTTGACTGAGTCGTTAACGGATTAGGTGCA
>Ga0126311_10000757_pt1 | contig 14944 bp, 10 predicted proteins | sample Plot61_FD_92539 | JGI IMG/M metagenome (GOLD analysis project Ga0126311, IMG submission 92539) | Serpentine soil microbial communities from UC McLaughlin Reserve, CA, USA - Plot61 | ecosystem: Environmental > Terrestrial > Soil > Grasslands | place: USA: UC McLaughlin Reserve, Lake County...
GCCTGTTGCGATCCGCGATGGAAGCTGAAGGCTTTACTGTGTACGAGGCTGAGTGGTGGCACTTTGATTACAAAGACTGGCAGCGCTACCGGATCGGCAACGAAAGATTTGAGAGCCACAAAAAGGCACAAAAAGCACAAAAAATCTTCTGATTAATTCTGTGCCTTTTGTGCCTTTTTGCGGCTACTTACCTTGCTACCGGCAAGCGATACGCGGCCATCTCTTCAGCATTTCGGACCAGCAGGATGTCGCCGACGAGCACCGGGTGATTCCACGTCTTGCCCTGGATCGCAGTCACCTTTGCACGCTCGTTGAATTGATCCGGCGTCGCTCCGACCAGCGCCAGTTCACCTTCTTCAGACACGACCAGTAACAGATCCTGATCCGGTAGCAGCACGAGCTGCCCGTTGCCGTAACGCCCGCCCTTCCACTTGCGTCCGCCGTCTTTCAGATCGATGCAGGCGAGAATGCGGCCGTCGAAGCCGTACGCGTAACCTTTGTGGACCACGAAGTCGTTGAAGTAAGGCTTGAGGCCGTTGGAGGTCCAGCGCTCCTGCACGGTCCAACCGCTCGCATTGTGCGCGACGGCGATGCGACGCGCGCCGTTTTCCTGGCTGGTGATCAGGACGTCGCCATCAGGAGTGAGTGCGGGCTGCACCATCATGTTGCTCGGCCACGCGTGTTCCCACAGCTTCTTGCCGTCAGCCGGTGCCACACTCGTAGTCCCGGCGCCAGTTACGAGAAGCACTTGCTGGACGCCGCCGATCGATACGAGATGTGGCGAGCTGTAGCTGCCACCGGACTTTGGTCCAAGCCAGCGACGATTTCCGGTTGCAGCATCGTAGGCGGCGAGCTGACCCGACGCCGCAACGATTACGAGATCGCCGATCACGAGCGGAGAGCTCGAGAAGCCCCAGAAGGGGACCTCTGTGTTGGTATCGGTCGACACGTTTCGTGTCCAAAGGGCAGTGCCGGTAGTGGCGTCGAGGGCATTCAGAATTCCAGTGCCGCCAAAAGTGTAGACACGATTGTTACTGAGTGTCGGTGTGGCGCGTGGTCCAGCGCCCGCATTCGATTCGAAGAAGCGTGCTGCATCGCGGTGCGTCCACACGGGTTCGCCAGTCGTTGTTTTGTAACAAGCCACAACTTCATTCTCACCGCGCTGTTCCTGCGTGTAGACGAGATCACCGCGAACTGCGAAAGACGACCAGCCTGGTCCAATCGGGCGACGCCAGAGCTGGACCGGCGGTTTTCCTGACCAGTCAGTGTCGAGTCGCACGCCGCGCACTGTTCCGTCGCGTCGAGGTCCACGAAAACCCGGCCATTCGGCGCGTGTCTCTGTTGCGGGCGCCGGTGCAGCCGGGTTCTTCGAAGCTTCAGGTGATGCGGATGGTGATGGCGATGCAGTCGGTGTTGCGCTTGTTGTCGCCGGAACTGTTGTGGGAGCGGCAGATTGTGCCGGTTCGTTCGGGGTTTGAGCGAGAAGTCGTTCTTCCGGACTCGCTGACCAGCGCCATCCAAACTCAGCCTGGTGATCGCCGTTGATGCCGTTTTGCCGGACGAGTAACCATCCGAGGCAAGCGATCAGGATTGTCGCAACCATCGTTGCGTGACGAACGCGATCGGGAAGGTGACGTGTCGCAACAGCCCAGATCACAAAAGCGAGACTCAGAATCGGGATTGCGTAGGCCACTAACCACGCCACCCACATCGAGTCGTGTTTGAACAGCCACGTTGCGCCAAGCGCGAGCACCATCAGGCCAAGAGCGCCAAAGCGTTCCTTGCGGGGCGCGCGGCTGAAGAACGTCCACCAGACGATGAGGGCGAAGGTGAAGATGAATGAGATCATCATCCCTCGTCCGAAGCCTTTTATTCCGGGAACGACGGCTTTGATGCCGAACCTTGCCAGCCATTGCAGCACGACGGCCACGACGCCGGGCCATACTCTCAGGGGATTTGGAGTAGTCATGCGCCTCTATACTTCTCAGGGGCGCGAATTGTTTCATCAGAAAACGGTAGCCACAAAAGCACAAAAGGCACAAAAGCATCATTTGTGCTTCTTGTGCCTTTTGGCTAAGCGGGCTGTAACCGCAGTTATAAATTCTGCGCGCCGAACGTGTCGCCCTGGCGCATGTCTCCGGTTTCGTAACCTTTTCTAAACCAGCGCAGCCGTTGCTCTGAGGTTCCGTGTGTGAATGAATCGGGCACGACATAACCGGTCGTGCGTCGTTGAATCTGATCGTCGCCGACTGCACTTGCCGCCCTTAGCGCTTCTTCGACGTCGCCCGCCTCCAACAGTCCCTGGTTCTGAACGTAGCGCGCAAACATCCCGGCAAAGAAATCAGCCTGCAACTCTAATCGCACCGACAGTTGATTCGCCTCGGCTTCGGGCACTCGCCGCTGCAGCCCGGACACTCGCTCGTTAATTCCCATCAGGTTCTGCACGTGATGACCGACTTCGTGCGCCACGACGTACGCCTGCGCAAAATCTCCAGGTGCGCTGAACTCGCGGCGCAATTGTTCATAAAAGGCGAGATCGATGTAAACCTTCTCGTCGGCGGGACAATAGAATGGACCAACAGCAGCACCGGCCATTCCGCAAGCCGAGCGCACCTGATTCGAAAAGAGCACCAGCGTCGGCTCGCGATACTGTCGACCGTTTTTACGAAAGACCTCAGACCAAACGTCTTCCGACTTCGCCAGTACGACTGCCACAAATTGCTTCAGCTCTTCCTCTTCCGCACTTTGTGGACGCGAGCTTTGCACGCCCGGCTGCTGATCGGAAGGTAGTTGTTCGAGCAACTGTTGCGGATTCACGCCGAACAGCAGAGCGAGAATCATTATCACGATCGTTCCGAGACCGCCGCCGACCGCGACTCTGCCGGCCGACATGCCCCGCCGATCCTCGATGTTTGTGCTTTGTCGTTCACCTCTCCAACGCATAGTTTCGCTCCTCCAGTATGGAATGCATTGTCGGCGAGAACCGCGGTAGTATTGTGTCGTTAGCACAATTCTTTCATTGTTTTTTCTTCACGCATGCTCAATCTGCTTGATGTAATGCATGTGTGGTGCGGAAAGTTTGTAGCAGACCGAGCGTGATAGCGAGCACGACCGGACCCAGCACGAGGCCGAGTAGTCCGAAGACGCTGATGCCACCCAGCACTGAGAAGAAGATGAAAAGCTCGTGTAGCTTGGTTTGATTTCCCACGAGCTTCGGTCGGATAATGTTGTCAATCGTGCTGATCACAAGCGCACCCCAAATAATCAGCAGCAATGCTTTGGTCCAATGCCCGGTCAGCATCAGGTAGATCGAGATCGGCAGCCACACCAGAAACGAGCCGGCCACGGGAATCATGCAGACGAAAGCCATCAGCACGGCCCATAACACCGGCGAGGGAATTCCGAGTATCCAGAAAGCGACGCCGCCGAGAAATCCCTGGAGTGCTGCAATCGTCACGACGCCATACACGCTCGCGCTGACCACCTCCTGCGTTCGCAGGATGATGGCTTCGCTCTGTTCGCGGGCTAGCGGCAGTGCGTCGGGTAAGCTGTGGACGATTTTGTCACCGTCTCGGAAGAGGTAGTACATCGTGAAGATGACAAAGAATGCTTTGATGATGCCGCTGACGATGTTTCCCGCGAGGCTGAAAGAAGCACCGAGCAACCGATCACTCACATTGCGGAACTGCTGGATGAAGAAGTCCTGCAAAGCCAGCACGTCGATGCCAAATCGATTCTGCAGCCATTCGGAGACTCCTCCGAGGAATGCGGGTGGTTGGCTGAATACTTGCGAAAGGCTCGCAGGCAGGTTTGGACCAACCTTGGCGAGTTGCTGACCTACTACAATGCCGAGGACAGTAAGAGGCAAAACCACAGTCAGCACGACCAGCACACACGAGATGAGGGCGCTCAAGCTACGCCGTCCCGTCCTCGTCGCTATTTCTTTGTGAACGGGCTGAAAAACGATAACCAGCACGATTGCCCATGCGAGCACTCCCATAAACGGCCGGAGCATGAGCCAGCAAAGGTAAAGAGCTATCGCAGTTGCGACTAGAACAGCTATCCAACGCGCCTGATCGACCTGGTTTCTCACGCTGCAACCGTAAACCAAAGGCACGATGGTTAGCTACAAAAAGGCACAAAAAACACAAAAATGTTTTTCCTGTGATTTTGTTTTTATTTGCCTGAATCCATGTGCCAGCCGACGTTCACGAGCTCGTCTCCGCGTCTGACAAACATCTCAGTAGCACGACCACTCGCGGTTGAACGCTGCCCGTTGACTTCAGTCTCAAAGAGGTATGTTGTGTAGATGATGACAGTGTTGCCGTAGACCTGAATCTCGGTTTTCGGAAACTCCAGTCGCACAAGCTTTCCGCCACTGTCTGCGAATCTCTTTGCACCCGCAAAGATCGCAGCGCGATCCGACCAACCTTCCTGGCCGATGGCGATCGTCTCGGCGGGAATTAATCGCTCTAACACCGCGCGATCGTTACTGAACCACGCTTTCCAAACTGCTTCGCGCGCGGTCAGTATCCTTTGACGAGCCTCGGGCGTCAGGCTCATAGGCCGCGACATCTGCTCTGCACGCCACTCCGGATCGATCGCGGTATGCGACGCCACCTGAATCCAGCTCCCCTTGCGTTTAGCGTAAACGTCCATGATGCGGAAGCGTCGCAGCGTGACAGTCGTGTTGCCGTCTTTTCGTTGGAACTCACCGAGGAAATTGGCCACGGCAAGCTCAGGGCTGTAGAAGTGCACGTCGAAGTCGAAGACTTTGTAAGTCGTGCCGGCCGGAAAATAAGGAGTGGACTTCGGAGCGTTCGCTGGTCTGGGCCACTCGATGCCGTTGGCGCGCATGTAATCATCGATGCCTTTGATCGGCATGCGAGTGCCTTCCAAGAGCCCGCGCCAGTCTTCTGAATGGGTGGCGAAGATCTTGTCAACGTCGCCGTCGATGAACGCCTGAAAGATGCTTTCGATGTGCGCACGTATCGCAGCCGCATCAGCCGCCTGATCGTCAGTCGATCCTTTTGCCGCAAACAGGCACAAAAAGCACATAATCAAAGCAGAGCACGTCTTAAAGAATGGGTTACGCTTCATTGCTCGGGAGTCCTCCTGAAACATTTTTGTGTTTTATGTGCCTTTTTGCGGCCCGCTTTCAAGAACAAATACGCGAGTGGCGTCTGTCATGACGTGAACGGTATTGCCGCGCGCACTGGTCCAGCGATACGATCGACAGGCGCCGTCAGCATCATCGAACATCTCAGCGAGCTGCTGCGACGTGCGTTAACGCGTCATCAGCCAAACGAAGTGACACTGGGCGAAGAACTCGACCTCGTTCGCCAGTACGTCGCCATCGAACACGCACGGTTCTCTGATCGCTTGCGGCCGGAGTTCAGGATCGCCGAGTCGCTGATGTCTGCCGCTGTTCCGAGCTTTGCTTTGCAACAACTGGTCGAGAACGCGATCCGTCACGGCATCGCCAAACACACGGATGCAGGTCTCTTGCTTGTCTCTGCAAGCCGCTCAGGTGACGTGTTGGAAATTACTGTTACCGACGATGGCGCCGGCATCGATCCCACCGCGCCCGTGTCACCCGGCCACGGCATCGACAACACGCGTGAGCGCCTGCGTGCTCTTTACGATGAACGAGCATCACTGGAGATCGCACGGCGTGCGGAAGGCGGTACAATCGCGACGTTAAGACTTCCGTATCGCGAGCTTACTGCGGAGCCCAACGGTGAAACCAGCTAAGTGGAAAGCGCTGATCGCCGACGACGAGCCGGCCGCACGCCGCGGCGTGCGTCAACTACTTGCGAACTTTCCGGAGTTTGTCGTGGCTGGGGAATGTCGCAACGGTGCGGAAGTGCTCGCTGCGCTCAACACAACTCCGCCGGACGTAGTCTTTCTCGACATTCAAATGCCCGGCATCGATGGTTTTGAAGTGATCAGGCGGCGCACAGTCGAGCGCATGCCGGCAGTAGTCTTTCTTACGGCCTTCGATCAGTTTGCAATCAAAGCTTTCGAGACTGAGGCACTCGATTATCTCATCAAGCCAGTGAGCGAAACGCGCTTTGCGATGACGATGAAGCGGCTCGCGAAGCGCTTGCATTCGCGCTCGAGCTCAACAAGCGAAGAGACGATCGTCGTTACAACCTCACGCGGTGCAACGGTCTTGCACCTGAACGAGATCGACTGGATCGAAGCAGCAGGAAACTACTCGCAACTGTGGGTTGGAACGCGCAGTTACTTTCTTCGCGAGTCGCTGCAGCTGCTCGAGCAGCGTGTGGAAAAGAATGGCTTCGTTCGTGCACACCGGAGTGCACTCGTGCGGCTCGATGGAGTCCGGGAGCTGACGCGCACGCGTGCCGGTGCGTTTGTGGCGGTGCTTGAGAGTGGAGTGCGAGTGCCGATCTCGCGACGCCGCAACGCTGCGTTTGTCGCCGCGCTGCGACAGCTGGATGGACTGAGAGCGGCAACAGCGGGGGCAAGCCCCCCTTCCTGACTTGTTCGGCTGGTGCCCCCGCTTGATGAAGATCTTCTTGTCAATTACACAATCTTGTCATTTAATTAGCGCGCGCCATCCCGTGCCTTCACATTTTCCGAAGAGGTTCAGTCATGCCTGTTTCTTCGCGCGCTCTCATTGAGCTGGTTTTGCTTGGTCCCATGAACGATCGCCGGCAGTTACAGGACTCGCCAGTCCTGGGCGATGTCTGGCTTGCTTATGCGCTCAACCCTACTAAGGCCATAGATCTGCTCATTACTCCTGACAGGTTATCGCCGGCCGGTCCGGTTGCGTTGCAGATCGCTGAGCAGGTCGGGAGCTTAGGGATACCTCATGCGCCGGGCGAGGAATCTCAGATTGCCTATCTGCAAGGTCTCATTGCTGCTCGTTTATATTTCTCGGAGCTTCTTCGGGTCGTGATACCAATCACCAAGTGGTGGAACGACAAAAAGATCCAGGCAGGCATAGACGCTTACGTCAAAGGAACTGATTCGCTCAGAGATAAAGTGCAGGCCATAATCGATTGGGCGACGGCGACCACAGAGGATGACCGGATCAAAATAGGCGAGGTCTTTGCCAGATTCGATTCTCTGGACCGGTATGCGAGCCTGGCAGCAGTAGTTCTATGGGCTGCATACAAAGTCAATAATCCGGATCAGCTCGGCGCCGCTGACGCCATTAGCAAAGCCACGAGTCCCGATCCAGTGGTTAAGCTCCTGCGCGAAGTCTTCGACGCAATTTCGAACGATCCGAAACCGGCAGATCCGAAGAAGGCGCCGCGAATCTGGCAGGTTTCACTTAATCGCAAGGCCTCACCGGCGGTAGGTCGATCAATTCCATCGGTAAAAGGAGACGCTGCCCGAACCCTGTTCAACGTGAAGTGTGAAGACATCACGTGGGCAGTTCTCGATTCGGGCATTGATGGTAAGCATCCTGTATTTAAGGATAAGAATGGAGATCCTCGGATTAAAAAAGCCTTCGACTTCAGCAATATCAGAAATATCGTGAGTCTCGACAATCTCAAGACAGATACGCCCGCATTCGAGAAAAGATTGTCTGACCTGTTGGCGCAGCGGAAGGAGAAGCTTCCAAATGCGGACGAGCTTCCACCAGAAGATGCTAAAAGTTACTTGCAAAAACTGGCTGAAGACGCGAGGAGGGAGCGGCCCATCCACTGGGAGCTGGTTGAGAGATTCATCGAGATCGATCCGGAAACGACTCCACCGAGTGTCCACGGAACACATGTCGCTGGAATCATTGGTGGCTATGCAAAACCGGATGATGACAGCGGCTACGCGAACGGCATGGCTCCCGATATCAACTTTTACGATTTTCGTGTGCTTGCCAAGACGCTGGAAGACACTGAATTCGCAATCATCGCGGCTTTACAGTTCCTGCGTTATTTAAACGAACGAAACACCTACCTGAGTATTCATGGCGCCAACCTGAGCCTTTCGATTCCGCACGACGTGCGAAACTTTGCGTGCGGACGCACGCCCATTTGCATTGAGTGCGAGCGACTGGTGGAAGGCGGTGTTGTCGTGGTGGCGGCAGCCGGTAATCTCGGTTATCAGAGGTTCGAAACGAAAGAAGGGTCGTATGAAGGCTACACCGCTTTCAGTATCACTGATCCGGGCAACGCTGACGGTGTGATCACTGTTGGCGCAACGCACCGCTACAAGCCGCACACCTACGGTGTAAGTTTCTTTTCGAGTCGTGGTCCAACCGGTGATGGTCGCATGAAGCCCGACCTCGTAGCTCCGGGTGAACGCATCGAGTCGTCTTTACCGAAAGAGGGGTGGGGTGAGCTGGATGGGACCAGCATGGCCGCGCCGCACGTCAGTGGAGCAGCGGCGATGCTGATGGCACGCTACGACGAGTTGATCGGCGAGCCACGCCGGATCAAGCGTATCCTCTGCGAGAGTGCGACCGATCTCGGTCGCGAGCGCAGTTTCCAGGGAAACGGCATGCTCGACGTGCTCAGGGCGTTTCAGAGTGTCTAAGGTATATAAGGAGAAAGAAATGTTCTTCACACTTGACGTACGACGTGCTCGCAAAGGTGACTGCCTGATTCTTCACTACGGCTCGAAAGCTGATCCGGGACTGGGTTTGATCGATGGTGGTCCATCAAAAGTCTACAAGCCCTTTCTTAAGCCGCGGCTGGACAAGATAAGGGAAGCCCGCGGGCTCGATCCAAAGGCGTCTCTTCCGGTCGATTTTTTAATGGTGAGCCATATCGACGACGATCATATCAATGGCATGCTTGAGTTGACGAAAGAGTTACTCGAAGCGAGAGCGGCAAGGCGGCCGCTCGCATTGACGATCGATGGCGTTTGGCACAACAGCTTTGACGACATCATCGGCAACAGCTCAGATGAGTTGACCGGTGCGGTCACGGCTCAATTCGGAACTGCATCGCTGGCGGGTGAGGTCGATGTTGAGGGACTTGATCCTCAAGCGGCGAAAGTGTTTGCCAGCGTCAGTCAGGGCTTTCGGCTGCGCGACGATACGAGAGGACTGAACCTCCGGGTCAATCCGCAGTTTGACGGCAAGCTTGTTATCGCAACCGAAAATGCCAAAAAGGTGGATATTGGGAAGGGCCTGTCGTTTACAGTGGTGGGTCCAATGAACGACGAAATCGTGGCGCTACAAAAAGAGCACGATACCTTTCTCAAGAAGCAGGAACAAGAAAAGAAGACTAAGGGAGCACTGGCAGCGTTTTCCGATACTTCCGTCGCCAATTTGTCGAGTCTTGTGTTGCTCGCTGAAGTTGGTGGGAAGAGCATGTTACTCACCGGCGATGCGCGTGGCGACAAGATACTGAAGGGACTTGAGCTCGTTGGCCTGTTGACTAAAGACGAGACGAGTACGTTTCACGTCGATATTCTCAAGGGACCACATCACGGCAGTGATCGGAATGTGGATCCGATCTTCTTCCGGCGCATAACGGCCGAACATTACGTCTTTTCCGGCGACGGCGAGCACGGCAATCCGGAACGCGCGACGCTGCAGATGTTGTTGGATGAAAGAGGCGACGCGGCGTATACGGTTCATTTGACTTATCCGATTGAAAAGATCGACGCCGGACGTAAAGAAGATTGGGAAAAGGAGCAGGCGAAGGAGAAGAGCAGACAGGCGACGAAGCCGGAGACAAAAGTGCGGGCGGATTGGTCACACGAAGTAAACAGCCTCGCCGCCTTCCTTGACGCGAATAAAAATTTCGCGAAGAAGGTCGAGATCGTCGACGAAAAACAACCACACGTGATCAACCTGCTCGATAAGATTCAATTTTAACGCCGAAGGCGTTCGCTAATGTGAGCCCGGGGTTGGAGCGCAGCGACAACCCTGGGGACTCATCACGAAGATTCGGTTAATTATTTTTATGCTCGGATCCCAGGGTTGTCGCTGCGCTCCAACCCCGGGCTCACATTAGCGAACGCCTTCGGCGTGTTTAACTGGGCTGAAACGCCTTCGCGTGAGTCACCGCTTTTCACATCTCTTAACAAATTTTTACCTGCACTTAACAAGCCGCAGCGACCCCGCTTAGTATTCTCTCCAGATAATGGCAGAATAGGTGCGCCCGAAATACCTAAAGGAACAGGAATCATGAAATCCCTCCCTTTCTTGTCTTATCGACTGGGAATTGTCCTGGTGATCAGCGCTGCGCTTGCAGGCTGTGTGAACAAGGCGCAGCCGAATTTTGAACGCCCGCCGGCGCCGGTGGTCGTCAGCGCGGCCGTGTCTCAGGACGTTTCGAACTACATGGATGCGCTCGGCAGGATTGTCGCACGTGAAACGGTAGCGATTCAGCCACAAGCTTCCGGCCGCATCGAAAAGATTCATTTCACTGACGGCGCAGACGTCAGGAAGGGCCAACTGCTCTTTACGATCGATCCGCGACCATTCGATGCGAGCCTTAAACAGGCCCAGGCCAATCTCGCCAAAGACACCGCTGCCAAGAAACAAGCGGAGGCGAACCTTGCGCGTGAGATTGCGCGCGAGAACTGGGGCCGCGCACAGGTCGAACGCTATCGAACACTGGTTGAGCAGGGCGTTGTGGCCCGCGAACAGTACGAACAGCTCCGCACCGACTACGACACTCTCAAAGCCAATTCCGAAGCTGCGCGCGCCGCGGTGCGCAGCGCCGATGAAACGCTCAAAGTAGACCGCGCCGCAATCGATACAGCGAAGGTCCAGCTCAGTTACTGCTACATCCATTCGCCGATCGACGGCCGCGCCGGTCAGCGACTGGTAGACCTCGGCAACGTCGTGAATCCCGGCGGTGGAATTTCAGACTCGAACTCAGGAACCCCAAGTAATGCTTTACTGGTAATTGAGCGACTCAATCCGATTTATGCAGATTTCACGGTCTCGCAAAACAATCTTTCGCTAGTGCAGGAGCAGATGCGCGCCGGATCTCTCAGGGCTGAAGTGCGGCTGCCGGATTCACCCGACGACGGAGTGTTCGGACAACTGACGTTTGTCGACAACGCGGTGCAGACTGAAACGGGGCAGGTAACGCTACGTGCCACGCTCCCAAATCCGGGACATCGCTTCTGGCCCGGACGCTTCGTCAACGTTCGACTGTTACTCGGAACAGTAGCCGGCGCCGTGCTGGTACCTGCAACTGCACCGCAAATGTCGGCGGCGGGCTCGTACGTTTATGTCGTCAAGTCTGACTTAACTGCCGAGCAGCGCACAGTCTCTCTGGGCCAGCGACAAGGCGAGCTGATCGTGGTTGAAAAAGGCGTATCTGCCGGCGAGAAGGTGGTGGTAAACGGACAGCTCGGCGTGACTCCCAACGGCAAAGTCGTAATCCAGCAACCTCAGGCCAATCCAGCCACAGCCGAAGCGAGTGGATCGAAATGAATCTCTCTGAGCCATTCATCCGGCGGCCCGTCATGACCGCGGTCTTAACACTTTCCGTGATCCTTTTCGGGGTGATGAGCTATTTCCAACTCCCCGTAAACGATCTGCCGGCGGTTGATTATCCCGTGATCCAGGTAACAGTCGGTTACCCCGGCGCGAGTCCTGACACGATCGCCAACAACATCGCGACACCACTCGAACGCCAGTTCATGCAGATCAACGGACTGGAAGTCGTGACTTCGCAGAGTACACAGGGCGTTGCCACCTTCACGCTCCAATTCGCGCTGGACAAGAACATCGACGCCGCTGCCACCGACGTGCAGACCGCGATCTCGCAAGCGACCGGTAGTCTTCCGGCGGACCTGCCGTCGCCGCCGACGTATTCAAAGACGAATCCGAACGATCAGCCGATCATGTACATCGCGATGACCAGCGATTCGGTCACGCCGGGGCAGCTTTACGACTACGCGAGCACGCAGGTGGGCCAGCGTCTCAGCATTCTGCCAGGCGTCTCGCAGGTCAATGTTTACGGCACAAAATCGGCGATTCGCATCAAGGCCAATCCGTCGGCGATGTGGGCGCGCGGGATCTCGATCGACGATTTGAACAACGCAATCAGGCAGGGAACAAGCTACACGGGCGCAGGCCAGCTGGACAGTGCTTCGCGTACGGCCATCCTGCGGCCGCAGGGCCAGCTAGAGAGCGCGGAACAGTACGCCAATCTGATCGTAGGCGGCACGAACAACGCGCCGATTTACCTGCGCGACGTTTCGACGGTTAAAGAGTCGGTCCAGGACGAGCGCGTAAACATGCGCTTCTGGGTTCGTGGTCGTGAGGTGCCGACGGCGACGGTCATTGTTGCGGTTAATCGTCGCGCCGGCGCCAACGCTGTCGAGGTGTCGAAGTCGATTTACGAGATCCTCCCGATGATTGGACAGGAGTTGCCGGGCTCGATCAGCATCATGCCGATCTATGATCGCTCGGCGAGCATCGTTCACTCCGTCGCCGACGTTCAGGCAACTCTCGTCATCGCCTTTATCCTCGTCGTAATCGTGATCTTTGCGTTTCTCGGCAGAGTGACTGATACGCTCATTCCCGTCGTCGCGCTGCCCTTGTCATTGCTGATCACTTTCATCGCGATGCGTGGTCTTGGCTACAGCCTCGACAACCTGTCGCTGATGGCGCTAACGCTCGCCATCGGCTTTCTCGTTGACGACGCGATCGTATTTCTCGAAAACACTGTGCGCCGCATCGAGCGCGGTGAGCCGCCGTTCGAAGCCGCGATCAGCAGTGCGAGAGAAATCAGCTTCACGATCATGTCGATGACGATCTCGCTCGCGGCTGTGTTCATCCCGCTTCTGTTCATGACAGGGCTTGTGGGCCGCATCTTCCGGGAGTTTGCGGTGACGATCGTGATCGCGATTCTCGCATCCGGTGTGGTGTCACTGACGCTTACTCCGCTGATGTGCGCGCGGCTGCTGAAAGAGCGCGGCCACGGCATGCGACAGACGTGGATGGAACGGGTCATAGGCGGCATCGAGAAACGAGTATTGAATTTGTATGGCGGATCGCTCTGGTGGTTTCTGCGCCATCGCTGGATCTCGCCGGTGATCTGGGTCATCTGTTTGGCGGGCACGATCTGGTTGTTCCTGCTTGTGCCGAAAACGTTTCTGCCGCCCGGAGACAGCGGTGTGATCTTCGGCGCATTCGTGGCGGCGGAAGGCTCGTCGCCGAAGCAGATGCGCGATTACCAGGATCGCGTGGACGCGATGCTGCACGAGGATCCGAACGTCGTTACTGACTTTACGATGACCGGCGCCACGGGATTCCTCGCGTCGAACCAGGGCATCACGTTTACGTTCATCGGACCACCGGAAAACCGGAAACCGATCGCGGAAGTGACTGCCGAGATGATGGGCAAGCTCAACACGATCCCCGGCGTCATGACGTTCCTGCGGCCGTTTCCCGTGCTGGAGATAAGCACGGGCGTCACTAACCAGAATCAGGGCCAGTATGCTTTTACCGTGTCGGGCGTGAATCCGAGCCAGGTTTACGAAACCGGCCAACAGCTCATGGGCAAGTTGATGACTTACCCGGGCTTCTTAAGCGTTTCGTCCGATTTCTACAACAACACACCAAACCTGAATATCGATATCCGTCGCGACGAGGCGAAGACTTACGGCGTTTCCGAAGCCCGTATTCTGACATTGCTGCGCAACGCTTATTCGCAAAACTATCTGTACCTGATCAAGAAGCCTGAAGATCAGTACCAGGTGATTCTCGAGATGGACGACTCAGTGCGCGAGAAGCCTGAGGACTTGTCTTTGCTCTACATCAAGTCCGATGACGGTCGCAGGCTGGTGCCGCTGAGCGAGCTCGTCACGTGGAAGCAGACACTTGGTCCACAGGTGGTGAACCACTTGAACCAGTTCACCAGCATGACGCTCTTCTTCAACCTCAAGCCTGGCGTTGCACTTGGTGACGCAACGAATTTCATCACGAAGACTGCGGCTGAGACCGTGCCGAGTGGTGTGCGTGGCGAGCTGCAAGGTGAGGCGCTCACGTTCAGTCGCACGGTGACGAGCTTGACGATCCTGATGGCGCTGGCAGTGTTCGTGATGTACGTGATCCTCGCCATCCTGTACGAGAGTTACGTTCACCCGCTAACGGTGTTGTCGACTTTACCGACAGCGCTCGTGGGTGGATTGTTGACGCTGATTATATTTGGTCAGGAAGCGTCGCTCTACGCGTTCGTCGGCATGTTCATGTTGATGGGTATCGTCAAGAAGAACGGCATCATGATCGTCGACTTCGCGCGCCATCGTGTTGAAGCGGGCGAGCCGGCAGACAAGGCAATTCATGACGCGAGCATGGATCGTTTCCGGCCGATCCTCATGACGACGCTTGCTGCGGTCTTTGGTGCTATTCCGATCGCGCTTGGTTACGGAGCGGATGGATCGTCGCGCCGGCCGCTCGGGTTGGTGGTGGTGGGCGGGCTTGTAGTTTCGCAGTTCATCACGCTGTACATCACGCCGGTGATCTATCTTTACCTGGAGCAGTTTCAGGAGAAGGTCCTGGATCGCACGTCGTTCTTCCGTTCGCGCAGATCGCGCGGACCCGTGGTCACCGAGACTCCTGCACCATCGGAGTCGTAAAACGACTGAGCCATGCAAAACGAAAAAGAAGTTGAACCAAACACTACCGGCACTGCAACACTCATAGTTGGCCGACAAGACCTCGCCAGCTCCATTTCCAGTGAGACAGGAGATTCCTTCCCGCCGGTACTCGCCACGGCGCGCATGGTGGCGCTGATGGAGGTCGCCGCCTCGCGCGTGCTCGTACCCTTGCTTGGTCCAGGAGAGTTGTCTGTCGGCGTCACTGTCGATATAAGTCACACCGCACCGACGCCACTGGGCGCGGAAGTTACTGCGACTGCACGTTACGCTGGTCGCGAAGGAAAGCTTTTTCTGTTCGAGGTTAGTTGCGCCGACAAAGGCGGTGAAGTTGGTCGAGGATGGCACAAGCGGGCGATTGTTTCGAGTGAACGGCTGCAAAGCGGCGCTGCCAAAC
>Ga0126311_10000758_pt1 | contig 14937 bp, 16 predicted proteins | sample Plot61_FD_92539 | JGI IMG/M metagenome (GOLD analysis project Ga0126311, IMG submission 92539) | Serpentine soil microbial communities from UC McLaughlin Reserve, CA, USA - Plot61 | ecosystem: Environmental > Terrestrial > Soil > Grasslands | place: USA: UC McLaughlin Reserve, Lake County...
GCCCGCATTCGGCTGACGGATCGCGAGGAGCTCGAACCCGGAATCAGCGCCCTCGCCCGCCTGAAGCTCGACGAGCCGTTCGTTATGCTCAGGGGCGACCGCATCGTGCTGCGCTCGATGGACGGGGTCACTATGGGTGGCGGCACCGTGCTCGACCCTTCTGCCACGGGTCGGCGCCCGGATCCATCATGGCTCGAGGCCCTGGAGAGCGGCGACGCGGAAAAGGCCGTCCCACTTGCGCTGGCCCGGAAACCCACCCACGGCATGACCACAGAAGAACTCTCGCTCGTGCTCGGGATCCCCTCCGATGAAGTGTCCCGCGCGGCGGAGACCGGCGCCGGGGTAGAGACCATAGGTGGGTTTCACGCCGCGGCCGACGAGGTCGCGGCGGCGAGGGAGCGGCTGCTCACAGCACTCGAACGTCGGGCCGCCGAGCATCCCGAAAGCCCCGAGCTCACCGTTGCCGAGGCCCGTACAGCGACGGGTCTTTCGATCCCTCTCGCCAACGCTCTGCTCGGCGACGCGACGTTCGAAGCGATCAAAGTGACCGACACGGGCGTCAGCCTGCCGCACACGGACTCAGTGCCCCCCGAGCTGGAGCGTGAGGCCGAGCAGGTACTCGAAGACTTGCAAGCCGCAGGTACGCAACCTCCGGCGGCGGAGCCTACGCCGGCGATACGCCTTCTACTCAAGCGCGGAGACGCCGTCGAGCTGGGAGGCACGCTCTTCGCCTCGCGCGAGGCAGCCGAGTCGGTATTGGAGCGCATAAAAACCATCTGCAGGGAGAGGGGTGAGATCTCCCTTGCCGGACTCCGCGACAGCCTCGGCACGAGCCGCAAGTACGCCCAGGCCTGGCTCGAGTACTCGGACGCCCAAGACGTTACCAGCCGCACGGGCGACGTAAGAGTACTCACCCGCCGCCACAGGCAGGCGATGTAATAAACTCTGCCAGACCAGGAATGCGTGGGCCTGGTGGCCCGGCCGGTCTTCAAAACCGGTTTGCGGCCGCGATGCGGCCGTGGCGGTTCGATTCCCCCGCATTCCGTAATAGCTGGTCAGCTAGGTGTAGTGTAGTGAGACGCTCGTGCGCTTGAGAGAATTTCAGAGGAGCACATACTCACGGGAGTCAGCTCCGACCACGAAACCTGACAAGCTGAAGTGCTGACAAGCTGCCGACCGAAGGGAGGCAAATGAACTTCTCGCACCTCGACAGTGAGGGCGCGGCCAGGATGGTCGACGTAGGCGACAAGGCCGTGGTGCGGCGCACCGCCACCGCCGGGGGATTCGTACGTATGTCCCCAGAAACAGTAGAGCTGTTGCGGAGCAAGGCTTTGCCCAAGGGCGACGCGTTGAACACGGCCAGGATCGCCGGTGTTATGGCGGCCAAGAAGACGCCCGAGCTCATTCCGCTCTGTCACGGATTGAACCTGACCTCCGTTGACGTTGAGTTCGAGGTCGGAGGCGATCGCGTGTCGATCACGGCCACAGCCGGCGCGAGCGACCGTACGGGCGCCGAGATGGAGGCCCTGACCGCTGTGAGCGTGGCCGCATTGACCGTCTACGATATGTGTAAGGCCGTCGATAAGGACATGATAATAGGGGAGGTTAGATTACTGGAGAAGACCAAGGAATCCGCCCGTCCGTGAAGGCTTATACGGTGCCTCACGGCGGTGCATGCAACACTTTGCTATACAACCCTACCTGTGGGATGGGTGTGCTAGACTTGTAGGCTAATCCACGGGCCATTCGCTAGGTCAGGAGTAGAAATCGAGGGCGAAAACACCGTTCTTTACCCCATATTCTTGAACGTCTCCGGCAGGCGTTGCGTGGTAGTAGGGGGCGGGGCAGTGGCGACCAGGAAGGTCGGCAAGCTGATACAGGCGGGAGCCGAGGTTGTCGTGATCTCCCCTGAGGTTCGTCCTGAGCTTGCAGGCATGGAGGTCGAGATCCAACAACGCCCATACGAGTACGGCGACCTCGAGGGTGCGAACCTGGCGTTCACGGCGACGGGCTCGCGGGAGGTCAACGCGGCGGTCGCAGCGGAGGCGAAGGAGCGCGGGATCCCCATCAACGTCGCCGACCGACCTTCTGAGGGGGATTTCGCTGTGCCATCGACGTTGCGGAGGGGTAATCTCCAGGTCGCGGTCTCGACCGGCGGCGCGTCGCCCATGCTGGCGCGACGTATAAGGGGCGAGCTTGAGGAGGCTTTCGGGCCGGAGTGGGCCGGCGTCGTTGAGGGATTCGACACGGCTCGCCGCGGCGGTAGGGCACCGGGCGAGGTTCTCGAAGAGGAGGTGAGCCGGTGCTTGTCGCGGTTGCGGGGATGAGCCACCGCTCGGCGCCGGTCGAGGTGCGCGAGCGGGTCGCTTTCCCGCCGTGCGCGGGCCGGAGCTTCCTCAGGCGCCTCAAGGACGAGGGCGTCGTCTCCGAAGCCGTGCTGCTCTCGACCTGCAACAGGACCGAGGTCTACTCCGTCGTCGAGGACGAGGCCGCGAGGGGGCGGGTGCTCGACCTGCTCGCGGAAGACAGGGGCGTCGAGCGGGCGTCGCTGAAGCAGGACACGTACTGGCTCACCGACGCAGAGGCCGTGCGGCACCTCTACAGGGTCGCCGCTTCGCTCGACTCGATGGTCGTCGGGGAGGGTCAGATCCTCGGCCAGGTCCGCGAGGCGTACAGGGCGGCGACCGAAGAGCGTTGCGCAGGACAGATCCTCAACCGGCTCTTCCACACCTCGCTGAGGGTCGGCAAGAAGGTACGCTCCGAGACGGGGATAGGGGACAGCTCTCTCTCCGTGCCGCGCGTTGCTGTCAAGCTCGCCGAGGAGGTCTTCGGGGACCTCGCCGGAAGGCGGGCCCTGGTCCTCGGCGCAGGCGACATGAGCGAGCTCGTGGTCAAACACTTGAGAGCCAGGGGCGTCGCAGACCTCCTCATCGCCAACCGTACCCCCGAACGTGCGGAACTGCTCGCACGGCGGGTGGGGGGTAGGGCCATCCCGTTCGACGCCCTCGCATCGGAGCTGCCAGAGGTCGACGTCGTCGTGAGCTCCACCGGCTCGGGCGAGTGGGTCGTTCAGAGCGAGACGGTCGCCGGGGCGCTCGAGCGCAGGAGTGAGCCGCTGTTCCTTATTGACATCGCGGTGCCAAGAGACGTAGACCCAGTTGTTCAGACACTGGGGAGCGTCTACCTCTACGACATAGACGACCTCCAGGCCGTCGTCGAGCGCAACGCGGAAGGCCGCCAGGAGGCGGCCGAAGAGGGGGAAGCCATGATCTCCCCCTCCGTCCTCGAGTTCACCGGCTGGCTCTCGACACTGCACGTCGTCCCGCTCATACAGGAGCTCCGCGACGGGGCCGAGCAGATTCGCCGTCACGAGCTCGCCCGCGCCCTCAAGAGTATGGAACTCTCGCCGGAGGAAGAGGCGGACGTCGAGCGTATGAGCCACTCTCTCGTCAACAAGCTGCTCCACGGTCCGATCCAGGAGATAAAGGCCCGCGCCGAGGCCGGCTCTCCTATCGAGAGCTCCGAGGTCAGGCGGCGCCTCATGGCCCTGGATGGCCTCGACGTGGAGCTGCATCGCCCGCGCCGCGAGTCTTCGTGACCCCCCGACACGCCGTTGTCCTCGGTACCCGTGGCTCGAAGCTCGCCCTAGTTCAGGCGGAAGACTGCGCGGCAAGCCTGCGCGACGCGGGAATCGCGGTGGAAGTTCGCGTCATCAGGACGACGAGCGAACACCATCCCGACACGCCTCTCGCGGTTATAGACCAGCGCGACGTCTTCACCCGCCAGCTCGACGAGGCCCTCCTTTCGGGAGAGATAGACCTCGCCGTCCACTCGCTAAAGGACGTACCCACGGAGCCACCGGAGTGGGTAGTGCTCGCGGCCATAACCCGCCGCCGCGACCCCTCCGATGTGCTCGTCTCGGACGAGGCCTACACCGTAGACGATCTGCCGCAGGGGGCCGTCGTGGCCACATCCAGCCTGCGCCGAAGGGCGCAGCTCCTGTACCACAGGCCGGATCTGGAGGTCGTCGGTATCAGAGGCAACGTGGACACTCGGGTGCGCAAGATGCGCGAGGGCGCCTCCGATGCGGTCGTGCTGGCCCGCGCCGGCCTCGAACGCCTCGGCCTCGACGCCCCGCACACCGTTATCCCCGCAGACAAGATGCTACCCGCCGTCGGACAGGGCGCTCTGGCCGCGGCGACGCTGCACGATCATCGCCTTCGGGATCTCATCAGAGAGGCCCTGAACCACGGACCGACCGAGAGGGCGGTGCTGGCCGAGCGGGCAATGCTCCGCGCGCTCGAAGGTGGCTGCCGGGTGCCCGTAGGGGCGAGCAGCTCTGTAGAAGGGAGGGTGGTGCGGCTCGGAGGCATCGTGATCTCCTCGGATGGGGCGCTCGCGCATCGTGGTGAGGCTGAGGGCGAGGAGCCTGAGGAAGTGGGAGAGAGGCTGGCGCAGGATCTCCTGGAGCAGGGTGCGGCGGTGGTGCTGGGCGAGATCAGGGAGGTGAGGCGCTAGGTGGTAAGCCCGGGCCGCTTCGCTAAGGCCATCGTTCGGGGCGTTCCGGCGACGATCAGTGCCGGCATAACCACCGCGGAGTTGGGGAAGCCCGACGCCGAGAGGGCCCGCGAGCAACACCGTCGCTACGTCGCCACGCTCGAGGAGTGCGGCCTCGAGGTGACCGTGCTGGACGCGGACGAGCGCTACCCGGATTCGGTCTTCGTCGAGGACACAGCGCTCGTGACCGACCGGTGCGCGATCGTCACGAACCCCGGGGCGGTGGAGAGGAGAGGGGAGGTCTATGAGGTCGAGAAGGCGCTGACGGATCTCTACGGGAACGTTGAACGCATCACCGACCCTGGTACCTTGGACGGGGGGGACGTCCTCCAGGTTGGGGATCACTACTACGTCGGCCTGACGCGGAGAACGAACATGGAGGGCGCCGAGCAGCTATCGGCGATCCTACGAAGATACGGCCTGGGGGTTTCCTTCGTGGAGTTGCGCCGATTCTTGCATCTCAAGACCGGGGTTGCCTATCTCGGGGGCGACGACCTCGTGGTTGCAGGGGAGCTGGTGGAGAAAGACGAGTTTCGAGGATTCGACAAGATCGTCGTACCCCCCGAAGAGGAATACGGCGCGAACTGCATCAGGTTCAACGACCGGGTTCTCATGGCCGCGGGCTACGAGACGGCGAAGCACGGCATCGCAGAAAGAGGGTACGAGATCACCGAGCTTCAGATGTCTGAGTTTCGGAAGGTGGACGGTGGGTTGAGCTGCCTCTCGCTGCGTTTGCCAGGGGTGAAGCCTTGATCTACCTCGTCGGCAGCGGACCAGGCGACCCCGGACTCTTTACGGTCAAGGGCGTTCGGTGCATGAAGAAGGCAGACTCCGTCGTCTACGACAGGCTCGCACCTGGAGCGCTGCTAAGGTACGCGAGGACTGAAGCCGAGAAGATCTACGTCGGCAAGAAGCCGGGCAACCCAACGATGTCCCAGGAAGAGATAAACGCGCTCCTCGTCGAGAAGGGCCGCGCAGGGTTAACGGTCGTGCGCTTGAAGGGCGGCGATCCTTACATCTTCGGGCGCGGCGGTGAGGAGGCGCTCGCCTTGAAAGAGGCAGGACTGCCCTTCGAGGTCGTCCCCGGCGTTACGAGCGGCGTCGCCGCCCCCGCGTACGCCGGTATACCCGTTACGCACAGGAACGTCTCGACCAGCGTCGCGTTCGTTACGGGGCACGAGGACCCGACCAAAGGCCGCCCGGACGTCGACTGGGAAAAGCTGGCGAACGGCGCCGATACCCTCATCCTGTACATGGGCGTGGGCAGGTTGGAGGAGATCTCGACAGAACTTATCGCGGCCGGGCGGAGCCGGGAGACCCCGGTCGCCTGCGTCCGGTGGGGCACCGTACCCGAACAGCGGACCGTCACAGGTACGCTGCAAGACATCGTGGACAGGGTCGCCGAGGCAGGCCTTAAGCCGCCGGCGATCATCGTCGTCGGCGACGTCGTCGCCCTGCGCGAAAGCGGGCTCGACTGGTACGAGCGGCGACCGCTCTTCGGACGTCGGGTGGTCGTCACGCGGGCAAGGGCGCAGGCGGGTGGGCTTTCCGCCTATCTCGAGCGGCTCGGGGCCGAAGTATACGAGTTCCCGACCATAGAGATAAGACCCCCCGAGGACTACGGACCGCTCGACGCGGCGATCCGTGAGCTGGACTCGTTCGACCTCATCGTCTTCACCAGCGTGAACGGGGTCGAAGCGTTCCTAGAGCGTCTCGGGCACCACCGGCTCGACCTCCGTGCCGTGCCCAGGGACGCGAAGGTGGCCGCCATCGGCCCTGCGACCGCAGAAAGGATAAGAGATGCCGGGTTGCGGGTCGACGTGGTCCCCGAAGAGTACAGGGCCGAGGCCCTCATCGGGGCCCTGGACGCTGGTCGGCTCGCGGGAGAACGCGTCCTGATCCCGCGCGCGAAGGTGGCGCGCGAGATCCTACCTGACATGCTCCGCGAGGCAGGCGCCGAGGTCGTCGTCCCACCGGCCTACGAGTCGGTCCCTTCGTCTGAAGGCAAAGAGGAGTTGTCTCTACGCTTGCAGTCAGGCGAGATCGACTGCGTGACCTTCACTGCCAGCTCCACCGTGGAGAACTTCGTCGGGGCGTTCGGCGCTGAAGAGGCGGCGCGACTACTGGAGGCGACCAGGGTTGCGTGCATAGGCCCGGTCACGGCCGACACGGCCCGCAAACGCGGCCTCAGGGTCGACGCCGAGGCCGAGGAGTACACTATCCCCGGACTGGTCGAGGCGGTCACGGGCCTCCTCGCCGCAGATCCGGCAAAGAGGGGTGAGTAGGATGGCGTTCCCGCAGCAGAGATTGAGAAGAACGAGGCGCACGGCGGGCCTGCGCGGGCTCGTGCGCGAGACGCGGCTCTCGGTACAGGACTTTGTATACCCGATATTCGTGACCGCGGGGGAGGATGTCAGGAGCCCTGTCGCCTCGATGCCCGGAGTCTTCCAGCTCTCGATCAAGCACGCCGTCACCGAGGCGCAGCGGGCGCACGACCTCGGCATCCAGGCTGTTCTCCTCTTCGGGATCCCAGACCAGAAAGACGAGGCGGCTTCCGGGGCTTACGATCCCGAGGGGATCGTCCAGCTCGCGACCCGCGCCATAAAGGAGACCGCGCCCGAACTGCTCGTGATAACGGACGTGTGCCTGTGCGAGTACATGAGCCACGGACACTGCGGGGTCGTCGAGAAGGAGACGGGCGAGGTACTCAACGACGTCAGCCTCGAGCTCCTGGCCCGCACCGCCTCCTCCCAGGCCGAGGCCGGAGCCGATATAGTCGCGCCCTCCGACATGATGGACGGGCGCGTCGCGGCGATCCGGTCCGAGCTCGACCACGAAGGCTTCGAGAACACCCCGATAATGGCGTATGCGGCCAAGTACGCCTCGGCCTTCTACGGCCCGTTCCGCGACGCCGCCGAGAGCGCCCCCCAGTTCGGCGACCGGCGTAGCTACCAGATGGACCCTGCCAACGCCCGCGAGGCGCTGGTCGAGACGAACCTCGACATCGAGGAGGGCGCTGACATCGTGATGGTCAAGCCAGCGCTGCCTTACCTTGACGTCCTGCGGCGCGTCCGCGAGATGACCGACCTTCCCCTCGCCGCCTACAACGTGAGTGGGGAGTACGCCATGGTCAAGGCCGCCGCCCAGAACGGATGGCTCGACGAGCGCCGGGCCGTCCTCGAAGCCTTGACGGGCATAAAGCGCGCCGGCGCGGACATCATCATCACCTACCACGCCCCCGACGCGGCCCGATGGCTATCAAGCTGAAATGCTGACCTGCGCGGGTTTTGGAAGGGTGGACCTTCCAAAACCCGCTATCACACGGCGCATCCCCTGCCCATCCAGCCGACCTGGACGGGCTTGCCTCTCCCGAAGATAACGGGGACCGTTCTCGTGCCGCCTGTTAGTTCGAGCATGCGCGCGCGGGCGTCCTGATCCTTCTCGACGTCGTACTCGACACGCTGGAACAGAACCGCCGAAGCACCCCGAAATTCACGTCCCCGCGCATAGACATGAGCCACGGCGCCGGGGGCAAGGCTACCCACAAACTGATCGAAGGCTTGCTCTTGCCTACCCTCGAAAACCCTGCCCTCGCCCCGCTAGCCGACGCGGCAGTGCTGCCCTTCGGCGACGTCCGCCTCGCCCTGACCACCGACTCCTTCGTCGTGCGCCCGCTCGTCTTCCCCGGTGGCTCGATAGGAGAATTGGCCGTAAACGGCACCGTCAACGACCTCGCCGTCTCAGGCGCAATCCCTGTAGGCCTCTCCGCAGCCCTCATCATCGAGGAAGGACTGGAAACCGAAATCCTGACCTATGAGGTCGAGGCGATGGCAAGGTCCGCCGAAAACGCCGGCGTCTCCATAGCCACGGGCGACACCAAAGTGGTCGAGCGCGGAAAAGGCGACGGACTTTACGTCATCACTACCGGAGTAGGCGTAGCGGACCAGGAGTTGAACCTTTTTTCCGCTGCCGTCCTGGAGACAAGATCCTGTGCTCAGGTACCCTGGGCGACCATGGCGCGGCCATCCTGATCGCGCGCGGAGACCTGGAGCTCGAAGCCGAAGTCCTCTCCGACACCAGGCCCCTCACACCGCTCGCACAGGCGCTCAAAGGCTCCGCGGGACCTGACCTGCGCTTCATGCGTGACCCGACGCGCGGCGGTGTCGGGACCGTCCTGAACGAGCTCGCCCGCGACACCGGATACGGCGTAGCGCTCTGGGAGGAGAAGCTCCCGATCCGGGACGTCGTACACGGAGCGTGCGAGATCCTTGGCATAGACCCCCTCTACGTCGCCAACGAAGGCAAGCTACTCGCCGTAGTCGCCCCCGAATCAGCTGACGCCGCACTCGAATCCATGCGCAACACAGAAGGCGGCGAAGAAGCCCAGATCATCGGTGAGATTAGCGAGGAGCCAGCGCGCATGGTCGTCATGCACACCCAGTTCGGCGGCACCCGCATGATAGATATGCTCGTGGGAGATCCTCTTCCCAGGATCTGCTAGGTACGTGATCCGGGCGAGTTGACGAGGCCCAGGTCAACGACATACTGAGCGACCTCTTTTCTGTTGAGGCCATCCGCCTGTTAAGGCATATAAAATATACCTTAACAACACATACCGGAGTTGTTGGTGGAGTTCGATGATGTCAAGAGTCAGGCGAACAAGAGCAAGCACGGTATCGATTTCGTCGAGGCCCAGGGCTTATGGCTCGACGAGATGTTCGTGGAGATTCAGGCGCGCACCGAAGACGAGCCGCGTTTCTTAGTTGTGGGTATGATCTCGGGAAAGCATTGGTCCGCTGTCATTACCTACCGTGGTGAGAGGGTCCGGATTATCTCCGTTCGCCGGGCTCGTATCGAGGAGGTGGAATTTTATGAAGGCTAGCGACTTCGACCGCAAGTTTGACGAGGGCGAGGACGTCACCGCCGATCTCCACCTTTCCAGGGTCCGCAAGCCCGCGCAAGAACAGCGGAGCGTCAACGTCGACTTTCCTGCATGGATGATCCAGTCCCTCGACCGCGAGGCCAGACGTCTCGGGGTAACCCGTCAGTCCGTTATAAAGGTTTGGATCGCCGAGAGACTCGAACGAAAGGTTTCTTGACGTTTCAAAGCCAGGCAAGTGGAGATCATGGAATTATGTATGGAGAACCTCTAACGGAGCTTTCTGAGATCTTGTGGCGCCAGGTCTTCACGCGGTTCCCTGAATGGCAAGAGTATGCCGAGATCGTAGAATCCGAAGCAGGTGATGACTACAAGAGCCTGTATATGCGAGTCCATTCACCGGTAGATGATGAAAGCTACCTGTCGATTTTGGAGAGAGTCGACTGCATCGAGGTGAGTTTCAGCGACGGAGATCCGCCTGGTGGGGCTGAAAGACAGATCGTTTGCGAGGAAGGCTCAGAGAATCTATGCGTCGAGGCGGTCATCGATTTTATCGAAGAGATCATGGACGAGAAGGTGGTCATCGGGCGAGGGCGTTCTTCCTGGTTCACCGGCCATAAGCCCTTGCCTCCTCAATTCATTGCCTCGACTGAGATAGAGGCAAAGAGGAAGAGCCTCATCGGCGTTCGCTCCTGGAAAGGTAGATACGATTGGGAGCAGGCAGGTCCAAGATGATGGCGCGATTTAACGCCCGAGTATGCTGATTGACTAATGAGTCCTAGACGAGCTCAACTCTCCAATACGGGGTCGAAAAAAGATGCGGACAAATGCAGAGGATCTAACCGCCCGAGGTAGAACAGAATTAATCCGGCGCAACCAGATCTTCGAAGTGTTTTTCGAGGCTGAGGCTCCGAGACTGGCCGAAGCCTGCCACGAGATGTCCCGGCGATTCCTGGCCGGTGGACGGCTCCTGGCCTTCGGAAACGACTCTGCGGCCACCGACGCGCAGCACGTCTCGGTAGAGTTCGTGCACCCGGTGATCGCCGGCAAGCGGGCGCTGCCCGCGCTCGACCTCGGACCTGACTTCGAGAGGCGACTGCCCATCTTGCTGCGGCCCGAGGATATGGTGATGGGCTTCGCGTTCCCCGAAGCGGACGAGTCGATCGAGCGTACGGTCCGGATGGCGCGGGAGCGGGGGTCGCTAACGTTCAGCCTGACGGGCGAGGCGGGGGAGTATTCTTACGCGCCGCCGGATGAGGACCGGTTTGTGATCCAGGAGGTCTTCGAGGTGCTCTACCACGTGCTCTGGGAGACTGTCCACGTCTACTTCGAGCACCGCGAACAAGGCCATGACGTGGGCAACTCCTCGTTCCTGTATCCCTTCCTCGGCAAAGGGCAGCAGTCACTCGAGGAGGTCGTGCGCGAGGTGCAGGGCTCGATGCTCCAGAAGATGCAGGAGGTAAACCGTCTGCGCACGGCGGCTGCTGAATCGGAGGCAACGGGCATCTCCGGGATAGCCGCTGCCGTGATCGAACGCCTGCAGCGGGGCGGAAAGTTGATCGCCTTCGGCAACGGTGGCTCGGCCACGGACGCCAACGACCTTGTCTCAGACTGCGTTGACCCTCCTCCAGGCTGGGACACGGTTCCGGCAATCTCCCTTTCTGCTGAGCCGGCCAACATAACTGCGATAGCCAACGACATCGGCACTGAGGCGATCTTCGCCCGCCAGCTCATCGCCCATGCGAAACCTGAGGACGTCGCGGTCGGCATCTCGACGAGCGGGGGCTCCGCCAACATACTCGCCGCGCTCGCCGAAGCCCGAAAACGAGGTCTACTGACGGTCGGCATCGTGGGCTATGATGGAGGCAGGGTCTTGAGCGAGCGCCTTGCGGACCACGCGGTGGTGGTCCGCTCGGACTACATACCGCGCATCCAGGAGGTCCAGGCATCCATCTACCACGTCCTGCGAGATCTCATAGAACAAGCTAGACCTGCCAACACGAAGATATAACAATGTGTAGGGGCGGTTCGCGAACCGCCCGGCCACGCCATCTCACCCGGTGGTGTGTTAGCTTTTGAGAATGTGACCATGAAGGGAGGGTAGGCCCGACATCGAAGATTCGATAGTAGACGCAAGAACGAAGCTTGCCATGGACCGTTCGGCCAGGCTGATGGAGCGGGCGGCAGGTCTGATGCCGGGTGGGGTCAATAGCCCCGTTCGGGCGTTCCGATCTGTCGGTGGCGAGCCGCTGTTCATGGAGCGCGGCGAAGGCTCGCGCATCGTCGACGTTGACGGCAACTCGTACATCGACTACGTGATGAGCTACGGTCCGCTCGTGCTCGGGCATTCTTACCCCGAGGTCATCGAGGCCATAGAGACCGTAGCCAGAAAGGGCACGACCTTCGGCGCCCCTACAGAACTCGAGGTCGAGCTCGCGGAGCTCGTGTGCGGCGCAGTCCCTTCCGTAGAGATGGTCAGGATGACCAGCTCGGGGACGGAGGCGACGGTGAGCGCCCTCAGGCTCGCCCGCGGGTACACGGGGCGGGAGAGGATCCTGAAGTTCGGCGGCAACTACCACGGCCACGGCGACGCACTCCTCGTCTCGGCAGGCTCCGGCGTGGCCACCCTCGGCCTCCCTGACAGCCCCGGAGTTACGAAGGGCGCCGCAAAGGATACCGCCGTCCTACCGTACAACGACCTCCAAGCGGTGCGGGATCTCTTCGCCCGCGAAGGAGAGGAATTTGCCGCCGTTATCCTCGAGCCGGTGGCGGGGAACATGGGTTGCGTGCCTCCCGAAGAAGGTTACCTGGAGGGACTGCGGGAGCTCACTGCCAGGTACGGCACCGTGCTCATCTTCGATGAGGTCATGACCGGGTTCAGGCTCGCCCGCGGCGGGGCGCAGGAACGTTACGGCGTCACGCCGGACCTGACGTGCCTCGGCAAGATCATCGGCGGTGGACTCCCCGTCGGGGCGTACGGAGGGAGGCGTGAGATCATGGACCATGTCGCACCCTCGGGGCCTATCTACCAGGCAGGCACCCTCTCCGGCAACCCTCTCGCGATGGCCGCAGGACTCGCGACCCTGCGCCCCGCGGGACAGCCAGGCTTCTACGACCGGCTGGAAGAGCTCGGGTCGCGCTGGCGAAAGGGCATGGAGGAGGCCTCCTCGTCAGGGCGACGACCCTTCACCATAAACCAGGTCGGCTCGATGGTGAGCATCTTCTTCACCGGTGGCCCCGTGACGGACTTCGGCTCAGCGGCAGCTTCGGACACCGAGGCGTTCAAGGACTTCTTCTGGCACATGCTCTCCCGTGGCGTCTACCTGGCCCCCAGCCAGTACGAGGCTGGCTTTATCTCCACAGCCCACTCCGAGGAGGACCTTCAGAGAACCTTCGAGGCGGCACGCGAGTGGTTCGAAGGGAGGGATTAGGTGGAGGAGATGGTCAGCCGCACACCGGAGCTCTCGCTAAAGGACACGTTCCTCAGGGCCGTCGCAGGACTCCCCGAAGAGGATGTGCGCGCCGATGTCGTGGCCGAGGCGCTCGGGTACCTGCAGCAAGGCTTCGATGCCCACTATGCGGGGGGTACCACGACCGATGACGAGGTCCTGGTCGGGGACAACGCTTACGCGCTGGCGGTCGAGACGATAGCCCGTCTGGACGAGCCGCGGTTCGTCGCCGTGGCGAGCCGTATGATCCGCGATGGAGCAGGACGCATCGCCGCCGGCGGGGTCGTCTCACTACAGACGTGGACTCCCCACCTCGCAGGCCTCCTCGACATCATCTCCGAGGAGGGACAGGAGAGGTCCGAGACGAGGATCAAAGAGGCCGCTGCGGGGCTGCGGGGGCGGATTGGGTAATCCCCCCCAGGAAACCCGAAACAGGCTGCCCTCGGGATCACAGCGGGCGCTGTTGGTCCGCGAGATGTTCGACCGGATCGCGGGCCGCTACGACCTCTTGAACACCTTGATGACCGCAGGACTCAACCGCCTGTGGAACAGGAAGGTGGTCAGGGCAACGGGTCTCGGGCCGGGCGGCAGGGCGCTCGACCTTGCCTGCGGCACGGGCACCCTCACGCGTGACATCGCGAAGAGGGTCGGGCCAGAGGGCTACGTGTTGGGCGTCGATTTCTCCAGGGAGATGCTGCGCGCGGCACGGCCTCAGCCCAACGTCGAGTACCGGTTCGGGGACGCGACCGACCTCCAGGGTGTTCCTTCGGGTGCGTTCGATGCGGCCACCATAGCTTACGGTGCGAGGAACATCCCCGACCTCGACGCGCTTTTCTCCGAGATGACGCGCACGCTCAGGCCGGGCGGGATCGCGGTGTGCCTGGAGATAGCCCGGCCAACGGGCAGGGTGCCTGCGGCGTTCTACGGTCTCTGGTTCGACAAGATCGTCCCAAGACTAGGGGGTTTGATCTCAGGTGACCCGGCAGCTTACTCTTATCTTCCCGAATCCGTGAAAGAGTTCGTAGCGCCAGGCGAATTAGCTGACATAATAGAGCGTAATGGATTACAAAACGTTACATGGGAGCGCGTCGCGGGCGGCATCATCACGCTCCATCGGGGGATCAGGGAAGACGACCCAGGCTAGCAGGCTCCATGACGGGCTGCCCGAGGGCGCCTTCGAGACCATCGACGAGGTCGATGGCCTGCTCGCCGGTGTGGCCGGGAACGCCCCGGCGGATCTGGTCGAGCCGGCGCTCGAGGCCCTTACGTCAGGCGGGAAGCGCCTCAGGCCGCTGCTCCTGGTATTGAGCGCACGCATGGGGGAGCCGGGGAGGGAGGACTTGCTCGGGGCGGCTACGGCCATAGAGGTCCTCCACACTGCCACCCTGATCCACGACGACATCGTGGACCGGGCCGAAAGCAGGCGCGGCGCGCCTACCACTGTAGCAGGCTACGGGCGTGAGATCGCGGCAGCCACGGGAGACTACCTCTTCGCCGAGGCTTTCTCGGAGCTGGCGAGGATCGGTGACCCGAGGCTCGTCCGCGCCTTCGCTGAGGCTTCGGTCGGACTCGCAGCGGGGGAACTCGAACAGTACCGCGCGAACGGCGCGACGGTCGAAGTCGAGGCGTACCTGGAGCACATAAGGAAGAAGACCGCCGGCCTCTTCAAGGCCGCGTGCGTGGCCGGCGGAACGCTCGGCGGGCTCTCGCTCGTGCAGATAAACGCGCTCGCCAGCTACGGCCAGGCGCTGGGTATAGCCTTCCAGATGTCGGACGACATAATGGATCTCGTCGGCAAGCCAGGGCTCATGGGCAAAGGCATAGGCACCGACCTCGTCGAGGGTACCGTAACGCTGCCGGTCATCTTTGCCTTGAGGGAAGGGGAAGCGCGGACGATCCGGCGTGTCCTCGCAGACCCGAGCCCTACGCCTGAGCTGCTCGAGGCAGGCATAGAGGCCGTCCTCGCCACGGACGCCGTCGCCAGGACCGAGGAGTGGGCCAGGGGCGAGATCGACACGGCCCTCGAGGATATCGGCCTCCTGCCCGACAGCC
>Ga0126311_10000759_pt1 | contig 14931 bp, 13 predicted proteins | sample Plot61_FD_92539 | JGI IMG/M metagenome (GOLD analysis project Ga0126311, IMG submission 92539) | Serpentine soil microbial communities from UC McLaughlin Reserve, CA, USA - Plot61 | ecosystem: Environmental > Terrestrial > Soil > Grasslands | place: USA: UC McLaughlin Reserve, Lake County...
GGAATGGCTCCAGCATCAGCCTTTTGAACTGCCCACGATGCACCGGAATCGGTGCCCACGATGGCCCGGAATCACTGCCCACGATGCGCCGGAATTGGTGCCCACGATGCGCCGGAATACGCAACCTTCTGTTCGATTGACTGCTTCAGTACAGTTTCAGCCTGTTTTGCTCGCCTACATACATCTGTTCTAGGCAGATAGTTCTCGATGTCGTGGAAGTGTTCGGCTACGTCTTCGAGATACTTCGAAAACATTGTATCGAGGCGAATGTTAAAACTGCGAAGTAGATCATCTTTGATTAGAGTGCCATCGTCGCCGCTGAGCTTCGGATAGACCGCTATGATCGGACTGATCTGCTTGCCATAAATATCTATCTGGGGCAAAGGACCGGTTAACGTTGAAGGCAAAAGGAACACAGGCACCGGGCCCATTCGGTGAACGGCTATACCTAAATCAGGATTCTTGTAACTACTTTCAAACTGATCCAGCACAAGCCCCTTAGCAATACTTATGTTTCCGATACCATGAAGGCGTTTGTCTCGCACTTGTTTGCGAAATTGTTCAAAATCGCGATTTGCCTGCAATTCTGGAAACAACTGCAAGCAATCTTCCTCCCGGATACGTAGAAGAATTCGAGTGGGATTACCGTCGTTGAGGTTATAAGTAAGTTCAGCGCTTTTTTCCCTACCATTGCGCTCTATTCGAAAGTCATAACACGAGTTCTTAAGCCCTTGCGAGATAATGCGGGTGGGAGTGTGAGCCGACTCAGTATTCATGAAATCCTCGAGGACTAGTACGCAAAGAAAAGTACAGCCGAATGCTAGGCACTCGCCGTACATCGTTTCTTAACACGTTGTTTATGAGTGTTCAGCCGCTGTTTTGGCTGAGAATCCCTGCTAGATCTGTTGCTTTTCGGTATAACTACCTGGAAATCAGATGATTACCATACACTGCCACGACGGGTCAACTTATGAGAAAATAAAAACGCGAGTTTAACCATGTTATCAGCACTCTAAACGCGAGTCAGATCAGGGACGAGGGTGTGTAATCGCCTTTGGATAAGCACGATGAAACCACTACATCGATCAATTCTTATCACCGATTATATGGGCCAAGTGGAACCGACCGACAAGTTGCCACCCGACGGCGTTCAACCGGTCTTGCTGGGCTTGTTTGGAGAAGTCGGTAGCATTATGGCGACCGCCAAGAAACTCCGCCGTGAGGGACTGTCATTCGCCGGCTACCGCCGTTCTGTTGAAGAGGAATTCGGAGACGTACTCTGGTATTTCGCAGCTCTGTGTCGCAGACTGCATTTGCCTTTAGATGAAATCTTGGCCCATGGAATAGACGGAGAAGACTATGACAGAGCAATTGCGGCGAACGATCTTATCGAGAGCCCAATCTCGCGTGTGGCCACTCCAAAGATTACGTATGAACTGGATAGTACCCTTCTTGAGTTGGGCGAAGCTGCATCTGGCCTTTTTGCATTGCGAACGTCATCTGATGATGCCCGCTCTCGTTTAACGACCTTCGCTGATTGGTATCTGCGAGCTCTGAAAGCGGCGGGTGTCACTTTCGCAGATGTGGCCAGCGCCAACATCGCTAAGACTCGAGGACGATTTGTTAAACCGGACTACGCGAGCCTGCCGAACTTCGACGAAACATTTCAGCCTGAAGAACGCCTTCCTGAGCAGTTCGAGATCACGATTGATCAACGTAGCTCGGGTCGTGCATATCTTCGGTGGAATGGTGTCTTTATAGGGGATCCTGTGACCGACAATATCCGCGATCCGGACGGGTATCGTTTTCACGATACATTTCATCTTGCTCATGCGGCGATTCTGCATTGGTCACCCGTGTTTCGCGCCCTTATAAAACAGAAGCGCAAAAGCAACCCAAAAGTTGATGAAGCCCAAGATGGTGGGAGGGCGATTGTGGTCGAAGAAGGTTTAACCGCGTGGATTTTCAGTCGAGCGAAAGAACTTAATTACTTTCAAGACCAGAACCATTTGTCGTTTGACCTGTTGAAAACTGTCCAGCAATTTGTTGCTGGTTACGAGGTTGAAGAATGTCCTCTCAGCCTGTGGGAAATCGCGATCCTTAGCGGGTATGAGGTATTTCGAAAAATCAAGCTGAACAATGGGGGCATCATAATAGGTGATCGGTTAAGACGTACAATCGAATACAAACCGCTGGTGCCTTAACGCCTTACATAGTGAGTGAGCTTCCAATTCGCCGACTAACCAGCCAGCCACATCTATGTGACTTTGTTATCACTCGCTGAATAACGTTTGTGACTCATATCGAAATTAAAGGGATCTGCAAGCACTTGGTTAAGCGAGCCTATGAATGTACTCTGCACCCAGTTGATCAAACTATCAGCTTCACCGTCTTTGAATACTCGATAGCCCCTCGCATTTTTGTATCCAATTCCGATTAGTATATGACGCGGCACAACTGGGGCTTCGCTTCCAAAATAGAAGAAATGCCGGGAGATTAGAACGTTATTCGAGTTAGTGTCGTTGGTTAAGTTGTCGAGGTTGATGCTGCCATCTGCTTTGCTGTGATGTGAATCAGCTTGATACCATTTTTTCGTCCGCGCGTTGAAGTGATAGATGTTGTCGCCAACCATCATCCTTTGGCTTCCGTTCCTAACCGGTCGCTTGTCAAAAAACCTGGAACTTAACCAGTAGTCGTTGAAGGTAAGCTTTTCCGAGACCCGCATCGCGAAGACACAACGACCTGTGGCCTTCAATCGTGCTCCTCCCATACCTATGACCCAGTCTCCCAGTTGCGCTTGCTTTCGTATGATGGGTTTACAGGTTGCCAGAGTGCAGTAACCGTGAAAGGGGTTAGGGGCAAACCCGAAATCTCGGTCCACGACGTACACATAAACCTTACCATCAGCTAACACTTCACAGTTACAGGAGCGTGAGTTGGCTGTCTCGGAGTGCCATCGGGATTCTCGAACGGGTTTTCTGTATCATCTATCGCATTCATTATGCAGTCAGAATCCCAACCCACGATCGAAGAGGCGTATTTCTCGAGCGGGGTTGGTACATCTGCCTCTGTGCCACCGCGTTTATAAACGCCAACTATTCGTTTGCCTTGCTTGTTTGCCTGTTCGATTTCCCAGTTTACCCATCGTCTGGTATGAGTGTCTTTTCCTATAAGCACCACCATTGTTCCGGCCCAAGAAATCTTTCGGCGTAACAATCGCCTTAATACCTCATCCTTGACGAGTCCTTTATCCAAACGCTCTTGGTTAGCGGGTTTTGCGCGAATCGAACTATTACGGATGTCATATCCCTTGTCGGACAGAAGACGTGTTAGCTTGTCGACCTCAGCATCATCCGCATGATGATGACTAATGAAGACATGTTTGCGTTTGTTTTCGTTGTTCACGGAACCATAACCTCCGATCAAAAATGATGTTACCTGATCCTACGGAATCATTGCCAAAGTCAAAACGCAACATCGAGCTGATCAAATCTGATACGGCCGAAGATGCTCTGCTGGTCAGAAAGATGATACTTATTTTTAGGAATAGTGAAAGCGTCAAGGTTGGAAGATATATCGCTGCTTCGCTGAGAAGAGGCGGTTCGGCTGTAAACACTGAAAACGTCAGCCGAATTGGCGAAGGGGAGGATGACGCGACGCGATTTCCGTCCGAAGCCTAGTACTCGATGTAGAAGCTGGCAACAGTCACCCGTTGAGGTTGTGTTACAGAACGCCTCTTTCTCGGCAAAATAACTACACTAAAGCTATTATGTATTCTGTTTCACTCTATTAGCCGGACTCGCGGGTTATTTCCTCCTAACCTTGAACTACGAACATGAAAGTATTTGTAATTGGCGGCACCACGGTGCTACCTAATAATGACCAATACTCGAACGAGCTTAAGATACTTGAACAATCAATGAGGCAGCTTGGGAAACGCCTCATAGACGGCAAGCACGACCTGTTAGTGTGCAGCCCATATTCAGGCTCTGCTGACTTGGAAGCTGTTCATGGTGCGACTCAGTCTGTTCATGTGAAGAAGGGTATAAATGTTGAGTTTCACTATCCGCGCACCCTGAGTATCTGTAAACAAGTGACCCGCCTCACAGAGACGCTCTCAATAAACAAAACAAGATCTTTTTTCCACCTCCCGCCGGTCGACAATAGTGCGGAAGCTTTGAAGTATGCCTGGTTGCTCGCTCAGATCTCTGCAATGGAACGCAGCCACGCCATTCTTGCTATTGGGGGTAAGCCTAATGGTTCCGCAAGCCTTTTGTTATCTTTAGCAGAAGAGAAACGTAAGTACATTTTGCCGCTGACGATCCTCGGTGGGGCGGCAGAGCAATCATTCCTTCGACAACGATATGCGCTTGAGGATCGCCTCGCCAAACGTATAGCTTTACTTAACGAGCTTGAGGGCATTGAACAGGCCATTTCGCTCCTCGATGATCTTTCTCATCCCCATGAAGCCACTACAAAAGGAGATGGCCATCGGTTCTTTATCAGCTATCCAAGATGTCGCCCTCAAGAAGCGGATTTCATAGAGATGATTCTCCGAAGAAGAAATCAAACTGTTTTTCGCGACGATCATAATTTTGAATCCGGCAAGCCCATACCTGCCGAGATCGATCAGCATCTTTATCATGCTGACGTTTTTATTGCGATCTGGTGTAAAGAGTATGCGTGCAGTCCTTGGTGCTTCGACGAGTTCGATCTAGCACTCAGGCGCCATAAGGAAGGACGCCTCGCCTTGTGGCTTCTTTGTGTTGACGATACGAGAGTAGTGCCACCTGCCGCTCGTGAATTGCTTAACTACCCGATTAGCTCTCGCGCAGATTTAGAGGGCACAATATTGAAGTTACTGAACCCTACTGCAGCCCGCTTGCAAAAGCAGCGCCGTGGTTCTCGTCGGACACGTGAAGGATGATGGGACTAAATGGGCTCGTATCGCACTTAGATCCAATGAAGTAAGAAGAAGATTTCATCGAGCTGACGATGGAAGACGTGAACCTAAGCAGATAATTGTGGGTCAAGGAGATTACCAACATGTCGGACGATTTTGTTCATTCGCCTTTTGAATGGAGCCAGCAGATTCACGGCAAGCGCGCACTCGCTTTTGATGCATTTATATCACATGCTACTGGTGATAGATCGTCTGCGCTCGTCGAAGACCTACGAAGACATGGCGTAAAAGTTTGGCATGACGAATCCCAAGAGATGGGCGATGCGATGTGGAGTACGCGACTAGTTAACGCACTGCTTCGCTCACGATACGTTGTTCTTGTAATGGATGCCGAAAATGACGTTTTGGAACGAGAGTGGGTGAAAGCGGAGTGGCAATCGGCTCTTGAGGCGGAACGGGTTTCTGGAGTACAACGGGCGGTAATCGCGAGGTCGACCGCGGCACATGTGTCGCCGGCGCTTTCCATGCACCCACAATTCAACATCCCCGATCAGTCTGAGGCACTGGCGAAAATTTTGAAGGATGGCAATCAACTTCCGGACTACGTAATCGTCAACAATGATCCGCCTTCATTCACGCAGATATACGCGTCATTGGAGGAGGTCGCGTTACGTGAGGTAGAAGGAGGCAAGATTCGACAACTTTATGAATTAATCGCCACCGGCTTGCTCGAAACGCAGTCCTATCAGAACCATCCTTCATATGCAGTCTATGTTCTTTCGGTGTTTAGCCATGATTCGCAGGCGCTTGATGAGCTAGAGATCAATTCATTGGGTCCGGCAGTACAAGGACTTGAGGCACTAGCGATCACTGGGCATTATGAGAGCCGTGCGAATTCATGTTTCATGCTCCGGGCGCTCGCCAAGAGAGGGTGTGTGGAAGCTGGAGAGGCACTACGAAACGTCTTGCGAAGACAAGACCATGACCGTGTGCTTGAACTCCTCTATAGATGGTTCGTCGATGACGGCGAGACGTTTCCACCACTTGCACGCGAAGATTACACACGCATCCTTTTGCTCTTGCCTAGCACTGCTCATGAATTGGTTGATAAAGCGAGCGAGTTGTCACCTCCTGAAGCCGACGCTGCGAAGCTTCGACATGCCGTCTTTCGTTCAACTTATAAGCATTTTGAGAAACTCAAACCTACGCCAAAACGACACGAAGCTGAGCGTCGTTTTCAAATTCTGCTTGAGAATGCGGCGAGTCCCAGCACCTGGGAGGTCTTTTTTCGAGGTCTGTCGATCGACGCGGATTTGAAAAGCCCGATGGTGGATTTGGCCTCGCCCCCGCCAGAGGAAGGCGTTGACACATTCCTGACGTTGGTTGAGCGATTTGCGGATGAAGGTGCTCGCTCACTTGGCAATGGGACGTGGTATATGCAATACGAACTCGCCATTCTTCAACCGCTCGCAATTGTTCACGCCCATAAGCAATTCGGCGAAAGACCGCTTCTGGCCTACCGAAAAGTTCTCGAGGCGTTGAAAAGACCTGTGAGGGAGGATATTAAGTTAATCGAAGAATGGCAGAGTGAGCAGTTCACTGAAGAAGACTCTCAGTTTGCAAGCCTGCTGCGCGAGGAACTTGAGGCACGTCTAGCATCTATCGCATTTTACTTACAAGGACTGCATGTTGAAACGAAAGATTACGGGCTAACTTATGTGAATTGGCTGGACTCAACCGCAAGATTAGAGATAGGGAAGGTCACCAAAGACTTAGCCGTCAAGCGTATGCTTTTAGAATCTCTAAAGCAACCACTTGCCGACTTTGAGGGTAGCGTTAGTGGAGGCGGCTCAAAGCATCCCACTATCGTCACCATCTGGGATCGCTGGAGCAACGTCCCGCTCTAGGAAGATCGCGGGGAAAGCCTTCGGGCCACCTACCATCCTTAGCTCAGGCCGATCAATCAAACAGATGGGTCGACAGTTGCCTGAACCATTTACGAACGGTGAGCGTACCTTGCGAGCTATCAACAAGATCACTTCGGAATAGATCCTGAGCGATATGCTCGCCGAGCGTTCGGTATGCTTCGAACTGAGTCTCGCTAAAAAGCTGTTGGCCTGTGCTCTGGTGGGGGAACGTTGGATTTTCCCCTCGGTACTTCTTCAGAAACTCGGATTCATTGCCAGTTAAAGAGGATTTGATATAGAGCAGAAGTCCGTACTGACCATCCGGATACTCAATTCGGAACAAACCGAAGTGGGAGCGTCCGAGGCCCTGGCTGTCCGTTCGCAAATCGGTTAGATCCGGCTCGATGGTCACGCCCAAATCAATCTTCGCGAGTTGCGTAAGCGTCAGCAGTCCCCCGAACGAGCGGTCCGGATCAGCTTCGCCGTCAACCGATATCACGAACTTGCAGCGCCGCCGCAGGAGTTCATATATCCCCAGGTTCTCGATATGCCCTCCGTCCGACAGGTTTACATAAGAGTTCCTTTCCGACATTAAACCGGACAACTCGAGGAAGAAGTAATACCACGCGATGGGCGGCAGGACTCTCGCTATCTTGTTGCCGCCGGAGGTTGGCTTGCGCAACCAATAGCCTAAGCGGACATTAAGCAGGGCGAGCAGAAAAGTGTAGCGCCTGGAGGTGAGGGTGCCCATATGAGGTGCCGCAGCCGCGCCCGAGATCGCCGTCGCTGTCCCGACGTCGAGGTGTGAATCCATTCTTTCCCAATCCATCGTTGGAAGAAACCCAATCATCGGCCCGCCGCAGTAGTGTTTGCTGAAGACAAAAAAATCAGTATTGCGGCCTCGCAGGTCGGGGTCTTTGCTGTTCGGAATGTTAACAGCGCAATTCATGAGGTGGTAGGGGGCCTTTTGGAATTGGTTCATCTCAGAGAGCTTCTGAGGATCGAGTTGACGGATGGACTTACCACCTTCGCCCGGTCTAATGAGATAGGTTCGAGCGAGGCGGTCGCGATAAAACGCGTGCGGCGAGGCGTAATTGATATTTAAGACGAACGACGAATAGATCCACGAAAGCAGCGTCAGGACCAACAGAAGCGTGAGATTCGGCTGCGGTGCCCGAACAATAAAATAGTCTGCGAGCAACAAGAAAGCGGCGAGCATTAACAACGGGCCGACTAATGTAAAAAGTCCCAGGACGACCCGCCCCGCGAGACTTCTCACACCCAGCCACAAGCCCAAGGCGCCTAGCAATACGGGCAGCGCAACGACTGACAGAAACAGCGCGTCAGGCCCTCCAATATAGTCCGTCACCTTCAAAAGTTGGGGCAGTGATTCGAAGGCCAGGAACAAGACTGATACGGCGGCCAACAAAATACAAACCCGTCCCAACCAGCTTTGCAAGCCACGGCCCCGACCGAAGAAAGGCAGCAACAGGATGCTGACGGTTAGAGCCACCAGGATAATTAGAGTGGGTAGGCTCAGCGACAGAAACTGGCGAGGGTTCTTAAAAGAAGCTTGAAAAAACCGCGCGGTGATCAAAACGCTCGTCAGTAAAATAGGAGCGATCAGCAGTGCAGAAGTGATCACGCCATAAACGATTAGGGCCAGGATCGTCGCTAAAGTTCCGACGCCGCCCTCGGTGAGGTACTTACTGTGGTTGCGTAGCTGTCTGACGCCTCTTGACTCAGGGTCTTTCTCTGCTCCGAAAGGGAGGTTGTCCTTTTCGGGCATGAGAGAAACTTTACGCTCCTGATCGTTCAAAAATGAACTGATGAAAGCTCCCAGATATCCCCCACCGGAGACGGTGGAAAGGTAATCAACTTGGTATAGTATGCCCTTGCGCGCCAGTTGCTGGATCACACCCAAAGCGAATGTGGCTGACCTAATACCACCTCCTGACACCGAGAGGCCTACAGCATCTACTGCTTCGCCCTTTTCTCCGGGCTGGTAAAAAACTCGCCTGGACTGGATTTCTTTAGCCTCAACTTCATTGACTTTTGTGCGCACGGGATCTGTACCTCGTACGCCTTCCGCAATTCCGAACGGAAGTTGATCCCACAGTCTCGGAATACTCTTTGGTTCTGCCGCTGTTAGTTCTGCCTCCGCCTTAGCAATCTGGGAAAGATCTTTTGCGAGAAGACCGAGCAGGTGCGTAAAGGTGCGCAATATCAATTGCAAATCCGACAGTTCACGCCGGAATTGATACCTCACATCTGCACTTGAGAGTAATCCTTCGGTTTTCACACGATGCCACTTGGCGGTGAATGGCCGAACGTGCTTGTTTAGGACACGGATAGTTAAGGCTGCGACGTGAGTACACTGATTGTTTGCTTTGATTATGTTACGAGACAGTTGAAACAACTGGTAGATGCTGTCGAGAGCCGCGCCTTCGTCACCAGCCCGGTAACCTAGCGGCTGAGTTGTAATTCTTGTACGCAGCTCGGTATATAGTTCCCAGGCGGCTCGAGAGTCTGCGTCGGCTGGCGACCACAGGATTTCGTCAAATGTATTCGTTTGATTTTCTTTGATGTCAAAGAGAGAGGCAAAGCCGTGCTCAGTTAACCACGCGGTCCAGTTAGTCGCGCTCATCTTCGTCCCATGCAGAGATGAATTCAGAAAAAACAATAGGTAGTGAGGATGCATTGAAGCACGTAAGATCTCCTACTCGCGTATCACTCCCCAACGGCACTTACAAAGGCGCAGCACAAAGTTCTCAAGGGCAGTCCCTTAGTTATGTTGATGAGCGGCCGGCCAAGCGAAGAAGGCCTCGGAGTATTAAAGTCATGGCCTCATCGACGTGATGCGTTGTTGCCAGGATTTCATTTTCCTCAGGGTCCAGCCCGTTATTTAGATCAGTCGAACTGAATCGTTCAAAACTTGACCGTCCAGGCCATGGTGTCCGGGTCGACGAACTCGAAGAAGCCAACCTGAGATCCGCTGTGATGTCTTGCGCGCATCCCCCAAAGCCCCCAAGTAGAAATAGCGGCTTTCGTACTTTGAACATCTCTAGCGCCTCTTCGGCAATTCCGGGCATCCTGCCCTTAAAATTTTCAGTCCGTCCACCGAGAATTACTCTAGCGTCACTGACCTCAGCCATCAAAGCCCTCATTGCCGTTAGCCCGAAGATCCATTCGTCATCCGATGGGGTGCGGGGAGGCAGTTTTTTGCGATCATCAAGAGACATGACCTGCCCGCTGATATCTAAGTAGACCAAGTCAGCCACTCCTGTAAGCGCTTTGGATAGCCGATCAACATCTCTTTTTGTGAATTTGGCGTGGACGGGCCAAGCCAGAAAATTTGTAACACCAACGTGCTCGTCGCTCAAATCAGCATCACGACGGTAACGGGCAACGAGTTCAAATAAAATATTCGTAAAACCGTCACTTCTCAGATCGCCGCCATAGATGAGCCGCGCCCCCATCGCGAGAAGGTGGCGCGCAACCTCAGCCATGGCATCAATGAGATGCTCAGGGCCTAGACCGAGCGCACTCATGTCAGGGCTTTCAGAAATTGAAATTGCGACAGCGGATTTGCTCAGTGGTTCTTCGTAGCTCATGCTGTTGTTTCCGCTAGCCATTCTGTCATACTACGCAACCGAACTCCTGGGGCGATTTTCTCGAAGAGCCGTTGTTCCTCCGCACCAATTGGCGGATCTGGGTAGACCAAAGTCGCCTTTGCGAGATCAGAGATTCCCGCAAGCGAGATTAGTTCCGGTGGTCGAGGAAGGAACGCGACCTCAGCACCCGCAATGCTCTTCACTAACTCAATGCGACATCTCCAAAGAAAATCCTTTAACACCTCGTCGAGAAGCCGACCAACTACATAATCGCTTCTTGTAGCACCTCTTAAATTCATTCGTACGAGTGGCACATTTCCCATGTACGGAAAACTGCGCTCGTCTACATCGCTAATGCAGTTAGCAATCACGAGGGGCACGTTCCATCTCTTAGCCTCAATGATCTCGCGTCGACACCACTCTCGCGAAGAGTAAGAATCACTATGTATAGCGATTACCGCACTGACTTTGACCTTTTGCAAAATTACCTTGTTGAATCGTAGGCCTGCTGGAATGTCGTAAACATCGAAAAAACTCGTCAAGCCGTCGCCCTCTGTCTTAAACAGCCGATCGCGTATTAGCTTTGCGATGCGCTTGCCATTGGCATCATGTTTCGAGTGACTAAGAAATATCTCTACTTTACGCAGGTATTGATCGAGAGCCTCCTCATCCGCACCGGGATGTTTGAGCTGTGCTAGATAGGAACGCAGCATGCGGCAGAACTGATAGGTGAGACTGCTAGTAAGCGCACACTTACGGTCATCTTCACTCTTGTCACCCCAGTGCTCCCAGCGCACTAGCTGTTCGGTGATGCCGATTTTCACGGCTTCCGTATCGATCGCGACGGGAAAAATGCGCACCGATAGTCCCGCAGCATCTGCTCGATCCATTAAGTTGCCAGCCCATGCAACCCACGCAGGATCGCCCGCCCAGTTCTTGTCAATAAGCAGAACGATAGCCGACGTTTCGGAATCAGCGAAGTTAATGTCAGTTGGTACAGGGGTGTCGCTTGCAAGCACCGAGCGATAGATAACACTCAAACCGGTACCCCCCGCGACATTCTCGTAAAGCTCTCTTCGATAGTGAGCATACAGAGTTTTAGCAAGGTTCGAACCCTCTGCAAAGTTGGGATGCCAAGCAACGTAAATGACCAGAAATGGGCGTGTTGTGATAAGCATCGGCGTCAACTATGTTAGCGTGGCTAAGATCAGGGCTTTGTCCTGAGTTTGCCCTTTCGATTCGTTCAGTGCAAGCCAAGTGACACAAGGACGTGTGAAAGAATGATTCTATGCCGACCCATAAAGTTCAGGACAACAATCCCTGCAAAAAGTGTTAGGGGAAGTAAGCAACGTTGCCAAACCAGCGCTTCTGTGTGCTTTAAGACAGGCAGTTCAGGGTGAAGCCAATGAGAATGGATCCGCTCCAGAAAAGAAGAGCTCCTCAACTATTTCGATACTCAAGCGCATGTCTGGAGTAACTGATATCTTGTGCGTTACCAGCAAGCTGAATGAACGCATCTTTATAACGTTGTACAATAGCTCAGGGTAGCTTCGTCTCTTAAGGCAACCACAAAGGAGGGAAGGAATGATGCCAAGTGATGATACTCATCAGGAGGTGACAGCGTCTATATCAGACGGCTCGGTAACACTGGAGATGACCACTCGATATGGGCCGATTTCCTTTTCTTACTCCCCTCAAGCAATTGAAACCGGAATCTCTCAGCTCGTATCCGAAGCTCTTAGTGAATCGGATGCCTATTCGACGCTCAGGGACCTTTTAACAAAAAGCGATTTGCCCGCCAACGAAGTAAGGGCAAGACTTGAGCATTATCGGCGAAGCCAAGAAACAAAATTTCCAGACGACGCCATCGAGAAGTTCACGCCCGGGAACAGAGCGCATGTGCAAGGCACACTTGAGCAGTTTTCTGAAGGGCTTGCGCCAGGAATTGCTCTTATGCTGGACCACTTGGCAGTTACAGCATTAACGTGCAGGTCAACGAATTTGGATTACGATTGGACACGCCAAGTTCAACAAAGCCGCTTTGACTTAAAAGCCCTTCTGGCCTCTCATTTTAGGCGTGCTATTCACTCTTTGTGGGATAGATCAGGGGAGAATTGATTGGACTGTCTGAACTGATTACTGGTCCTACTTTGTTCGATTGTTGGGTTCTAGTAGTAACGGCGGCTGTCCGAACGGTCACTTCGACTAAATCATTTAATTGCCACTTCGGTGGGTACCAATAATTAATTGGTCTAAGGTGCTCCTTATACTTCTGTTTGATTCGAAGCCGTCCTGACAATCCAGATATTTCGGGATGTCTAACTCGCGCATATTTATCCACTTCGCAAAACAAGTTCTGGCAATCAATCAATTGTAGAGGTCGCCCCCAAAGAGAGCGGAATTCAAGGCCCAGGCGTGCCAACTCGGATTCCTGACTCTCAGCCATCAACTTTATAATCTCTGATTCATTCAATCCGCCGAGATCTACGAAGCATTTGCGAATACCATCGAGGGCACCGGGGCCAGGCATCACAAACTCCATCTCTCCAAAATTTGTTAGCTCGCTGTAATTCAAATCGGTGATGAACTGATAAGCCAGAAAGTCCCCAACTGTGGGATACTCTCGCAGAAATCGAAAACCTTGCTGCATTGTTTTGGCATCTCTCAGTTTCTTGTGCAACTCATTCGATATCATCATCTCAAGCAGGCTCAAATGGTTTCGATGTTTAACTGAGTGCCCGAGCAGCTTTCCGCCGGAGGGCATGATATACGCACCCGAGTAAACGGCGTGCCCGGAAGCCATCGCCTTCGTAAGTATGGCGTCATATCGTTCGAATGAGTAACTTGAGTGGACGAGTGGTCCTATCTCGCGTTCAAGTAGTTGCCACGTTTCGATCTTATTGAACAACTTGAAAAGAATAATACGAAAGAAAATATCAACATCAGACGACGGGAGATCATCGCGATAGATCACATGGCGAATAAGATACTGGCTTACACGATCAGACGCGCGATAAGCATTTGTGAACTTGTAGGTTTGTAGAATTGAGTCTTCGGTCCACGGGTGGGGAGCCCTCGCCAAGCGTACAAAAAAAATGTTCTGTCGTTCGGCAGCAAATCTCCAGTAAGTATCAAAGACAACACTACGTTTGACTGGTGGTCTGTGGGAGAAAACATACGGTACATCTGGCACTTGCATCGACTCAAGCAGTTTGAGCTGGTGTGCTGGCTCTTCAGTTGGCCCAACTTCGCCAGAACGCAAGTCTGGCGTTAAACGAGAAAGTGCGGTGATTATGCTCCCGACTGTCTCATTAAGCGTTCCGTTGTTATCAACAAGAAACACTGGATGAGTTGTTCTCTCGCGCTGAGCAAGCACCTCGTACTCATGACAGAGCATGAGCCAGCGCTCCTTAGGTTCATCCCGCTCGATGGGTTCATTGCGTCGAATTAGAAACACTCCGAATGCTTCGACCCCGCGCCATTCGGATCGCTCCAGGTCTACCATCCTTCGCAGAGTGTGTTTGCGAACACCCGAGACAAGTCCATAAACCCACATTGACCACCAGAAACGGTCAAGAACAACATGCCGGCCGGTGCTCAGGATGGGTAGGATAGCTTGTTCAATCGAATCCAGATGCGCCGCGACATGAAGTGCTTGAGCTGCGGCAGGGCTAAGGTGGTCTATCCCATACTGGGTGGGATTATGATGGATTTCATAGATCAGTTTACCGAGAGTGCCAAGTTTGTTTCCGGGAAAAGCGACAATTTCGCAGGCTTGGCCCCGTTCGTTAAGTCGTCGTGCAATTTCAGTGGCTATCGCAGTTTTGCCAACTCCATCAGGACCTTCGATGATTACCAGCTTACCGTGTTCGTATCGCTTCCTTTTGGAAGCTGCGCGAGGCTCCCTCATTCTCTAGCAACACCCTTTCGGGCTGCTTCTACAAGTGAAGCAGCTTTGAGTTACGACTGTGGTCTGGTTTTCCGCCCAGTCCACTCGCTTCAGGATCAGACGCATTTGCCAAGCAGTGAAATGGCCGCGCCGGTAGCCCAAGAGGTTAACACATGAATTTCAAAATCTGCTGTAGCTTGGCTCAGATGAGATACTACGAACTCACGGTCGCTCGAAGGGTAGTTCGGATAGATTGCGGTAATTTGCAGAAGACTCGAATGCGTGATGTTCATTATTGATTGCATCCGAGAACAAAACGCGATTCCAAATCCAACTAAACTAACTCTCTTCAATTAGTGCTCGTTCTATTGTACAGATTCAGTAGTTTTATCGCAGCATCCGGATCAAACTTCGACGTGTGGTAACCATCAACCGTTCTTCTTGGCTTTCTCCCTAAGTGTCCTTCTTGTACCAGTCTGTTTATAACCGTGTGGTCGACTCCCAATTGTTTCGCTAGCTCTAGCGAACCTAGGGCCTGATCATATTTGGTTCTGACACTTTTAACGTCTGCTAGCCGAAGAAGATAACGTAGAGTGCTGTCTTGGTTCCGTATGACAA
>Ga0126311_10000760_pt1 | contig 14913 bp, 17 predicted proteins | sample Plot61_FD_92539 | JGI IMG/M metagenome (GOLD analysis project Ga0126311, IMG submission 92539) | Serpentine soil microbial communities from UC McLaughlin Reserve, CA, USA - Plot61 | ecosystem: Environmental > Terrestrial > Soil > Grasslands | place: USA: UC McLaughlin Reserve, Lake County...
GCCTCAATAAGGACGGTCATCTGATAACAGAAGATTCCGTTTTCCCAACTACAGCGCCTGGCGGCGCTCCCAAACGGAATCGCTGTTATGAAGACGCCCGCTACTTTGTTAGTTCTCCCCCTTGCGCCCGCTTCGCTCGCTCGCTCGGCGCGCCTCGCACTGCTCACTACGCTACGCCCCCGCTGGGGGCTGGCGCTGTTTAATGGCTTAGGCTCCAGCCGAAAAGTTTCGAGATAGTTGAACCGCGTCGCACGTCGGCTTGTGTACCCAAGCTTTGTGAGGATCGCTCCACACCGCTTTGACCTGTCAGCTCTAATCACGGCGGCCGTACCACGCAGGTCACGCGGGTTAACCCTGCCATTCAATACACGGAGTGAAGCCCGTTGTACAAGCTCGTAAATGTATCTATGGCCCACTGGCATATTGTTCCGTGTCCGGCGATATCGCCTAACGAATAAGTATTCAGAGTCACAGCCGCTCCTTCGTTTCTCGGAATATCGGTCTAACAGCGGGCGGAGCCAATAAGCTGCTTCCTGCGGATACTTCATTATTGGTCCATCACGCCGTGGTGCGTGGCGCCCCCGGCTCCGTTCGCGAACGGGTAGAAGCAGATACTCGAAATCTTTTGCGCAGTCACGATCGCCTGGTGGTGTCTCGGCCGCTAAATGACGGTATTTTTGCGTTGCATAGTTCAGTCACAGTAAGAAGATGAAAGATAATTAAATACAAAACCAACGCCTCTTTCGGGTCAGCATCGGACGAAACCATACTGGCAGAGGCGTTCGACGACATCATCATCGTACCTACTAATAGAATCTGAGATCTCAACCATCTCGCCCCGTTCGTTCATCGTTGTGAACGTGCCTGTAGAGGCCTTGCCAGTGTCAGAAGCGAAGGGGTGTTCCTGCACCACATCGTGTAGCTGAGCCCAATTGAAGAACGTACGAAGATTCGTCATGAAGCGATTGACTGATCCGCGCCCCAACCTTCGGATCGTCACATAGGAATTGGTCGCCTGGCATTCCTTGTTACCGCACGTCTCACTCGTGTTTGTTCTTCAAGTAATGCTGGGATAAAGCGTAGCGAGGCTTGGTTGGCCGGTCGTCCGCATGCACTGGAAATCGTATTTGGTGAATGTCAGTGCTATCGACCAATATTTCAATGATGGTGAGTTCGCTAGTGCCTGGGATATTAGGCTTGGCAAGGACGTACTCGCAGAACCCTCGCAGCTCGCGCATGTACTCGCGCCTGGTTCCGTGTGCCAGATTCTCCCCGAGCAATAATGACGTCAGTAAGCCCAATCGGGATGAGCCGCGCTCTGGGTCTAGGAATTCCCACACTAATTCTGGCGGCGTCCAAGAGGGTGATTTGGGTCCTCGATCTGAAGCCCATCGAAGAGGGGGGTCACCTTTCTCTCCCTTTTCACCTTTCTCTCCTTGGATACCCTGAAGCCTTGAGAGCCCGGATCACCTTTGACCCCTTTCGTTCCTTGCACTCCCTGTTCGCCTTGCGGTCCTCTGTCACCTTCTGGTCCAGGCGGTCCTTCTGGTCCAACGCCGCCGATAGTGATCGTCAACACACCAAACAGGCGAGTCGAAGTGTTGGTCACCACCAACAGATAATCACCTGATGCAGGCAGCGGTGCGGGAACGTCTGCAACGATACGCGTGTTATTGAACCCGTCGTTGATGAAGAGTGATGTGCCCCGCTAATGTTACGGTGGGCTTTGTCGTGCGAAGCCTGTTCCGTTTATCGTGATCTTGCCGGCGGCAGGTACGTTGAGTTGGACACTCGTGATGACAAGCAGCGTAATCGTGGTCGCAGTGACTGGTACGATTGCCAAACTGGAGAGCGCGAGCATGAGCGCAAGCGCTATTAACGATCGTGACGTTAATCCAATTCTCAATCCCGGCATGATTACTCTCCTTCGGCAAGCTTTTTGACTAGTGAATTGCGCTCGAACCGTTCGGCCACGGATCAGAGTCGCCTCTCGCAGTAAATACAGATCCGTCGGCCTTGAGTAAGTGAGTTATGATTATGTTTTTATGGGAATAGATTTCCGCGGCCGCGCGTGCTACGCACGAACCCATGCTGCTTGCCGCCGAGGACATAGGTCCCGACGATGTCGCCGTTGTTGTTGATACCAAAGGCACGAGTCAGCGTCGCGCCTGGGAAATCGATCGATTTGAATTCGCCCTGAGCGGATCGCAAGAACCCATGAAATGTGTTCGCTCCTTCGCGCCACACTCCGACTACATCGCCCTGCGCGCTCACGCCCCATGCGTTGGTAGCTGTGGCGTTCGGATAATCAAATACGGTTACTGCTCCATTCTGAACAATGTAGGAGCGTGTTTTGGCTGGTGTGATGGTGGTGTCAGTAAAGAACCCGACCACGAGACTGCCGCCGCCACTAATGCCATTATTCATGAAGCCACGACCGGTCAGTCCACCAAACATCCCGCCGAAGAAGTCGAAAGTGTCTGACTGCCATGTCATACCGAACATCGTGGTGGTCATGTTGTTGTCGTGAATGCATCCGACAACGATGTCGTCATTCGAGATGCCCTGGGCAATTGTGGATGTGTGTCCGTCCGCATAGATTGGGGTGAAGCCTTCGGCTGTTCGCAAGTAACCGTGGAAGTTAGGCATGGTAGGCATGCCGGGCACAGGCTCGGTACAGGCACCCACAGTGTCTCCACGTTCGTTAATGCCGCGCACATCAGTAGTGCCGGGAGTGCAAAGCGGGTTGTTGTAGTCGATCGACTCGTGCTCTCCCGTCACTGGGTCATAGATAAATCCGTGAACGGCCGAACCAACCGAGTAGGCACCGACAAGCTTCCCAGAATCATTGATGTCGTTAACGACAGTCGCTGCGGCGAGTGGGACGTCATGAGTCTCCCAACAAGGATCGTGAGTTGCCCGGCACGGATCAGGAGCTGGATCCGCGAGCGGAAGACTGCGTGCAAGGTCTTCAGCGGTTGCGAATGGCTTGAAAACTTGCAACATATCCATGCTCATCTCGTCGTCCATTGAATCCTGAGCACTCGTCGGCCACGAAAACGAACAGGTGAGTGCAAGGAGAATTGCCGTAAGAGTGCCAAAGATGAGAATTCTTTTCTGAGTTTGATTCGAGTGTTTCAGTGTTTGCATGTTTCCTCCCTTTGCCGGATACCCGGGGTAGCGTTGTTTAATCTTCGTGACTTTGAGTGCTTCATCGTTCCTACCGCCCACGCGGAATCAGGTTGACGACAAATCTCTTGGTTTCACCTATAAAGCGGAATTCAGTTAGAAACGGGGCCAGCCGGATATTGACAGGGACAATAAGGTCTACGGACGCGCCTACATATTCGAACACCGCGGACCTTCATTGATTACTCACGCGACAGTGGAGTAAATTTGTCTGCGGAAAAGGTCGATCGTCGAACACTCATTTGCTTCTTATGACACCTTCATCAGAGGAAGTGACCGACCTTCTTAACGACTGGGTTAACGGCGATCAAGAAGCGCTGAACAGGCTTATGCCGTTGGTCTATGATGAATTGCATCGACTAGCTAGCCGCTACCTTCGTTACGAACGCGTCGGGCACACACTTCAAACTACCGCTCTTGTCCACGAGGCGTATTTAAAGCTCGTCGATCAGAAGAAGGCGAACTGGCATAACCGCGTACAGTTCTTCGCCGCTGCCGCAAAAGTGATGCGACATGTGCTCGTCGACTATGCGAGAAGCCGGAAGGCCGCTAAGAGAGGCGGAAATTACTGTCGGTTGTCGCTCGACGAGGCAGCGATCTCATCTCAAGCCAAGGACGCGGACTTACTAGTTCTGAATGAAGCGCTCGACAAGCTAGCAGCAATTGATCCACAGCAGAGCCGGGTGGTTGAGCTTCGCGTCTTCGGCGGACTTACAGTCGAAGACACAGCCGAAGCTTTGGGAATATCTGCACGAACGGTGAAGCGAGAATGGAGTATGGCCAAAGCCTGGCTCCATCAGCAGATCAAGAATCACTAGCGTGATGATAGGGCAGGGAGGTTGCCCTAGAAACAATTCATCACCTATCACTCCCGTAATGAAACCTGAGCGGTGGCAGCAACTAAAACAAATCTTCCAATCCGCCCTTGAACGTGATCCGGCGGAGCGTGCTGCATTTCTTAATCAAGCATGTGGTGGTGATGTGGCGCTGCGAGATGAAGTTGCATCGCTGATCTCTTCACACAATCAAGCCGGCGACTCGATCGAAATTATGGCCGCCGAGGCTGCGACGAAGATGCTTTCCGCCGAACAAGGTTCAATCGAAGGAGAACAAATCGGCCATTACCACGTGCTGAGTCGCATCGGTCGCGGCGGCATGGGTGAGGTGTTCTTGTCTCAGGATACCCGGCTGGGTCGGAAAGTGGCGCTCAAACTGCTGCGCAGTGATTTGACGGGAAATGAAGATCGACTGCGCCGCTTTGAACAGGAAGCACAAGCGGCATCTGCACTGAACCATCCGAACATCCTCACCATTTATGAGATCGGGCAACAAGCATCTTTGCTTTACATCGCAACGGAGTACGTCGAAGGAGAGACACTACGCCAACACATTTGTCGCGAGCCAATGACTTTGGTCCATGCGCTCGACGTAGCCATTCAAATAGCCAGCGCGCTCGCGGCGGCACATCAAGAAGGAATAATTCATCGCGACGTCAAGCCTGAAAACATAATGCTACGCAGCGATGGTTACGCAAAGGTATTGGACTTTGGACTGGCAAAGCTCATGGAGCCGAAAGGAATTGGGGCGGCTGCCCCCACGTTGCCGAGAGTCCAAACACAGCCAGGGATAGTGATGGGTACGGTGAGTTATATGTCACCGGAGCAGGCTCGAGGTTTGGCTCTTGATGCAAGGACGGACATCTGGAGTCTCGGCGCTATAATCTACGAGATGTCTTCCAATCACCAGCCGTTTGAGGCAGAAACGGCAAGCGATGTGATGGCCTTCATACTGCAGAAACAACCGCTGCCGCTTTCGCATCATTTGCCTGAAGTGCCTGCCGAGTTGGAGCGCATCGTCAAGAAGGCGCTGCGTAAAGATCGAGAAGAACGCTACCAAACAATCAAAGACTTGCTGATCGATCTGCGTAGCTTCAGACAAGAGTTAGACCTTGAGTCACATCTGATACGTTCGTTGCCGCCGGCGGCCGCGCGCGTCACAAGCAGCGGAGATTCTGCCGCCACAACCACGCACTATCCTTCAAGTGCGGAATATATTTTCTCCGAGGTCAAACGACACAAGCGTGCGATCGCGTTAATTCTGGGGGTGATGCTGGTTACCATTGTCGGCGGAGGCTACATGATCTACCGGCGCTTTTCAGCGACAAGAACCGCTGCCGTAGTTAATGCGACATTCACGCAACTCACAGATCAACCTGGACCTGAATACTTTCCCTCGCTTTCACCCGATGGCAAGTCATTTGTTTATGCCAGCTACGCTTCCGGCAATTGGGATATCTATTTTCAAAGAGTGGGCGGTAAGAATCCCATTAATTTGACGAAGGATTCTCCTGCCGATGATACGCAGCCGGTGATCTCTCCAGATGGCGAACGAATCGCGTTTCGCTCAGAGCGCGAAGGCGGCGGAATATTTGTGATGGGAGCAACTGGCGAAAATGTTATGCGCGTGAGCGACTTTGGTAATAATCCTACATGGTCGCCAGAAGGGAACAGCATTGCTTGCACGGACGAAGGACCGCTCGAGCCGGCGATAAGAAATAATCCAAACAGTCGCGTCTGGACACTCAATGTCGACACGGGGGAAAAGCGGCAAGTTAGCAAGGATGATTCAATACAGTCCAATTGGTCTCCACATGGACATCGGATTGCCTATGCCGGAAGGCGAAATGCGACACAACGGGACGTCTGGACGATCCCAGCGGGCGGTGGTGAACCAGTAGAAGTGACAAACGATGCCGCCCTTGATGCAAATCCGGTCTGGTCCCCCGATGGGAAGAATCTGTATTTCGTCAGCGATCGGGCCGGCAGTATGAACATCTGGCGAGTCCCGATTGACGAACAAACCGGAAGTGTTCTTGGACCACCACAGCCCGTGACCGCGCCATCTTCGTATAGCGCGCAGCTAAGTTTCTCCCGGGATGGGAGTCGAGTTGCGTATGCGCAAATCGGGAGGTTGGCGAACCTTAAAAGAATTGAATTCAATCCAGAGAAGGAAGCAGTTACGGGTCAGGGTGAATGGATCACGCAAGGTTCCAGATTCGCTAGTGTTCCGCACGTTTCGGCAGATGGTGAATGGGTGGCGTTCGACTCTCAAGGTGGTACGCAAGACGATTTGTTCGTGATACGACGAGACGGTACGACCTTACGGCAGTTGACTAATGATCCTTATAAGGATCGGGCGCCTCGCTGGTCGCCCGACGGTAAACGAGTCGCATTTTTTTCGGACCGCAGCGGCAAGTGGGAGATCTGGATTATCAATTCAGATGGAAGTGGGTTGAAGCAACTCACCTATACACCAGTCACGGTCACTACGCCTCAATGGTCGCCAGACGGTACGCGGATAGCTTACCGCATTTCTGCTGCCACACCTTCGATCATTGTGGTTGACAAACCATGGACCGAGCAGTTGCCTGAGGTGTTACCCAGCGATCGCGAAGCGGCTAGTTGGGGCGTCTGGTCGTGGTCGCCGGACGGGCGGAGACTTGCCGGGAGCAAACAGCTCAATGGACCCCAGAACGGCATCGTCATCTACAATCTTGAATCGCGGAATTACGAAACCCTCACGGATTTCGGAGGCCAGCCTGTTTGGCTGAGCGACAGCCGGAGAATCTTGTTTCAGAGCCAGGGAAAGCTCTACTTGATGGACAGTCAGTCAAAAAGAACTCATGAGATCTTTTCTGCTACCCCGAATGTGTTCCAAGGCCTCAGTCTAACGCGTGATGATCGTCTGATCTACTTAAGCGTTGTCACAACCGAATCGGACATCTGGCTCATGAACCTGCAGTGAAGACCCTTTGGGCTGGCGCTGGTGTGCCTCGAAAAGGCTTACGACGATGGGTGGACGTGGGGTTTAGTGCTATCAATCACTGCACGACGTGCGCAGAGATATGTAAAATCTGAGTATTTTTGATGTTGGGAATGGTGGGAAGCAGAGTTTTTGAGAAAAACTACAGCAACTTTATAACAAAAGCTCAGAGTGGCTCGTTCTTTGAGGGAGCGTTCCGGCCCTCGTTTTTCACCTTGCTGCGTTTCAAAAAAATAGGCCCAGAAGAACACAGCGAGTGAAATTACGCTGGTTAGCCCGCACGCCAGCGTGCAAACGCGAGGCAGATGAACCGCGGGAATTGTCAGTAATGCGGCAAAACCAATTGCATTGAACAGTTCAAAAGTACAACCATTGCATCCCAAGCGGGCACCATGCCTCTATACTGACGGTTGTAACGAAGTGGAATACGTTTATAAACGTTCGCCACGAATAATCACTACTGATGCCTCGCCTTCAAAGGCAGCTCAGGCGGTGCTTCATAGCCTCTGATTATTGTTATGACGCGGAAATGACTAGGGCTCTCGAATTGCACGGCAGTGGAAAAGCGCGCGTCATACTGGCATCATGCTTATAAAATCGGTGGATAATTGAGCTTTCCGAGTTACCCTACCGCAACTAAGTGGACCAACACTTTATATCAAATGAAGCGTCCAGTGATCATAGCGGTTAGCGGCTTTTCCTCTGAGGTGGGAAAGACCACGCTCATGTGCGATATTGCGGCGAAGAGCGTCCTACGAAACTTGGCTATTTTCTCATTTTAGTTGATAGCGATAGAGGGCGCCCTTAACATTGAGCAGATCAGGCCCATTATGAAATACGATTTTCTAGTCGAGACCTACGAAACCGAACGGATCAAAGTGGTTAGCGTTTGGAGTGAGTTCGCGGAGGAGGATCTTCCAGTGCGCCCGCACCAGAGCGATCCTCGTGGCCGCAGCGTGCATGAGCAAATGGTCCATCAGTGTGTGAGTGAGGATCTCTGGTTTCGCAATATGCTTGGGATCGACGTGGGCGCGCCGCCCCTTCCGCATGAGGAAACTCGTCTGGAGTTTATGACGCGTTATGCAGAAGATAGCGGCAAACGGCTGGATGCGTTGCGTGAGAAGGGTGAACCCTGGTGGGAGGAAGAGACCAAATTCTTTGATGTGCGCCGCTCGCGGGCCTGGGTCATGACTCGTCGCTTGACCCATACGTCACACCATCGCGGGCAGCTCATGGCAATGCTCCGCATGCTGGGCCACGAGTTGCACAGTAACTATGGGCCAACTGCCGATACCGGAGGGTTGATGCAAGATCATGCGCCCACCATCTATGCCTACTCGAGCTTGAATGCTCTCTTGAAAGGTGAGGCCGAAGGCGGCGCCAAAGCGGTCTTGCCTGGAGCTTCTGGCAATTCAGTCACGGAGCGGCCTGAATGAGTGGGTCCGAATATCAGCATGGTCATCGCAAGTCGCAGAGGGACGATGTGAAAATCCAGCCCGCGAACGTAATTTGGATTATTCGGCCGGTCGATATTAAGGATTGATTCTGGGGGCGTGGTCTGTGACATTTAGAACGTGAAGAGCCGGATGGGAACTCCAGCAAGAGGCTGATTTCGGGTTGACGCGAGCGCAGGTGAGCTTGTCGCCCTCCTCAAGCGCCGCTAATAAGTTACCAGTCAATGTATCTATTTTCGCGTGGGCATCAGTGAGCACGCTCGCCGCCATTTCTGGGCAATTCATGGCTTCGTCCTGCACTTCGACTTTGAAATCTCACAAAGAACTTCGAAATGATAGTTTTTGATGTTTCAGAAGGCAGCGACAGCAGCTAATTTACTCGTCGGACGCCGCGAACGCCGCCACGAGGTACTGAATTTCATTTCTCGTTTATCCTCTTGCTCGACACAACGGCTGCAGAGGTAGTAGGGCTGATTGTCCGGACTCTTGAACTTGATGAGACGGCGATTCTCGGAATCACACCTGCTACAATGCACATGAGACTGATTATCCATCAATTCGGGCATGATCCCTCCTTTCTTTTACTCATATCCTCCACTAAACACCCCGTCACAATAAAACACCCCCGTCAGAATACCGTCGCGAAACAGTCAGTTCGCACCTGGCTTTCGGGCGCGGACCACCTCGACCGAGCAGTGCGCGCGTGCCGCCACTGCCGCCGAAACACTTCCTACCAGGAAGCGTTCGATGGGAGTGCTGGAGCCAGTCGCACCAGTGAAGATGCAATCGGCCCCGAACTCTTGAGCATGTTGGACAAGCACTTGCTTCGGATCGCCAGCCACGATTGCCGCTGATACGGTTACGCTGGTGTTCTTTAGTTCTGCGTGCAATTTGTTTACTGCCTGCTCCGCAATCGCTTCCGCCTGAGTGTGCTCGGCTGTGTTGACTTCATCTATGAATTCGGTGCCTGGCGGTAACCAGCGGTAAACCGAGTTGGCGCTAAGTGAATCCTCGGCCACGACGACTCGCACTTCGCTACCCGGTGTCCAACCCCTGGACGCAACCTCGCGTACCGCCTCCTCAGCGCCTTCCGAGCCGTCGACGCCGACAACAACGCGTATAGCCGACGATCCGGTTCCGCTCGTCGGTCGTGCAACTCGCACAGAAGTTTCCGCTTCCGTTAACACCTTTTGTGACACGCTGCCCAATACAAACCTTCCGAGCGCCGTCCGACCATGCGAGCCGACGACAATAAGATCGGGCTCCCATTCTCGGGCAAGCTTCAAAACCTCGTGTGCAGGCGACCCGCTCACCGCCTTGTACTCCACTGTCCATCGCGGAAAGATCTGACTCACACGTTCGCTAACGCTGGCTGCCAAATCCTGCGCATGTTTTGCAATCTCGGCTGCATGCGCGCGCGCTCGTTTGAGGCCAGGAGGAATTTGAAGCGGAAAAGTATCGTCAAGAACTTCGTCGCGCGCCGGCGGCGGTAGCCAGACTTCTGCGACCGATACAATCAACGCATCTGCTTCCATCGGTAGCGCAGCGCGCTGTAGATCGTCAATGCCTTTGTCTGCGCTCTCCGAACCATCATAAGCAATCAAAATCTTCATGCCGTGTATCTACCTCTCCAAAACATTTCCTTCACCGCGCGACGGTGTTTTTCGTTCGTCACGCGTTACATGCGGGAGCTGTTTAAGTGCACGGTATATAGTCTTGGCGTTTAATGTGACTGCCGTAATGTCATCATTCCAACGTGTCAGTGCCCCTTCTATTTGTGAGTCCGGAAAATGATCTAAGGTAAATCCCGCTCTCGCGAACTCTTGACGGATACTCACAAGCGCCCGCCGTTTTTTCCACGTCTCCAAAACCGTGTAGAACTTCGTGACCAACGTGCTTACCCCTTTCCTTAATCATTCAAACCGACAGACCGAGCGACTGGCTTTAATGGTCGTACGGTCGTACTACTAAAACGGGACAAGGTGCCTCTCTCAATACGCGGTCTGTGTTTGATCCAAAGAGCGATTCCAATTTAAAACCCTGGCCATGTGCGCCTATTAAAATTAGATCGATCTTTTTTTCAACTGCATAGGACACGATCTCTCGATGGGCTTTGCCTTCACGTACCACATGCGTTACGTCACACCACAGGTGAGTCTCCGCAGGAACTGATCGATGAAGCTGTTTTGCCGCAACGTGGTATGGACCTTCGGCGCTTTGCGAGATCCAGGCGTCTGCCGGCCGACTGCTCTCAGTGACAACAAACTCGTAATCGAGGTGACCGCCAGCGACCTCCCAAGGAAACAAGACACATGAGTGCTCGACTGCCCTTTGAATGCTGGCCCGCATCGCATCGACAGTATCGCTGTCAATTCGTGATGAGTCGTCGCTGCAAGTTAAGACAAACAGCTTCGCCCGATAAGAGCGAGCCAACGCTATTGCATAGAGAAGTCCGTCGTCAGTCTCATGCGACTCCGCAACAGGACAAAGAATTCGTTCAAAGTTTAAGATCCTCGACATCTGGCTTCCTTTAGTTCCACTACGCCGGCATTAAACAAGCGTCGCGAACCGTACACTGATCCAGAACCATTAGCCGTTTGCGGTTCGCAGACTCATTTTTCTTTCCATTAGTTCTCTGGTGGACACCTCTAATCTTGCTTACTCTTTTCCGCCTTCGAAGCCGTCTTAGGTTTTCCAAACGACTGACTAACCGTGTACTTGCGCGACGGCGCGAATACGATTTGCTCCGCGCTCACTTGATGGCGCTACAGCCTGAGTGGAAGTGATTGCAGGCGAAGACGAACATTGATCACCTTGAGACTAAACGAGAAGATGAGAGGTCGAAAGGGAGTTTCCACTTAAGCGCATCAAGTGTTATCACGCTCCAACGGGTCCAGCATTAGATGTAGGATCGAACATGCTGATCGTTGCTTGCGACTGAACTTACCGGATGCGAGCGGGTATTCTGGGAAGATGCCCGCTGTGGGGGCGCATCGGTTCAACGTTCGCGCGGCAACGATCGGGCCTTAGCCATTGTGGCAGGACCGAACCAATCCGATGCCCCGGCCCTTCAGACCGCGGACATCGGCGTAGCGATGGGCATCACCGGCACGGACGTTTCCAAAGAAGATAGCGCAAGAACTTGGGGATCGTGGAGAAAATGGCGCGTCCCTCTTCGACGGCGGCCACGATTGAATGCTCTTAGCCGACGTGATCGGGCTGACGGCGGCAGGTAACGGTGTCTTAGTGCTGCCGCTGCTGGCGATTCAAATCCTATGGATCCATCTGGTGACGGATAGTGCGCCGGCGCTCGCGCTGGGGGTTGATCCGGCAGATGCGGGAATAATGAACAAACCGCCGCGTCCGAAAGTGGAAGGAGTGATCACGCGCGAGATGTGGGTTGGCATCTTCCTCGTCGGCGTTGTGATGGCGGGGGGCACATTATTCGTCCTCGACGCTTTGTTGCCCGGTGGTTTTATCGAGGGCTCGTGTGACTTGCGTTACGCGCAAACGATGGCTTTCACGACCCTGGTGCTGTTTCAAAGCTTCAATGTCTTTAATGCTCGTTCGGACGAGCGGAGCGCATTCCGCGGATTGATCACCAACCGCTGGTTGTGGCTGGCAATAATTTTGTCTCTAACTCTCCAGGCAGTCGTGGTCTAGGTTCCGTTGTTACAGCGAGCCTTTTCGACCGTGGGGTTGAGTTTAGGTGACTGGCTATACTATGCCGCCGTGGCAAGTTCAGTGCTCTGGCTGCGGGAATTGAGCAAATCCATCACACGTGGGTTGAAAGCCTAACGGTACTGGGCGATCGCTCTCGCCGGAGGCTCGTTCTACTTTGACGAGTTGGAGCTGCTGCGATTCATGAATCAATTGCAATATGATTGTCGGAATTGCATCGTAATCGCAGGGTTTTCTCAGGAACAAATTCACTCCGGCGTTGAGAGCGCGTTGTCGGTCAGACTCATAGACGCGTGCGGACCAAAAGAGAATCGGAGTCCGTCGGTCAAACTCTCGCAGTTTCTCACAAAGCTCAATTCCTGTTCCTTCGGTGAGTGTGCAGGCGACCATGTACAAATCGTAATTAGCGGCACGAGCGATCCTTAAAGCGTGACTCATATCATTGACAGTTGTCACTTCGTAGCCGAAAGGCTTCAGAAGGTAACTGACCAACGAGCAGGTATCTTCGTGACCATCAGCAAAAAGTATTTTGTTAGGGTACTTGTAGTGTTCGCTTTGATTCTTCACTGTACTCCCAAAGTTTTTTTCAAGGCCCTGAGATTCTAAGTCACTTGGTCTGATAATCCAGATGGTGTAAAGAATTCACTGGAAGTCTTGCCACAGCGAATGACAGAGAAGGGGACGGTGGAAACACTGCAACCAGCTAAAAACATTAGTGTCATGTTGTCACCGTCCCTGCAAACGGCGATTATGGACGCCTATCATGCAAGCAGTGAACTCGCACACATCGTAAAGCGAAAGACTACAGATAGGCATCAAGGGGACACACGCGGTTTTACGACGTTTCAATAACTATCATCAGCCGTAGCCTACCGGCTTCGTTCGTCCGCTTTTGACGTAAGGCGATCAGTCGCTTCCTCTTCATGACGTGTAACTACGTCCTTAATCTTTCCGCCGGACTGGCGCAGGATTGCGCCACCGACCGTGCTTTCATCGACATCTTCGGTGCCCGTTTCCGGCACTTCAAAAAGTAGCCGTTCAGCGTACGGAGCCGAGCGGCCTAAGTTATAAGCAACAGTGCTTTCCTGCGCGATTGTTCTCGCCTCTTCCCAAGTGCGCTTTCCAGTACTGATTTCGTGGACCATATTCAGGCCGAGCACATTTGCCGACTCCGAATCGCAACGGCCTGCTGCCTCGCCTTTTGTTCTGTCGAGCAGAATGCTTCCGTCGAACTTCGCGATGTCGTCGAACTTGTCAGGCGGGACGCGGTAATTAATCACCTGCGTCAGAAAGTCTGTGTGCACTGTCGGCCAATGGTGCACAATATGATCGCTGGTCAACTCGGTGCGTTTCCATGGACCGTTCTCATACCAGAACAGTCTCGTCGGGGTCGCCTCGTTAGGATAGCCGTATTTCGCGATCATCTGGTTGGCCACGTTCTTCTGCGGTCCTGACCAGTTCTCCAGGATCTTCTCTACGTGTTCGGCGGGCACTCCTTCACGCTCGCCTTTCTGGCTTGTATAGTCGCCTTTTAGCGTATGAGCAATCCCCTGAGCTACAGCTCGCCCGGTGGTGCCCAAACGCTCACCCGTATCCAAATCCAAAGGCTGCGGTTGTTCCTGCCTTTTCGCTTCCGTCATTTCAAATTAGCTCCTTGCTTTGTAATTATTGTTAGTGGCCAAGGTCCTTCAATGTGTTTTACTAACACGAAGGTTCTGTCGCCTTCATGCGCACCGCTAACCTAATCGGTTTAGCGTTGGGCGACGGACTTCTGGTCCACGGCTACACCATGTTTAAAGACCATTTCACCGCCGAGCCAGCCGGAGATAGCGATTAAGATCACTCCCAACACCGATAGCCCGACAGGAATGGCGTAATTGTCGGTCACAAGTCCTGCGCCACTCGTTGTGCGGAGGTAAAAGCTCGCGGCGAAAATCAAAAGCGCGATCACGTTGAGCCGCGCGTGCCAGTTGGCGATCTTGACGACTTCACGCTCTTTTAGTGTTAGCCAGTCAATAATGCCGGGAACGGCAGCCGCCGCCCCACCAATGATGCCGCCTAACAGCGTGTAGAAGGCTATATAGTTTCTCCACATCGGATTGCCACGCCATAAATAAATCAGGTCAGCGATAAGCGAAAAAATCCAGAGCGCAATCGGAAATGGAATGATCATCGGATGAATGGGGTGTCCGCCGATGCTTGCACGACTTGCCATTGTGACTCCTTTTTGTTGTCCCTTGGTCGAACGATCCAGACTGAAACCCAATAATTAACAATACTTCTTGCGGATCATTCGTAGCACTTCTAGCGTTCCACCTGTACTAACTTCCTGAACTTAGCCCGGAAATGCAGTTCCAAATAGCGTGTTAACACTGAAGTTTGACAGGTGTTAACACTTGTCCTGGACCGTTGCAGTTAAAGCACGGTGAAAACACCTGCCATGCGCGCGTGATAACACGGTTTCGTACTCTTTGAATCCTTCGTATTTTGGTAATTGTAATGCTGAGGCGTAGAGCAATGAATTCAATTGGCAACGCATTTACAAGGTGAGAGGCGAGGAAGAAAAGAAATGTCGAGCGCGATTGGAATCGAAAAGGCAATAACACTAAACGCAGACTCGCAAGTTGCGGAAGCACTGTCACGCGTGTTGGCTGACACATTCACGCTGTATTTAAAGACGCACAATTTCCACTGGAACGTCGTTGGGCCAATGTTCCATACACTGCACCTGATGTTCGAGGAGCAGTACAACGAACTCTGGCTGGCA
>Ga0126311_10000761_pt1 | contig 14913 bp, 16 predicted proteins | sample Plot61_FD_92539 | JGI IMG/M metagenome (GOLD analysis project Ga0126311, IMG submission 92539) | Serpentine soil microbial communities from UC McLaughlin Reserve, CA, USA - Plot61 | ecosystem: Environmental > Terrestrial > Soil > Grasslands | place: USA: UC McLaughlin Reserve, Lake County...
AAGGCTCGATTCGACACCTGATACTCCCGGAAGAGAATGCGAAGGAAGCGGCAGTAGTCTCGGGTGTGAATGTTTACCCGGTTGCCGACTTACGCAGTGCGGTGAGACTCGTCGCCGACTTGCGTTCCGAAACGCCACCTCAGCCGATGAAAGTAGACGTTGCGGAAATCCTGCGACGCACTGGGAATTACACCGTCGACTTCAAAGAAGTTCGCGGGCAGATGTCAGCCAAGCGTGCTCTCGAAATTGCGATTGCGGGCGGACACAATATTTTGCTAATCGGTCCTCCCGGTTCAGGCAAGACGATGCTGGCGAAACGCTTGCCGACGATTATGCCTCCACTCGAATTCGAAGCGGCGCTTGAGTTGACGAAGATTCATTCCGTCGCCGGTTTGACTGGACGCGCAGGACTCGTGACGGGACGTCCGTTTCGCTCGCCGCACCACACGATAAGTGATGCTGGTCTAATTGGCGGTGGCAGCCTTCCGCGCCCTGGAGAAGTCTCGCTGGCGCATCAGGGCGTGTTGTTTCTCGACGAGTTGCCCGAGTTCGATCGCAGTGTTTTGGAAGTCTTGCGTCAGCCGCTCGAGGATCAGCAAGTGACGATTAGTCGCGCTGCGATGTCGTTGACATTTCCCGCTTCGTTTATTTTGGCGGCAGCGATGAATCCATGTGCGTGCGGCTTCTGGAATGATCCAACGCGCGAGTGTCGTTGTTCGCTAACACAGATCCAGCGTTACGTCGGCAAGATCTCTGGTCCACTGTTGGACCGTATCGATATTCACATCGATGTGCCCGCCGTAAAGTTTCGCGAACTTCGTGGTGACGCACCTCCTGAAACTGACAGCTCAGCCGTAATTCGCGAACGTGTGATCAAAGCACGCGAGCGACAACATCGCCGTTTTGTTAACGAGAAGATCTTTTCGAACGCAGCCATGACTCCGCGCATGATCCGTACCTATTGTCGAATCGATGCGAATAGCGAGAAGATGTTAGAGAATGCGATGCAACGAGTTGGGCTCTCAGCCCGCGCCTATGATCGGATTCTCAAAGTCAGCCGCACGATTGCGGATCTGGAAGGTGCGGAGTCGATCAACTCAAACCACGTTTCGGAAGCGGTCGGCTATCGCTCATTGGATCGAACTTACTGGACCTAAGATCCAACCCCTTTTTTGCTTGCGCAAAACTTCTGTATTGGAGGCGCGAATGAAATCACGTGTTTGCTTGTTCCTGCTGTTGCTGTCGCTAACCGCGACGATTCTCACTTACGCTCAGGGGCCGAAGAAGCCGCGAACTGAAGAAGACTACTATCCTCGAACCTTGCGCGACTTGAGCACCCTTCAACCTGCGCCATTCGCCCAGGCGCTGAAAGAAAGAGACAACAAAGACCTGGCGGTCATCGTGCATGGTGAACTGCTTCCATCGCGCGTGAAGGTTGTTTACGACGGCACGACAAGGCCGCTGAATAAAACAAAGAAGGACGTCATCCTGAGCTGGTCGAATCAATTCGCAGGAGCGCCGGAGTTCTACACCACTCCTTATCAAACCGAAATGCTGTTTACCGAAAACGGTGAGAACTACTGGCTCGCTGTGCGAACAGAGTCCCTTGCGAAGTTTGAAGAGGAGTTGAAAAAGGGAGAAGCGGTCGAACTCTTTTTAATCAAAATGGGTAGCATTCGAATGGAGAAGACCGACGAGAAGTTAGAACCAGTGCTTCTGGTTGAGAAGTTCCTCAAGCAGTAAGCAGTTTGCGCATTTGCGTGAAACTGCTTCAGTCCTTGTCAGCACGCTGCCTCTTCACCTATCCTGCAATCCAGCCGTACGAAAACTAGTTGATTCGGCTGGGAAAATCACTATTTTAGGGTCGGGTAAGGCAACGACGCGCGCCAAGGGCCGCATCACAGCCGCGTTGAGGGTACTGGGCCTTTGCACCGCAATCCCCACGCGGGCATTCCGAAAGACTTAAGTGCCGCTCCCTTGAAACTCGCGGAAAGCGTGAGGTTCGTGCCAAACAAGCCAGAAGTTGTGAAATTTCTTCCTGAGCTTGCCCGATTAGACGCGTCACGTGACCGCAGCCGAAACTGAGACACCGCAAACTACAGATTATGAGCTGGCGCAGAAAGCCGCCCAGAACGACATGGCAGCTTTCGAAGAGCTTTACCAGCGTCATAATCGGCGCGTTTACTCGCTCTGTTTGCGCATGACGGGCAATGTTTCGGAAGCTGAAGATCTCGCGCAGGAGGTCTTCATTCAGCTCTTTCGAAAAATCGGCAGTTTTCGGGGTGAGTCCGCCTTTACTACCTGGCTACACCGGCTCACAGTCAATCAAGTGCTCATGCATTTCCGCAAACGCGGTGTGCGTATGGAGCAGACGACTGAGGACGGTGAAACTCCAACCCAGATAGTAAAAGGGACGGAAAACCCCAACTCGATGCCGGTCGTCGACCGCATCGCGCTGGATAAGGCGATTGCTCAACTTCCGCCCGGTTACCGGACGGTGTTCACGCTCCACGACATCGAGGGGCACGAACACGAGGAAATTGCCAGGATGCTGGGTTGTTCGGTGGGAACCTCGAAGTCGCAATTGCACAAGGCCAGAATGAAATTGCGCACTCTTTTGAGGCAACAGAAAGGCGAGGAATAGCCTCGAAGCTAGCAGTGGACGATTCAGATCGTCCGAATCAGGTTTCAAACGCAGTCTTCCCTTGATTGACGACAACCTGAAGAGGTTCTGTCCCCAAGACAGTTTTTTCGAATTGTGTGCGCATTTATGAGACAGAACGAAGGTGGTAAGCAATGAACTGCGAGACATGTCAGGAACTCATCCACGATCTAATCGATGGCTCGATCACCGAGCGCGATGAGTTCACTCTCAATACGCATCTGAAAGAATGTTTGGATTGCCACGGTGTGCGCCAGGATCTGGCGTCCATCGTCGGCTTCTGCCGCACGCAACGTGGGCAGTACGAAGCACCACCAAACGAACAGGCAATGTGGCTGCGCATTCGAAATGTGATCGAAGCGGAGCTGCCGAACAGGGTCGTTGCTAACACGGAATCAAAGCCGTCATTCCTCGCACGGTTGATGGGCCGTAGTTGGGAACTTTCACTACCGCAGCTAGCCGCTTCGACAGTCGCGATTGTGCTGTTGGTATCGTTGGTGACGGTTGTCGGTCTGCGTCGTTTTGGTGGTTATGGAGTGCAGCAGAATCCGGCGCCACAGACTGAAGCGTCGAATATTAATGATCGCATCTTTCAGCGTCGTCAGGTGATTGATTACTGGAACCAGCGGGTTGAACTCAACAAGGCGCGCTGGAGTCCTCAGATGCGTGCAAAATTCGATCTCAGCTTGAAGTCAATCGATGAAGCGATTTCGATTTCGATGGATGAGTTGAGCCGCAATCCGCACGATGAAATTTCCGAGCAGATGCTCAACGAATCGCTGGATTACAAGCTCACGTTACTGAAAGATTTTTCTGACTTGTGAGACTGTTGTAGTTTTGATTAAAAGCCCCACAGTAATGAAAACCAGATTTTTACCCCCGCGCTCGTCATCACGCGCCGGCGTCGTTGCGGTTGCCGCTATCCTCGCAATCACCGCAGTGTCGATCAGCGTTGCTGCGCAACAGCGTCTGAACAAGCGTTATCCGGCGGGCCAGAATGTCCGCATCGAGTTGCGAAATATCTCCGGCACGATCATCGTCGAGTCGTGGAATAAAAACGAGATTCGTCTTTCAGCGACGATCGAATCCAAGGGCACTACCGTCACGCCCCGGCAGATCAACGAGAGCTTCGTCGTGGATGTCATGAGCGACAATCGCGGCCGCGGCGATGTGGGCGATATCAATTTCAAACTTCAGGTTCCCGTCAATTCGTCAATCGATCTGGAAACACGACGCGGAGACATCAAAGTTGCCGATATTCGCAGTGGCCTTGTGCGAGCGCACGTTTCGTCTGAAGGTGATATCGAACTCACGAACGTCAGTGCTTTGCACGTGATCGCGCAAAACGTTATCGGAAACATTTTCTTCGACGGGGAGTTTTCGCGCGGCGGCACTTACGAGTTCAAGTCAAACAAGGGTGACATCACGATTCGCATTCCCGGCGACTCAGCGTTTCGTTTAGTGGCAGCGTCGCCCGCGCGCAGGATCGCACTGAATGATTTCTGGAACAATAACTTTAAGACACAGGACGGCCGGAAGTATGTTGGCGACGTCGGCGACGGACGCTCGTCAGTGTCAGTCACAAACTTCAGTGGCCAGATCACGTTTATGCGAAGGTAGGTCTTCGCAGTTTTTTAATGGAAAGTTTCGCTTTGGACGTTGCTTTGTGCAACGTCCCTTTTTTTGTTTTCGAAGTGATGCAAACAAAGCTACTATGCTCGCCGATGACGAAACCCCTTCTTCTGCTCGCAATTCTTTTTGCTTCAGTTAGTCCAATCCTTTCTCAAAAGACAGTTGCGCCGGACATACAACTGTTGACGCGCACGTCGACGCGCCGCGAGATACGCCGTTTCAACTATGGCGGCACGGTAACGTTGATCGCGGCGCCGCGAGGTTCGGTAACTGTTGAGGGTTGGACACGAAATGAAGTCGAGCTCGTGGCCGACATCGAGCTCAAAGGACCAACTGAAGCTGAGTTGGACCAGCTTGCAACGGTAAACAGTTTCGTCTTTGACGAAGACTTGAATCACCTCAGTATTCTCACCACGGGTACGCACGATCGCACCTACATGAAGCGATCAGCGAAAAACTTTCCGAAGAAGTTGCTCAACATGCCGTGGAAGATTGATTATCGATTGAAGGTTCCGATCAACACGGATCTCGAGGTTAACGCGGGTCATGGTGCGGTGAAGCTTTCGGGCGTCGAGGGCGCTTTACGAGTTAGCGCAACCGAAAGCGATACTGCACTCACACTCACGGGCGGAATTGTTACGACCACAGTCACTGCAGGCTCGATCACTTTCACGATACCGGCGCGGACTTGGCGTGGCAGCGGCGCCGACGTTCGCATCGCTTCCGGAACGATCAACGTCGACTTGCCGGCGGGTTTTAGTGGCGACATTGACGCCGATGTGCTGCGCACCGGAAAGATCGTGAACGCCTACGACGCACTCCAGTCACGCGAGAAACCCGGCATCACGGAACGCATCGTCCGCGCACGTGCCGGCGCCGGCGGAGCGTTCTTCAAGTTTACAGTCGGCGACGGCGTCGTGAATATTCGCAAGTCCGCGCCCTGATAGTCTAGAATGGCCGACTAATTTATGAGCATCAAATCTGACAAGTGGATCCGTATGATGGCTAGCGAATACGGCATGATCGAGCCGTACGAACCGGGTCAGGTGAAACAGGTTGACGGGAAGCGCATCGTTTCTTACGGCACCTCGAGTTACGGCTACGACATTCGTTGCGCCGACGAGTTCAAACTCTTTACAAACATCAACAGCACCATCGTCGATCCAAAAGAGTTTGACGAAAACAATTTCGTTGATTTCAAAGGTAACTCAGTAATCATCCCGCCAAATAGTTTTGCGCTCGCGCGCACGGTCGAATACTTCCGCATCCCGCGCAACGTGCTCACGATCTGTCTCGGCAAAAGCACTTACGCGCGCTGCGGCATCCTCGTAAACGTCACTCCATTCGAACCGGAATGGGAAGGCTACGTAACACTCGAGTTTTCCAACACGACACCCTTGCCCGCAAAGATCTACGCCAACGAAGGCGTCGCGCAAGTGGTCTTCTTCGAATCCGACGAAGTCTGCGAAACTTCCTACAAAGATCGCGGCGGCAAGTACCAGGGACAACGCGGCGTCACGCTGCCGAAGATGTAATCAGCCATTTAACATGGACGGCAAACTCGTTTTTATTTCGCTGACTGCTGCGAATCTGTTGAGTGACAGCTCATGGTGGGAAATCTATGACGAGGCTTTTCCACATACTGAACGCGAGCCGCCGCAGGTGATCATCCGCAGTCTCGAAATGGACGTGGGCCAGGCTTTCGCTGCGCGTTCCGGCGGCGAGACGATCGCCATCGCGACGACTCACTTAAGGTTATTACGGCCTGAGAATTCAACAACATTACTTCAGGACACCACCCAAATATATAGCACGTACGACTGCTTCAGTGAACCTTGGTTTTGGGGCGGGCTACCCTCAACAGAGCGAAATCAATCGCATCGGAACTTGTGGTGACACTATCGAAGCTGGTTGTATCTACAACATGTTATTACGACCCGATGGTGAAGTTCATCTACGAGATATGGGGCAGGTATCTTGAATCGGCCCGTAGAGCGCATCAGCCGCGGAACGACACCACTTCCAGTGCCGAAACGGATCGAAGGACGCTAAACCACTTCCGTTACATAAACTTATGACCAAAACATTAGACACGCTTCGCTTCAAACAACTCGATCCGCGGGCGGTGCTGCCGAAGCGCGGGAGTGCGCTGGCGGCGGGATTGGATGTTTGTTCGATTGAGGATTTGAAGATCGAACCTAAACAACGAGCGATGGCGCGGACGGGGTTGGCGGTGGCGATACCGCCGGGATTTTATGGACGCGTTGCGCCACGCTCCGGACTCGCGGCGAAGAATGGGTTGGATGTGCTCGCCGGTGTGATCGACAGCGATTATCGTGGCGAGGTTTGTTGTTTGCTCTATAACACGGCCGATGAAGCGATTGTGCTTCCGGCAGGAAGTAAGATCTGCCAGTTGATCGTCGAACAGATCATCACGCCCGAAGCGACGTGGGCGAGCGAGCTGGATGAGACCGCGCGCGGCGCCGGAGGATTTGGATCGACAGGCTGACGTTTCTCTGCTAGAAAGTTAAGAGGCTGCGACGGGCGGCACTCATCAACATGATGGGTGGCCGCCCGTCGCAGCCAAACAATAAGATAAAGGAATTCAAATAAGTGAACGACTCTATCAATCGTCGTAGCAGATACCTCGCATTACTGCTCGCAATCCTGTTCGCTACCTCAACCACATTCGGCGTACCCCAAACCGCACCGACGCCCGCGCGTGCTCTGTCAGGAACCGAACAACAACTACTCGATCGTCTAAGCGTTGCCACTATCAAAGAAACCGTTAACGCTCTCGCAGCCGACGACATGCAAGGTCGCGGCACGGCGCAACCCGGTGGTGACAAGGCAGCTGCATATCTTGCTGACCGTTTCGCAAAACTCGGACTGAAGCCACTCGGCGACAAGAACTCGTATCTCCAGCCAATCAAATTTCGCGAGACGCAGTTTCTACAAACAACATTCACCGCCGGCAATGAAACACTCAAGTCGGGAGAAGACTTCTTCGTAAGCCCGCCTTACAGCGGTGACGAAAACATCAAAGGCGATGTCGTGTTCGTCGGTTACGGACTTGCTGCGCCATTCCTTAAACGTAACGATTTCAATGGCATCGACGTGCGCGGCAAAATCGTGTTGCTGCGTAGTGGTCCACCGCCCGAGATCAACAAAGATCAGTGGAAAAAAGCACACGCACAGGCGAGCGTGATGGGTGGCCTGATCTCACGCGGCGCTGCCGCGATCGTCCTCGTCGGTCAAAGCACCGAAACGCTCACTTTCTCTGAAGTCGGTGATTATTTAACGCGACGGCAAGTCGAACCTGCTTCAGAACAGGAGTTTCCGGATTTTGTCCCGCCGTTTCTGAGTGTGAGCGAGGCTGCTGCCGATAAGTTGTTCACTGCGTCAGGAACCACGCGAGCGGAAGCTTTCGCGAAAGCCGAGCGCGACGATTTCGCCGCGCCGATAGATCTCAAGCAACCGGCGACAATCACGATCAAGCTGAAAAAGTCTACAGGAATCAGCAACAACGTCGTCGGATTGTTGGAAGGCTCCGATCCGAAACTGAAGTCGGAGGCTTTAGTCTACTCCGCACACTATGACGCTTACGGTCTCTCGTCAGACAATCGCATCTATCATGGCGCCGCGGATAACGCACTCGGTGTCGCGGAGATGTTGTCGATCGCAGAGGTGTTGACGCGCGCCGAGAGCAAACCGCGACGTTCGATAATCTTCCTCGCCGTGACTGGAGAAGAGTACGGCGGTTATGGTTCGGATTACTGGGTGAAGAATCCGACGTGGAAGATCAAACAGGTCGCTGCCGATCTAAATCTCGACGGCATGGGCACGGAAGTTTATGGACCAGTGAAGGCACTGGTTGCTTATGGCGCTGAACATTCGACACTCGGCAACCTGGTGAATGAAGTGGCGGCGGCGACGGGACTGCGAGTGATTCCCGATCCGATGCCGGAAGAGAAGTCGTTCTATCGTTCGGACCATTACTTCTTTGTGAAGAAAGGTGTTCCCGGGATCATGATTCTCGGTGCGCCGGATGGGACGACGGAGAGCTGGACTGATCGACTGCGGAAGTGGGAAAAGACGGACTATCACCAACCGACAGACATCGTTCGTCCTGACTGGGATTGGAGTGGACCGGGTACAGTCGCGGGCGTGATGCTGTTGATGGGCGTGCGGGCAGCGGATGCCGAGAGCATGCCTGAATGGTTGCCGTCTTCCATCTTCAACCGCGAGCGTGGCACGGACAAGCCTGCGCCGCCCGAGCCGTAAAGAAGCAGTTTCACGCAAAGGCGCAAAGCCGGACGCAGGGGCGCAAAGTTAGCGTCTTTGCGGCTTGGCTTTGCGCCTTTGCGTAAAAAACTCCCCAAAACGTTAGTTCCACCAACGTCACACCGTTTGCATACCTGATCGAGAAGACCTCGAATTTATGCGTTATTGTCTGGAGGTGATTCAGCATTGCGTATCATTTTCAGCCTTTCCCCGTCTCACTGGCACAAAGTTTGACATGCAGGCTACAGGTCTGAAGGAGGAGACGAAATGAGACCAGTCAGAAAAACAATTTTACTTAGCTTCGTATTAGCGCTGGTGACCACCGGCATGGCCACCAGCGCCATGGCACAGTTTGGCGCCAACGACACGGCGGCCATCAGAGACGTCGTGCGACGTATTCAAACACGTACCGACTCTCTACAGCGCGCAGTCCAAAACGCTTCCGATCGAAACAACTATAGGGTGGACGAGATCGATCGTTTGATCCTCGACTTCGAAAACGCGGCCAATCAACTCGATCGTCGCGTTACTTCGCGTCGCGGCGGCACCGCGGATGCGCAAGCACTCCTCGATCGCGGTGCGCAGATCGACACTTTCTTCGTGAACAATCGGCTCGGAGGAGGTTTGCGACGTGAGTGGCAGGCCATTCGTGCCGACCTCGATCAACTAGCGAGCTATTACAACCTGAGCCCACGCTGGGGTTCGAGCACGAGTAGCACCAGTACCGGAAATTCCAACGACTACAACTTGAACGACTTCCAGATGCGACAGTTGGTTGATCGACTCAACGTTCGCTCAGCGACGTTTAGTCGTAACCTGCGTAACGATCTCAATCGCGGCACTTTCAACGATCGCTCGCTCGACGAGGTGCGACGGCAGTTGAGCGACTTCGAGACGTCCTTGGCCCAACTGCGCAATCGCGTGAATAGCCGGCAATCAAGTTCGTCAGATGTTCGCACAGTGTTGGAGCGCGCGGCATTCCTGAACAACTACATCGCCGATCGCCAGTTGTCTTCCCAGACTGAAAACAACTGGAGCACACTCCGCACCGATCTGGATCAACTCGCGAGCGCTTTCAACATCGCGTGGAACTGGTCCACAACTCCCGGTAGCTATCCTGCTGGTGGTGATTCCAGTACCAGGCGAGATCTGACCGGCACTTTCCGGCTAAATACATCTCGTGGCGATGACGTTCGCAGGGCTGTCGATAACGCCACTCGAAACCTCTCGCTCGCGGAGAGACAGCGCGTTTACGACTCGTTGCTGCGTCGTTTGGATCCGCCGCAGATGCTGGCAATCGATCGTCGTGGACAATCCGTGACGATTGCTTCGACTCGTGCACCGCAGATCAACTTCGTCGCGAATGGTAGTGAGCAGGTGGAGACCACACAAGGAGGCCGCCAGGTTCGCGCGCGTGCCACATTGTCCGGCGACACCTTGACTATCAACAGAACAGGCGAGCGCGCCAACGACTTCACCGTCAGTTTTGATCCGACCGACGGCGGCAGGGCACTGCTTGTGACGCGCACGCTCTACAGTGATCGCATCAACCAGCCGGTTGTCGTTAGGACTTACTACGACCGCACTTCTGATGTGGCCGAGTTGAACATTTACGACACTAATCGTGAAGGCTCGAATGTTGGTAATGTCGCAACGGGCAGCTTCGTAATTCCAAACGGAACGCAGCTCGTCGCGGTGCTCAACAGCGATTTGTCGACGCAGAATGTGCGCGAAGGCGAGCGCTTTACGATGACTGTTCGTTCGCCGGGCGAGTACGATGGCGCGACGATCGAAGGTCAGGTGACAAGCGTAAGCCGTGGCGGCCGCGTCAGTGGTCGTTCCGAAATAACGATGGACTTTGACACGATTCGTTTGCGTGACGGCAGGAGCTACCGGTTCGCCGGTATTCTCGAGTCGGTGCGCATGCCGAACGGCGACATAGTTCGTGTTGATAACGAAGGTGCGGTTCGCGAAAGCGATCAAACCAATAAGACAGTCACTCGTACCGCGATTGGTACTGCGGTCGGCGCAATCATCGGCGCGATCGCGGGTGGTGGTAAGGGTGCGGCGATTGGTGCTGTGATTGGCGCTGGCGCCGGTGCGGGCTCGGTATACGTTCAGGGTCGAAACGATCTTGATCTGACTGCCGGAACTGAAGTCACTGTCCGGGCCACTGGTCCAAGAGGTTAGCCGTATTCTCGGCGGCCCTCTGCGTCTTTATAACGCAGAGAACACAGAGATTCGCAGAGGGCCGCTGAGTCTTTAGTTGATCGTGACCGTTGCTGGTTGCGGCAGACGCTCAATAGTTAGCGTTAATTGCTGACCTGATCGAACCGGCAGCTTGTCAGGCGTTTGAAAGAATAAAAATCCCTGGCGGCGTGAGTCGCCGGAGGATAACGGAGTTTTCAAGTCAATCGCGTAGGCCCCAAACTCCTTCTCGAATTGTTTGCGCGAGTTTGGATTGTAGGCAAACACGCCGTTGGCTTTCATGATTCTCGACACAGCGCTCTTCGCTGAAAGCAGTTTCCACTCCTTGTTCTGATCATCACGCAGACGAAAGCGCGCGCGTTTCACTTCCACCGGCACGCCGCTCTGAAAGTCCATCTCAACCCGCACTGCCAGAACGCCGCTGAGCGGCAGGTTCGCTTCAAACAGTTCCTGACTTGCCTCGTCTGTGAGTAAAGGCGCTACACGAATCGTTACGCCGCCCGCATCCGCGCTACGTGAGTTCGCAGGCAGCGGCGGCAGTTCAGTCGCCGGTTTAACTTTGAAGAGCGAGCCCGTGCACGACGTCGCGATGAGTGCTGCGGCCGTCATGAGGGACAGAAAAATTCTGCGCCGGGTCATGGGGTCAATTTAGCATATGTTACTATCTGAATCCCAAAATCATGATCAGACCATTTCGTGGGGTTCACCCGCAGATTCACCCGACCGCATACGTTGAACCCAGTGCCCAGGTTATCGGCGACGTACGCCTTGGCGAACAGGCTTCGATCTGGTGTAACTCCACGGTTCGCGGCGATATTCATTACATTCGCATCGGCGATCGATCGAACGTTCAGGATAATTCTGTGATTCACGTCCAGAACGGCACGCGTCCCACCATTCTCGAAGAAGAAGTGACAGTGGGCCATAGCGTTACGCTGCACGGTTGCTACGTTGAGCGCGGTTGCTTGATCGGCATTGGTTCGATTTTGCTCGATGACGTACGCATAGGCACGATGTCACTGGTCGCCGCTGGATCGCTTGTCAGCCCAGGCACGATAATTCCGCCTCGCTCCCTCGTGATGGGATTGCCCGCGAAAGTGAAGCGACCGTTGACTGACGAAGAGGTCGCGGGTCTTGAAGTGTTTTGGAGAAACTATGTTGAGTACACGCACGAGTACCGGAAGGAAACGCAAACTTAGATGAAACTGATCTTCGCCCTGGCTGTTGCACTAATATTCGCAGCTCCGACCTTCGCACAAACTACTGACAACCCGTACCAACTCAACCACGGAGACAATGAGTTTGGTTTCTGGGGTGGTGTATCACCGAAAGCAAGCACGATCTTCGGCGGCCTCCACGACGATGAGGCTGAGGATCGTAAATTCTTCATTGCCGCGTTACGCTACGGCCGCACCCTGGCTGCGAGTGATAGCCTCGCGTTGCAGTACACGCTTGATGTGGTCCCGCTTGCTGTAGCGACCGGAACAATCGTTTCGCGAACAACCAGCGCCGCCGGCGTTGATACCTTTCGTCGCGAAACCGCGTACGGCGCGGGATTCACACCGCTCGGCCTGCAGCTCGATTTCGCGAATGGATCGAAAGTGCATCCCTTTGCTCACGTGAATGGCGGTTTCCTGTATTTCAACAAGTCGGTGCCGATTGAAGACGCGGGTCGATTCACGTGGGTGGGTGAAGCCGGCGGCGGCTTGCGCATATTCACTTCAGAACGACGTGCGGTAAGTCTCGGCGTGAGGTTTCATCACATTTCGAACGGGGATCGACAAGGTTCGAACCGCGGCCTCAATCAGTTTGTCATTTACGCCGGGTTCTCTGTTTTCAAGTAATGCCTTCGCCGAAGACACAACCAGCGCGCGGTATGCGCGACTTTCTGCCCGAAGACGTTCGCAAACGCGAATACGTCATCGGTGTGATCAAGGAAGTCTACGAGCGTTACGGCTTCGAACCACTCGAAACGCCGGCGGTCGAGAACATCGAAACGCTGATGGGTAAGTATGGCGAAGAAGGGAATCAACTCATCTTCAAGATACTCAAACGAGGTGTGCATGAAGGAACCGGCGAAGTTGATCTGGCGTTGCGTTACGACCTGACGGTGCCGCTGGCTCGCGTGGTGGCGGAGTATCGCGACAAGCTGCCGAAGTTTTTCAAGCGTTATCAGATTCAACCTGTCTGGCGTGCGGATCGGCCGGCGCGTGGACGGTATCGAGAGTTTTACCAGTGCGACGTTGACGTGCTTGGGTCGTGCTCGATGATCGTTGAAGCGGAGATTTGTGCGGCGGCGAGTGAAGTGTTGACGAAACTCGGTTTTAACGATTTTTGTGTGCGGCTCAATCACCGGAAAGCGTTGACGGGAATCCTGGGCGTTTCGGGCGTAGCGTTAGAGCATCACGACTCGGCGCTGGTCGCGCTGGATAAGTTGGATAAGATTGGAACTGACGGTGTTAAGAAAGAGTTTGCTGCACGCGGTGTGAACGAAGCTGCGGGCGAGCGGCTGCTGAATTTCTTTTCAGACCTGGCATCGCTTGAACACGCGGCTGAGATTGTTGCTGAAGAGAAGTCGCGGCAGGCAATGAATAAAGCGGTGCTGGGCCGGATTGTTGAGTTTGTCAGTGACAACGAGTTAGGCGCGCAGGGCGTTGCTGAGTTGCAGTCGATCCTGGATTATGTGGAGGCGACTGGTTTGTCTGATCGACTCAAGATAGATCCGAGTCTCGCGCGTGGGTTGTCGTATTACACCGGCGCGATCATCGAGATCAGCGTGAAGGATCTCGCGGGGAGTCTCGGTGGTGGCGGGCGTTACGATAATCTGGTGGGAATGTTTTTGGGCCAGGATATTCCGGCGTGTGGGTTTCGCTGGGACTCGAGCGGATTCTGGTGGTGATGAATGAGCGAGAGATGTTTCCGGCGAGTGTGGGCACGGCGCCGGTGGATGTGATGGTTGCGATCTGGAATGACGACTCGATTGCTGAGTCCATCAAGTTGGCCCAGGAGTTACGTGCCACGGGTCTGCGGGTTGATTTGTATCCCGAGGCTGATAAGCTCGGGAAGCAGTTTAAATATGCGTCGTCGGTTGGCGTGCCGTTTGTGGCCGTGATTGGTGATGATGAGCGAGCGAAGGGACAGGTGGCGTTGAAAGATATGCGCAGCGGCGAGCAACGCAGCGTTGCACGCGATGAATTGCTGACAGAATTTTCACGCAAAGGCGCAAAGACGCAAAGTTAAGACGCAAAGATACCGAAGGCTTTGCGGCCCTGCGCCTTTGCGTGAAACCAGTTTGGAGATTTACATCATGTCGAGTGAGGCAATAGTTCAAGACTACCTTGACGATTCGCGTAAGGCGATGCGCGCTTATAAGAAGCTCACGGAGAAGGCGATCGCGCAACTGAACGACGAAGAGTTCTTTGTTACTTTGGACGAAGAGGCAAACAGTGTCGCCGTAGTGATGAAGCACATGGCCGGCAACATGATCTCGCGTTGGACCGACTTCCTGACTTCCGACGGCGAGAAGCCAAACCGCAATCGCGACATGGAGTTTGTCATCGAGCCAAGCACCACCAAAGACGAAGTGCTCGCTTACTGGGAACGTGGTTGGCAGTGCGTCTTCGATGCGCTCGAACCTTTGCGCCCGGAGGATTGTGAGAAGACCGTCACCATTCGTGGTGAGACGCACACGATCGTGCAGGCAATCAATCGACAACTGATGCACTACGCATATCACATCGGCCAGATCGTTTTTCTAGCGAAGCACTTTCGCTCCGCGGAGTGGAAGTCGCTCAGTATTCCCCGCAATCGTTCGGCGGATTTTAATGCGTCTATGAGCGCGCAAAACAAATGAACGCGCAGGTTCATCACGTAAACGTCACCGTGCCTAAGTCGCTTGAAGAAGCGGCGAAGCACTTCTATGGTGTGGTGATGGGTTTGCAGGAAGTGCCGAAGCCGGAGTCGTCGCGCGGTCGCGGCGGTGCGTGGTATCAACTTGGACCATTGCAGCTCCATCTCTCGATTGAGAATTTAGACGGCGCAGAGTCGAGTAAACGACACGTTTGTTACACGGTGGCTGATCTTGCTGCCGCCGAGGAACAATTTCGGAATGCAGGCGTCGAGATCAT
>Ga0126311_10000763_pt1 | contig 14891 bp, 2 predicted proteins | sample Plot61_FD_92539 | JGI IMG/M metagenome (GOLD analysis project Ga0126311, IMG submission 92539) | Serpentine soil microbial communities from UC McLaughlin Reserve, CA, USA - Plot61 | ecosystem: Environmental > Terrestrial > Soil > Grasslands | place: USA: UC McLaughlin Reserve, Lake County...
CACGTGCGATTACCAGCGATAGAGCGTCTGGCAGCGACAGCACTCCTGCTATGCAAGCCGCCACATACTCGCCGAGACTGTGGCCAATCATCGCCGCGGGGCGGACACCCCACGACATCCACAATTTGGCCAGCGCATATTCGGTGACAAAGAGCGCCGGTTGGGCGAACAGCGTCTGACTGAGTTGTTCGTTTGCTTTCGCGTAGTTCTCTTCGGACGCGTACAACACATCGCGTAGATCAACCCCGAGCGCAGGTGCGAGCAACTCCGCGCACCGATCAACTTCGCTGCTGAAAACTGATTCAGTGGTATATAACCCGCGCGCCATGTTCACGTGCTGTGTACCCTGTCCCGGGAACATGAATACAACGGACCGTACTGTTTCATCATCTTCAATGTTCGAAACGATTCGTTCCTCGTCACGCGCCTCCAGCGCCTGGAGTACATCTTCAACATCTCGATAAACGAGCATTCGGCGGTGTGCGAACGTTTTTCTTCCGACTTGCAGTGTGTAAGCGAGATCTGCCGGGTTCGTTTCGGGAGTCTGTCGCAAGTGCGTTGTCAATCGATCCGTTAACGTCTCGAGCGTTGTCGATGTCCTGGCGGAAAGATTCAGTAAATGCCAGTTTCTCCCAACCCCGGATGGCAGTAGCGCCGGACCCTCTTCGACGATCACGTGGGCGTTGGTCCCGCCGATGCTGAAGGAACTAACTCCTGCGAGACGTGGGGCGCCCCTGGTTCGCCACAGCGTCAGTTGGGTACTGATGTAGAAGGGACTTGCGGCGAAGTTTATGTTTGGATTGGGATGCTCGAAGTGCAAACTTTGAGGAATCATTCGATGCTTTAGCGACAATACCGTCTTGATTAATCCAGCCACACCAGCGGCGACGTTTAAGTGTCCGATATTTGTCTTCACGGAACCGACAGCGCAGTACTGCTGCTTATCCGTGCCGGCACGAAAGCTTTTGGTGAGAGCGGCAATTTCGATTGGATCGCCTATTGGAGTTGCGGTGCCGTGAGCTTCGACATAATTAATGTCTTCGGGATTAACTCCCGCTAAGGCCATGGCTTTGGTGATGACTTCAGCCTGGCCCTCAACACTCGGAGCTGTGTAACCAATCTTTAACGCGCCATCGTTATTGACTGCCGACCCCTTGATGATTGCGTGAATATAATCCTGGTCGGCAATGGCCTCGGCCATGCGCTTCAACACGACAATACCAACGCCGCTACCCGCCAGTGTGCCTCCGGCGGCGGCATCGAATGCCCTGCAATGTCCGTCGGCCGAACGAACGCCTCCTTCCTGGTAAAGATAACCGGACGGGTGATAGCTGCTGATAGATACTCCTCCGGCTAAAGCCATGTCACATTCGTAGTCCAGTAAGGCTTGACAGGCGACGTGCACGGCAACCAGAGAAGTCGAGCAGCCTGTTTGAATAGTGATGCCTGGGCCCTTGAGATTGAGCTTGTAGGAAACGCGGGTCGCCAGATGATCTTTGTCGTTTCCGATCTCTATTTGCAGTCCGCCCGCCGCGGCCGCCAGATTCGGATCGGAGTAAATATTCAGCACGTAACTTGTGGTACTCGCGCCGGCGTAAACCCCTACGCGTTTCCGGCAAGCATCGGGTTTGTAACCAGCATTTTCGAGCGCTTCCCAGGCACATTCCAAAAACAAGCGGTGCTGCGGGTCGGTGATTTCAGCTTCCCTCGGCGTGAAGCCGAAGAACGACGCGTCGAAAAGTTCGACGTCCGGTAGGATCGCTCCGGCCCTGACGTAGTGCTTGTCTGCTAATATCTCGCGGTCAACTCCCGCAGCGAGCAGTTCCTCTGCGGAGTAGAAAGTTATAGTCTCCACTCCATCTCGCAGGTTGGCCCAGAACTCGTCAATGTTCCTTGCCCCTGGGAAACGACCAGCCATCCCGACGATTGCGATCTCGCCGGCATGGTCGCTAGCATCTGCGATTTTCATGATTAAACTACGGTGTTTTAATGGTGAGCCGCGTTGGCATTGAATCGGCTTCGTTCAGTCAACATCGCTCTTCGTGCGGCAGCCTCTTCCTGTGCCTTCGCAAAAGGTTTCTCTTCAGATGCCACTGTGTTTAAGTAGGTGGCGAGGGAACTGATTGTCGGATGTTCGAACATCGCAACGATCGGGATGTCCTTTTGAAGCACTTCGCGCAGCTTGCTTTGGACTTGGAGGACCACAAGTGAGTGTCCGCCAAGATCAAAGAAGTTATCGTGAACACTCATCCGCTCTACCTTCAGAGAGTCGCGCCAGATTGCGGCGATGATTCGCTCGGTTTCATCCCGCGGAGCGATGTACGAAACATCGGACTTTAGCGCGACCATGGTTGCCTGCGGCAGCGCCTTTCGATCGATTTTCCCGCTGGCAGTCAAAGGTAACTCGTGGAGCAGCACGAAAGCCGAAGGCACGCTGTACTCCGGCAGTTTCTCTCTCATGTGGCGGCGCAACTCACTTTGAGTGGGCGTTGGCCCGGTTTGTGTGACAACGTACGCCACGATCCGTCTGTCATACTGCTGCTCCTCATGATCAATCATCGCAACCGCCTGACTGATCGCCGGGTGCTGGCACAATACGGCTTCAACCTCTCCGAGCTCGATGCGGTAGCCGCGAATCTTCACTTGATGATCATGCCGTCCCAGAAATTCGACGCTGCCGTCAGGCAGGTAGCGGCCCATATCGCCAGTCCTGTAAAGCCGTGTACCGACTTCTTTACTAAACGAGTGTGGAACGAATCTCTCGGCAGTTAAACCAGGCTGGTTGAAGTAACCTCTCGCCAGACCCTCACCTCCGATATATAACTCGCCCGGCGTGCCTGCCGGCACAGGATTCATACAGGCATCCAGAAGATAGATTTCGGCGCCGGGCAGTGGGTGGCCCAACGGGACGGTTTCGGCAAGGTCTGCTTTATGTTCCGGTTCGAAGCGGTAGGTTAGTGCGCCGACGGTTGTTTCAGTTGGACCATAATGATTGAAGACGACACAATCAGGGGCCAGACTGTTGACTCTTTCAACCAAATCCCTGCGGCAAACGTCGCCGCCTAAGATCAGTCGCCGGCGCGGAAGGATTTTCCTGGCCGGTAAGCTTTCGAGAAGTGCCGCAAGATGCGTGGGAACGATCTTGAGGAAGTCAATGCAATGCAGCTCGAAATATTCAGCAACAGCTTCCGGGTTCGCTAGTCTCTCTGACGACAGCACGTGGAGCGTGCCCCCCGTCACGAGCGGAGGGAAAATGGCCGTGTGACCTAAGTCGGTTGCGAACGTAGAAGCGAGGGCGTAGTTCGCTATACCTGAGAGTTGTAAACGCTCGGAGATCCCTCGCACGTAATTAACTAGCTGCCGGTGTTCGACGGCCACTGCTTTAGGTCTACCCGTCGAGCCTGACGTGAACATGAGGTAAGCGAGCGTTCCGGAAAAAACATTGTCGATGCAGTTCGGCTCGTCCACCTGTGTGCTATCTTCCCAACTAACATCAACGCACATGACCATCACCTGGTTAACCGGAAGGCTGGCGATCAATTTGCGTTGCGTCAGCAACAATGGCACTCCCGCTTCCTCGAGCATCGCGCCGATCCTTTGGGATGCGTGCTCCGGTTCTATAGGTACATACGCGCCGCCCGCTTTCAGCACGCCGAGTATGCATACAACTGTTTCGACAGAGCGCTCGAGACAGATAGCAACCGGCACTTCCGGCCCAATACCCTGCGTTAGCAAATAACGGGCGAGCCGATTCGCCTGCTCGTTTAACTCTCGATATGTGAGGCGCTCGCCTTCACAGATGACGGCAACAGTATCAGGCGTTTTCTCGGCTTGCTCATCAAACAGTTGATGGATACAACGCTCGTCTGAGTGGTTGGCGGGCACTCTATTCCATTCCTTCAAGAGCTTCTGCATCTCGTCATCAGCAAGAAAGCTCTGTACCTCATGTCGGCCGTAGGGGTCAGACAGCATCAAATCAAGGATGCGCGTGTAATAACCGCTGATGGACTCGATCTGGTCGTCGCTGAATTGGGTCGTATCAAAACGCAAGTTTAGAATTATCTGCTCCGAGAGTGGCGGCAGCACGAAGGCAGTGCTCAATGTAAGGTTTGTTTCCTCCCAGGACCTGATTGGGCCAAGAATTTCCAGATCGCCAGACCTGACAAGATCGTTCAGCACGTGAAAATGGAGGTAGTTGAAAACAGTCTCGAATAATGGTTTTCGCCCCCACTGGTTCTGCAACGCAGCGATGGGATAGCGGCGGTACGGCAGCAGTTCCAGTTCCGCCTTGAAGGTGGCCGCGATAAGATCTCGCCAGCTACCGCCTGCTATGTTGGCGTGAAACGGCAGGGTGTTGAAGAACAGACCGATGGTTTTGTCGCCATCTGTCTCTTCTAATCTGCCGGTTGACACGAGGCCGGTCACGACATCGCTCCGGCCACAGACAACGCTCAATGCTTTTAGGTGTGCGGCAAGCAAGACACTCTTGAGCGGCACGCTAAGAGAGCGCGCCAGCGTTTTCAACGCCTTTGATGTCTCGATCGATAGAGGATAATTGCGCTTGAGAATGCGAGGCCCCGTTTTCGCGAAAGTGGAACGCCAACGCGGCAACTCGGTCGCGCTGATGTTGCGCAACTTCTCCTGCCAGTACAGCCGGCATTCCTCGGATGCCAGCGCCAGCCGCTCGCGCCGTACGAACTCTCGGTAAGAACTCGAAAGAGGTGAGGCTGGAGTAGATCTGCCGTTTAGTGCGTCGAAGTAAGAAGTAAAGATTTCCGCTAGTAGAGAGTGCAGGCTCCAACCGTCGAGGATCGGATGACATTCCGTCAAAGTGAAATTGAAAGAGTCTTCTGCGCGATGATGGATATGGAAACGCAGCAGCGGTGGGCGGGAGTAGTCGAACCGTCGCTGCTTCTCACTCTCGACGAATTCATCCAGCAGGCTTTCCTGTTCTTCTATTGCGATTTGACGCAGATCATCAACTTCAACGGGAAATGTGGTGTTCCTGTGAACAAGTTGTAGCGGTTCGCTGTAGGCGGACAAGTCAAAGGAGGTGCGTAAGATCGCGTGGCGGTCAACGACGCGTTGAACAGCCTGCCGGAAAGTCTCGATCTCAAGACGCGCACGCAAATGGTAACTGTAAACGTTGTGATAGATCATCGCGCCGGGCGAATAGACCATGTGATACAGCATGCCTGCCTGAAGCATTGCCAGAGGGTACGCGTCTTCGACATCGTCCGGCAGCTTCGCACGGTCTGCTTCTGTGAGTAGACTGAATTGCCCGCCGCTTTGCACGGGTGCGGCCTCGATTTCAGAAAGGTTTAGTTGCAGCGCAAGCGCGCCTATGGTCTGAGATTGGAAGAGTTGTTGGAGTGAGAAATTGATTCCAGTGTCTTTCGCCATCGCCAGCACGCGAACACTCAAGATGGAATCCCCACCGAGTTCGAAAAAGTTATCGTGGATCCCAACTCGCTCGACACCAAGTGCTTTTGCCCAAATCGCCGCCAATGTTTCTTCAACTTCGTTGCGCGGCTCAACGTAAGCCCTCTCCAGCTCTGGGCGATCAACACCAGGCGCGGGCAGTGCGCGACGGTCTAACTTGCCGTGCGGCGTCATCGGGAGTTGCGACATCGGGATGAAGGCGGAAGGAATCATGTATTCCGGTAGTCGTTCCTGCAGGTGATTGCGCAGTTTGGTCGTGATGGCATGTGTCTCCGCCGTAACGACGTAGGCCACAAGGCGACGCTCACCGACCACGTCTTCACGCGCTACCACTGCCACTTCGTTGACCGCTTCATGCTGGCGGAGCACTGTCTCAATCTCACCCAACTCGATGCGAAAGCCGCGAATCTTTACTTGCTCGTCAGCGCGCCCGAGATACTCTATGTCTCCATCGGTTAAGTAGCGCGCGCGGTCACCTGTGCGGTACAACCTGCCACCCGGTATCGTGCTAAAGGGATGCGGCCCGAAGCGTTCTGCCGTCAGCATCGCGTGACCCAGATATCCGCGCGCTAAACCGTCGCCGCCGACATACAACTCTCCGGGAACGCCTATGGGAACCGGCTGCATGTGTTTATCCAAAATGAACGTCTGCAAATCCGGAATGCGACAGCCGATCATGCTGCCCGAGCACTCGTCCGCGTCAACAGCACGTAGAGGGCGGTAGGTGACGTGCACGGTCGTTTCTGTGATCCCATACATATTGACTAACTGCGGCCGGCACTCTGGGTGTCTTTGATACCATTTTTGCAGGTTCCGCAGCTCCAGCGCTTCCCCTCCAAAGATGATCAAGCGCAAGGCTAAGCTCTCCCCATCGGCGCTAAAAGTTTCTTCCGCCCGCATCAACTGCCTAAAGGCTGACGGCGTCTGATTGAGTACAGTTACACCCTCTTTGACCAGCAACTGATAGAAGGCTTCCGGCGTGCGACTGACGAGGAAAGGTACGATCACCAGGCGCCCGCCATGGAGCAGAGCACCCCACAGTTCCCACACCGAAAAATCGAAAGCGTAAGAATGAAAGAGGGTCCAAACATCTCGCTCGTTAAACCCGTACCAGGCCTGAGTAGCGGCGAACAGACGCAGCACGTTCGATTGAGTGACGGCGACACCTTTGGGTTGGCCCATCGAACCTGAGGTGTAGATGACATAGGCAAGATTCTCCGGCCCGGATACTCCATCAGGGTTGTGCTCGGGTCCTTGTTTGATCCTTTCCCAGTCTGTATCAAGACAAACCATTTCGGCTGAGTGAGCGGGCAATGTCTCAAGTAAGGAGTGTTGTGTAATGAGAACGCGTAGCTGCGCGTCTTCCAACATGAAGGAGAGAGATTTTTGTGGGTAAGTTGGATCGAGAGGAACGTAGGCGCCACCTGCCTTCACGATTCCGAGTATCCCTATCACCAACTCGATTGAACGTTCGACACAAAGGCCAACCAGCGAATCTGCGCCAACGCCGCGCTTTTGCAAGTAGTGGGCGACTTGGTTGGCGCGACGATTCAATTCGCTATAGGTTATTTGCTCATTTTCAAAAGACAAGGCGACGGCATCAGGTGTGTGCTCGACTTGTTCTTCAAACAGGTCGTGCAGACAGATGGCGCGCAGGTCTATTGGCTTCGAGGCGTTCCACTCCGACAACAACTCGTCTCTCTCTTTGTACGTCAACAACGAGAATTGTGAGATTCGCTGTTGCGGGTTGGCGACGATTCTATACAGCAGAGTCTTGAATGTCTTCAGGAGCCGCACCGCTGTCGTAGCGTCGAACAAATCTGTGCTGTATTCCAGCGAGCCGTGTAAAGTTTCAGGTGTTTCTGTCATCGACAATGTCAGGTCGAATCTCGAAGCTTCACCTTCGACGGGGTAGCTCTCCGTACGTAGTCCCTCCAGGTCCAAACCGGGCGACGACGCGTTTTGCAAACCGAACATCACCTGAAAGAGCGCCTGGTAACTAAGACTTCGCTCCGGTTGCAGTTCGTCGATCAGCTTTTCAAACGGAACTTCGTGAGCATGAGCGTCAAGGACCACGGATTTAACTCGGGCAAGCACTTCCTCGAAAGTTGGATCGCCGGAAAGGTCTACGCGGAGCACTGACGTGTTAACGAAGAAACCTATCAACTTTTCCAGCTCCAAATATCTGCGACCGGAGATTGGCGTTCCTACGGTAAGATCAGTCTGTTGCGTGTAGCGCGCGAGCAAGGTGAGGAAGGCCGCCAGCAACGTCATGAACAATGTCGCGTTATGGCGCAGGCTCAGAGTCTTCAGCTCACTCAGCAGTGAGGATGACAATTTCAACCCTTCTTTCGCTCCGAGAAAACTTTGCACTGGCGGGCGCGGCCGGTCAGTAGGCAACTCCAGGATTTTAGGCATGTCAGCGAGGTGTTCCCGCCAGTATGCAAGTCGTGGCGTCAGCAAATCTTCTCGCACCGATTCCCTCTGCCATACTGCGTAATCCGCATACTGAAGATGTAAATCTCGGAGAGGCGACTCTTGTCCTGCACAGAATACTTCGTAAAGAGCGGTCAACTCATTCAACATTATGTCCATCGACCAGGCATCACTGACGATGTGGTGGACGAGGAGCAGCGCAATGTGCTCATTCTCAGTCAGGCGCAACAGGGTCGATCGCAACAATGGACCACGGGCTAAATCGAAAGGACGTCGCGCCTCCACAGTCGCCAGACGTCGCGCCTCTTTTTCACGTTCGTCCGGCGGCAGGTGCGTTAGATCTATCAAGGCCAGATCGATCGACTGTGTTTCGTGGATAAATTGGGCGGGCTGAGTTTCTTCCATCGCAAAGGTCGTGCGCAGTGATTCATGTCGCCGCACAATCTCACGCAACGATCGCTCAAGAGCTGAAACGTTGAGTTTTCCCCGAAGCCTTACTGCCGATGCGTTGTTGTAAACGGGTAGGGCCGTCTGCAACTGATCGAGAAACCATAACCGCTGCTGGCTGTAAGAAAGCGGTGCCCTATCGCGCCGTTCTCGCCGAGAAATCGGTTGGTGCAGTTGAGAATCCAGCCCCTCGTCTTCAAGGAAGTAGGAAAGTAATTCCTGATCTTCGCTTGAAAATCCAACGGCAGTTTGATTGTCTTGATCGTTCACTGAGGTTCGCCTTATCGAGGCGGGAAGTTGTTGAATAGAAAATGAGGACGGTCAACAAGCAGCAACACTGGCGAAGTTCTGAAGCTTCATTTCCTGAGTGATTTGATGCAGGTTTGCTTCAGCAATAGCTCTATCGGTGATAGCGGACCCTCTCGAAACGCCAATTTCCATAGAGAGCAGATCGCCGCAGGTATTCACGAACTTCCTGATCTGTTCGAGGCTAAGGCCCTTGCCTTGAAGGTAAGGCAAAATCCAAAAGTCGAAGTCATACATCGGCAGCCAGGTGGAGTTTCTCACTCCGCCGAAGAGCTTTAAGACCATGTCACAAGCCTGTTCCCAATCCATCGTGTTATGCCGCCACCGGTAGCCGAACCCGTCGATACCGTGTTGCTCTTTGCTCTTATCGTAAATCGGCGCGCGCGGGTTGTTGTACCAAATTTCGCCGCGGAAAAATGTAGGCCGTGCTTCTTGTAATAACTGGATGGTGTTTTCCACACTCTGTTCAGTCTCGCCGGGGAATCCAACGATCAACGACGCAAAAGTCATGATCCCGCTATCGTTCAAAAACTTCAGCCCTCTGAGGTACTGTTCCGGCGTCGCTACCTTCTTCATGATCTTGAGCACGCCCGCGTCACCCGACTCGATTCCCAGAAACACTCCACCACAATTACTCCTTGACATCAGGTCGCACAGTTCTTCGTCCATGATGTTGCACCGCAAGTAGGAGTACCAGCGAAACGTAAACTGATTGCGTATCATCATCCGGAGTATTTCTTTGAAGCGATCCGCGGGCACATTGAAGGTGTCGTCAATGAATACGAGGTTGGTTACATCCGATCGCGCCTGAATCTGTTGTAGTTCCTTCTCTACGCCGCTTATCTCCTGAGGCACCCACTTGCCTGCTCTGACGGGAAAATCGCAAAACGTACACCGGAAGGGGCAGCTCAAAGCTGTGCGCGTCTGGAGCGTCGATCCCAAACTCTTGTTTTTGTAGTTGTCCCAGTTGATGGGTCCCAATGAAAACTCCGCTTCGGCGCCGGTAAAGACAAATTGTCCCTGCCACTTGAGGTAGCAATTCCTTACCTTTGATAGATCGTCGCTTTCTCTGAGTCGAATCAGCAGATTGGCCAGCGTTTGCTCGCCCTGCTTTTGCAGTACGTAAATGTCGGCGCCTATGTCTGCCAGGATCCCGCGGAAATCCGTTCCCTCGAGGTAGTAGGAGAGATTGTCGATCAGCGGACCTCCAACCACGATCATTGATTCAGGACTTCGTTCTCTAACAAACTTCACAGCCTCTTTAGCGTTTAGGGGAGTGAGATAAAGAGTTGTAGTCAGAGCGACTACTTTCGGTTTTCGGCTCAAAAAATCGTTGAGCTCCGCTCGTTGCGAATGGAAAAAGGTCGAGAACTCAGCAGCAATACCAGACTGTCGCAGAAAACTGGCCAGATAGACGGGAGCTACCTGCGCCATCTCTGTCCAATGCAAACGCTGGCCAGTCAGTTTATTCAGCACGTTTATAAACGGCAGCTTTTCGCCATCCAGAGTGATGAAATCCATTCTAAGATTGCGGTAATCTCCGGACGTAAGGCCTCTGGATCGCTGCATATTTTCATGGAACTCGAATCCTAAATCGTAGTGGCCGAGGATCAGACACTCGATGCTCGAAGGGGTGGACTTCGCTGAGTTGTTCATTGCTCACTCCCTGTGTGCGACTGATTTCTAATTGAGGTGATGGGTTACGTAGTTACGTAATGAAAATCAGGCCGTTCGCCAGGCGTCCGGATTGCGGAGGCAATCTGCGGGTTCCACGATCATAGTTTCTGCCTCGTCAGTCATCCGATCACAACCTGTTCGTTAGCTTCTGCCCTGGCCGCGTCTCGCTGCATCCGTCGCTGCGTGACAGACTGCTTGCGCCGGGCGCCGCGCTGTTCGCTGGAATCCAGTGACTCGCCGTTTCCTCCTGCCTGCAGATGAGCCGCCAGTTTGCTCACCGTCGGATACTGGAACAACTCGAACATCGGCATATCTAGCCCGATGGTTTCTCGCAGTTTAAGGTGCACCAGCAGCAGCCTCAGCGAGTGCCCGCCCAAATCGAAGAAGTTGTCCTGAGTGCCGATTTCCTCACGGCCGAGCACTTCGCTCCAAATGCCTGCGATTGTGCGCTCGAGTTCGTTGGCTGGTGCGACGAACGGCGCTGCCTTTACAACCTGCGCCCCATCCGACGGCTCCGGCAACGCATGACGATCAACTTTCCCGTTGACCATCAGCGGCAGGTGCTTCAAGGTAACGAATGTGGCCGGCACCATGTGACGCGGCAACCGCGAGGCTAGATAAGCGCGCAATTCATCAGCTCCTGGCCCAGTCTCATTGACAGAAACGATGTAGGCCACCAGAGCCGCTTCCATTCCTTCCCCACGCAATACCACCACGCACTCGTCAACGCCGGAGTGTTCACGAACCGCAGCTTCGATCTCGCCCAACTCGACTCGCATCCCGCGCAGCTTGATCTGCGAGTCAGTCCGACCACGAAACTCCAACAGACCGTCAGGTAGGTAGCGTGCCAGGTCGCCGGTTCGATACAAGCAAGAGCCCGTCTCGCCAAACGGATTGGGGATGAACTTCTCAGCGGTTAGACCTGGAAGACCGTGGTAACCACGCGCCAAACCTGTGCCACCTATGTAAAGTTCACCGGTAACGCCGACCGGCACCGGTTCCATTTGCTTATTGAGAATGTAAAGTTGGTTATTGCCCAGCGGACGTCCGAGTGGCATGACTTGCCAGGCACCGCCGCGCGGGCAGACAAACTCGGCTGCGGCAATCGAAGTCTCAGTCGGCCCATACGAATGGTGTAACTCTGCCTGCGGAACGCGATGGTAAAAATGCTGCACTACTTCAGTCGGAAGTGATTCACCGCCGCAGATCACAGTGCGCAGTGACGACGCCTCCGCTAAACGCGGCTCCTCGATGAAGAGGGCCAGCATCGAAGGGACGAAGTATGCTGCCGTTATTCCGTGTCTCACAATACTGTCGGTAAGATAAGCAGCGTCTCGCTGCCCTTCATGGCGCGCGACCATGACACTCGCACCAACCGTCAAAGGCCAGAAGATCTCCCACACTGAGGCGTCAAAATTAAGAGATGTCTTGCAGAGAAAGCGATCTTCGGCTGTAAGCCTGTATGTCTCCTGCATCCAGCCAATACAGTTGACCACGCCACGGTGTGGGAGCATGGCCCCTTTCGGTTGGCCGGTCGAGCCCGAGGTGTAAATGACGTAAGCGAGATCGTCGGGACTCACGTCTCGCTCCAGGTTCTCGGTGCTCTGTTGAGAAATATCTTCGTTGCCGGCATCCAAACAGACTACGCGCGCCGAGCATTCGGGTAGTGACTGGACCAGTCGCGAATCAGTCAACAACACTGTAGCGTTACAGTCGTTGAGCATGAAACGAAGCCTCTCGTCCGGATAGTCCGGGTCGAGCGGAACGTAGGCAGCTCCCGCCTTCAGGATTCCGAGCAGCCCCACCATCATTTCGATTGAGCGTTCCATCAATATCGCGACCCGAGCATCCGGTCCCACCCCGAGATCCCGGAGGTGACGGGCCAATTGATTCGCCCATCCATTCAACTCGCTATATATAAAGGAGTGGTCATCCGTCACGACTGCAACGGCATCGGGCGTGCGGGCGGCCTGCGCTTCAAATAATTCATGCAGGCACTGGTCTAAAGCATAGTCACGCGCGGTTTCGTTCCAGGTAGCAAGCATTTGCCGCCGCTCGTTCTCCGGCAGAGGAACGTCTGCGTCGTGGCGCTCGGCAGTCCTTTCGGCCATGCGTTGGAATATCTCGACGTAGTACCCGGCGACCGATTGAACTTGTTCCTGGGACAATTCAGCGGTGTCATATTGGAGCATTAATGCGATTTGTGCTGAGAAGAGGTCCAAACCGAAAGCCGCAGTCAACGGGAAGTGTGCCTCCTCGAACATTCTCCTCTTCACATCCGGAACGACTTCCACTTGGCCCGAACGCAGAATGCCCTCGAGTACGTGAAAGTGGACGAAGTTGAATTGTGCGTCGAACAGTGGCTGTCCACCCATTTCCCGTTGTAAAGCCAACAACGGATAACGACGGTGAGGCAACAACTCCCACTCCGCTTTGAAGGTAGCGTGAATCAGGTCGGCCCATGAACCGTTCGGTATGAGCAGGCGGAAAGGAATCGTGTTGAGAAACAACCCACGCACTTGCTCGCCATCGAGCACTTCCGGCCTTCCGTTGATTACGACACCGCTGACAACGTCAGTCTCTCCACTCAAGACACTCAGCACCTTCAAGTGGGCAGCCAACAACAGGCTCTTAAGAGGCACCTTGAGGGCACGTGCTGCTGAATCGAGAGCTTCCGATACCGGTCGCGAGATGAGAACGTGTTCCTGCCGGATTCGCTGTGTGTCTCCGTTGTGATAAGGCGCAGGCAACCGGGGCAGACGCGTCACATTCAGACCTCGTAATCTTTCCTGCCAAAAGACTCGATGCTCTTCCGATGCAAGCGCGTGTCGTTCCATTGAGACGAAATCCCGGAGAGTTACTGATGGAGGCGGGTCCGGAGGCGTCAACTGTCCGGCCAGCAGAGAGAAATAGCTGGTAAAAATCTCGGACAGCGTCGAGTTTAAACTCCAGCCATCCAGAATCGGGTGGCACTCAGTAAGGGTGAATTGAAAACTCTCATCAGTGCGCCGGTGAAGGTGGAAGCGCAACAGCGGCGGATGTGTCAGGTCAAATCCCGTCACTCGTTCCGCTGCAGCGAATCGATCGAGAATCTCGTCTTTTTCCTCGTTTGAGACATGACGAACATCGGTAACGGCAACCTGCATGGTGGCTGACTCATGGACCAGTTGCAGCGGCTCGCTGTATGACGTGAGATCGAAGGAAGTCCGGAATATTGGATGACGAGCAACTATGCGTGCGACAGCCGCTTTAAAGCAATCGTAGTCAAATGGCGCGCGCAAGTGCCAACTGTTGACGTTGTGATAGACGGCAGTGTCGGGCGATAACGCGATGTGGTAAAGCATGCCTCCCTGAAGCATGGTAACGGGATATGCATCAACCACGCCGGACGGCAACTTGGATCGGTCGCTTTCGGAGATTAGATCGAAAGGTTCAGTCTTCGTATCGGATAGAGCGCTAATCTCGGTCACGTTGATTTCTCGCGCCAGTTCAGCAATTGTCTGGTAGCGGAAGAGTTGCTGGATCGACAACTCCAACCCTCGTCCTTTGGCCTGTGCCAGCACCCGCACACTGCGGATCGAGTCGCCGCCAAGCGCAAAGAAATTGTCTTCAACGCCCACCCGGTCCAAATCCAAAACGTCGGCCCAGATAGTTGCCAGCAGCTCTTCAACCACCGTACGAGGCGCTACGTACGACTCATCCAGCGATGGACGCGCCGTTCCTGGACGAGGCAAGGCGCGGCGGTCGAGTTTTCCGTTTTCCGTTAAAGGCAACCGGTCGAGCACGACGAACGCGCTCGGTATCATGTGCTCCGGCAACCGTTCCTTCAGGAAGGCGCGTAGATTAGTGATGGAGACCGCCTCCTTAAGCGTCACATACGCGACGAGCCGGCACTCGCCGTTTGCGTCGATGGGCGCCTCCACAACTAGTTCGCGGACTGCCGAATGCTGCGATAGTGACGATTCAATTTCCCCCAACTCGATGCGAAAACCTCTGACCTTTACTTGCTGATCGCTGCGACCGAGATATTCAAAGTCACCGCTCCCAACGTAACGAGCGAGGTCGCCCGTTTTATACAGTCGCGCTCCCGGCATGGTTGAGAACGGGTTGGGTAGGAAGCGCTCAGCAGTGAGTTCCGGACGTCGCAAGTAACCACGTGCGAGTCCGTCGCCACCAACGTACAGCTCTCCGGCAATGCCGGTCGGCACGGGTTCCAGGAGCGGATCGAGCGCGTACAATTGGAGGTCAGGCAACTGCTCGCCAATAAGGCTGCCGGCGCCGTGTTCCGCATCGTTCCGCATTATCCGCCGGTAGGTAACATGCACGGTGGTCTCCGTGATTCCATACATGTTGATAAGTTGCGGTTGGTCGTCGCCGTGTCGTTCAATCCACGGCATGAGACTGGCTGGATCAAGCGCTTCACCCCCGAATACGATCAGACGTAGCCGCAATTCCGGCAACTCGGTCTGACCATCCTCGACACGTATCAACTGGCGGAACGCGGAAGGTGTTTGGTTCAACACTGTCACCTGTTCGCGGTGAAGCAACTCATAAAACATTTCAGGCGCTCGGCTAACTTGATA
>Ga0126311_10000764_pt1 | contig 14890 bp, 10 predicted proteins | sample Plot61_FD_92539 | JGI IMG/M metagenome (GOLD analysis project Ga0126311, IMG submission 92539) | Serpentine soil microbial communities from UC McLaughlin Reserve, CA, USA - Plot61 | ecosystem: Environmental > Terrestrial > Soil > Grasslands | place: USA: UC McLaughlin Reserve, Lake County...
GACCACGTCGAGGAAGAAGAAATGGTTTCGCATGAAGTACAGGCTGTGCCCGTTCGGGTGCCTGACGCTGTTGAAGTAGTAGTCGACGACGGCGTCGCTCGTCTGCCGGTTGTAGTTGTAGCCCGTGCTGAACGAGAGCCGCGGGTTGACCGTCCAATCAACGGAGGAGGTGAAGACCTTCGACTTCACGTCCACGCCGAAGTCGGCGAGCGAGACGCCGTCGATGACAGAAGGGTTGGAGTTGTTCTTCGTGATGAAGGCGAGGTTGAGCCTCAGCCTGTTGCCCATCGAGTAGCGGCTGCGCGCTCGGACGTTCGTGTAGTCGTAGTTGCCGACGCGCGTGAAGACGTTGTCGGCCGTGCCGCGCTCGGCGTCTACGGAGAGCGTCCAACTCTTCAAGGGTCGCGCCCTGAAGCCGCCGATGAAGACGTTGGTGTGGTTGTGCTCCTCTTCGGACGCGGGCGTGATAAGCGGCGCTCCGTTGTTAGCGAGGTTGGCCCCGCTGGCGAAGCGCTCGATGAGACGAGCGCCGTAGCGGTAGCCGACGTGCGCCGAATAGTTCTCGTCGAACTGGTAGTCACCCTCGACCGTGTTCTGTATCTTGCGATACTTAGTGACCTCGTAGCTTGAGCCGCCGGGGGTTATCGAGACTGCGCCCGTCCCGTTGCTTCGGGTCAGGTTGAACAGCCCGTTGTAGAACGCGCCGCCGTTGATCTGGAAGGTCTCGACGCGGAACGTGTTCGAGAGACGCAGCTTGCTCGTTGCCGCGTAGGTCACGCCCAAATCGCCGAGGGTGTTGGGCCGCTTGGTGTCTCCTTTGAAGCCGAACTGGCCGAGGGTCAGAATGTTCGGCGGGTTGATGACGCCGGGGATGTTGGTGATTCTGGTGTTGAAGTTTATGGCCGTCAGAGTCTCGATCAGATTGAAGCTCGTGGTCGCGTCGCTGTAGACGATGCGGCCCGTGATGTCGAGCCTCTTGGCGAGCAGCGTGTGCGCGCTGAAGCGCGTGTAATTCACACTCCCGCGAGTGGGCTGGATGCGCTCGATGGTCTGTAGGAAGGCGTTCGAGAGCGCGGGGTTAGCGCCGAGGTTGACGCCCTCGTTGTCAATGAAAGTTTCGTCCTTGAAGCGCCGGAAGCCCTGCATGAGCGAGAAGTCAACGGGGCCGAGACGCCAGTCAGCGCCGAGGCGGTAGTCGCGCGAACGTGACTTTGCCTGCGAGAGCAGCACGAAGTCGTCGCCGCCGTAGTGCCAAGTGGTGAAGAAGGGGCCGCTGTAGCTCTCCGGCGAGAAGCCGACGCTGAAACGGACTCGCCTGTTCTTGGGAAGGATGGTCAGGTCGAAGTCGCCGATGCTCCGCCGCGTGTTGATGCCGTGCTGCCCCGTAGCCGGGTCGGTCGGTCGTGTGGCGTAGTTGGGGTTCGCGAAGTTGTTAAGGAAGCGGAAGTATTTGAACCGGCGGTAGCTGCCGTCGAAGCGAAACCACTTCGACTTCTCCGCGCTGATTCGCATCTGGCCGTAAGGGTCTGCGCCCCACCCCGTGGCGGTCACGAGAAAAGTATCGAAGGGAACGACACGGCCCTCCTTCGCCTGCATCAGGAAACTCGTGTCGAAGAGGCGCGGGCCCGCCTTGTAGTTAAGGTCGCTCTGATACTTGTTGATGTCGCCGCCGACCCGGAGGCCGCGATAGCCCAGCTCGACGCTGGACGTGACGGTGTAGTCGCCGGACTCGCCCGCCGCTTTGGGGGCTGGGCTTTGTGCCTTCGTCTCGGCGGGCTTCTGCGGGCTCGGCGTCGGAGTCTGCGCCCGCGCGGCCACCGCCGCGAGCGCCAGACACAGCGCCAACCCCGCGAGCGCGCGCAGCACGTTTGTAGCTTTGCTTTTCATTTCGTCCATCCTCTCGCTCAAACTGTCGCCTGAGCCTTCGCGTCAGTCTCACGCTCCGGCACACCTCAACGCATGAAGACTGGGCTGGTGTGCGAGCCGTGAATTTTGACGTGGCAGGCCGTGCAGTCCGCGTACTGCGCGTTGAGGTTGTGTTGCGGGCCCGCAGGCTCCTGCGCGCCGACGCCGTGATCCTGGCTGTGGCACTCAAGGCATAGCTGCGCGACGCGCGCCGTCCGAAGCAGACGCGGGTTCGACGAGCCGTGCGGCGTGTGGCACGAGACGCAGCCGTCGGTCTTCACCGGCAGGTGCTCGTACGTGAACGGCCCCTGCTTGTCCGTGTGACACTTGAGGCAGGCTGCGTCCGCGCCCGTGGCGAGTCGCGTCTGCTTCAGCTCGAAGCCGCCGTGCGGGTTGTGGCAGTCGCTACACTTCATGGCCCCTTCGAGCACCTTGTGGTGGAACGGCTGGTTGAACTGGTGCTTCGTCTCGCTGTGGCACTGCATGCACAACTGCTGCTCGCTCGCCCTCAACATCTTGACGGTCGAGAAGCCGGGCTTCTCGGCGTTCGCCGACGAGACGAAGACGTTCGAGCCGGCCCTGTTCGCGCCCGTGGGCTCGCCGTGCGGCGAGTGGCAGCTCGTGCAGGCGATGTCGTTGCGCCAGTGCTCGCCGCGCCGGTAGTTGTTGTGCTCCTCGCGTCCGGAGTGGCACGCGAGGCACGTCTCGGAAGTCTCCTTCGGGGACAGTCCGGCGAGGTTGATGATCTTCTTGTCCTTCACCGCGGAAGGCTCGACCCCGTTGCCTATTGCCTCGCCCATCGTCTCGACGTGCGCGCGCCCCGCGCCGTGGCACGACTCGCAGCCAACGACCTTGCCCTTCCAACTCGACTCACCTTTGAGCTTCGCGTGCGCCGTCTTCGAGTAGTGCGCGGACTGGTCTTCGTGACAGGTCGTGCAGGTGTCTTCGCCGACGTAGTCGCCGGGCTGCGCCGACTTGCCTTGCTGCGGCTGCGGTTGCGGCTGGGATGACGACTTCTGCGTGTTCGCGGTCGTCGGGCGCAAGAGCGACGTGCCGCCCACGAGTAGCGCGACGCCCAGCAGACAAGCCCCGACCAGCGCCAACTTGATGGCTTTCAGCCTCTTCATATTTCGCCTCCAAACTTTTTGCCCCGTGCGGGAAGTCGCTTTCGGCCTCCGCCGCGAGGCCGCTCTAACTGATGAGTGCTAAGAACACGGAAAGCCGCCCCAACCGGCGCGTTGGCGTCTCGGCTGCGGCGGGGATAAAGGTTTGTCGTCGTTCGTCCACCGTCAGCGCCTCCGCGCGAGGGGAACTACCGGGGCAAGAGAGCGATTGCTCGAAGGCCGGTAACGTGATGGCGGCTAAAGAGACTGCCGCACGGCCCTTATTCTCTCCAGAGTCCGGCGGCGTAAATCTCTCGGCGCGGCGGTCGCCCCGAGCGGCTGACGCCGGTATCTCTGCACACGAGCTAGAGCAAGGGCCGTTCCGAAGTGGGAGGTAGGCGGACGTGCTCCGGCTCGTGTCGGGGTCGCGCGGCGGGAGAATCCGTCGAACGGCGCGGGGACTCACGTTATCCGAGAGCGTAAGGTCGAGTTCGTTGACGCAATCAAGTAGAACCTGCGGAGGCGTTGGTCGCGGCGCGCTCGTGTGAAGAATTACCCACGGCTGCGAGAAATTCCCCGGCGCTAAACTTCATACGCGCGGACGAACTGAAAACTCACGGCATATCGGCGCGGGCGAGGCGTCGCGTGCTGGCATATCATTTGCCATTTCGGTTTGGCGTCGAGGGGTGTTTTAGTCGAAGACGTGATTCAAGTCAACAACATTTCGGTGAATCAAAACCAAAGGCCAGAAGCTAATGTCGGCGATTAGAGACGCTCACGGCGCGACACTAAATAGACCTGCGGTCGAGACGGCTGAGCCGCAGTCGCGCCTGAGCGAGAGGCTGTTACAGTCTTTAAGCTCCGTGCGCTTCGGCGTCGCGCTGCTGGTCATTCTTGCGGCGGCCTGCATGGTCGGCATGCTCGTCATGCAGGCCAACGTGGGCGGGTTCGACAAGTATTACGCGGAGCTTTCGCCCTCGCAAAGGCTCCTATACGGCAAGCTCGGCTTCTTCGACATTTATCACACGTGGTACTTCAACGCGCTGCTGTTAGTCCTTTCGCTCAACATCGTTCTCTCCTCGATTGACAACCTCCCGAAGGCATGGACTTTCATCTCCCGCCCGAAGCTCGTAGCCTCCCTGCACTGGCTCGGCGGACAGGAGCAGCACGCGGCGCTCGTCGTCGAAGGCGACGACTCGGAAAGGGTCGCAAATCGCGTCAGCGCCGCGTGCCGCTCTCTGGGCTGGAAACCGACCGTCGGCGAGCAGGACGGCAAGGCTTTTGTCTTCGCGGAGCGCGGAGCGTGGAACCGTCTGGGCGCTTACGCCGTACACGTCGCGCTGCTCGTCATCTTCGTCGGGGGCTTTCTGACTGCGCAACTCGGCCACACGGGGCAGGTCGCTTTCGGCCCCGGCGAGTCCACCTCCGAGATGACGGAAACAGTCTTCGACCTCGACCGCGCGCGGCAGTTGAGCTTCGAGCTTCCGTTCGAGGTCGAATGCACGGACATCCAGCAGAAGCTCATAGACAAGACGGGGCCGACCTCGCCCGTCAACACGCTCGACTGGCTCACCCGCATCAGAATTAAAGACCCGTCGCGCGGGGTGACGGAGGCGCTCGTCCACATGAACGCGCCTTACGACTATCGCGGCTACCGCTTCTTCCAGTCGAGCTTCGTCGCCGACGGCAAGGCACGCTCCATCACACTCCGCGTCACGCCCGACCAGCCGGGCGCGCAAAGCCATGAGCTTAACCTCATGCGCGACGGCACGGCGCAACTCTCCGACGGCACGGTCATAAAGTTCGCAGACTTCTTCTCCGACTTCGTCCTGAACGGCTCGCGCGGCGACTCTAAATCGCCCGAATACAACAACCCCGCGGCCGCCGTTCAAGTAATCAAGACTTCGGGCGAGGCGGCGGCTGGCTTTGCCTTCGAGCCGTCGGCGGCCCGGAAGGGGCCGATGGTCGGGCGCGCGATAGGCGGCTATAAGTTTGAGCTTGTGGGCTTCGAGAAGGTGGGCGCGGCGCACGTCCTGTCGGTGCAGAAAGACCCCGGCGCGGGCGTAGTCTACGCAGGCTTCGTGCTGCTCACTTTGACGCTCGCAGCGGTCTTCCTTTTCTCACACCAGCGCGTCTGGGCGCTCGTTCAGCGCGGCGAGGGCGGCGGCTTTGAAATAGTCTTAGGCGGCAACACCAGCCGCAACCGGCTTACCTTTGAAGACCGCTTCAAGCGGCTCGTCAACAAGCTGGACGGGACGGAGGGTTCTGAAGATGAGTAGAGTTTTGAAGCAAACGCCGGTGTCACTCGCGCCGCGCTTCGAGTTGAAGACGAAGGCTCTGGCGTTATATCTGCCGGTGGTCTTGGCCGTCGGCGGCGCGATACTGCTCTCGTTCTTACGGCTGCGCGCCGGGGGCGAAGGCTTCATCACGGACGGCGCGCTGATGCTCCTCGCGCTCGCGTGCTATCTGACGGCGGCCATCTTCCACCTGACCGACCTCTACGCGCCGTCCGGCCTCTTCAGGCGCATCGGCCTCTGGGCGACGACGGGCGGCGTCTTCTTCAACCTCGCGAGCTGGGGAGTGCGCTGGGTCGCGGCCTACGACCGCGAGCTACAGGTGATCTCGCGGCAGGGCGGGGAGATGCCTTGGGCCTTCCGCTACATCCCTTTCACGAATCTCTACGACATGAGCCTCGCGTTCGCCTTCGGGGCCGGTTTCACGACGCTGCTCATCGCGCACCGCAAGAGCTTCCGCTTCTTAGGCGCACTCTCCCTGCCGCTCGCCGCGCTCATACTCGTGCTGGCGCGCTTCATCGGGAGCGAAATGGCGAACCTCCCGGCGGTGCTCGACTCTTACTGGCGGCCCATACACGTCGGCACGGCTTCGCTCTCCTACGGCGTCGCGCTCGTCTGCTTCGCCGTCGCGGTCGTCTATCTTCTTAAGGACGGGGTGAAGACGGAAGCGATGGCCGTCTGGACGTGCCTCTTCGCGCTCGCGGTCTTCGCCACCGTCAGCCGCTGCTCCGTCTTCGCGCCCTCGACCTTCGGCACATACAGCGCCTCGACTCTGCTCGGCGGCTCGGGGATGAATCTGCCGCTGCGCGCCACAGTCCCTTACGTCGGCTGGATGATTCTGCTTTCGGGCCTCCTGCTCGCGGGCGTCGTCGCCCTCTTCGGCGTGTACCTCTCAAAGAACGACGAGAGGGCGCGCAGTTGGGGGCACCGTCTCCTGAAGCTCTCGCTCGTCGCGCAGGCAGGCACAATCGCCGTGCTGGTCTCGCAGTTGAAGAACATCACGAGTGTGGTCGGGCTGATAGACCCGCAGCAGTACGCGCGCTTCGGCTCGTACCTGCTCGAACAGGAAGGCATGAGCAGCGCGCAGGTCGCGGCGCTAGCGCCGCCTCGGCTTGAGGGCGTCGCCGCCGAGTTCATTCGGTCGCGCGGCGACGAGCTGTTCCTGAGTCTGCGCGCGAACCCCGTGGAGCTTTCGGCGCTCATCACGGCGGCGGTCGCGACGCTGTTCGTCATCGTCTTCAGCTTCCGCACCGAGCGTTTGCGCGCGGCGCTGCCCGACTTAGAGAAGATAGACTCGCTCATGTATAAGACGGCGGGCATCACCTTCGCGGGCCTCGCGCTCCTGCTCATCACGGGTGCCGTGTGGGCCAACGAGTCTTGGGGTCGCTACTGGGGCTGGGACCCGAAGGAGGTGGGCGCGCTCGTCGCTTGGCTGACCTACGGCGGCTTCCTCCACGTACGAATCACACGCGGCTGGACGGGACGCCCCGCGGCCTACTTCGCCCTGGTCGCGTTTCTGCTCATTCTCTTCACGTACCTCGGCGTCAGCTATCTGCTGCCGGGCATGCATTCTTATGCGTGATGAGTGATGAGTGATGAGTGATAAGAAAAAAGAAGGAGCCTTGTCTTCTCTCATCACTTATCACTCATCGCCGAGGAGGAGTTTCGACGCCGGCGAGCGCGCCTCGGCGACCTGTCACCATCTCAGGAGAGCGCCGTCGAGCGGATGCTCGCGGCCACGGTCAACAAGATTTCGCACCCGCTCATGCATCTCCTCCGCCGCTCCTACGAGACAGGCGACCCGAAGAACGTCCGCTCGTGGCGCGACAGCTTCGGGCTCGAATGCGAGTCGGAAATCAAGGCGTCGGTGAAAGTCGTTCTTGCCGACACGTTCGGCCTCCGACCGGTTGCCGCATGAATGACCAACTTTAAGCGGATTATCGAGGAACAAGATGAAGAAAGAGAACATCCTTTACTCAGTCATCGGCGTGCTGCTCGGCTTCATCGTCGGCTTCGCCTTCGCCAACACGGCGAACCGGCAGGGCTACGCGGCGGCGCAAGGCGCGGTCGCCGGACAGCCGCAACAGACGCAGGGCCTACCGCCCGACCACCCGCCGATAGACGGAGCAGGCGCGGGGCCGAGCGCGGCGGCAGTCGAGACGGCGGCGAAGCTCGCCTCGGAGCAGCCCGACAACTTCGACGCGCAGGCGCAGGCGGCGCAGCTTCATTACGCGGCGCACCGCTACGACGACGCGATCAAATTCTTCTCGCGCGCCGCCAAACTCCGACCCGACGACTTCGACGTGCTCGTCGGTCTGGGGAACACGAACTTCGACGCCGAGCGATTTGAAGAGGCCGAGCGTTGGTACACCGCCGCGCTTGTCAAGCGTCCTGACGACGTAAACCTCCGAACCGACCTCGGCCTCACCTTCTACTTCCGCGAGCCGCGCGACATTGAGCGCGCAGTCAAAGAGTTTCGCGCCTCGCTCGCGCGCGACCCCAACCACGTCCAGACGCTCCAGAACCTGACCGTCGCGCTCATCACGAAGGGCGACGCGGAGGCTGCCAGCGCGACGCTCTCGAAACTCGAATCCGTCAGCCCTCAGAACCCCGCGCTCCCGCGCCTGCGCACCGACCTCGAAAAGCTCGGCGCGCCGGGCCAGGCGGCGGTCAAAACCTCCTCTGCCGACAAGGGCGGCGAGTAGGTCAATTCGAAAACAGCAGGCGGCAACAGAACAACCCTCGAAGCAAGAAGCCCGCGACTCACGTTGCGGGCTTCTTGCCGTACCGGGTTAACGATTAAAACAGTCTTTTTCCGGAACGTGGCGCTCATAAAACCATCAGTCCGCCACAGCCGCGGCGCGCTCGTCCTCGACCTCCTTGATCTTCGCGCGCAGCCACGTCTTGACCTTCTCTTCGAGCTTCTGCTGATTCTCTTCCGACTCGATCTCCTCGATGGTCGTGCCTTCGGCGTCGAGCGGGATGTGGTGGCAGGGAACATTCTCGGCGCGCTCGCCGGGCGGCACAAGCTCGTCGAGGAAGCATTCGTTGCAAGGGTGCGCGCGGTACGGGAACCCGTAGTTAATGCAGGTCAGCGAGTCCTGGAAGACGGAGGTCGGCCTCCACGGCGTCCGCACCGAGCGCCCGTAGCCGCCCTTCTCGATGTAGTCCAGTTCCGCCTTTAACAGTTCCAGCACGTCCCTCTCATCTTTAGTTGACATGACTTTCACCTCCAACGGAAAAGAGGTCGGAGGCCGGAGGGCAGTGAAACAGGTTCTTACTGCCCTCCGGCCTCCGGCCTCTGACCTCTGCCTTTGTACGAGGCCAGCATCTTCATGTAGTTCGCACGCTCGAACGCAGCCGGGTCGGCCACATGAGTTCGGCTCATGCTTCCGATCATCTGGTTGACCGAGACGTACTCGCGCTCCGTCATCCAGCGCTCGGTCTCGGCGAGTATTTCCGCGACGCGCCCGACGCCGTTCTTCAGCAACTCCGAGGCCATCATCGCGACCTTCGCGCCCGCCATCAGCGACTTCAGAACGTCCTCGTAAGAGTGGACGCCGGTGGTCACGGCGAAGTCCGTGAGCAGCTCGCCGTAGAGTATCGCCACCCAGCAGAGGGGCAGCCGAAGCTCGTGCGGCTGGCTCAAGGCGAGGCGCGGCGTGACATCGAGGTTTTCGATGTCAATGTCGGGCTGGTAGAAGCGGTTGAAGAGTACGAGCGCGTCCGCGCCCTCGTCCACGAGCCGCCGCGCAACGTCGCCCACGGAGCTGAAGTAAGGGCTGAGCTTCATCGCCACAGGGATAGAGACCGTGCTCTTCACGTCGCGCAGTATCTCGACGTAGCGCCGCTCGACCTCCTCGCCAGTCACGTAAGGGCTGGCCGGGAGGAAATAGATGTTCAGCTCCAGAGCGTCCGCGCCCGCCTGCTCGATGAGGCGCGCGTACTCGACCCAGCCGCCCCGCGTCGCGCCGTTAAGGCTGCCGATGACGGGAATATTCACAGCCGTCTTCGCGTCGTGTATCAGGCGCAGGTACTCGTCGGGGCCGACGTTGTAGTCGCGCATTTCGGGGAAGTAGCTCTGCGACTCGGCGTAACTGTCCGTGCCGTGGCTGAGGCAGTAGTCTATGTAGAAGCTCTGAAAATATATCTGCTCCTCGAAGAGCGAGTACATCACTACGCCTGCGGCGCCCGCGTCCTCAAGGCGGCGTATGCCGTCGAGCGTATTCGAGAGCGGCGAGGCCGACGCCACGACCGGGTTCTTCAGCCGCAGTCCCATGTAAGAGGTGGTCAAGTCCATAACTTTTAATGATGAATGCGGAATGATGGGTGATGAATGAAGACGTGCTTGCGCCTTTAATTCATCACTCGTCATCCCGCATTCATCATTTCCTTTCTGCCATCTGCTTATACTGCTGCCACTTCGCGTTGACGGCCGCCTGCGCCCGGCCGAGCAGGAACTTTGCGACCGCGGGGTCGCTCTGCTGTAGCATGCGGTAGCGCGCCTCCGTGTAGATGTAGTCCTGCAAGGGAATCTTCGGCTCACCCGAATCCAACTGGAACGGGTTCTTGTCTTCTGCAATACGCGCGGGGTTGAAGCGGTAGAGCGGCCAGTGGCCCGACTCGACCGCGAGCTTCTGGTGCGACATGCCCTTCGCGATGTCTATGCCGTGCGCGATGCACTGGCTGTAGGCGATGACGAGCGAGGGGCCTTCGTGCGCCTCGGCTTCGAGCAGCGCCTTGACGGTCTGCGTGTCGTTTGCGCCCATCGCCACCTGCGCGACGTAGACGTTGCCGTACTTGGTCGCCATGATTCCGAGGTCTTTCTTCGCGGTGGCCTTGCCCCCGGCGGCGAACTTCGCCACCGCGCCCAACGGCGTCGCCTTCGACGCCTGCCCGCCCGTGTTTGAATAAACCTCGGTGTCGAGGACGAGGATGTTGACGTTCTGCCCCGAAGCGATGACGTGATCCAATCCGCCGAAGCCGATGTCGTAGGCCCAGCCGTCGCCGCCGACGATCCACACGTTCTTTTTAACCAGCGCGTCGGCGACCGAGAGCAGGTCGCGCGCCTCCGGCTCGAAGTTGTCTTTGAGCCTGGCCTTGAGCGCCGCGACCAACTCGCGCTGCGCGCCCACGCCGCAGTCGTCGGACTGGTCAGTCGTGAGCAGGCCCTCAGCCAGAGCCTCGCCTATCATCGGGCGCAGGCGTTTGACCAACTCGCGCGCGTATGCCGACTGGTGGTCGAGCGCCATACGCATCCCGAGACCGAACTCGGCGTTGTCCTCGAAGAGCGAGTTCGACCACGCGGGGCCGCGCCCTTCGCGGTTGACGGTGTAGGGCGTGGTCGGGAGGTTGCCGCCGTAGATGGACGAGCAGCCAGTCGCGTTCGCGATGAGGGCGCGGTCGCCGAAGAGCCGCGTGAGCAGACTGATGTAGGGCGTCTCGCCGCACCCGGCGCACGCGCCCGAGAACTCGAAGAGCGGTTGAAGGAGTTGCACGTTCTTCACGCTGTCGAACTTCATCGAGCCGTTCTTCTGCGCGTCGGGGAGCTTCAGGAAGAAGTCCCAGTTGACGCGCTCGCTGTCCCGCAATGGAAGCTGCGGCGTCATGTTCAGCGCCTTGCGCGAGACATTCGACTTATCCTTGGCGGGGCATACCTCGACGCATAGGCGGCAGCCCGTGCAGTCCTCGACGCCGACCTGAATCGTGTAGAGCTTGTCGGGCAGCTCGCGAAACTTTGAAGGCACGTGCTTGAAGGTGTCGGGCGCGGCGGCGAGTTCGCCCTCGTCGTAAACTTTAGCGCGGATGCATGAGTGCGGGCAGACCATCACGCACTTGCCGCACTCGATGCAAAGGTCAGGCTCCCACACGGGCACGTCGAGCGCGATGTTGCGTTTCTCCCACTGCGCCGTGGCTGTGGGGAACGTGCCGTCGGCGGGGAGCGCGCTCACCGGCAATTCGTCCCCGCGCCCCACGAGGATTCGCGCGGTCACGTTCCGCACGAAATCGGGCGCGTCCGAAGAGACGGCGGGCGGGCGCTCCAAAGCGCTCGTCGCCCGCGCGGGAACTTCAACCTCGTGCAGGTGCGCGAGCGCCGCGTCAACGGCTGCGAAGTTCTGCCGCACGACCGGCTCGCCCCGCTTCCCGTACGTCTTCTTGATGGACTCTTTAATCTTCGCGATGGCCTCCTCGCGCGGCAGCACGCCGGAGATGGCGAAGAAGCACGTCTGCATGATCGTGTTGATGCGCGTGCCCATGCCCGCCTGCTTCGCAACGTCGTAGGCGTTGATGGAATAGAAGCGCAGGCGCTTGTCAATTATCTGCTGCTGCACAGGGCGCGGGAGCTTGTCCCAGACCTCCTCTTTTGGGAACGGGCTGTTGAGGAGAAAAGTCGCGCCGTCTTCCGCGGAGTCGAGCACGTCATACTTCTCGACGAAGTTGAACTGGTGGACGGCGACGAAGCTGGCGCGGGTGACGAGGTACGTACTCTTGATCGGCCGGGGGCCGAAGCGCAGGTGCGAGACGGTCATCGCGCCCGACTTCTTCGAGTCGTAGACGAAATAGCCTTGCGCGTAATTCTCCGTCTCTTCGCCGATGATCTTGACCGTGTTCTTGTTGGCGCCGACGGTGCCGTCCGCGCCGAGACCCCAGAAGAGAGCGCGCACGCACTCCGCGCGTTCGGTCGAGAACGAGGCGTCGTAGTCGAGAGAGGTGTGCGTCACGTCGTCGCGGATGCCGACGGTGAAGCCGTTCTTCGGGGCGGGCTTCTTCAGCTCGTCGAAGACGGCCTTCGCCATCGCGGGCGTGAACTCTTTGGAGGCAAGCCCGTAGCGCCCGCCCACTACCCGCGGCGTCGTGTTGAAAGACGACGTGCCCGACATCAAGACTTCGCCGACGGCCGTTATAACGTCCTGATAGAGCGGCTCGCCCGCCGCGCCCGGCTCCTTCGTGCGGTCGAGCACGGCGACGGCCCGCGCCGTCCGTGGGATGGCCGCGAGCAGGTGCGCGGCGGAGAAGGGGCGGAAGAGTCTGACCTTGACGAGTCCGACGCGCTCGCCGCGCGCGTTGAGAGCCTCGACGGCCTCTTCCGCAGCCTCGCAGCCCGAGCCCATCATCACGACGACGCGCTCGGCGCTGGGGTCGCCCACGTAATCGAACAGTCGATACTTGCGGCCCGTGACTGCCGCGAGCTTGGCAAAAGCCTCCTCTACAATTCCCGGCGTCGAGAGGTAGAAGGGGTTCGACGCCTCGCGCGCCTGAAAGAACACGTCGGGGTTCTGCGCCGTGCCGCGCATCACGGGACGGTCGGGCGTTAACGCCCGACCTCGGTGCGCGCGCACGAGCTCCGCGTCAATCATCGCGCGAATCTGTTCGTCGTCGAGTCGTTCGATTTTCTGCACCTCGTGCGAGGTGCGGAAGCCGTCGAAGACGTGTAGGAAGGGGACTCTCGATTGGAGCGTGGCGGCCTGCGAGACGAGCGCGAAGTCTATCACCTCCTGCACGGAGTTGGCGAAGAGCATCGCCCAGCCCGTTGAGCGCGCCGCCATCACGTCCGAGTGGTCGCCGAAGATTGAGAGCGCGTGCGTGGCTACGGCGCGGGCGGCGACGTGGAAGACCGTGGAGGTCTGCTCGCCCGCGATCTTGAACATGTTCGGAATCATCAGGAGCAGCCCCTGACTCGCGGTGAATGTGGTCGTGAGGCTCCCGGTCTGAAGCGTCCCGTGGACGGCCCCCGCCGCGCCCCCCTCCGACTGCATCTCGCGCACCGCCGGGGTAATCCCCCAGATGTTCTTGCGTCCTTCGGCGGCCCACGCGTCGGCGTTCTCGCCCATGTTCGAGGAGGGCGTGATCGGGTAGATGGCGATGACCTCGTTCGTCTTGTACGCGACGTAGGAGGCCGCCTCGTTGCCGTCCATCATTATCTGCTTGCGCTCCGGCATGTGTAATCTCACCCAGGGTCAGTTTGGAGTCTGCGAACTCTTCCCCACGCTCGCGCCGCGCGCCTTAGAAACAAGTGGTCGCAACGCCCGCGCCGTGGCGTGAGTGCAAACGCCGCGCCGTTAAGGCGGGGCTGAGGAAAGGCGGGGGCGGGACGACGAATAAGATGCCGTCTTAACTCATCACCCCGCCCTTAACGCTCTTAGTCGCCCGTGTGTTTCTGCGCTTCGGGCTGTCGTCCTGTGGTCTGCGCCTTCAAGTCGCGCGCCGCGGCATCGTGATGCCCGCGCATCAGTCGGCGGATTGAGTGTTCTTCGACGCCCCACTGCGAGAGTATGACGCGAACCTTCTCGCGGTCGCCCGGCACGTCGCTGAAAAGAATCTTGTCCCGGCTCAAGTCTCTCTCGGCCATAACGGTCTCTCCTTTGGTTTTCAGACGGCTGCCACGCGCGCGCTACTACGGCGCTTCCCGCTTCATCGACACGGTGACGACGGGAAGGTCGCCCGCCGTCCGGCTGTAGGAGACCCAGCAGCCCGCGCGCTCGTATTTCACCAGCTTGTAGGTCGAGCCGTCCTCGCGCGGCTGCACATCCGTGCCGAGAATGCTCTTCGCGCTCGGCGTGCCCGCGCCGTCGCCCGCGTACTGGGCCGAGACGGCCATCACCTTGTGCGAGGCGTCGTAGAAGATTTGCGCCGACTCCGTCTCCGAGAATATGTAGAAGTCCTGTTGGTCGCCCTTGTCAGCCGGCGCGCCGAGCTTGAGGCGCGCCTCCTCCGCGGTCATGCCGAGACGGACGCCCCTGTACTCGCGCAGCAGCGGCTCTTCCGTGGCGCTGGCGCTGACGCCCGCGCGTGGTGTCGCGGCAGGGCCGGACTTCGCCGCGTTCTTCTGCGCGTGGGCGAGGAGTGAGCCGAGGGCGAAGACTGCGAGGGCGAGCAGGACGAGCACGGCAAGCATCCTGAGATAACTGCGCCCGTTTGTCGTTACGAACATCGTCGCGTACCTCCTTATGTGAGACGCACGCAGGGGGCGTGCGCCCCTCTTCATTACAGGCGAGCGTCGCAATAAACGTGCCGACGCTGCGGGCGCGTGAAATCGCTGGATTTTATGCGCTTTTGAGGTCGCGTGGAGTGAGACGCGCCGCGGCGTTGGGGATTTCTCCGCGCGCCGGCCGGTAAATTTTCTCAACTGAAGCGGTTTGAAGCATGCGCTTCGCGCCCGGCGGAAAAGCGAAGAGGCAGCGAGCAACACGCCCGCTGCCTCTTCGCACGTGCCGATAAAGGACGACTTATCAATCCCCAGCGTGCGCGTGAGCCTCGCCGACTCCCAGCACCTCCGACTCGCCCGCTTTAACCGTCCCGCGCTTGTCGTGCGAGTGGCCCGTGATGAGACCGAGGACGAAGTAGCCGAGCACCAACGCGCCGACGGCGAAGGTCGTGTCGCCCACGACGCGCATCCATCTAAGTTTGTCCATCAGACCCGTCTGCAAGAACTCCGCCGAGCGCGCGTACCACGTGCCCGTCTCGACCGCCGCCCACGTCTGCATCAGCCCGATGGGAAGCAAGGAGAGTACGACCATCATCGCGAGCCCGCCGTTGATCGCCCAGAACGAATACTTGAGCGGCCACTCCTTCCAAGCCTTGCCCGGC